>Ga0209773_10000186_pt1 | contig 18940 bp, 20 predicted proteins | sample BogFormECP14_OM1_FD_188244 | JGI IMG/M metagenome (GOLD analysis project Ga0209773, IMG submission 188244) | Bog forest soil microbial communities from Calvert Island, British Columbia, Canada - ECP14_OM1 (SPAdes) (version 2) | ecosystem: Environmental > Aquatic > Freshwater > Wetlands > Bog ... | reverse complement strand
GCGGCCCGGCGCGTGCGGGGCGGCCACCTCGACACCCACCTCGGCCTGCCGCTGCTCGCCGGGCCCGGGCCCGGCGACGACCGCAGGCTCCGGGGTGGTCACGGCGGGCCCCTCGACCCGCACGGTGACCGGGCCGGGCGGCCGGCCGCCGACGGCGTCTGCTCCCTCGCCGGCCACGGTCACGCGCACGATCGCCAGCGGCCTGGCCGCACTGCCGACGAACAGGTCCGTGGAGGTCACGTCGGTGATCCGCATGCCGTCATCGTCGCATGAACCCGCGCTCCCGCCGAGCCCGCGATCCGGGGGTCGGCGAGCGCGCGAACCCGGGAGGACTTGTCAAAACAGTTGTTTCGAGTGTATCGTTTCGAAACATGACTTCCGATGAGGACCGCCCGAATCTCGAGGTGCGTGATCCGAAGATGATGCGGGCGCTGGCCCACCCGCTCCGGATGCAGCTGATCGAGGCCATCGGCCAGTCCGACACCGGGACGCTGACCGCCACGCAGGCCAGCGAGCTGCTCGGCGAGTCGCCCGCCAACTGCGCCTTCCACCTGCGCACCCTGGCCAAATACGGGTTTGTCGAGGAGGCGGGCGGCGGCCACGGCCGCGAGCGGCCGTGGCGGCTGCGCTTCCGCGGCCTCGAGCTCGCGCCGCCGTGGCAGGACGAGGAGAGCCGACTCGCCGCGGGGGCGGCCGCGTCGATCGACGATGAGCTATTTTTTCGCTGTGGCGTCCGCGGTCGGCGTCGGGGGCTTCAGCACCGCATAGCAGTTCGCGCCGCTGGCGTTGGTCTTGTCGAGCCACATCGGCCGCGTATAATATTCGCGATGGCTGCTGCCGGGCTTGGCGTCACCCTCCAGCAACGCCACGGCCGCAAGGAAGGCGTCGCGGCCCTGCTCGCCCGCGGTGTAGCTCAGGAACTTATAAAAATTTCCTTGGTTTATTTGATCGCAATCGAGCTGAGAGCCCTCACCCGACGCATAGACCTTCACCTTGTCGATCTTGCCGGCGTTCCGTATCGCCTGCGCGGCGCCCGATTGCATGATGCCCCAGAAGCCGATGCTGGCGCACAGATCAGGGTGTTGCTGAATCACGGTGGCGGTGATGTTCAGCGCGTTGTTGGCGTCCCACTGCGCGGCTTGGTTGGATACGACCTTGATCGCCTTGTCCTTATTCAGCGTGTCCATCACGCCGGCGATCTGGTCGACGCTCGCCGCGGCCGTGAGTTCGCCCTGCACGATCTGTACCTCGCCCGAGGCGCCGGAACCGGTTCCGCACGCCTTCACCACGTCCTCGGCAAGGATGCGTCCGACTTCAAACCAGTCGGCGCCGACGAACGCGTCTGACTTGTAGTTCGACGACATGTTCATCTGGATGACATGGATTCCTTGCGCCTCGGCCCGCTTCAGCTCCTTCTGGAGGAGCGTGACGCTCGGGTTCTGCACGACGATCACGTCCGGCTTCTCGTCTACCAGCGCAGTCAGCGCCTGCTGCATCGCCGACGGATTGTTGTTGGGATCGCGGATAGTGAATTTCATGCCGCTCCATTCTGCTTCGGTCTTGATCACTGTGCCCCACTCGTCCATCAGCGGCACGCCGGTGGCGATCGGCAAGAAAGCGATCGTCTTGCCCTTGAGGTTCTTGTCATAGTCGGCTCGCAGCTCGTGCGCCGTCTTGGTGCCGGTCTCCTCTTGCGCCACCGCTACGATCGGCCCGCAAGTGAGAGCGGAGAGGGCAACCGCCGCGCTCAAAGTTGTCAACGTACGTTCACTGAACATTTCGTCTCCTCCTTGGTTATGGTTGTTGGGGATCGGGCCCCAAACCCTGTCGCCTTCAGCCTCAGTCGCCTTGCCGTGCTGTCTCCTCGTCACGCGGGTGCAGCCAGTTGTCCAAGATGATCGCCACCAGCAGCACGACTCCGCGGATGATATTCTGCACCTCGCTGTTCACGTTCATGATGGTCAAGGCATTGAGCAGGGTGCCGATGAGGGCGCAGCCGACGACGACGCTGAAGACACCGCCTCGCCCGCCCACCAGGCTTATGCCACCCAGCACCACCACTAGGATTACGTCGAAGATCGCGGTTCCCTGCACGATCGACATCTGCATATTGCCCGTCTCACCGATCCAGACGAGCCCGGCCAGCCAGGCGAGAGCCGCGACCAGCACATATTCCAGTACGGTCAACGGGCGCAAAGCGATGCCGGTCAGGCGGGCCGCGTCGGGATTGTCGCCCTGCGCATAGATGAATCGGCCGATCGAGGTCCGCGACAGGAAGGCGTGCATGATCAACGCGGCCGCGGCGAAGACGAGGATCGGCATCGGTATGCCGTGCAACGCGCCACGCCCCGCGAACACCAGCCCCGGAGCGTCCTGCGGGGCGTAAACCACGAAAGCCGCCGCAACCCAGTATGCCGCGCCATAGATGACGAAGGCGGTGGCGAGAGTGACGAACAACGCCGGCGCCTCGACGAAGGCGACCATGACGCCGTTGGCGAGACCAATCGCAACACAGATTGCAAGAGCGGTGACGGCCGCCCAGAACGGGGGAAGGCCGCGCGGGATGGCGGCCAACGCAACGCACCAGGAGCCCGCCATGATCGCGACCTCGCTCAGGTCGATGCCGCGACTGATGACGATCACCCCCATGCCGAGACCGAGGATGCCCAGCTTTGAAATGCTGCGGACGAGATCGACGAAGTTGGCGGTTGTGGCGAAGCCCGGCAGCGCCAGGGCAAACCCGATCAGCAGGACGACCGTGAGCGCGGCGACAACCTCCTCCTGGCTCAGCCGGCCGAGAGCATGCCGCAATGACCAAGACGTGCCGCCCGCAGGGTTCGACTGCATCGCCATGCCGTTATTTCCCTCCCATAGGCGACCCGACACCGCGCCGCTGTCCGGCCCCCGGGCCACGTATTCGTCGCGCAATTTTGCGGAACTCGTCGATTCGGTCATTCGAGGCGGCTGCTCGTGTACTGGGCTTTCACTCCGCTTTCGTGAATACGAACTCGCCGCTTCCTCGTGGAGCGACGATTCACATCTCATTTGCTCGACAGTGTGGACCAACTAGGCTATTGCTGACGCCGGCAAAAGACCCGCCAATGCGCAACTAAAGTTCTCGAACTTAGCGGCCGGATTCAATTCTATTGATGGCGGCGAGAGAAGCGATTGGGCGGCAATTCGATCTCTTCAGCATATGCCGCGATCCGACCTCACACAACCGTTGATGCGCATCGCCAAACGCGAGGTCGCAAGACCTCCGAACATTTCCTCCCCAAACTTCTGAACGAAATTACCTAGCGTTTCACCCAACTTATAGTGGTAAACGAACGATATTGGACAAGTCAATGTTTTTCTAAGAGCATATTCAACTGGAATAGCGTGGCTTTTGTGATAGCTCCAGTGCGCAGGCATCCGCCATCTCCGCGAACACGCTCGGCCAGTCGCCGATCTCGGGCTGCCGAAACAGCCGCATCGTGGGATACCAGGGCGAATCCGCGCGATCGCGCAGCCAACGCCATTCGGCGTCCTTCTTCAGTGCGACCCAGACGGGACGTCCCAACGCGCCGGCGAGATGCGCGATCGAGGTGTCGCAGGTCACGACGAGGTCGAGGCGCCCGATCGCCGCCGCCGCGTCGACGAACGCGTCTGTTCCCGCATCGAAGTCCTCGCCGAGCGTTTCCACCCGCATTCCCGAGGGCAGGCGCTCGAGCTGCTCGACGCCATGGCCCTTCTGCAACGAAATCAGCCGGACGTTCGGCGCCGCGCCGAGCGGGGCGAACCGCGGCAGCGGGATCGAGCGGGCAAAGTCGGCCTCCGGATTGGGATTGCCTTGCCAGACCACGCCGATCTTGAAACCCGATTCGCTGATTCGCGCGGCCCATCTTCGCTGCAGCTCGGGCTCCGCGCTGAGATAGCCGAGGGGGGCCGGGACATTGTTCAGCCGGGTTGAAAATGCGCGCGGCAGGCTGCTGAGGGGGATCTGCGCGTCGAACGCCTCGCCCTCAGGCGGCTTCTCGACGAGTCGCACGCCGAGACGCGAGGCGAGCAATCGATGCAGTTTGGCGGGACAGACGAAAGTCGCCGCGACGCCCGCTCGCGCCATCATCGGCAGATATCTAGAGAACTGGATCGTGTCGCCGAGGCCGTGATCGTTGAGCACGAGCACGCTCCGGCCGCTCCGTCCGGGGCCGGACCACGTGGGAAACCGCGTTCCCAACGCTTCGGCAAGCGACTTTCCGGCGATCCAACGCGCCTCGTAACCGTCCCATCCGCGCTCGAAATCTCCCATCGAGAGATCGAGACATCCCTTGCCGCTGACGGCCTCGCGGCTGCCGAGCCGCTCGGCCTGCTCGAACGCCGCGCGGGCCTCATCGAGGCGGTTCAGGGCGCGCAGCGCCAGCGCCGCGCCACAAAGCGCGTCCGCGTAGTTCGGCCTGGCGAGGCTGGCGCGGCGGTAGGCGGCGAGCGATTCCTCAGTTCGACCGAGCTTCAAGAGCGCCGTGCCGAGATTGAGCGCCGCTTCCGCGAAATCCGGCCGCCGGCGAAGGGCCTCACGGGCCGCGCTCGCGGACTCGTCCAGCCGACCCAGCGCCCGCAGCGCGCCCGCCCGGCTGTTGCAGACATCGGCGTCGTCGGGAGCGATCGACTGCGCGGCTTCGAACGCGGCGAGGGCGTCCTCGAAGCGGTCCAGTTGAAACAGCAGCTTGCCCATGTTCGACCATGCGGACGCGAGATCGGGTTTGCAACCCACGGCGCGTCGATAGAAGCGCAACGCCGTTTCGGTTTTGCCGCGCCGGCTCAAGATATAGGCGCCCATGCTCAGCGCCTCGGCGAAGTCGTCCTTCTCGCGCAATGCCGCATCGAGCGCGTCGGCCGCATCTTGCTCGCGGCCCGCGCTCCAGAGCGCGACGGCTCGCGAATAGAGTCGGTCGGCGCGGCCGCTCGCAGTCGCGTCATCGAAGATTTCTTGGCTGTTCATCCACTCTCCGGCTGTCGAGGGGCCAGCGCGCCGCGCCCGATAGACAAAGTGATCGTTCCTCGCTTGCGCGGGCCTTGCGCGTCGTCGGCGCGCGAGCGGTCACGCGTCCAAACGGCGGCGAGGGGACGCGCAAGCCTGGTGCAAGTCAGCCGGCTCAAATTCGCCGCAGGATGCCTTTGAGGGAAATCGCGTGTCGCCGGTCTATCTTTTTGAGCTCGCCTCGCATCGGACACAGTGGCTGTCGACGCGACAATCGCTGATCGCCGGCAACGTCGCCAACGCGAACACGCCGCAATATCGCGCGCAGGATCTGAAGCCGTTCTCTGCGGTGCTCGACGAGACGCCGTTCACGATGGCGACGACCAATCCCGCAGATTTCACGCCGGCTGAGAGCGAGCTCGACCCCGAACGCCAGACCGCCAGCGACAGCGCGGACCCGACAATATCAGGCAATTCCGTGAACCTGCAGGATGAAATGATCAAGCTGGGCGAAGTGAGTCGGGACTCTTCCATGGCGAACTCGGTCAAGAAGATATTTCATCAGATGATGATGTCGGCGCTGAAGTGAACGAACATGATTGATCCCCTGCAAGCTTCGATCAAGATCGCGGGCGCCGGTCTGGAAGCGCAGTCCACCCGGCTCCGCATCATCTCCGAAAACGTCGCGAACTCGCAGTCGACTGCGAGCACGTCCGGCGGAGACCCCTACGCACGCAAGACGGTCTCGTTCGACAACGTGATGGATCGGACCGCCGGACTTTCGCTTGTGCGCGTGAAGCACATCGGGCTCGACGACACGCCGTTCACGATCGAGGAGGATCCCGGCAATCCGGCCGCCGACGACAAGGGTTTCGTCAAGATGCCCAACGTCAATGTCCTCGTCGAACTCGCCGACATGCGCGAGGCCAACCGAACCTACGAAGCCAATCTTCAGGTCGCCAAACAATCGAGCGACCTGATGAGCCAGACCGTCAACTTGCTCAAGGATGTCTGACGGATAGACCGGTTGCTCGCGAGCGTCGCGCGCGGCTGCAATTTCAACCAGAAGAGGCGCGCAGACGCCCGACCCCAGGGGTCGGACCAGGCGCGGATGAACAGCATGGCGATCAACAATATAGCAGCACTGGGCGACAGCGTGACCCAAGCGGTCTCGGGCCGATCCTCACCTTCGGCGCCGTCCGCTTCGGCATCGGCTTCGGGACCCAGCTTCACCCAGACTTTGGGCCAGGTCGTCGGCGACGCGGTCGGCACGTTGCAGGCCGGCGAGGCCGCGGCGATCCAGGGAATCCAGGGCGCCCTGCCGCCGTTCAAGGTCGTCGAATCGATCATGAGCGCGCAGCGCACGTTGAGCCAGGCGCTGGCAATCCGCGACAAGGCGGTATCCGCCTATCAAGAGATCACACGGATGGCGATCTAAAGTCTTAGCGTAGAGACAGGAGTCCTTTATGAGAGCGTTAGCGATCGCGGCTACGGGCATGAGCGCCCAGGAGCAAAACCTCGAGGTCATCGCCAACAACATCGCCAACATCAACACGACGGGATTCAAGCGTTCCCGCGCGGAATTCACTGATCTTATCTATCAGAGCGAGCGATTGATGGGCGTCAGCAGCCGGGGCCGCGACGCGACTGTGCCCGAGGGCGCGCAGATCGGCTTGGGCGTGCGAACCGCCGCCATTCGCTCGGTGCAGATCCAGGGCGCCCTCACGAATACCGGGAACTCGTTGGATCTGGCGATCAATGGGCGCGGTTGGTTTCAAGTGACGACGGCCGCCGGCGATACGGTCTACACGCGCGACGGCGCCCTGAACACCAACGCGACAGGCCAATTGGTGACCGCGGACGGCTATACGGTCACGCCGACGATGCTCATTCCCGCCAACGCGACGGCCGTCACCGTCAGTCAGACCGGGCTCGTGACCGCCACCATACCCGGACAGGCGACGCCGCAGAGCATCGGCCAGCTCACGCTTGCGAATTTCGTCAACGAGGCGGGCCTGCAGCCGCTGGGGAGCAATCTTTTCCAGCAGACCGCCGCGTCGGGCGCGCCCACGGTCGGCGTGCCCGGAGACACGGCGTTCGGCGTAATCCAACAGGGATATGTCGAGGCTTCCAACGTCGACCCGGTTACCGAAATCACCAATCTGATCTCGGCCCAGCGCGCCTACGAAATGAATTCGAAGGTGATTCAGGCGGCCGATCAGATGTCGGGCACGATTTCGAATCTTCGGAGCTGATGAGGTTCGGCGATGCCCACGAGGGAAAGCATTTACCTGCGAGCGGCCTTGGCGTTCGCCGCGGTCCTGGCGCTCGGGCTGGCGGCCGCCACGCCGGCCGTGGCGCAAACGAGCGTCATGCCGTCGGCCAAGGCGGTCATCTATCCCGGCGACGTCATCGACGACGAAATGCTGGCGGACATATCGGCTCCGACCGACGACGCCGGCGGCCCGTTCGCCCAGTCGCGATCCGAATTGATCGGCAAGATGGCGCGGCGAACACTACTCCCGGGTCGCGCGATTCCGCTGCGCGCCATCGACAATCCGCGCGTCGTGAGAAATGGCGCCGAGGTCCAGATCGTCTATGTCGAGGGCGGGCTGACGATCGTCACCGCGGGCGCGGCCCTGCAGGACGGGGGCGTCGGCGATGTGATCAAGATCCGCAACAGCGATAGCGGCGTGACTGTCGTCGGCACGGTCCGGCCCGACGGCGCGGTGCAGGTGAACGGCGGATGATGCGCGCGCTTCTCCTCGCCCTCCTGGTCTGCGTGCTCGCGGCGTCCGCCGACGCGGCGGTGCGAATAAAGGACGTCACGTCGCTGCGCGGCTCGCACGACTATCAACTCATCGGTTACGGACTGGTCGTCGGGTTACAGGGATCCGGGGACACGTTGCGCAACGCCCCCTTCACCGAGCAGGCGATCCAGTCGATGCTGGATCACATGGGGCTCAACGTGCGCGGCGGCTCGCTGCGAAACCGCAATGTCGCGGCTGTCATCGTAACCGCGGATTTTCCGTTGGGAATGGACGCGGGCTTGCGTCTCGACGTCACCGTCTCGGCGCTCGGCGACGCAACTTCGTTGCTGGGAGGGACGTTGCTGCTCACGCAGCTCACGGGAACCGACGGCCAGATTTACGCGAGCGCGCAGGGCGCGGTATCCGTGACGGGATTCGACGCCACGGGGCAGGCGGAAGTCATTACTCAGGGCGTGCCCACGGCGGGCCGCATTTCCAACGGCGCGATCGTCGAGCTGGCGTCGCCGCCGCGGATCGACGAATTGCAGATGGTTCTCGACCTCCGGAATCCGGACTACGCCACAGCGATGCGGATCATCGACGCGATCAACGCCTATTCCCGTCGCCAATATCACAGGGACTTCGCTTTTGAGCGCGACGGGCGAACGGTGGAGCTGTTTCGTCCGAGCTACCTCAGCGTCACCCGGATGATGGCCGAGATCGGCGAGTTGATGATCGAGCCCGACACGGCGGCGCGCGTCGTCATCGACGCGCGGACCGGCACAGTCGTGATCGGACAGGACGTGCAAATCTCGACGGTCGCGGTCACTCACGGAACGCTCAATGTGCGAATAACGGAGACGCCGCAGGTCTCCCAACCCAACCCGTTCGGCCAGGGCAAGACCGTGACGACGCCGAAAACGCGGATCGACGTCAACGAGGCCGGCGGGCAAGTCGCGGTCGTCAGCGGCTCCAGTCTGCGTTCGCTCGTGACTGGCTTGAATCGATTGGGGGTCAAGCCGTCGGGGATCATAGCTATCCTCCAGGCGATCAAATCGGCCGGAGCGCTGCAGGCCGATCTCATCGTCCAATAGAGCGGCCGTCAGGCCGGCGCAAGACCGCGAAGGCAATCTCAACGCAATGGAACGCCTCCCGGATCGCCTGCCGACATGATCATGACCGCAAGACGCCAGTTTGCGCTCGGCGCGTTCGTCCTCGCGATCGCGTGCCAGGGCGAGGGGCTCGCCCAGGACGGAGCGAAGCCAAAGCCGCCGGTGATCGTTCCGGACAAGGTCATCGAGAACGAAATTGCGCGCTACTGCACCAATTTTGCCCCTTTGGCGGCGGAGGCTCGCGTCGCCTATCAGACGCGGCGCCTGATCGAATTGGAGGCGCAAGTCAAACAACGGATATCCGAACTCGAGAAGCAAGAATCAGATGCGCGCGACTGGGTGGCCAAACGCGAGGCGATGTTGAAGTCGGCGGCCGAGGAAGTCGCCGCGATCTACGCGAAAATGCCGGCCGACGAGGCTGCCGCAGAGATCGGTGCAATGGAGGATCCCGTCGCCGTGGCCATACTGGTCAAGCTGAACCCACGTGCGGCGGGCGGCATCCTCGGCGAGATGGACGCCGACAAGGCCGCGAGACTGACGAGCCTTATTGCTGGGGCGGCCGTGCCGGAAAAAAAGTCATGAGGGTCCTCGCTCCGCTCGCCCTATTCCTGGCGACCCTCATTCCCGCCGGCCTCTCCGGCTGCGCGGGCGGGCCGGACGAATTCATGCGTCCCCCCGCGCTTTCGGAGGTCGGCAGCGGTCTGGTGGCGAAGACCGACGATTCGAACCCCGACTCGCCGCTCCATATGCTTGGCGGCCCGATCCCCAGGGCCGTCAGCCTGTACACCGACCAGCGCATCGCAAGGGTCGGCGACATCGTCACCGTCGTCATCTCGATCAACGACAAGGCGACATTCGGCAACTCGACAGGTCGTTCGACGGCCGCGAAGACGAACTTTGCATTCGATTGGCTGTTCAATCCCCAGAGCTCCGGTGGGGGCTCGACCCCGACGCCGCTGACCTTCAATAGCGACTTCAACTCCACCTCCACCAGCCAGGGAGTAGGCAACATCGACCGCTCCGAGCAGATCCAATTCTCCGTCCCCGCCGTCGTCACGCAAGTGCTGCCGAACGGAAACCTGCTGATCAGCGGCTCGCAGGAGGTGCGGGTGAACTTCGAACTGCGCCAACTCACCGTCGCCGGCGTCGTGCACCCCGCGGACATCTCGCGGAACAATACGATCGCCTACGATCGGGTGGCCGAAGCGCGCATCGCTTATGGCGGACGCGGGCGGCTCAGCGAGGTGCAGCAACCGGCCTGGGGACAGCAGGGTTACGACATCGCGAAGCCCTTCTAGGTCGCTCGGAGGCCCTGAGCCAAATGCCAGCACGTGCATCATCGGACAGCGACAGAAACGCGCCCGCTCCGGCACGGTTCTCGCTGATGAAGACCATCGTCGAATTCTTGGTCGTCGCGCTGATGGCGACGAGCGCCGGAGTGCTGCTCGCGTCGCTCAACCCACCGCCAGCCGCCCCGGCCGACAAGGCGGCGAATGGGATGACGAAGGCCGTGTCGGCGAAGGAGCCGGATTGCGCCGCCGGATCCTCCAACATCTTGGATCTGCCGCCGGTCGTCACCAATCTGGGCGCTCCCGCCGATGCGTTCATCCGCGTGGAGGCGTCGATCGTGTTCGACGCCAAGGCGACGCCGCATCCCGAAGTCCTCGCCGCCGAAATCGCCACCGACGAGTTGGCTTATCTGCGTACTCTCTCCCTGCCCGAGATCCAGGGCCCGATCGGATTGGCGAACCTTCGTCAAGACCTCAGCGACCGCGCCATCACCCGCTCAGGCGGCAAGGTCAGCGAATACATCTTACGAACCCTGGTGGTCCAATGAAGCGCGTCGCGATCGCGATTATCGCCTGTGTCGTTTTCGTCTCGACGGCGCGGGCGCAGACCCTCGACCTCAACGCTCTGCTTCCGAGCGGCGGCGCGTCGGCGACCGGGCGCGTCGTCCAGATGGTCGCGATTCTGACGGTGCTTTCGATCGCGCCCGGCCTCCTGATCATGGTCACGAGCTTTACGAGATTCATCGTCGCGCTATCGTTTCTGCGGTCCGGCTTGGGCCTGCAAGGCACGCCGGCCAATCTGGTGCTGACCAGCCTTGCGCTCTTCATGACCATGTTCGTCATGGCGCCGACCTTTGACCGCGCCTGGCAGAACGGTCTCAAACCGCTGATGGACAACAAGATCAGCCAGGAAGAAGCCTTTGTCGCGATCACGACGCCGTTTCGCGAATTCATGCTGGCCCAGGTGCGAGAGAAGGACATCGCAATGTTCGAGGATCTTTCGAAGGGACAATTCCAGGTGAAGGACCGCTCGACCGTCGACCTGCGCATTCTGATTCCAGGCTTCATGATCTCCGAGCTGCGTCGCGGATTCGAAATCGGCTTCATGATCGTGCTGCCGTTTCTGGTCATCGACATGATCACGGCGACGCTCACGATGTCGATGGGCATGATGATGCTTCCGCCAACCGTCCTTTCGCTCCCCGCGAAGCTTCTCTTCTTCGTGATGATCGACGGTTGGAATCTGCTCATCGGAAGTCTCGTCCGATCGGTGGCCTGAGACGTTTGGCGCGACGAGTGAGGCACGGCTAGGCTCGCGCAAGCTTGCCGGGGTCTAGTGAAGCAGCCAACCAAGTAGAGAGATTTCGAAGATGAGCATTCTGGATACATCGGTTTCGGGCATGTTGGCCAACTCGAATTGGCTATCTAACATTTCTCAGAACGTCGCCAACGCGAACAGCACGGGTTACAAGACTGCCGATACCCAATTTTCGGCGCTGGTCGACCAATCCCCGGACCAGCCGTCTGCCGGCGCCGGCGTAACCGCAACGACGACGTCGTTGAACTCTCTGCAGGGTCAAATCGCGAGTACATCGACCACGACGAATCTGGCGGTCCAGGGTGCGGGTTTCTTCGTCGTCGAGGATGCCAGCGGAAACACCTTTCTGACCCGCAACGGCACGTTCGTGCCGGACCAGTCGGGCAATCTCGTCAACGCCGCTGGCTATTATCTGATGGCCTCCGATGTGCAAGGCGGCTCGTCGAACACCTCCGTCAATTCGCTCTCCGGATTGCAGAAGGTCAATGTCGAAGGCGCGGCCGATTCCGCCTCGCCCTCGACCACAGCGAACCTGGTCGCCAACCTGCCGTCGACGGCGACGGCCATCCCGGCCGCAAATCTGCCATCCACGAATACCAACCCGATGACTTACACCGACGAGACGACGATGGTCGCCTATGACGATCTGGGCGGCGCACACACTCTCGATGTCTTCTTCGCCAATACGGGCCCGAACAGTTGGGAAATGGACGTCTACGACGCCAGCACGGCGACCCCCGGCGGCGCGACACCCTTCAGCTCGGGCCCGCTGGCGACGCAAGAACTCACCTTCGATCCTACCACTGGCGCTCTCTCCCCCAGCACGGGGGTGACTACGCCCCCTAATGGCTCGCCCATTCTCATCCCCGTGCCGGGGGGACAAACCCTGAGCCTGGATCTCAGTCAAACTACGCAATTGGCGACGGCCTTCGGAGTGAACTCGGCCACGATCAACGGCAACGCGCCGGGAAGTCTGAACGGACTTGCCATCAACGCGAGCGGGGTCCTGTCCTTTCAGTACAGCAATGGCTCGAGCCAGAATGCCTACGTGATACCCCTGGCCAACGTGCCGAGCCCAGACAACCTCACCTCCGTGCTCGGCGGCGCGTATCAGGTCAGCAACACGTCCGGCCCCCTGCAGGTCGGCAACGCCGGGGCGGCGGGCCTCGGGACGCTGGATTCGTCGTCGCTCGAAAACTCCACGGTCGATCTGGCGACCGAGTTGACGAGCATGGTCGAGGCCCAGAGCTCCTACGAGGCCAATTCCAAAGTCTTTCAGACCGGCTCCGACATTCTCGATATTCTGAACAACTTGAAAGCATAATGGTCTTTAGCCACCCAGCCGAGGCGCCCTCATGACCCTGTCCTCAGCGTACAACATCATAAACTCCGCGTTCGCCGTGACCGGGGCGCAATCCGCCACGATCGCCCGCAACATCACCAACGCGAGCACGCCTGGATATTCCCGAGAGATCGCCAACGTCGTGGACAATCCCTATGGCGGCGCCGATGTGGCCTCGATCACCCGGGAGGCCAACAGCGCTTTGTTGGATCAAGTCAATTCCTCGACGTCGGAGTCGGCCAGCCAGAGCGCGATCGCGGCGGGCTTGGCGACCCTGGCGCAGACGGTGAGCGACAGCGCTTCTTCGACCTCGCCCTCCGGCGCAACGCAGAACGGCGCCTCGCCATCGGCGATGCTGGCCAACCTACAAAGCGCCCTCTCGACCTACGAGGCCGACCCCTCCAACGAATCGGTGGGGGAGGCAGTGGTTTCGGCCGCCGGCGACCTCACCGCGTCGCTCAACAGCGGCGCCGCGGCGGTGCAACAGGTGCGCTCGCAGGCCGACGCCAATATGGCTGCGTCTGTGGCGACGATCAATTCCCTGCTCAACCAGTTCACGCAGGTCAACGCGACCGTCGTCAACGGTTTGCATTCGGGCGCGGACATCTCGTCGGCGCAGGATTCCGAAGATTCGATCCTCACCCAACTTTCCCAGCAGGTCGGCATCTCCACGACGACCAATGCGAATGGTTCGGTATCGATATATACCGATAGCGGCGTGACGCTGTTTCAGGATATACCGCAAACCCTGAGCTTTACGCCGAGCCCGACACTCACCGCCGGCGTCAGCGGCAATCCGGTGACCGTCGATGGAATTCCGATCACCGGCGCTTCCGCGCCGATGGCGGTTCAATCCGGGGCGTTGGCGGGACTTGCGCAACTCCGCGATACGATCGCGCCCGAATATCAGGCGCAGCTCGATCAGATTTCGGGCGGCCTCGTCAACGCGTTCGCCGAGACGGATCAGACCGGCGGAACGGCCCCAGCCCTTCCCGGCCTGTTCACCTTCCCTGGAGCGACTGGCGTGCCGTCGACGACCCAGGTCACGGGCCTTTCGAGTCAGATCGAGGTCAATCCGAACGTCGACCCGAGCCAGGGGGGCGACGTCGACCTTCTGCAAAATGGCGGGATCTCGGATCCGGGAAGCGCGACCTACACGTACAACACCACGGGAGCGGCTGGATACACGGGTCGGATTCAACAGATGGTCAGCGCGATCGGCGCCACGCAATCCTTCGATCCCAGTGCGGGTCTGGGCGCCTCGGACAGTTTGTCCGATTACGCGAACAACTCGGTGGGCTGGCTGCAGGGACAGAACCAGCAGGCTACCGACGCGGCCAGCTATCAATCCTCCGTCGTCACGCAGGCCACTTCGGCGCTCTCCAACGCTACCGGCGTCAATCTGGACACGGAGATGACCAATATGTTGAACATCGAGAACTCGTACACCACCTCGGCCAAGCTGCTGACGACGGTCAACGACATGTTCTCGGCGTTGATGAACGCCGCGTGACGCCATGACGATAAGCTCCGTCTCCACGCAATATCTCGGAACCGTGATGCTCCCAGCGGTGACCCAGGCGCAGTCGCAGCTCACGACGCTGGAAGTCGAGAGTTCGACAGGCCAGTACGCCGACCTCGGCCTGCAATTGGGCAGCCAGTCCGGATACGAATTGTCGTTGAAGAACGAATACGATCAGATGCAGACCCTGACGACGGACAACGCGATCGCGACCACGAATCTGTCCACGGCTCAAGCCGCGCTCGATTCGATTCGCTCGGGCGCGCAAAGCGCGCTGACGAGCCTGACCGCCATGACGGCGGTGTCGGACGACGCCTCGACGTTGCAAACGCTCGGCTCCACTTCGCTACAGGCTTTGATCGGCTCCACGAACACGGCGTCGGGCCAACAATATGTCTTCGGCGGGATCAATTCCTCGGCCGCGCCGCTGACGAGCTATTTCTCAACACCTCCCTCCAGCGCCCAGACCGCGGTGGATCAGGCGTTCCAGACCACTTTCGGGTTCCCGCCGAGCAGTCCGCTCGCGTCGTCGATCACGACCACGGCCTTGCAGAGTTTTCTTGACGGACCTTTCGCCGCTCAGTTCAGCGGGGCCAATTGGAGCAGCAACTGGTCGTCCGCCTCGAGCACGAACACGACCGCCGAAATCGCCCCCGGGGAAACGATAACGACGTCGAGCAACGCCAATCAGCCCGGCTTTCAGCAGCTCGCGCAAGCGTATACGATGCTGAACGAATTCGGAGGCTCGGCGCTCAGCCAGTCCGCGCAGCAGGTTCTGGTCACGACGGCTGCCTCCCTGGTCACGCAGGGTGTGAGTTCAATGACGACGACCGAGGCCGAGGTCGGCGCATCGCTGGGCCAGGTCACGCAGGCCAACGCGGCGATGAGCTCGCAGATGACGATTCTGCAGACGCAGGTCGGCAACCTCGACGACGTCGACGCCAACTCGGTCGCGACCCAGCTCAATACGCTCACGACGCAGATCGAGACGGCCTATCAAATCACCGCGAAGCTGCAGGAACTCAGCCTCGCGCAATATCTCCCCACCTGACAAACGTAGGGTTCCAAGATGTTCGAATTCGCCTACAATGACATCGTCGACGATTCGCCGCAAGCGATGCGAGCGCAAGAGGGGCGTGCGCTGGATCAAGTGCTGGAGCTGCTGCGCGCAGCGGCGAAGGCCGGTCACGGCTCGCGGGAGCTGGTCACCGCGCTGTTCCAATTGCGTCGCTTATGGAGCGTCTTTCTCGACGATCTCAACAGCCCGGAAAACGGACTGCCGGATGCATTGCGCGCCGGGATCATTTCAATAGGCATCTGGGTCAACAAGGAGATCGACCGGATCCGCTCCGGTGCGACGCACGATCTGAGCCCGCTGATCGAAATCAACCAAATCATCCGCGACGGATTGAACTGAGGCGATCATGAACATCACCCTTCGGGCCGGCGAGCGACTCTATCTCAACGGCGCTGTTATTCGATTGGATCGGAAGGCGACGATCGAGTTGCTGAACGACGCCGCGTTTCTCTTGGAAAATCATGTCATACAGGCGAGCGAGGCGACGACGCCGTTGCGCCAGGTCTATTTCGTCGTCCAGGTCATGCTCATGGATCCCGCGGCGGCGGGATCGACGATGGACCTGTTGCATCAGCTGATCGACAAGGCCTTGTTGGCATTCGAGACGCCGGAGATCAAGGCCGGCCTCAAAACCATAGTTGGATCGATCGCTCGATCGCGCCATTTCGAGGCGATGAAATTGCTTCGCTCGCTGTATCCGCTGGAGCAGCTGGAAATGTTCCCGAACGGCGAAACCGCCGCCTCGCAAGCCGCCTGAGAGGGCAAGATCATGACCGTATCCGCTGTTTCTGCGACCACACCCGTCCCGTCGACCACGTCGAGCGCGTCGACTACCGCGCCCGCTTCGACCAACTCGCTCAGTTACAATGACTTTCTGACATTGCTGATGTCCGAACTGCAGAATCAAGATCCGACGCAACCGATGGATCCGGGACAGATGGTCTCGCAATTGGCGACGGTGTCGCAGGTCGGACAGGCCGTCCAGACCAACACTACGCTGGCGTCGCTTCTGACCTCCCAGTCGCTTTCGCAGGCCGAGATGCTGGTCGGCCAATCGATTACGTCTTCCGACGGAACGACATCGGGTCAGGTCGCGTCGGTCAGCGTCACGAGTTCGGGCGCGATCGCAACGCTCACCAGCGGCGCCCAGGTGCAGCTCGGCTCCGGCGCTACGATTCAATGACCGAAGGCGACGTTCTCGACCTCGCGCAGGCTGCGATCTGGATGGTCATCGTGGGCGCGGGCCCTATGGTTGGCGCGGCCATGGCGGTGGGGGTCGCGATCGCCTTGCTGCAGGCGCTGACGCAGGTTCAGGAAATGACCTTGACGTTCGTTCCGAAATTGCTCGTCGTCTTCCTCGTGTTCGCCCTCACGGCTTCGTTCATGGGGGCACAATTCACTGTCTTCACCCAAAACGTCTACGCGCACATCGAGCGTGGCTACGGCGAATAGGAGCTGGAGGCCTCGGCGTGCGCGGCGCGGCATCGGGGTCGGCGTCCTCACTCCGCCGCGGGCCCGCGCCGCTGATGGCGAGACCCACGCAAGTTTGATGCGGCAAGCTCCTCCCGAAATCCCCAAGGAGACCCTGCATTGTCCCTGACCTCATCGACGGCGCCGTCGCCGCACGCATCGCGCGCCGGCGAGGACATCGGGTTCGCGGTCGGCATCGTTCTCGTTCTTTGCCTGTTCTTTTTGCCCGTCCCGGCGCTGATGATCGACTTCGGATTGGCGTTTTCGATCGCGCTGTCGGTGCTGATCCTCATGGTCGGCCTATGGATACAGAAGCCGCTGGAATTTTCCGCGTTCCCGACCGTCCTGCTGGTGGCGACCGTGCTGCGGCTGGCGTTGAACATTTCGACGACCCGGCTGATCCTGTCTCACGGCGCGCAAGGCACATCGGCGGCGGGCTACATCATCGCCGGCTTCGCGCAACTGGTCATGGGCGGCGATTTCGTCATCGGAATCATCGTCTTTCTCATTCTCGTCACGATCAACTTTCTCGTCATCACCAAGGGCGCCACGCGTATCGCCGAAGTGGGCGCCCGATTCACCCTCGACGCCATTCCCGGCAAGCAGATGGCGATCGACGCGGACCTGTCGGCCGGACTCATCGACGAGAAGGTCGCACAAGTGCGCAGGCGTGAACTCGAAGAGGAGAGCGCCTTCTTCGGGTCGATGGACGGCGCGTCGAAGTTCGTGCGCGGCGACGCGATCGCCAGCTTGATCATCCTGGCCGTGAATATCTTCGGCGGCATCGTGATCGGCGTCACCCGTCACGGGCTCAGCGTGTCGAACGCCGCCGACGTATACACCAAGCTGTCGGTCGGCGACGGTCTCGTCTCGCAAATTCCAGCCCTGATCATTTCGCTCGCCGCGGGTCTGCTGGTCGCCAAGGGCGGCACGCGCGGGTCCGCGGAAAAGGCGGTGCTCGGTCAGCTCGGCAGCTATCCGATGGCGCTGTTCCTGGCCTCCGCCCTCATGTTGGTCCTCGGCGTCATGCCCGGCCTGCCTTTCATCCCGTTCGCAATGCTCGCCGGGTTGATGACGTTCGTCGGCATCGCCATCCCCGCCCGGCAGGCGAGGGAGGTCGCGCGGCAAGTCGCCGAGAAGGCGGCGATCGACGAAAAGGCGCGCACCGACTCGCGCGCCTCGATCAAGGAGCAGCTGAAGCCCGTCGAGATCGAGTTGTGCTTCAGCAAGGAACTCGCGGCGACGCTACTCGCATCTCACAGCGAGATCGCCTCGCGCGTCGCGAAGATGCGCCGCAAATTCGCGCGCGAATACGGGTTTGTCGTTCCGGAAATCAAGCTGAGCGAAGATATCATGGCGCCGGCAAAGACCTATCAGATCAAGATTCACGGCACGGTATCGGCGACGCAGGAGCTTCGCGTTCACGAAATGCTCGTCATAGTCGGCGACGGCAAACGGCCGAACACGCCGGGCGATGAAATCCGCGAGCCGGCGTTCGGCATGAAGGCGCTCTGGATTCAGGAAGCCTTCGCCAAGGAAGCCAAGCGCGAAGGCTTCAAGACGATCGATCCGATATCGGTGATGCTCACGCATTTGAGCGAGACCATCCACAACAACCTCGCGCGCCTGCTCTCTTATAGGGACATGCGCGCGCTGCTCGACAGACTGGAGCCAGAATACAAGCGCTTGATGGACGATATCTGTCCGTCGCAGATCTCACATTCGGGATTGCTAGCCGTCCTAAAGTTGCTGCTCGCGGAGCGGATTTCCGTGCGCAACCTGAGCCTGATTCTCGAAGCCGTCGCCGAGATCGCGCCACATATCCGCCGCCCCGAACAGATCGTCGAGCATGTGCGGATGCGCATTTCGCACCAGATCTGCGGCAGCCTGCTGGATCAGGGCTTTCTGAAGGTCCTGCGGCTGGGCAATCGGTGGGACATGGTCTTTCATCAAAGCCTGAAGCGTGACGCGAAGGGAGAGGTCGCGGAATTCGACATCGATCCGCGTCTGATGGAGGAGTTCGCAAGCCAGGCATCGGCCGCGATCCGTAAGCGACTCGACGAAAAGCACCTATTCGTAATGGTGACAACGGCGGAGAC
>Ga0209773_10000185_pt1 | contig 18966 bp, 8 predicted proteins | sample BogFormECP14_OM1_FD_188244 | JGI IMG/M metagenome (GOLD analysis project Ga0209773, IMG submission 188244) | Bog forest soil microbial communities from Calvert Island, British Columbia, Canada - ECP14_OM1 (SPAdes) (version 2) | ecosystem: Environmental > Aquatic > Freshwater > Wetlands > Bog ... | reverse complement strand
ATGAAGATAATGCTGACCTGCATCGCGTATCGGGTGACCTAGACGAGGCGATGGGCGATTCGGTGGCGGCGGAGCACGAATATGAACAAGCTGTGCGTCTGGATCCGAGCGAGCAGAACTATTTTGCATGGGGTTCTGAGTTGTTGCTGCATCGGGCAGTGTGGCCCGCTGCCGAGGTTTTCAGGCAGGGGAGTGAGGCGCATCCAAAATCTGCCAGAATGCTGGCAGCGCTGGGTGCGGCTCTCTTTGCCAGCGCGCACTATGATGAGGCGGCGCTTCGCCTCTGTGCCGCTTCCGACTTGAATCCGGCAGACGCGGCCCCCTATGTTTTTCTCGGCAAGATTGACATGGCCGCTCCTGCTCCTTTGGCTTGTGTTGAGCCGAAGCTGCTGCGGTTTGTGCAGGAGCAACCGGGAAACGCGCGCGCAAACTACTACTATGCGATGGCTCTCTGGAAGCGGCAGAAGGGGTCGGAGAATCCGCAGGAGATGCAGCGAGTGGAGACATATCTTTCCAAGGCCGTAGCAGACGACCCTAAATACGGTGAGGCATATCTGCAGCTTGGGAATCTCTATGTAGGCCAGCGCAATTACGATAGTGCGGTGAGCTTTTACACGAAGGCAATCGAAGTGAATCCGCAACTTAGCGAGGCTCACTACAAATTGGGCGTTGTGTACGAGCGGACTGGCGAGCCGGCGAAGGCGAAGCAGGAATTCCAGCTGCATGATGAGATTGAGAAGGCACAGGCTGCTGCTGTCGAGCGCCAGCGGCAGGAGGTTAAGCAGTTCTTAGTCGTTCTTCAAAGCAAACCGACGGTTCACTAGCTCACGGACAAGACGCGATTTTAGTTTGAGATCAAAACGATCGACAGGAGATTTTCATGCTCAAGTTACTGGCTGTGATACTTTTCCCAGTTATGACGATGTTTGCCAGCGATCTCCCAAGCAAGAAATATCTGAATCTCGCCAATATCAAGATTATGGTTGCGGCTGCCGAAGCGAAAGCTAAAGAACTGAATGTTTCAGTAACAATCTGCGTTGTAGACGAGAGTGGCAACCTGCTTTTTCTGGAGAAGGGCGAGACTGCTTCGCTTAACACAATTCAGTTTGCGCAGAAGAAGGCCCGGCACGCCGCGTTTTACGGGAGCCCATCAAAGGATGGAGCTGATACGGTGAAGAAGGGTAGTGTTGAGGTCATGGCCTTTCCGGAGTTTTTTCCTAACCAGGGAGGGTTGCCGATTAAGGTAGATGGGCAAATCCTCGGTGGAATGTCTGCCAGCGGTGCTAAATCTGAGATCGACGAGCAGGTCGCTCAGGCCGGTATCGATGCTCTTCTGAAGCAGTAGCCGATTGCTTTATGTCGATTTGGGTTTGACTGTAGCCACGATGCCCTCGCCTTCGCGAATCGTGAGAATCTGATTCGCTTTGACCTTGGTGAATCGTTCGATCTTTTGCGTAGTCGGCCATTTCACTTCGATCGCATCTATTGTGTCGACCTTTCCAAGACCAAAGTGGAGACGCAAGTCGCTTTGTGACATAACGCTTGAACCGCTGTGGACTTCGTCCATTTGTGTGTGCTTCTCGGTGATGACGCGCACGCGCGCTCCGATTGCGGTGCGATTGCACTTTGTTCCGATGAGTTTGATCTTGATCCAGTTCTGCTTGTTGCCGCCATCGTTACGCAGGAGTGATGGCGGGTCGTTCAGGTTCAGGACCAGTGCGTCGATGTCGCCATCGTTGTCGTAGTCTCCGAAGGCGGCTCCGCGGCTGGAGAAGCGCTCGCTGATACCGGGTCCCATCTCTGAGGAAACGTCTTTGAAGTGGCTGTTGCCCAGATTTCTGTAAACGAGTCTCGGATTCTTGAAGGTCTGGCCGAAGGTGTAGTTGTCGATCTCGGGATAGACGTGGCCGTTGATCTGGATAATGTCAGGCCAGCCGTCATTATCGTAGTCGACGAAGCCGCATCCCCATGCGACGTAGTTGCTGTTGACGCCGATGCCCGCGGTAAATGTCATGTCGCTGAAAGTGCCGTCGCCGTTGTTGTGATACAGGTTGCAGGTGTCGTCGGCGAAGTTTGTCTTGAAAATATCGAACCAGCCGTCGCAGTCGTAGTCTGCCACGGCAACGCCCATTCCGGCTTGTTCGTGACCGCTATCGTTGTAGGCGCAGCCTGCCATCACGGCAACGTCCGTGAATGTACCGTCGTGGTTGTTCTTGAAGAGGATGCTCGGTTCTGAATCTACAGCGACGTAAATGTCGGGCCAGCCATCGTTGTCAAAGTCGTAGGAGACGGCGGTGATGGAGTATCGTGGGCCCGGTTTCAGAATGCCGGATTTTTCGGAAACGTCAGTGAAGGTGCCGTCTCCATTGTTGTGGTAAAGGATGTTGGTGTCGCCGGGAAGGCCGCGCGGCCCGCACATGGTGGGCACGCCTTTCCACTGGCAGAATTTTGTATCGCTGGCGGAAGGAATTGTAGCGGGATCGAGCTTGATGTAGTTGCAGACGAAGAGGTCGAGGTGGCCGTCGCGGTCGTAATCGAGGAACGTGCAGCCGGCACCCCAGCGGACTTGCTCCTGAGTGAGGCCGGCTTTTTGTGTAACGTCAGTGAATGTACCGTTGCCATTGTTGTGGAAGAGAATGTTGTGCCCCCAAAAGCAGCAGAAGAGATCGTCCCATCCATCGTTGTCGTAGTCGCCCACACAGACGCCGGTTTGCCATCCGGTACGTCCCAATCCTGATTTTTCTGTGACGTCGGTGAAGGTGCCGTCTCGATTGTTTTTGTAGAGATGTGAGGTCGGCGCTTTGCCGGGGGGCCAGTTTGCGTCGAGCCGATTCCCGTTGGTGAGGTAGACGTCGAGCCATCCGTCGTTGTCGTAGTCGAAGAAGGCGAGGCCGCTTCCTTTGGCTTCAATGATGGAGCGCTTGTGGTCTACGCCCCCCCAGACGTTGGGGGCCGTGAGTCCCGCTTGCTGTGCGACGTCGACGTACTGCACTGGAGACGTTGGGCTCGCGACTGCAGCTTCGACGAGGGCCGCATTTTTCCATTTCCAGAGTGGAGTCGTGAGGCTTTCCAGCAGCGTGCCGCTGAGAACGAAGAGAGATGAGCCGAGAAAACGCCGCCGGGGAAAATTCATAGACCTTGATTCGGATTATAGAGAGCAGGGTTTGTGCTGGTTGATTCGAGTTTCGTTCTTCCTGTCTTCATCGTGCTGGAATTGTCGGAAACTTGCGGGGAACAATTCCCGTTCCTTCTTTGACGGCGATGATTTTGTCGATTGGCACGTTCGTCAATTTGTCGACGTGGCCGCTGGGCCAGGTGATGACGAGTGATTCGATCGTGGCGCGCCTTCCCAGGCCAAAATGAATGCGCGGATCGCTGGCAGACATATAGCTCATTCCACCCTTGGCCTGCTCGACATGTGTGATTCCTTCCGAGCTTAGTTTCAGCGTGGAACCTATGCCGTCGCGGTTGGATTGGGTGCCGATCAAGAAGACCTCCAGCCAGTGATTGACGTTGCCTCCATCATTCCGCAAGAGTTCAGGAGCATCGCCGCGGACATTGACTGCGATGTCGATGTCTCCGTCATTGTCGTAGTCGGCTGTGGCGAGACCGCGACCTGCGGCTGGACGCATAAAGTCAGTGCCGAGTGAGTCGGATGTCTTTTCGAAATGGCCCTTGCCTGTGTTGTGGAACATCAGCAAAGGTTCTTTGTAGGAGACCTCGCTGTGATAGAGGTTCACGTTGTCAAGCATGGCTCCGTTTAACTGTAGGATGTCGGGCCAGCCATCGTTATCGTAGTCGATGAATTTGGCGGCGATGCCGCTCAGCAGAACGGCCTTTTGACCGATGCCGCAGTTGTAGGTGTCGTCGGTGAAGGTTCCGTCGCCGTTGTTGTGGTAAAGGCGGTTCAGTTCCAAATCGAGATGAGTGATGTAAACATCGAGCCAGCCGTCGCCATCGACATCTGCGGCGTCGATCCCCATTCCGGCTTCGTAGCGGCCGTCCTCACTCGCCGCTATCCCAGAAAGAAGCGAGACATCTTTGAAGGTCCCGTCGTGATTATTCAGAAAGAGAAAATTCGGCCAGGTATCGTTGGCGATGGCGATGTCTGGCCAGCCGTCGTTGTTGAAATCGGCAAGGACCACTCCCATGCCCTTGGATTCGGGCAGGCCCACACCTGACTTGTCACTTACGTCAGTAAAAGTGCCGTCATGGTTGTTGTGGTAGAGCTTCGTCTTTTGCCCCTTGTAGTTGTTGGGATTGCAGTAGGAGCGGTAGCCGGGAGCGCGCTCGCCGCACCAGAGATTGTTCTTCGGTGTCCACTCGATGTAGTTCGTGACCACTAGGTCGAGGTATCCGTCTTTGTCGTAGTCAAACCATCCGGCGCTGGTTGACCAGTTACCCTCATCGGCGACACCGGCTTTGGCAGTGACGTCAGTGAAGGTGCCGTTGCCGTTGTTGTGATACAGAATGGCGCGGCCATAGCCGGTGACGTAGAGGTCGGGATAGCCGTCATTGTCGAAGTCTCCCACAGCAACTCCCTGCCCGTAGTGTCCTTCGCCACCCACCCCAGCTTTTTCGGTCACGTCAGTAAACGTGCCATCGCCGTTGTTGTGATAGAGCGCTGATCGCAGCGGGTGAGCAGGCTTGTAGATATCGGTGGCCGCCGACTGAACAAAGTAAAGGTCCATCAGTCCGTCCTGATCGTAGTCGATCCAACCGACGCCGGTGCCCATGGTTTCCAGATAATACTTTTCATCCGTTTGTGTGGAGTCCTGAACGAAGGTGATGCCAGCGGCTTTGCGGACGTCTGTGTAGTGGACGGGGATGGCGGCATCTTGCGGCTTCGCGGGCTGTTGAGCCACTAGCGGAGGAACGGGAGCACTCAAGATTGCGGTGAGCAAAAGTGTGATGCAGCGCGAGATTCCTGAAGGCTGGCCCTTGCTTCTCGGCGATTGCATTCCCATTCTTTCAGAGAGTCCGATCTGCGAGAGCCAGAGCCATTTGCAACAGTTGCTGTCTGCTGGCCATCGGCATGGGTTGATTTCCAGCGGAAGGAATCTCCGGAGCCTGCGCCAGAGTTTGTTCTATCCGGTTTACGTCGAGGGCGCCACTTGCGTTGCTGTTCTTGAAGCGGTCCAGGACCTCGCGGGCCTTTGCGATCTGCCCCGTTTGATAATAGAAAATGCCGAGAGTGGAGTAGCTGCCGGGCCACTCAGGCAAAATATCTACTGCGCGGGCTAATTGATCGGCGGCCTGAGGGGTGTTGCCCTCCAATGCTGAAACAATGCCCAGACCCCAGAGGATTTTTCCTGAGCCCGGGATGCGGGCCTGGCCTTTCAATAGCGTTTGCTTAGCGCCTTCAACGTCATTCTGACGAAGCTGGAGCAGGGAAAGCGAAAGGTAGTCCTGGTCGTTGTCCGGATTGCGTGCAATTGCATCCCCGTAAACTTCGGCGGCGCGGGCTGTATCGCCCATATGCGCGTAGATATCTCCGAGCAAAGCAAGATACGCATCGTCCTTGCGGCCTTGTTCTGAAACTTTACCTGCGGCATCGAGCGCCTCTGCATAGCGACCTTTACGGAAGTAGGCATCTGCGATGTTGAACGTTATTTCGTCAGAGCCCGGATTCGCCTGCAGCGCATTTTGAAAGTGCTGGATGGCATCGTCATACAAACGGTAGCGCGCGAGTAGCACGCCGACTCCAGTCTGTGTGCGGTAGTCCCCTGAGCTGATCTTGTCGAGTTGCGCGACAACGTCCTTAGCCTCTGCTGTTTTTCCCGATTTCAGATACGCCTCAGCGAGGAGGTACAAATCTTCGGGTTGATCCGGATGCTTCTTGATTTCATCATTGAGTTGAGAAATATCAAATTGGTTTCGCGCCTGAGGGGCAAGCTTCGAGCGATTATCCAGGTAATCGAAGAGATGCTCATAGGGATAGGGGCCGGTGGCGGCATCTTTGGAGAGAGTCTGGAATACTTTCAGATCGCGATCCGCAGCTGCTGTCTCGTGCAGGTTTCTTTCCACCATGGCCAGTTTGTAATACCCAGTGGACGGATTGTGACTCACCTGAACATATCGTCTGAGCAGATCTGCTGCCTCAGCATATTTCTTGTTGAGGATTCGCAGATTGGCTAATTCCAACAGCGCGTCCGCGTAGTCGGGGTTGTAGTGGAGAGCCTGCTGGAGCAGCGTTTCGGCTCCGGCTGTGTCTCCTTGACGCTCCGCAATAAAGCCAAGGTTAAACAGGCAGGAGGTGTTGTGCGGGTCGAGCTTGAGGCCTTGCTGAAAATATTGCTTTGCCTCATCGAAGCGTCCCAAATGCTGATACGAGACTCCGAGGAATACATAGGAGCGCGCTGTCGGATCTGTCTGGATGAGTTGTTTGAACACTTCGATGGCCTTATCCGCCTTGCCAGCCATGAAATAGCTCTCACCCAGTGCGGCTTTCAGATCGGATCGTTGCGGGGCGATGGCAAGTGCTGATTCCAGCAACGGGATCGCATCCTCAAAGTAGTTCTGAGACATGCTAACGCGGGCCATCAGAAAAATGATGTCCGTATTCTCAGGCGCAATCTTGTGGGCATGAACCAGCAGGTCCAGCGCGTCGAGCGGACGCGACTCATTTGAATAAACCTGCGCCAGCAAATAGAGCGTTTCTGGTGATTCGGGTTTCAGCTTGAGCGCCCGGTTCAAGACCAGCTCAGCTTTAGAGTTGTCGCCGCCCCGAAGGTAGGCTTGGCCCAGGTTGTAGAGGATCTCGAACGTCCCCGGGCGTAGCGCATCGGCTTTTTCCAGTTCAAGCTGGGCAGGCTTGTATTGCTTTTCTGAGGCGAGTAGGACGCCAAGGGTGAAGTGAAGCTGAATGTCGCCCTTGTTTTCGGTAGATAGCTCAGTCGCCAATCGCAATGCTTCCGCGGTGCGATTCGATGCCAGATAAGCATGAACCAGATTGAATCGCGTCGCGATGTTGGCGGGCCGCACGCGCTCAAAGTGCGGAATGGCTTCGGCAGGCGATCCCTTGCTTAACAAGAGGAGGCCGAGGTTGTAATTTGCGTCGCGATTGGCCGGGTCAATTCGCAAAACGGTTCGGAATTCTTTTTCGGCAAGGTCGGGCTTCTGCTCCGAGAGATAAGCATTCCCCAGATTGTTGAGGGTCTTTGTAGAGTTGGGCGCAAGTTTCAGAGCATGTTGAAAGGCTTCTATCGCAGCAGCGGCATCTTTTTCATCGATATCAATGAAGCCCAGCAGATTGTAGGCTTCCACGCTGGCGGGATTTTGCTGGAGTTCCTCTCGCACCTTTGCTTTGGCCTGATCGAGATGACCCTGCTGACGCAGCGCTTCCGCTTGTTGGAGATTTGGGGAGAGTGTTGCAGTTTGCTCAGCTTTGCCGGTCGCAGTCGCATGGGGTGACTTCTGTGCCGCAAGCATCTGCCAGAGAAAGAAAAGTACTAAAAAGGCTCCAACCTTGCGCGCTGTCAATTGTTTAATCGAGACTGTTGTTTCATGCCGCAATTGGGCCCCAAATACCATCCACTCACACCATTTTCGATTGCCCGTCAAGGCTGCGATTGTAGCATTTCGAGAGCCTGCTGCGCCCCCTTATGCTGTGGCTGCATGCGCAGCAGTTCCATCAACGCTTCTCTCGCTTTCTCTTTATCATTCTGCATCGCGTAGAGCCGAGCAAGATTGAGATAAGACTGATCAAAGTTCGGAGCAAGTCGGATGCAGGTTTTGAATTGTTCCTCTGCTTCGGGATAGTTCTTGTCTCGAACAAAGAGAACGCCAAGGTTGTTCAGTGCCTCAGGATAGTCCGGGCGCAGAGCCACTGCCTTTTTCAAATATTCCGATGCCTGCTGCATCTGGCCGCGTTGCGCGTAGAACATTCCAAGACTGTAGTTGACTTCAGGATCCTCCGGTTGAATCTCAAATGCACGCGTCAGAAGTGCCTGCGCTTGATCAAACGCGCCCTGCCGTCGATAGAGATTTCCCAGATTCAGAAGCGCAATGGCGAAGTTCGGTCTCTGGGCGAGTGACTTCTGGAAATTTCGCACTGCTTCATCAGTCTGTCCTTGCTGAGCAGCAATCATCCCGAGGTTGTTCCACGCCTCTGGATAGTTGGGGCGTAGCTCTACTGTTTTCTCGAGATATTGGCGGGCGTGTTGAAGATCATTTCTGCGCAGGTTGAGTGTGCCTAGGTTGTAATAGGCTTCAGGATCGTCCGGTTTCTCAACAATGACCTGCTGGAAAGAAGCGGCGGCTGCGTCAAGATAGCCGTGCTGGAAGAGCGCCACTCCATAGGTAAAGTCATTGCGCTGAAAAGCGTCCTGATAGAGCACGCCGTTAAACGGAAGTGCTTTTCGCACGCGGTCGGCTGCAGTGGATGGAATCGATTGAACGTCCTCTAACAATTTTTGAGGATCGACCGGACCTTGGTAGAGCTTTACGATCATCCCCTTACTGTCCAGCAGGAAGGAAGTTGGAAGGGCAAGGTCTCTACGGCGGTCGAACAGATAGCGGTAGATGATGTTGAAGATTCCCGCTATTTCTTCACTGGCAAATAGGACAGGGAAAGAAAGGCCAAGTTGTTTCGCGAACGACCGTGCCGACAGGATATCAATTGCGTCATCAACATTGATAGCAACAACGCTGACCTTGTTCACGACAAATGATGATTTGTGCTGATGTAACCGCGTCAGCTCGTCGCGGCATGGCGGAGCTTTGGTTGCCCAGAAATTGAGAAGAACGAAGCCACCCAGGAACGACCGCAGCTCTCGGATGTTGCCGTCGAGATCCGGTAGAGAAAACTCCGGGGCCTTTAAGGGTTCGATGAGCCACGTATCAATCACCGAAGGCAACGGCTCTAACTGTGGCGGCGTTACTGGTTCTGCGTAGGACTGAGGAGGCGTGGCAAAAGGCTTGGCCGCGAATGTGGCGGAGCCCTCTTCGATCTCGATCCGGTGGTTGACCGGCAGGCCGTCAAGTTTCTGAGACAGCCCACTGGGCCAGAGGATCGTAGCTTTAAGCGCGTCCTCCGTTTTTCCAACTCCAAAAAAGAGTTCCTTGGAGTGTTGGGCTAGAAAACCGGATCCGGCTTGCAGGTACTTTGTCTGACGAAAACCGCCTGCCTCAAGCGTGATGGAGGCGCCAATGCCATCGCGGTTGCTTTTTTGTCCGCGCAAACGGAATGCGATCGAATGGCCAATGTCCTTCATCGCGTTATGCAGAATCCGCAATTGTGGCGCGTTGCGATTCTTGAGGATCACCTCCAACCGTCCATCGTGGTCGATGTCGGCGAGCGCGAATGAACGGCTGTCCTCGGGAAAATCTAAACCCACCACGCCTGAAACTTCGGAGAATGTGCCATCGCGATTGTTCGCAAACATCACATTTCTCTCATAACCGCTCCAGGAACTGTCTGACCGGATGAGTTCATTGAGGGCATTCCAACCGTGTTCATAGGCCAACGAGGGCGTCGCGTCTTCAGGCGATTTTCCTACGACCTGTCGCCAAAAGAAGCTGCTGAGGTCATTTTGCTCTGGCCCGGAGATGTATCCGTTGGCGATATAGAGGTCCGGATAGCCGTCATGATCGAAGTCCCAGAAGTCCGAGCACCAGGACCAGCGGCCCATTTCGACTCCGGCTCGCTCGCTGACATTCTGAAACTTGCCATCTCCCTGATTTCGATAGAGTGAATTGCCTCGCGCATGCCTTTGGTAAAGCGCGCGGATATTTTCCGGGGCCTTTTCATGAAAGACCTTTTGTGCCGAAACCCGCTGCCCCGCGGCCGACCACATATTGGCCGCGTAAATGTCCTGATTCCCGTCGTTATCGAAATCCGACCAGCTTGCGCTCATTCCCGCACCGACGTCTTCGACATGAGCTTCTGTTGAAGTGTCGGTGAAGGTTCCGTCGCCATTGTTGCGGTAGAGATTGCTTCTGCCGAAATCGTTCGCTACATAGAGATCGGGGAATCCTTTGGTGTTGCAGGCACCCCAGGCGCAAGCGAAGCTGTAGCGATCGTTCTTCGCATTCAATCCCGCCGCTTCAGTTCGGTCTACAAAGGTTGCGTTTCCTTCGTTGTGTAGAAGGAAATTTGGCGGACCGTTGCGGGCGTCGAAGTAGGGTACTGGATAGTGGTACTGATCGAGGCCAAGGTAGTAGCTGTAAAGGCAGAAGTAAATGTCGAGGTGCCCGTCGCGGTCATAGTCGGCCAGAGCCGCGTGAGTAAAGGTTCCCTGCGGAGTACGCGCAAACTGAAAGGCATCCCGTTTAAGAGCGAAGGTCCCGTTCCCCTGATTCAGAAAGAGCAGGGGTCCACTGCCGCAAACTACGAGAAGATCTTGCAGCCCCTTATTTTCGAAGTCAGCAAACAGAGCACAGGACGTGTTATCCAGTACACCGAGACCGGATTTTTCCGTGACGTCTTCAAAGGTTCCGTCGCCTCGGTTGCGGTAAAGACGGTTCGGAAGACCCGCTGGTTGGCATACATACAAATCATCGAAGCCGTCATTGTCGAAGTCGCCTGCGGCAATGCCGTTGTTGCCGTAAACGTCGATGCCGCAAGCGCCGTCAAGAACCGTTCGCCAATAATCAGAGCCGCGAAGCATCTGGTTCTTATACGACGCGGTTGTCCCCAGGGCCTGGTGTGTAACGGCAATAAAACCTGATCCACTTGCAAGGCTGCGTGTTTCGTCAGTGGCTTCCCATTTACGCGCCCGCCATGTATCGGATGGATCGCGGAACCACTCGGTATGCCAATATCCAACGCGCTCCTCGCGCTGACCATTCGTGCGCATGGCGACTATGTCAAAGCGGATTACAAGACGAAGAGCCAGTGGGCTGCTGGCGATTTCTTCGATGCTCGTAATTTCAAATTCTGCAGTTTCCACTCGTAACACCGGACCCAAATAGTCACGGAATTCTTTGAGAAACTGTTCGCGTCCGGGAACAACCTTGGCGCCGAACTGCCTCCGGGTGACATCGATTCCGTAGCCGTTCCGCAGTGCAATTTCCTTCGCTGAACTCCACGAGTTTGCCTCGATCGATGGATCCAGGAACCTTGCCAGAACCGATAGATCACCGACGGATGCCTTCAAAGCCCGGCTCCACGCATCGAGGAGGGGCTCGATTTCAGCGGCATATTTTTCGGTGACAAACTCGTCAGTTCCTGGAGCAACGCGACGGAGAACATCCTCTAATGGCGACTTCGCCGGATAGCTGGGCGTTAAACGGTAGTCGGCAAGAGGGAATGAAGGTTGATATGAGGCGGACAGAGGTTCGATCAGGAACGGCAAACCGTGAAATGGCGCCGGATGGAAGAGCGTCGGGACCAACCCCATTCTCTTCAGGAACGCGCGGCGTGAAAGGGAGCGTTTAGGGTCTTTGCGACGCGACATCCTTAGAGATTCCGGTGGTGACAGCGGCCACGTATTTGCATCTTGTCAAAAAGCATCGTAGCACCACTGGAAATCAGATCCCCACCCGGTGTGAGCCAAGATGGTTAACTGCCAGCACATGTGGCTCCCCCAAGAAGACTACTCTGGTCTCCACCCTTTGATTGATTACGTTTTCAACTTTTTGTTTGACAAAGCATATTTGCCGGTATTAGATTGCGGCGCAGTTAAATGTAAGCGGTTACCTAGCAGCAAAAATATAGATTTGTTACTCCACTGCGCGACAACCAAGCGTAGGAAAGCGGAGGTTTTTGGGATGGCCTTTCAGAATATTCTCAGCAGTTTTCGGTCTTTCGGCTGCATAACGTTTACTTGCCTGTGCTTTCTGCTGCTTCAGAGCCAATATGGCTTCGCCCAGGTGGACGAAGGTTCTGTTTCCGGCGCGGTGCAAGATCCCACGGGAGCAGTCGTCGCCAATGCCAAGGTGACGCTCCTCAATACGGATGTCGGTTTGACGCTGGAGACAGTCACTACAAGCAGCGGCCAGTACATCTTCTCGCCGGTCAGAATCGGACACTACACCGTCAGTGCTAGCGCCGCCGGCTTTTCCACCACGACCCAACAGAACCTCGAAGTGACGGTTTCGTCGCATCTTTCGGTCAACATTCAACTGAAGCCGGGCGCTACGACGGAAACCGTTGAAGTTACAACCGCAGCACCCGTGCTGCAGACGGAAGATGCTTCGGTTGGGCAAGTGGTCAACCAGCGGAGCGTTAACAACCTCCCTCTCAATGGACGCAACTTTACGTTCCTGGCCCAGCTTGGCGCTGGCGTGAACACGCCGCAAGCGGACACGCGGGGCAACGCAGCGTCCGGGGCTTTCTCCGCCAACGGTCTGCGTCCCGCGCAAAACAACTACCTGCTGGATGGCATCGACAATAATTCCAACGCTGTTGACTTCCTCAACGGAACAAACTTTATTGTCCTTCCGCCTGTGGACGCCGTGCAGGAATTCAAGGTGCAGACCGGGGACTTCAGCGCCGAGCTAGGGCGTTCCGCAGGCGCTGTCCTCAACGCCACGATCAAATCTGGCACGAACAGCATCCATGGCGCGGCATGGGAGTTTTTCCGCAACGATGTTCTGGATGCCGCGGACTGGTTTGAAGACAATGCTGGAGTCAAAAAAGGTGAACTTCGCTGGAATCAGTTTGGAGGCACGATCGGCGGCCCGGTCATCAAGAACAAGCTTTTCTTCTTTGGCGATTATGAAGGCTTTCGCCGCGTGCAGGGCAACACTACGGGCGCTGCTACCGTGCCAACCGTGGCGGAGCGCAACAGCGGTTACACTGACCTCTCCGCCTTAATCGCCGCGAATGCCGGGAGTGCGGCGCGAACCGATCTCCTGAACCGCTCCATACCGGCTGGCACAGTTCTGGACCCGGCGACAACGCGAACGGTTACAGCAGGACAGGTCGATCCTGTATCAGGATTGGCAGCGACCGGCACGGGCTATGTTCGCGATCCATTCGGCACCTGTCCAGCTTCCACCACGTCATTCGCCGGCTGCACCCTGAACCAACTTCCGTCGAATAGGATAGATACGAACGCAGTCGCGCTGCTGAATCTCTATCCGCTGCCAACCAACGGGAATCCAAATTCAAACTTTGTAGCGAGTCCCAAACTGTTCGAGCACCGCAACGCCTTTGACACGCGCGAGGATTTCAATCCTTCAGAAAAGGACCAGATATTCTTCCGTTTCAGCTGGGTGGATGACCCACAATTCATTCCGGGTCCTTTTGGTGGCATAGCGGATGGCGGATCCTTCCAGCAGGGCCTCCAGACTGCGAGATCCGACCAGGCTGCAGCTGCTTATACGCACGTATTTTCACCGAGCATGGTCAACGTGGCGCGCGTGGGCTTCAACCACCTGCACACCACCCGGTTCGGTCCCGTGGGCGACCAATTGGGTATTCCTGCGCAATTCGGGATTCAGGATATCCCCCAGGTCTCTGAAAACGGCGGCCTTCCCGCCTTTGGGTTCGGTGGACTGGCGACTCTCGGCAGCAATAGTTTTCTGCCTTCAGACGAAGTCAGCCAGACTCTTCAGGTCACCGACGACTTCACGAAAATCTACGGCAATCACAACTTCAAGATGGGCATTGAATACCAGCACGTTAAGTTTTCGACGTTACAGCCGGCGTGGTCGAGAGGCCAATTCGACTACAACGGCAGCTTTACTGATATTCCCAACAACAACAACAGTACGACGGGTATCGCGCAATTCCTGCTGCCTCCCGCAGCGGCGACAGTTGCGAATGGAATAGATTATTCGGGAGGCTCGGATCAGGTATATGCCTCCAACATTAACAAGACCTACGATGCCAAGAACTACTTTGCAACATACTTTCAGGACGACTGGAAGGTCACTCCCAAACTGACTCTCAACCTCGGCCTGCGTTGGGACTACTTTGGTCCGATTAATGAGACGAACGGCGGCCAGGCCAATTTCGTTCCGAGCGGCCCTCCGGATAACAAGCCGGAGTACATCATCCCGGCGACGGGCAAGGACAATCGGGAGTTGTCTTCGACCGCGAATAACCCGGCCCTTAACGGCAACGGCTTTCTGGACTTGTTGGCCAAGGATGGAATCACACTCTTATCGACCAACAAATACGGGCAGGGATTAGTCCAAACGCAGAAGAGCAATTTTTCCCCGCGCGTAGGACTCGCCTATCAGGTTGACTCGAGGATGGTCGTGCGTGGCGGGTTCGGCATGTTCTACAACTCATTTGAAAATCAGGGATATGGGCCAAATATCGGCGAGAACTATCCCTTTGTGTTCAACTTCAACTATGTTCCCCAGGCTACGGGTACGCTGTCACAGGTCGCACCAGTAAGTCAGGGTACTCCATTCTTAGGTTGTCCGACGGCGGGTCCAGGTGGAACAGCAACCTTCGAGTCTGGCTTCTCCTGCATTGGACTTACTCCCCTTGCAGTGAACGCCTCGAGCCTGAGTCTGCAGGGATTGCAGTTCAATTACAAGACCCCCATAACGTATAGCGGTAACTTCACCATCCAGTATTCACTGACGAACAGCTTGTCGTGGCAGGTGTCATATGTGATTACACATGGCGACCATCTGCAGACGGGTATTGGCACCAATAATGTCAGTGCAATTCTGCCGTCTGGCGCCAGTACGTCCGATACCTACCCGAACAACGAAGTCCCGTTCCCGGATTTCGGACATGGGTCCAGTTACCACACAACGATAGGAGAAAGCACCTACAACGGCTTACAAACCAAGATCGAGCAGCAGTTCCAGAATGGATTGAGTTTCCTGGCTGCCTACACCTGGGCTAAGACACTTTCGGATGCTGGCGACTTGCTGAACGGCGGCAGTTCCGGCGGCTACCGCGCGCCGGACGTCCCGGGCCTTGGCCCGAGTTTTGATCGCGGTCTCGCCGATTTCGATATCCGAAACGTATTCCATTTCAGTGGCGGGTATGAGCTGCCACTCGGCAAAGGCAAGCAATTCCTGCATGACTCTGGGAAGCTTGTGAATGCAGTGCTTGGAGGGTGGAGCACAAACTGGATTGTCACGCTTCAGCAAGGCCAGCCGATCACTCTCGGTTGTCCAACGGGTACTACCTCGGGAACAGGCTGCAATGACGTGAATGTGGCGGGGCAGAGTCAGAAACTTGGAATTCGCACAGACTCGAAAGGACTGCCGAACTGGTTTGGGAACCCGAACGCTTTCCAGCAGCCCTGCAAACTGGGAGCTAACAATGCTCCGATTCCAGATTCACCAGGGGGATGTATTCCTCTAACTGGAGTTGGCGTTTTGGGCGGTTACCCAACGACGACAACTGGACCGGGTCTTCGTCAATTCACGCTTTCAACATTCAAGGCCTTCCAGCTCACCGAACGCTTTTCGTTGCAGTTCCGGGCTGAGTTCTTCAATATCCTCAACCACCCGAACTTCAACGCTCCTGGCTTTGGCGGCAACGGCGTCGTGTCGATCGGTGGTTCGACTGACTTCAACAACTCAAACTTCGGCGAAATCGGATCGACACGTGATGCTCCGTATGACCCGAGGCAGATTCAATTTGCTCTAAAGCTGTATTACTAGGCTAAGATGAAAACACCCCGTAAAGGCCGCCTTCTATGCGGCCTTTTGGGGTGTTCTTCTGTGTAGCGCCTGGCTCAAAGGGTGGGCTGTGAGCAAAAAGCATCGGTTTCGGTTTGTTATTCCTGGTTCTCTTGTGTTTTGTGCGATGCTTGCTGCGGGCCAGGCCAGTCAGAACCAGACCCAGGCGCTTGATCGCCAGTTCCAATCAGCAGTAGCTCAGTACGATGCAGGACACTTGCCAGAAGCTGCGTCGCAGCTCGAGGCCCTTCTGCCGTATGCATCGAAGAGCTTCGAGGTTCACGAGCTTTTAGGACTGGTCTATGCAGGGCTGTCGCAGGATGCGAAGGCCGTAGAACAACTCCAAATCGCGGTTCAGCTCAAGCCAGATTCTGCGGCGGCGCGAACAAATCTGGCCGCAAGTCTTTTTCAGTCAGGGAAACCGGAGTTGGCAGCAGAGCAGTTCCGCAAGGCCCTCGAAATAGAACCTCGCGATTACGATGCCAACCACAATCTGGGTGAGATCTACATTCAGTCCGGAAAGATGGCAGACGCGATTCCATTGCTTGAGAAGGCGCAGGAGATTCGTCCCTCTTATGACAATGGGTACGATCTGGCGTTGGCCTATTTCCTTACTGGAAAGCTCGGCCAGGCGAGGCTGCTCGTTCAGAATCTCGAACAGATTAAAGATACCGGCGAACTGCATAACTTGCTGGCGCAGATAGAAGAAAAGGACGGAAAGTTTGTGGCGGCGGTGAATGAGTATGAACGCGCCGCGCATATGGATCCAAGCGAGGGCAATCTGTTTGATTGGGGAAGTGAGTTGCTTCTCCACCGAACGTACGAACCGGCAATTGAGGTCTTCCAGCAGGCCGTCCAGCGCTATCCAAATTCTCCCCGGCTGTTTATCGGGCTTGGAATGGCGCTGTATTCGCGAGGGAAGTATGACGATGCGGTCAAGGCTCTGCTCGCAGCGGCTGATCTAAACCCTTCCGATCCGCGTTGTTATCTCTTTCTTTCCAAGGCTTACAGCAGTTCGCCAAACCAGGCTGAAGATGTCATCCAGAGGTTTCGACGCTTTGCGGAGCTGCAGCCAAACAATGCGATGGCTCTTTACTACTATGCGATGAGTTTATGGAAAGGAAAGCGTGCAGAAGACCCGGGCCAAAATCTTCAAGAAGTAGAGGCTTTGCTGCAGAAGTCGATAGCGCTGGATCCGAAGCTCGCAGAACCCCATGTCGAACTCGGCAATTTTTACGCCGATAGGCGCGAGTACGCCAAGTCTATTCCGGAATATCAGCGAGCATTGGAACTCAATCCAAACCTTCCTGATGCTCACTATCGTCTCGGCCAGGACTTTGTGCACACCGGGCAGAAAGACCGCGCCCAGGGTGAGTTCGATGTGTATCAGCGGCTTCGGGCTGAGCATCTTGCCGAAGTTGATAAAGAAAGGGCGGAAGTTCAGCAATTTGTGTATTCAGCAAAGGAAGCGCCTTCCGCCAAGCCATGACACGGTGTATTTGAGTTGAAATTCGATTCATCATTTAGCGAAGCATTCAAAGCAGGAGTTTCCTCCCCGCGAGAATTTGCCCACCGGCTAAGTTGCAACAGGAGAGACTTCCTGCGCAGCGCGGCAGGAGTGGCTTTAGGGACTGTGCTTATGAGTGCGAGCCCTTTTGTTCGCGGCGCTGCTGCAGCGAGAAAGCGCAAGGTAATCGTCATCACGTTTGGCGGAGGCGCACGCGATCAGGAAACGTTCGCGCCTGAGGGGCAGGAAAATATCCCACACCTGCTCCAGGAGCTGGCTCCGCGGTCGAGCTTTTTCACTCAGGTCGTGAACGAGGGGATTCTCGGGCACTATGTGGCGACTGCAAGTCTCGCCACCGGAGTCTACGAGACAATCAATAACTTCTCTTCTCTCCCGCCCGAACATCCCACAGTATTTGAGTACTTCCGAAAGGATCTGAAGCGGCCGTCATCGGATGCATGGGTTGTCGCGCCAAGTAACGGATTCAACCGGATTGGTGAGAGCGAATACCGCTCGTTTGGACCAGGTATGGGAGCTAGAGTCGTTCTTCCAAAGCATTTGCTGACTGCGGCTATGTCCGGAAGCACGACGGACTACGAACATTTGCTGCGCGACAACTATGAGACTCCTTTGTATGCGCCACAGCTCGCGGGCAACGAATTCGAATTGCAACAACTGGAAACAATCCTGAAGCTTTCGGTCGATGACTTCAAGGCGCATGCAAGTACCTTGTCGAGTCCCGATGAGCTGTCAATGTACGTCGCGCGGCAACTGATGCGGCAAGAGGCTCCCAGTCTTCTTTGGATCACCATGCATGATATCGATGTCGCTCACGCCGGGGCCTACTCGCTCTATATTGAGGGTATCCGGCGCACCGATCGTCTGTGCGCGGAGCTTTGGAAGACAGTCCAAAGTGAGCCTGAATACGCAGGGAACACGACCCTCTTTATTCTCCCGGATTTTGGGCGGGACTCCGATGAGGATTCCGGCGGAAATGGATTTCAGCATCATCGTACCGGCGATCCTGCGTCGCGGACGACATGGATGATGGCTCTGGGAGCCGGTGTCCGCGAGGGCGTCGTTTACGACCATCCGATGCAATCGACTGACCTGGTGCCGACCCTGGGCGCGATGATGGGTTTTTCTCCATCGCTTGCGCAAGGGCGGCCAATACAGGACTTGTTATAACCGTATGCTTCCACGCGACCTTAAAGCGGAACAGTTTGCCGGGTATCCTCCCGAGGCGAGAAGACTGGTCGTTGCCAATCTGGCGACGTTGCAGCAACTCCCGCTCAGTTTCGTGCCAAGCCTGCTTCGTGAAGCCATTGATTACGACTACAAATTTCCAGCGGAGCGTCTGGTAATCAGCAGGGAACTTGCTACACTCAGCTCGCTTTCCGCGGCCCAGATTAACGATTGGTTCCAAGGCTTTTCGCAAGTCTCGATCTCGTCGAAACTCGAACAGTCTGACTGGGTGGGCCAGCCCGCAGTATTTGTCGAGCAATTGTCTGCCTATCTCTGGTCGACTCATCAACTGGATGCATTCCGTAAAGCAGCGACTGAGTATGGAGATCGTTCGCGGTCCGCCGTGCCGCCCAGTCCGCCTCCTCTGCCCAGGCTCGGCATAGCCATCATCGGCCAGGGCGTGGTTACCTACGATGCACCGCTCTTTCGCAACTTGCGCGCACACGGCACGTATTTTGATCGAATCAAGCCGGATGGCGGAGTCGAGATTCTGCTCAAAGCAGCTGCAGTACGGGCAAAGGCGCATCCGGTTCCTTACGGCCACTGGTATATCGAAGGAGGACAGGAGGCCGATCACAGCCCTTCTCTGACATGCGTGTCGTATCGTGCGCTCGAGCCAGTGCGCGCCGCACTTCTGCGCAATATGCAGAGCGAAATTAACCGTCCCGGCA
>Ga0209773_10000183_pt1 | contig 19132 bp, 19 predicted proteins | sample BogFormECP14_OM1_FD_188244 | JGI IMG/M metagenome (GOLD analysis project Ga0209773, IMG submission 188244) | Bog forest soil microbial communities from Calvert Island, British Columbia, Canada - ECP14_OM1 (SPAdes) (version 2) | ecosystem: Environmental > Aquatic > Freshwater > Wetlands > Bog ... | reverse complement strand
ACTGAACGATTTCGCGCTCGCGTGTGGTCAGGCGGTCGCGCAAGGGCTCGCCCGGATCTTGTTTCGGGCCGCCGTCGCTGAAGCTTGTCAGCATGACTTCGGTGGCGCGGGACGTAAAGAACGGCTTTTTCTTCGCCAGGGACTCGACAGCAATCACCAGATCGCGGTCGGAATCTGACTTCACGATGTAGCCACGCACGCCCGCTTCCAGAATTTCGCGGATCAACGTGCTGCCCCACACCAACATGGGAACGCTCATCAATAAACCGAGGCCCAGATAGAACAGACTGTCCTGAGCGACCGCGGCGACCGCCACCACATTGTCGAAACTCATTGTGACATCCGCGATGATGATCGCCCAAATCGCGCTCAGCAATTGGGCGCGGCTGCGATTCAGCGCCTCGTCCGCGCTCGCTGGCCCAGCGCGCAAGGCCGCCAACGTCTCCTCGTCGTCCCGACGCAGCGATAGGCTGACGGCGATCGCAAGCAGGATCAGTCCCGCGACAATGCGCACCAAGGTCATCCGCATTAGGATAAGGGCGACGCTGCCCATGGCGATGCGCAGAAAAATTGCCGCCAGAACGCCGAACATCGCCGCTTTCCGCATTTCAACCGGGGGCAAGTCGCGGCATGCCAGCGCGATGACGAGAGCATTGTCCGCGCTCAACAGCAGATTGATAAAAAGAATCTGCAACGGCGCCAAAAGCGACGAGAATACGACGGTCGGGTCGAAACCGAAGTCCATCATTGCCACAGTCCCGCCACCGCGCCGACGAGCCCTGCCGCGCTGATAAATCCGACAAGGCCGACGGTGAGCCAGAGCCGCCATCCGGCAATCCGCACGCCCTGGGGCAAAATCGTCGCCGCGATGATCACCAAGAGCGATGCGACGATCGGCAGCAGCACCGCGTTGAGAACTTGCATGCCGACCGACAGCCAAACGAGATCCGACACGAAGAGAACCAATGCGGCACTGCCTATCACCCACACGGAATAGATGGATAGAACGCCCAGACTATGGCGAGCCTCCCGCTCGAGCGAGTGACGCAGTCCAAATAATTCGCCCAGGCCCCAGGCGCAGGCGAGGGAACAGACGATGGCCGCGGCCATCGCCGCCCCGACCACGCCGGCGCTGAAGACCAGGCGCCCCGTCGTCTCGCCCAGCAGCGGCGTCAGCGCTTGACTGATCTGGCCGATGCTATCGAGCGATTGGCCGGTCACGCCCGAATTGAGCGCCGCGACCGCGACCAACACCGCCGTCGACAAAACCTGGGTCAGGATCGCGCCGAACACCGTTTCCCAGCGCGCGGCGCCATAGTCGGCCGACGTAAGGCGCTTTTCCGATATCGCGGAGGCCTGATAAAAGATCATCCAAGGGTTGAACGTCGCGCCGATCAGACCGGCCACGAGATAGAGATAACCGGGATCGTTCAGCTTCTGATCGAAGACGTCGCGGACGATTTCGCTCACTGAAGGTTGGGATCGCCAGGCGACGAACAGGAAGGAGACTTCGAACAGGCCGAATACCAGCGCGATGCGTTCGACGCGCCGGTATCCCCCGGTGAAAGCGACCACAATCAGCGTGGCGCTCGCCAGCGGCAAGATGATCCAGCGCGATGCGCCATAGAGTTCGCCGACCCCGGCGATGCCGGTAAACTCGGTCACGAGCGAGCCGAGCGTCGCGGCGATCAGGGCCGCGGCGGCGACATAGGCGCCTGGACGCCCAAAGTTCTCGCGGATCAAATCGCCGAATCCGCAATTGCGATAGATGCCGATTCGAACCGCGAGATCCTGCACGAGGATCAGGACCGGAATGAGCAGCAGCAGCACCGGCGATAAGCGAAAGCCCCAGACCGAGCCTGCCTGAGCCGCCGTGACGACATTGCCGGCGTCCGTGTCGGCCAGCATCACCAACAGTCCAGGCCCCCAGACGGCGGCGATCCTGGCCAAAGGCGAAATTCGCGCGCCCAAAAGCGGCTTGGCCGCTGCCAACTCCGCAGGAGGCCCTGTCCGCCCGGGCTCCATCAACGGCTCCACAATTCCAGGGAGTTCCATGCAAGGCGCCGAATGCTGGTTAGAGAGGCGCCCGGGCGCCGTCGAGGAAAATCGCTGTCAGAAGTTCTCGCTGAGGTGTTCGGGAGACTGCGAGCAATTCCGATCTCGCCCGGATCGTCGACGGACCGGCGGCGCCGCGCGAACGCGAACCGACTTTCGAGACTTGCCGGATCGAATCCGCATACTACTTGTGCAGATGAGCGCCGGCGCGCACCGCCGGCCCGGCCGCCCCCGGTCCTGAACGCACCCAAACGAATCCTGGGGCTCCGGTCGCCAGAGGCTGCCATGCTACCTCCCATTAATTTTGCGCGATTATTGCTTCGGATTGTTCGCTCAGGAACATTAGAATTTATTTTGGCGGTCCGCAAGCTGAAATTGGAGCCGAGTCTACTACGTAGCACCGCGCCTCGCGGCCCACGATGCTCGAAAGTCGGCGCCGCGCCCGATCCCTCCGTCGCGCGAATACGGCGACGACCGCGCCCCGCGCGCTTGTCCGCTTCGCATTTCGGAATATTCGGTTTATACTTAGCGACGCGGAAAATCGAAGCTTCGGGCGATGCAATGAGAAAAAAGGGAGGGGAGAAGCGCCTATGAACACTACCCTGAACGTGGCGGTGCGCGGGCTTTTCGCGACTCCGGTCGCAGCGATGGAGGTCCCGGACTCGGAGGCGCGCAACGCCGAACTGAGGGCGGTCATTCTCGCCAAGCGAGCCCAAACGCCGTCGGTCCGGGCCTCAAACGCCGGGGGATGGCATTCCGACCGCGAGATTCCGATTTGGGGCGGTCCACGCATCGAGGAAATTCTCGGTTTTGGCCGCGAGCTGGCCAACCGGATGACCGTCGACCGCAACGGCAAATTCCTGCGGCCGAAATGGCAAGCGACGATCTGGGCCAATGTGAACGGGCCCGGCGACGCAAATATGTGCCACTACCATGCGGGCGCGTTCTGGTCCGGAACCTACTACGTCGACGACGGCGGATGCGGCGCGGACGAAACGCTCGGCGGCGAATTCGAAATGCTCGATCCGCGCGGACCGGGGCCTGCCATGTACGCGCCCTGGCTCAAATTCCCAGGCGAGGACGGCGCCTCGGTGGGCGGGGCCGAGACGATCCGCGCCCGCGCGGGGCTGATGCTGCTCTTTCCGTCATGGCTGTTACACCAAGTGAGGCCGTATCGCGGCGTTGCTCTGCGAATTTCCATCGCCTTCAATCTGAGCATCTGAAAGCGCAGAGGTATTACCATGCCCGGACAGGATCCGCGCAACCTGAACTATCGACAATCGGAAATCGTCGCGGTCTTGCGACAATCGGGGCGTGTGGCCGTCGAAGACCTGGCGACCCAATTTGGCGTGACCTTGCAGACCATCCGCCGCGATTTGAACGAGTTGAGCGAGGCGAAGGTGGTCGTGCGCGTGCATGGGGGCGCCATCATCGCCTCCGGCGTGGCGAATCTTGCCTACGAGGCGCGACAACTCGTAGCGCATCAACACAAGCGACTGATCGGCGAGGGGGCGGCGCGTCTCGTCCCGGACAATGCCTCACTCCTGATCAATATCGGCACCACGACCGAAGAAGTCGCCAAGGCGCTCGCCGGCCATTCCGGGCTCCTGGTCATCACTAACAATCTCCACGTCGCCAACGAGCTCCACCGCAACAAATCGATCGAAGTCATAATCACCGGGGGCTCGATCCGTCGCGGCGACGGCGGCATCGTCGGCGCTGTGACGGTCGCACAAATACAACAGTTTCGAGTTGATATTGCGATTATCGGCACCTCCGCGATCGACTTGAGCGGTACGCTGCTGGATTTCGACGTGCGCGAGGTCGAAATTTCGCGCGCGATAATCGAACACGCGCGCAAGGTCGTGCTGGTCGCCGACAGCAGCAAGTTTTCGCGCTCCGCGCCGGTGCGGATCGCGCATCTGTCGGAAATCGACGTATTCGTCACCGACAGCCTCCCGTCGAATGAAATCGCGGAAATGTGCAGGCTCTGCGACGTCGAAGTCATAGAGACCGGCGGACCGAACGAACTCGAGGCCATCGAATCGCAAAAATCTCGAAGCGGAATGTGAAGAAATGCGCTGTGTTTTTTTCGCTTGTGGCGGCGCAATGTTCGTTGTAGCCTTCCTTTTGGAAAAAAGGGCGCGACGCAAAGCGACCCGGCGTTTTCGGGGGAGGGGGGGCCAGAGTGCTCAGCGTCGAGGGCCGCGCAACCAAATCGAGCTACGACCTCGCCGTCATCGGCGGCGGCGTCAATGGATGCGGAATTGCGCGAGACGCGGCGGGGCGCGGCTGGTCGGTCTTCTTGTGCGAAAAGGGCGATCTGGCGTCCGGCACCTCCAGCGCCTCGACCAAACTCATCCACGGCGGCCTTCGCTATCTCGAATATTTCGAGTTTCGACTCGTCCGCGAAGCGCTGCTGGAGCGCGAGACGCTTTGGCGGATCGCGCCGCATATCATCTGGCCGCTGCGGTTCGTTCTTCCTTTCAACAAGGGACTGAGGCCGGCCTGGGTGCTACGGCTGGGCCTCTTTCTCTATGATCATATCGGCGGGCGCAAACTCCTGCCGGCGACCCGCACGCTGCAATTGCGTTCCGATCGCGCCGGCGAACCACTCAAGCCGCATTTCACGCTCGGGTTCGAATATTCGGATTGCTGGGTCGAGGATTCCCGCCTCGTCGTGCTGAACGCTCGCGACGCCGCCAATCGCGGCGCGGTCATCGCACCGCGCACGAACTGCATCAGCGGCGTTCGGCAGGACCAGTTGTGGCGTCTGGTTCTGAAGGACGAGCGTAGCGGCGAGACGCGCGAAATCCGCGCGCGGGCGCTGGTGAACGCGGCCGGCCCCTGGGTCGGCGAGGTCCTCGCCAACACGCTGCGCGGCAACGCGCCGGCGTCGGTGCGGCTGGTCAAGGGAAGCCACATCGTCGTGCCGCGTCTCTATGCTCACGATCGCTGCTACTTCTTCCAGAACGCGGATCGCCGCATCTTTTTCGCCATTCCCTACGAGCGGGATTTCACGCTGATCGGCACGACGGATCTCGACTATGTCGGGGATCCCGGGGCGGTTACGGCGTCGGATGACGAAATCGCCTATTTGTGCGACGGCGCGAGCGAGTATTTCAGCACGCCCGTCGACAAGCGCGCTGTTCGCTGGTCCTATTCGGGTGTACGGCCGCTCTACGACGATGGCGCGTCCGAAGCTCAGGCCGCGACGCGCGATTACGTGCTCGAGCTCGACGCGCCGGGTCGTTCGCCCGCCGTGCTCAGCGTTTACGGCGGCAAGATCACGACTTATCGCCGGCTCGCCGAATCGGCCTTGACGATGCTCGCCCCCCATCTCCCCACGCCCGCCGGCTTGGCGCGTGGATGGACCGGGCGCACGCCGCTGCCAGGCGGAGATTTTCCCGCTCGTGGCTTCGAGGAACAAGTCAGCGCGATCGCGCGGCGCTATCCCTTTCTCGGCGCCACCCTCGCCCGGCGCTTGGCGCGCACCTATGGCGCCTTAGTTTCGGAAGTCCTGGGCGCCGCGAATAAACGTGAGGATCTCGGCCGCGACTTCGGCGCCGACTTGACGGAAGCCGAAGTGCGCTATCTCGTGCGCCGCGAATGGGCGGTCTCGGCCGCCGACATCGTCTGGCGGCGCACTAAGCTCGGACTGCGGCTTTCCGAATCCGCGATCGCCAGCGTGGATGAATATTTGAAGCAATTGTTCGCCGATTTGCAACCGGCCGAGTGAAAAGAGGGGGAAAGCAGGCGTGTCGTTCGTTCTCGATCGCATAGGACTATCGATCGGCAATGATGTCGTGATCGACGACGTCTCGTTGAGCCTCGAGGACGGGTCGACCAACGTATTGCTCGGGCCGACGCTTGCCGGCAAGACGACCTTGATGCGGTTGATGGCGGGATTGGATAGACCGACGCGAGGACGTGTGCTCGCTCGCGGCGTGGATATCACCGATCTGCCCGTTCGGCGCCGTTCCGTGGCGATGGTCTATCAGCAATTCGTCAACTACCCCACGCTTACCGTGTATGAGAACATCGCCTCGCCGCTGCGGGTCGCCAGGATTTCGAGGTCCGAGGTCGACGCGCGCGTCAAGGAAGCCGCGCGCCTGCTGCGGCTGGATGCCCTGTTGCAACGCATGCCCGCCCAATTGTCGGGTGGCCAGCAGCAACGCACGGCCATCGCGCGCGCCCTGGTCAAGCGCGCCGACCTCGTACTGCTCGACGAGCCCCTCGCCAATCTCGATTATAAACTGCGAGAGGAACTGCGCGACGAACTGCCGCGGCTATTCGCGCAGACCGGCGCCGTGATGGTCTACGCGACGACCGAGCCGACCGAGGCCTTGTTGCTCGGCGGGTCGGTCGCGACCTTGAGCGAAGGTCGGCTCACCCAGTTCGGACCGACGGCGAACGTCTATCGCAATCCCGCCAATATCGCCTCCGCGCGGGTATTCTCCGATCCGCCGCTGAACGAACTGCCGTTGCGCAAGACGGGTTCGCGGATAGCGATTGAGAACGGCCGTGAATTGCCGGCGACGGGCGCCTTCTCGCGCCTGCCCGACGGGCGCTATCGACTGGGCTTTCGCGCCGAAGCGGTCGCGCTCGGCGGATCGGGATCATCGAGCCTCGCCTTCCCCGGCCTGGTCGCGGTGACGGAAATTAGCGGTTCGGAGAGTTTCGTTCATGTCGACGTCGGGTTCGGCGTCTGGGTCGCCCTGAGCGCAGGGGTGCATGACTGGCCGCCGGGAACCGAGGTCGACGTGCGCGTCGATCCCGACCTGGCGTTTATTTTCGACGCCGCCGGAAAGATCTCGGCGCCGCCCGCTCTTGCGAAAACCGGTTGAGGGCGCCGCCATGGCTCGGATCACGCTGGACCACATCGCTCACTCCTACTCGGGCAATCCCCGCTCCGAGGAGGATTATCAGCTCAAGCCGCTGCATCACATATGGGAGCAGGGGGCCGCCTACGCGCTGCTGGGACCTTCGGGTTGCGGCAAGACCACCTTGCTGAACATCATTTCCGGCCTCGTCATCCCCTCCGAAGGGCGGCTGTTGTTCGACAACGTCGACGTGACGCGTTTGCCGACGGAAGAACGCAACATCGCTCAAGTGTTTCAGTTTCCCGTCATCTACGACACGATGACGGTGGCGGAGAACCTCGCCTTTCCCCTCAAGAACCGGCGAACGCCGACGGCGCTCGTCAAACAGAGGGTCGCAGAGATCGCGCAGATGCTCGATCTCACGAAGGATCTGAGTCGCCGCGCAAGAGGTCTTACCGCCGACGCCAAGCAGAAGATTTCGCTTGGGCGGGGCCTCGTGCGCGCGGATGTGTCCGCGGTGTTGTTCGACGAGCCGCTGACCGTCATCGATCCGGCATTGAAATGGGAGTTGCGTTCGAAACTCAAAGCCGTCCATCGCGCGTTGGATCTGCTGATGATCTATGTCACGCACGACCAGACCGAGGCGCTGACTTTCGCCGACAAGGTCGTGGTGATGAACGACGGGCGCGCGGTGCAGATCGGCACGCCGGCTGAGCTGTTCGAACGGCCCGAGCACACGTTCGTAGGCTATTTCATCGGCTCGCCAGGTATGAACCTGTTGCCGGCAAAAGTCGCCGGCGTACGAGCGATGGTCGACGGGCACGCGTTCGATCTGGGGGCCACCTATCCCGACTTGCGCGGCGCGGCGAACGTGCAGATCGGCGTCAGGCCGGAATTCGTCGAATTGACCTCGGGCGCCGGCGCTCCCGTGCAGATGCTGGGCATTTCCGATCTGGGTCGACGCCGGCTCGCGACGGTCGATCTGGCGGGTCGCTCGCTCGTCGCGACGGTCCCTGCGAGCTTCAAGGGCCTGGGCGATCAGGTGAACGTCGCGTTCGATCCCGCCAATACGCATGTCTACGTCGACGAGCGTCGCGTACAGGGAGTCGCGGCATGATCGACAAGCCCATCAACAATCGCGCTTGGCTCTTCGTCGTACCGGTGCTCGCTTTCGTGCTGTTTTCCTCGATCATTCCGGTGATGACGGTGGTGAACTATTCGCTTCAGGACACGATGGGGGAAAACAATTTCTTTTGGAACGGCGATTCGTGGTTCCGTGATCTGTTGAATCCAGCGACGACGATCGGCGCGCGATTCAACGATGCCTTGTTTCGAACGCTCGCATTTTCCTTTGTGTGCCTGCTGGTCGAGGTTCCGCTGGGCATCGCTATCGCGCTCTGCGTCCCGAGGCGCGGCTGGTCGGTCGGCATTTCTCTCGTCATCATTGCGCTTCCGATGCTGATCCCCTGGAACGTCGTCGGCACGATCTGGCAGATATTCACTCGAGAAGACATAGGCCTGTTCGGTGCGGCGCTAACGGGGTTGGGGTTGCATTACAATGTGACCCAGGACGCCGTCTCCGCCTGGGTCACGATCGTCGTCATCGATGTCTGGCATTGGACGCCGCTGGTGATTCTGCTCAGCTACGCGGGCCTGCGCGCGATTCCCGACGCCTATTACCAGGCGGCCCGAATCGACGGGGCGAGTCGCTGGGCGGTATTTGCGAACATCGAATTGCCGAAGCTGCAGAAGGTGCTGGTGATCGCGGTCCTTCTGCGATTCATGCAGACCTTCATGATATACACCGAGCCGTTTGTCGTCACCGGCGGCGGACCCGGCAGCGCCACGACGTTTCTTTCCATCGATCTGGACAAGGTCGCGCTGGGCCAGGTGGATCTCGGCAACGCAGCCGCCATGTCGCTGGTCTACTACCTCATCACCCTGACGGTGTGCTGGGTCTTCTTCACAATTATGACCCAACTCGATCGAAGGAGGGACGTCAGATGCGTTCCGGAATCGCTTCGAGACTTGTTTTCGCCGCTTACCTCCTGCTGCTGATGCTGCCGATCTACTGGCTCATCAGCCTGATATATGAGCCTGCGGAAGAATGAAGATATCATGTCGGGATTGGTCTTTTACCCCCACCATCCGACAATCGAGAAATATGTGGCGATCTTCAACGATCCGACCTGGGTGCACGCCTTTGGCGTATCGCTGTCCTACGTCGCGTTGAACACCATCATCTCGGTGACCGTCGCGTTGCCCGCGGCTTATGCGTTCAATCGATATCACTTCATCGGCGACAAGCATCTGTTCTTCTGGCTGCTTACCAACCTGATGGCGCCGGCCGCAGTCTTCGCGATGCCGTTTTTCCAACTCTATTACGCGGTCGGCCTCTTCGACACGATCTGGGCCGTCGTGCTCGCGCACTGCCTGTTCAACGTGCCGCTGGCGGTCTGGATTCTCGAAGGCTTCGTCGGCGGCGTGCCGCGCGAGATCGACGAAACGGCGGCGATCGACGGCTATTCGTTCCCGCACTTCTTCGTCCGCATCTTCCTGCCGCTGATCGCCAACGGCATCGGCGTCACCGCATTCTTCTGCTTCATGTTCTCGTGGGTCGAGCAATTGCTGGCGACGACCCTGACCTCCGCGCACGCGCTGCCGTTCGCCGCCGTCATGACCCGCGCCTATTCGGCCTCGGGCATGGACTGGTCGCTGCTCTCGGCGGCGGGCGTGCTGACGATGATTCCCGGCGCCGTCGTCATCTGGTTCGTACGCAATCACATCGCCAAGGGCTTCGCCCTTGGGCGCGTCTGAGCGGAGGACGACGATGCTCACTTGGATGGCGTGGACCTGGCAGACGGCGGTGTTCTTCGTATTCGTCGCGTCCATGCTCATCATTCTGACTTTGCTGGCCATTTTTCGGCCAGAGACACCACGCACGGGAATCCTGCGATTCCCGACCACGCGCGGCGATCGATTCTTCGTCACGATGATTGGTTCGGGTTTCATTTTTGTATTCTGGATGCGGCTGGGCGGGGGATCGCTCTGGTACCCGCTCGCCGCGTCGGTTCTGTATGGGATCGCGATGTTCGTCTTCGCGTAACCCACGGGCTCTGCCTGCTCCGCATGGTGCGGGACGGGTGTATTGGGAGGAAAGACAATGGATGTGAAGCGACGTGACGTACTCAAAGGAGCCGCGGCGACGACCGCAGCGGCGGCTGTCAGCAGCGCGGCGATCATCGCCCCGACGCCCAGCTACGCGCAACAACTCGACGCCGCCAAGAAATGGGTCGACGAGGAGTTCCAGCCCTCGACGCAGTCCAAGGAACAGCAGATGGCGGAGATGGAATGGTTCATCAAGGCCTCGGCGCCGTTCAAGGGCATGGAGCTCAGCACGGTTTCGGAAATCCTCAGCGTGCACGACTATGAGTCGAAGACGCTGACCAAGGCGTTTAAGGACATCACCGGCATCAAGGTCAACCATGAGCTGATGAACGAAGGTCTACTGGTCTCCAAGATCGCGGTGGAGATCGCCTCGGGAAAGCCGATCTACGACTTCTGGATGAACGACTCCGACCACATCGGCACGCATCCGAGGTTCAATGACATCATCGACGGCTCGCTGACCGATTTCATGGCCACCGACGCCAAGGACATCACCAACCCATTTCTCGATTTGAAGGACTTCATCGGTCTCGACTTCGCCACCTATGTCGACGGCAAGATATACGGCTTGCCAGACCAGCAATTCGCCAATCTATACTGGTTCCGCTACGATTGGTTCCAACGGCCCGATCTGAAGGCCGGGTTCAAGCAGAAATATGGCTACGACCTCGGAGTTCCCGTCAATTGGTCGGCCTACGAGGACATCGCCGACTACTTCACCAACTCGGTCAAGGAGATCGACGGCCAGAAAGTCTATGGCCACATGGATTACGGCAAGAAGGACCCGTCGCTCGGCTGGCGGTTCACCGACGCCTGGCTCTCGATGGCGGGCAATGGAGACAAGGGTCTGCCGAACGGCAAGCCGGTCGACGAATGGGGCATCCGCCTCGAGGACGGCATTCCGCGCGGTTCCTCGATCACCCGCGGCGGCGACGCCAACGGCCCGGCGGCGGTCTACGCCCTGACCAAGTTCGTCGAATGGTTGAAGAAATACGCGCCGCCGGAAGCCTCCGGCATGGACTTCCTGCAGGCCGGCGCGGTGCCAGGCCAGGGCCACATCGCGCAGCAGATCTTCTGGTATAGCGCGTTCACGCACGCGCTTACGGTGCCGGGCCTGCCGGTGATGAACGCCGACGGAACGCCGAAATGGCGCATGGCGCCCAGCCCGCACGGTGCCTATTGGAAAGAGGGAATGAAGCTCGGCTACCAGGACGTGGGTCTCTGGACGCTGCTGAAATACGCGCCGTCGGAGAAGGTCAAGGGCGGCTGGCTCTACGGCCAGTTCTGCACGTGCAAGACCGTGACGCTGAAGAAGTCGCTCGTCTCGCTGCACCTGATCCGCGAGAGCGACATCTGGGCCGACGCCATGACGCAGTTGGCGCCCAAGGTCGGCGGCCTGGTCGAGTTCTATCGCAGCCCGGCCCGCAAGCTGTGGACGCCCACCGGCGTCAACGTGCCCGACTATCCGCGCATGGCGCAGGTGTGGTGGCAGAACGTCTCGAAGGCGATTTCCGGAGAGGCGACGCCGCAGGAAGCGATGGACGGGTTGGCTCGGGATCAGGACGCCATCATGGCGCGCCTGGAGAAATCGGGCGTGCAAGGCGATCGGGGCCCCAAACTGAACGAAGAGAAGGACGCCGAATATTGGTACGCTAGGGCCGAGAAGGACGGCAACACCGCGCCCCAGCGCAAGCTGGCCAACGAGAAGCCGCCGGGCGTTACCATCGACTATGACGAGCTGATCAAGACCTGGAAGGCGCAGGCGCCCGTCAAGAAGGGCTGAGGCTCGACGCCGAGGCTGCGCCGGAGTCCAATCCGGCGCGCGCCCAAGGAAGCCAGCAGCAGGGAGGGGCCGCTGGCGTCCCAAATAAAGTGCGGCGTTCCGGCGCCGGGCCGCTCCGCGCGGCAAACTGCGAGAAGCGGCGGCGTCGGGCCCCTGACAAGCACCCGATGCCGAGCAACAGCGGAAACTCGCGTCCTTTGAGACCGCCGCCGTCGGCATGGGCGCCGCATCGATTTCGTGTAAACATGCAGAGAGGACTCAAGGGCCGGACATGGGCGGACATATTCTCGTCATCGATCAGGGCACCACCTCCACGCGGGCGATCGTATTCGGCGCGAATGCCGAACCGATCGCCGTCGGGCAGGAGGAATTCCGGCAGATCTTCCCGCAGCCCGGCTACGTCGAGCACGACCCGGAAGACATATGGCGATCGACGTTGTCGACAATCCGCGCCGCGCTGACCAAAGCCGATATCGCGCCGGGCGGGATCGTCGGCGTCGGGATCGCCAATCAGCGCGAAACGACGCTGGTCTGGAATCGCGCGACGGGACGGCCGCTGCACAACGCGATCGTATGGCAGGATCGGCGCACCGCGCCGACCTGCGCGCGACTGAAGCGGTCCGGCCACGAACCGCTCGCGGCCGAACGCTCGGGTCTGCTTCTCGATCCCTATTTCTCCGCGACCAAGATCGCCTGGATGCTCGACAACGTTCCGGGCGCGCGCGCACAAGCCGAGCGCGGCGAACTCGCGTTCGGAACCGTCGATTCCTTCCTGATCTGGCGCCTGACCAATAGGAAGAGCCATGTGACCGATGCGACCAACGCCTCGCGTACGCTGCTCCTGAACATCCACACCGGTGATTGGGACGACGAACTGCTCGCGCTGTTTGACATTCCCCGTTCGATGCTGCCCGAAGTGCGGGACTGCTCGGCCGAATTCGGTCTCGTGGCGGCGGAGCACTTCGGCGTTTCGGCGCCGATATTCGGCGTCGCAGGCGACCAGCAGGCCGCGTTGATAGGGCAGGCCTGCTTCCGGCCCGGCATGGCCAAGTCGACCTTCGGCACCGGCGGTTTCATTCTATTGAACACCGGCGAGGAGGCCGTCGCCTCCAAACATCGTCTGCTGACGACGATCGCCTATCAGTGGCGCGGCACCCGCGTCTACGCGCTGGAAGGTTCGATCTTTTCGGCCGGGGCAACCGTGCAATGGCTGCGCGACGGGCTCGGACTGATCGCCAGCGCCGCCGAGTCCGGCGCGCTCGCCGCCGCCGCCGACCCCATGCAGGGCATCTATTTCGTACCGGCCTTCACCGGGCTCGGTGCGCCGCATTGGAACAGCGAATCGCGTGGCGCCATCACCGGCCTCACGCGCGGCGCGACGCGCAGGGAGATCGTGCGCGCGGCGCTCGAGAGCGTCGCCTATCAGACCCGCGATCTCATCGCGGCGATGCGGGCCGACGAACGCGCGACCGCCGCGGCGAGCCCGATCCTGCGGATCGACGGCGGCATGAGCGCGAGTGACTGGACGATGCAATTCCTCGCCGACATGCTCGACGCACCGGTAGACCGGCCTACGGTCCTGGAAACCACCGCGCTCGGCGCCGCGTTTTTGGCGGGATGGCGCGCTGGGCTCTATCCCGGCCCCGAGGAATTCGAACGCGCGTGGCGCGTGGAGCGCCGTTTCGCGCCGAGCATGCCGGCGGAGGAGCGCGAGCAGCGCTATCGCGGCTGGCGCGACGCCGTCGCGCGCTGCCTCGCGCCCACGATCGCGGCCTGAGCGATGCGTGTGGTATTTCGTTGCGATCCGGCGTTGGCGAGCGATCTCGCGCAGCCGATTCCCGCGCGTCGGGCCTTGCCGGGATGGCTGCGCGCGATGCCGGCGACCGCCTTTTCAGACACGCATGGCCTCGAGGTGCGCACCGTCAAACAATGCCCGCCGTTCGTCGACGCGATGTCGCACGGATTCGTCATTCCCCTGCCGTGCGACATCCACGTGCGGGACGGCGCGCTGTCCTGGGATTGGGATCACCCGCCGCTCGTCGTCGACGCCCATCCGACATCGCCCGTCAGCTTCCACGACCCCGCGCAGGCCGCTGGCACGCCGCTGTTCAAACCCGACGTCGTCTTCGTCAAATTCAACAGCTTCTGGACCATCGAATTGGAGCCGGGTTACTCGCTGTTCGCGACCCACCCGGTCAACCGGGCCGACCTGCCGTTCCGCTTGCTGACCGGCCTCGTCGATTGCGACCGTTTCCGGGATGTCGGCGTGCTGTTTCCGGCGGTGTGGATGAACCCTGAATTCGAGGGGATCGTGCCGCGCGGAACGCCGGTCGCGCAGTGCTTTCCCGTCGCGCGCGAAGCGTTGGATCTGGTGTGCGAGGCGTTTTCGGCGGAAGACGTTCAGCGCTATCGGGACACCGCGCGCGAGTTACTCAGCGAGCCCAGCGTCTACCGCAAGAAATTTCGTGTCAAGCGCAGTTCGTCAACCGCCGAGCGAGCGACGTAGTCTTCGCGTGTCGAGCCACAGCACCCCCTTCGGCGTCGAAGGGAGCGCCTGAGCGATCCGGCCGAACGTGTCCGGCCGCAAGCGCATCGCCTCACGATAGCATCGAACGGCGAGCGCCAGTTCGCCAATCTGTTGCAGCGCCAATCCGAGATTGACGTGCCCCTCGGGTAAGTCCGGCTGCAATTCGACGCAGCGCCGATACGCGGAAATCGCGGCCGGCCAGTCGCGCAGATCGTCGCACGCCAATCCCATGGCGTAGAAGACTTGCGGCTCGCGGGCCCCGGCCTCGACGAGACGTGACAGCAGCTCGCGCGCCTCTCGCGGAGCCCCGATCTGGCGCAGCGCCTGGGCGAGCGGCAACAGCGGCTCGAGGCGGTCCGGCGCCTTTTCGTGCGCGCGGCGAAGAACGGTCGCGGCCTCCCTCGCGCGGCCGCGAGCCAGCAGGACTCGACCGAGATTGACGCCATGCGAGGGATCGTCGGAGGCTTCGACCGCCCGGGCGAAAGCGGCTTCGGCGCCATCGAACCGATTGGCGCGCATCAGTGCGCCGCCGATCTCCCGCCAACCGCTGGCCTCGCTCGGAAAATGTCGGATGAGCGCCTCCATCGTCGCGGCGAATTCCGGGTCGGCGCCTTCGATCTGTGCGACGCCGAGTTGAAACAGCGGTTCCGGCCCGCTCCCGGGAATTTCGCTCGATCGGCGAAACCAGACCTTAGCGCCCGCGAGGTCGCCGCGGGCGCGCGCGGCGCGGCCCGCGAGCATCATCGCCGGCGCATGGCCGGGGCGAAGCGCCAGGGAAGCGCGAGCCCGATCTTCCGCCTCGTCGAAGCGCTCGAGCCGCAGCGCCACGGTTCCCGCCAACTGATGAGCCGCCGGATCGCGCGGCGACGCCACGAGGAGTCTGCGACTGAGAGTCTCGGCGTCGGCGAGACGCCCTGCGCGCAGCGCGGCGAGCGCGCTCGACACAGTTCTGATCAAATCATGTTTCGCCGCCGCCATCGCAGAAAGATATATTGTCGCTAGAGCGAATGCACCAGATATTCGCGAGCTGCGAGGCGCGAGCCCAATGCATTGCGACTTCGCTACACAAGCCGTCATTGAGCGAGGCGCGGCGACCATCCGTGGAAGGGTCATCTTCGTCCGCTGGGTTGTCGTCAAGCGCTTGCTCGGAGCGCGAGCCCAAGATAGCGTACACTGTATGTAACCGTGCTCGCCGAGTTCGTTGGATTCGACGCATGTTTGATTTCGACGTCGGCAAGATTTTGGCGGTCGCAGTTGTGGCCTTGATCGTGGTCGGCCCGAAAGACCTACCGCGCGTGCTAGTGAGGGTGGCGCGAACGTTCGGTACAGTTCGCCGTGCAGCGCTCCAATTTCGTCGTCACGCGATGGACATGATCAACGAAGCCGATCTCGACGGGGTGAAGAAGGAACTGACCGCTCTGAACCGCTCAATAGCCGCCGACTTCGCGTACAATGCGAAGACCGCGATGCGCGGCCATCTGCCCAAGACCGCCGTGGCGCAGGAGGAGGCATCGTCCGCTGCCGCTACCGCCGCGGCTAAAGTCGCCGGGGTCACGTATTCGTCGCCTGAAATGAGGGAGTATATGTCGACTTCGCCGTCGCCGGCGGTCGACGCCAATGCGGGTTCATCGCCAGCTTGCGGCGTCGCGAAGACCGAACCGGCAGAACCATCGGCGGCTGAGGCCACACAGACTGAAATTCCGATAGCAGATTGATGTGCCGTTAGCGTACGTCTCGAAAACGCGGTGGCAGACCTGGACCGGATCTCGACCCGGTCGGACAAGAGCCTGTTAGCCAAGGTGCGAGAACTCGTCGTGCCGGCGATGGAGACGCAAGGCCGGATCGAGGCTTGGATCGTCGACGACAGGGCTTCGTGAATGGTGCGTTCGACGGGCGTGGCGCGACAATATTGCGGGCGGCTCGGCAAGACGGACAATTGCTAAGTCGCGGTGACGCTGTCGATCGCCAACCATCAGGCCAGCCTGCCGGTCGCGTATCGGTTGTATCTGCCCGAGGACTGGGCCAACGACGCGGCGCGGCGCCGCAACGCTCACGTCCCCGACGACGTGAAGTTCCGGACCAAGCCGGAGATCGCGCTGAGACAGATCAAGGCCGCGCTCATGGCCGGCGTGGCGCACGGCGTCGTGCTGACCGATGCCGCTTACGGGTCCGACGGCGGATTCCGCGCCGGCGTTACGGAGATGGGCCTGACTTATGCGGTGACCGTGCAGTCGACAATCAGCGTCTGGCCCCCCGGCATCAAGTGAACATTCAGGCAGGGGTGAACTCAGTCTTTTAGGCTTCTTTTAGGCTCCCTTCTATGCCCCAGTCCGGAGGCTTTCAAAGCCTGGAGCCAAAACCTGGACCATGAAAGCGTGCTCACCACGCTTACCAGTTATGGGCAGGTCGCCCCGGAGCGTCAGGCGGATATTCTCAACGACTTGCGCCGGTCGACTGGGACTGAGAATACGAACGACGCCGAAGCCGCGCTTCTGCGTGTGCCCTAGATGTCGTACGACGAACGGCTTCGGGCTCGCGTTAGACCGCGCTCCAAAGGGAAGCCCAGCGTTATCAGATGGCACGACGGTCAACCGCCGGGGATCGGCCCGACCGGAACAGGAAGCGAGGCGTGCGCGGCCATAACGAACAAGCGGGTGGGACTGCGGGAGGAAGTGCGCGAGTCGATCACAAGTGCGCCGAACCGATATTCGCCGCTGGCGAGCGCGGCGGCGATCGCCGAAACAATCCCTGCCACCGTGTGAGGTGAGCGCGTCGCAAATGTTTCAATCATTCGTGGCGCCGCGTAAGGATTCGGCGATGACGGCGAGGCGAGCGAGAGAGAATTCTACAAACCTCCGATCGCCGTCCGCCGGACGCTTGGCGCAAGAGTCAGGGCCCGAATTCCGGCCGCGGCAGTGCCGCGGGATCATGAGATCGAGCTCGACGGGCGCCGTCAAAACGACTCCGAGCGGAATCGCAGCGCGTTTGGTTAGCGGTCTTGGAGAAAGACCCGATCGGGTAAGCTCACATTGCTCGGAACGATGCCCGCGGCCCAGCGTCGCCCCGCCCACTCGCCGGCGCGCGGCTCAAGGGCGGTTGCTCCGGGTCGTTATGGCCCTTGTGGAAGCCGATGAAAGTGTTGAGCGCCGCATTAAGTCGGTGGGGATGGTCCAAAGCCCTCGCAAGGTTCAGCTCGTGGCGCCGGCGCTGAAGCGGGAAAATCTCATTTTTCGCCGGACCACGGATCGATTGCGGGCCGAGGTTGGGGAAAGCGATGGGGAAGAGTAGTAGCCGCCAAGATATATGGCAGCTTAATCATAATGTTAAAGCGATAAATTGGCGGAAGGAGTGTCAACCATATAACAATCCGGCAAAATCCGGTAAGGTACGGAAGCCCTCATCTTCCCTGGCAACTCCGATTGTTGATAGTCCGACAGAGTTTGTTGACGTCCGACACAATCCGGCTCATAACTGTGCGTAGGATTGTTCAATGAGTTCGGACCGCATGCGCCAAGGCAACAAACTGACCTCTTTGGCGATCCGGAGCGCGAGCGCGCCTGGGCTCTATGGCGACGGGCATGGGCTCTATCTCCAGGTGAGTAAGTTCGGAACCAAGTCCTGGGTGTTCCGGTACATGATCGATGGCGTTCCCCGAAAGATGGGATTGGGCGCTCTGCATACCGTCAGCCTCGCCGAGGCGCGCAAACGGGCGGCAGAAGGGCGCTTGAAGGTTCAGGACGGCCTGAGCCCCATCGAGCAGCGGAAAGCGTCACGCGGCGCCGCCCGGCTCGCCGCCGCGCAAGCCGTCACCTTCAAGCAGTGCGCCGACCGCTATATCGAGGCGAACCGGGCCGGCTGGCGCAATGCGAAGCATGCCGACCAATGGTTCGCGACGTTCAATGAGACGCGACGCGGCCCGCGCATTTACCCGGCCCTCACCGCTGCCATCAACGATCTACCCATAACCGCAATCGACACGTCGCTCGTCTTGAAGGTCTTGGAACCGGTTTGGCAGGAAAAGCCGGAAACCGCAACGCGGGCGCGCGGGCGCATCGAATCGGTGCTGAGTTGGGCGACCGCTCGCGAACTTCGGAAGGGCGAGAACCCGGCCCGCTGGCGTGGCCACCTGGACAAGTTGTTGGCCGCCAAAAGCAAGCTCGCTCGGACAAAGCATCACGACGCCGTACCGTACGCGGAAATCCCGGGCTTCGCGAACGAGTTGCGCGAGAAGGCCGGCGTGTCGGCTCGGGCGCTGGAATTCACGATCCTGACGGCCGCGCGGACGGGAGAGGTGATCGGCGCTCGGTGGGCGGAATTCGACCTCGGGGGAATGCTTTGGATCGTTCCCGCGGAACGAATGAAGTCCGGCCGGGAACACCGAGTCCCCCTCTCGGATCGCGCGGCGCGCATCCTTTCGGAAATCCCGCGCGCCGACGACTTCGTGTTTCCAGGCACAAGGACAGGTCGCCCGCTCTCGAACATGGCGATGCTCGAACTGATCCGCGGCATGCGCGGACATGGCGCGACCGTCCACGGCTTCCGATCGACGTTCCGCGATTGGGCGGCGGAGCAGACGTCTTATCCCAACGAAATGTGCGAAATCGCGCTCGCGCACGTTGTCAGCGACAAGACCGAGGCCGCGTACCGCCGCGGCGACATGATGGAAAAGCGGCGTCGGCTGATGGCGGATTGGGCCGCATATTGCGAGCGGGCGCCGGCGGAGCGCGACAACGTGGTTCCCATCCGGGAGCACGCGTGATGAATATCGGCGTGAAG
>Ga0209773_10000182_pt1 | contig 19166 bp, 29 predicted proteins | sample BogFormECP14_OM1_FD_188244 | JGI IMG/M metagenome (GOLD analysis project Ga0209773, IMG submission 188244) | Bog forest soil microbial communities from Calvert Island, British Columbia, Canada - ECP14_OM1 (SPAdes) (version 2) | ecosystem: Environmental > Aquatic > Freshwater > Wetlands > Bog ... | reverse complement strand
CACAACAATACCCCGCCGCCATCATGGGGGATGGCGACGGGGCATCGGAATGGACTTACCGGATTGTCATCCCGCCATTCTCCTCATATCGCTGAGTGCGGCGCTTACCGGGCCACCGCTAGTAACCCGGCAAGTTTATCAGCAATGAATGTCGCAAATCTCCCCGATACCAATGTTGAATTGTAGTCCTGCACCCTTGTAATTCATCCACACACCACCACCTTGACCGATGGCACCATTGCCTTTCGTACCGATCAGCACAGGCAAATCGGCCGTGCCTGAATAGGCGTATTCCAATGTATTTGCCCACACCGGAACGAGATAATCGGATGACGATTGCACGATTTCTGTGATGCTTTGGTCAACGTCGGTGTTGATGATTGTGCGACCATTGCCGATGAGTTGGTCGTACTGTGCGTATTCCGCGACCCAACTCTGCGCATTCGCCCATGTGAAACTGTAGATTGGCCGCCCATTGTAGCGGGCATTAAGTCCTGACCCGTCCGGGAATGGGAATTCGCCGGAATCGTTGACGGTACCCAGATCGTTGACACACCAATCGTTGTAACCATCGTTGTGTACGTTGTTGTAATTGACGTTGTTCCCGGCTACCTGCGTGCCATTCCAGTTATTCCAGAACCACGTATTGTTGTACGTGATGTTGTAAGTTGCACCCCCATTCGCGCACGGCCCTCCTGTGGCGAGCGCCTTACTGGCGAGGCCGACATAGCCGCCGAGAATGGCGCACGTGATGAGAATGATGTAGAAAATGCGCGTGCGAAGCATGATGATTCCCTTTCAGTATTCCGTGTATGTAGCACCTAGGCTGACAAACGATTGATCACTGCCGCCTGCCCCTCCCCATTGTCCCACCAATTGGAAAGTGTGAACAACGGTTGTGTCGAAATTTACAGCGGGTAGAACTGTACCCGCAATGGCTGCCCCATTGGTGAACAGTACGTTAGCGGCTGCCTGTACGCCACCTTCAAGCCAGAATTGACAACTACCCGTACCGCTTGTACCCACCGTAATAACCTTGCCCTTAAACCGCAGCCAACCTGAATACTTGGCTGCGAGTGCGACGATAGCGGCACCAACGGTGATTAGGTTTACAACACTACCACCGTCAAGTTGATAACCAATGGTGAACGTCTCAGCGGTGGTTTGCCCCAATTGAACGTTGAATGGCATGGCGATTTCAAATTCATCACCAGCCGCAAAATCTGTTGATGTGTGAAAGACACCAGCGAACAACGCTTGTGCTACCGTCGTGTTTCCTGCTGTTTGTCCCGTGGCCTGGCTTGTGGACCGTGTAATGTTTCTGACAAGTGTCGTAGGGTCGGTGATGACACCGCGACCAACTGAGTTGAAACTGATACTCGATTCTAGGACGAACGCAATCTGTGTCGATGCGGTTGACGTGTAATAGCTAATGGCGTTACCGGCGGCAAAAGAAATAGCATTCCACGCCCCAGACGTGCCGCTGTAAAGGGTCAATCCTTCAAGAATCTCATTACTGAATTCGTCGGTAGTTGTAGCGGTAGCGTTAGTGGCTGACGCAATGACCATTCCTTGCGTTGCCGAACCTGTATCTTGATATTGAATCCACGTGGCACTTGTCTTGTTAATGGTCATAACGGTTGCGCCGCTGGCATTTTTGGCCCGGAAAATGGCACCATCAATTTCCGTGCTGTTGACAATTCCAGCTACGACAATACCGGCAATTAGTAGGTTAGCGGCAATGGTTCCAGCGGTGATTAGTTCGGTGCCGGTAAATGCAGTGACTGCCCAACTGGAACCGTTCCAAACTTCCAACGCGCCCAGCGTGGTATTCAACCAGAGTGAGTTTAGCGGAATGGTTGGCGGTGGCGCTGGTGCTGTGGCTTGAACAAATATTTGCGCCCCACCTAGCGAGCTAAGGGTCAACTGTAGAAAGGGGCTTCCCCCACCCGGCGTGATTTGCAATGGTCCCGAATTGGCTGAGCCAATCGCATACAACGTCTTACTAAGATCCATTGTCATACCAAAACCGGGCGGAAATATCTGTGTGTTGGGTGCACCAATAGCAATGTTAGGTGTGTACCCAACGTATATTGTGTTGGTCGTATCGAAATTGTAAACCATGCCCGACACACCAGGACTTCCCATGTATGCCTGAAATGGTATGCCCGTCATGGTGACACGTAGTGGCTGCGGTGTCGGTGTCGTCATTTCTTTTCCTTACGCCAGCCTAGACAAGCACCACACCAATGTTGGCCTTTATGACTGTCCCTGTCACCTAGTATCTTCGGCGTGTTGTGTCTGCTGTCTGGTGTGGACACATGGCCACACATCAATACGACTAGCCCAGTCCGGTAGTCGCTACCGGACTGGGCTGTCGTCTTGCCGGAACGTCTAGGCACTCGTCCCGTTCTTGTCGGTGAACATGAAGTACACCATGGAATTGCCGGATTCGTGCGTCTTGCGCCGGTACTTGAGCGCCTTACCCTGAACAGACCCGCCCAGGTTCGTCGCTAGGCGCAGCATGGCGATCACGGTGTCGAACGCAGCGGGCGGGAAGATGTACCGCTGCCACGGGTACTTGGCTTCGTCGGTCGGTGACCCAGCCTTGACCCACAGGGCATACGCACGGGCTGCGTCCTTGTCGACTCGCTTCTCATCCTCGCTACGCGGGGCAGCGGTGCGACTGTACTCCCGGCGCACATCTTCACCCTTCGGCACCGACTCCATGGTCAGGCTGAAGCCCGGGGGCAGGACATCCGCCAGTGGCCTGGGCTGCGCCACTTTGTCCCGGAGAATGTAGCGGTGGCCGTCGCCGATCGTCTTACCGTTCGGGCGGGTGTTCAGCTTGTGGCCAGCGGTCAACTTGCACTGCCGACCCTTCTCGGTACGCTGCGGGCATTGGGTAAGATTGGCCTCGATGGTCATGACTAGTTCCCTTCGGTTGCGATGCGCAGGGTGACGTCAGCCATGTGGCTGGCGAACCTGCGTCGTTGTCATGACTTCATCATCTCACGATGTTGCCGTTGTGTCAACTTGATTGTGGTCAGAAACCGTCGTCGTCGTCGTCGTGTCCTGACCTGCGAGAACGTGACCCGCTACGACTGCCGAAGAAGCCACCGTCGTCGTTCTCGTCGTCGTCAACCCAGTTGGTGACTGCGCGGTGCCCTAGCCCCTTCATGTGTCGCCCGATGTAGTCGGTACGCGCCGACCCCTTCAAGCTAAGTCGGTCAGCCATGGCCGACACACTCTCATGATCGGTTGCCGCATCGCTCTTGTCCTTGTTGGGCATGATCCTTGTCTCCTGTCTAACTAGGGGGCAGTGTCGGTGATGGCGTAGTCGCCACTGCCGGTTCCGTCGTGCGTGCCGCCAGCGGGGCACACACCGCGTTGTAGGGTGGTGCTATCGCCAGCGTAGAACAGGCCACTGCACTTGCCACAGTGCCGCCAGTCGGTCTGATTGAACGGGAAGGTTGGGTCAGGCATAGGTTTGGCCTCCGGCCAGTAGGGATCGAATACGGCAGATATGTCGAAATCAGGCCCGTAGTCCCATTGGACCGCTACGACAGTCAGTCCAGGGGGAACTGTGGGCGGTGTAGCGGGCGGTACGAGTGACGGGCCTACCAACCATACGTCGCCACGCCAACCGGCGTCGTACGCTTCCATGGTGGTGTCTGGGTAGCCGAGATACAGCGTCGGCCTGGCTACGTCCCAACCAGATCGGTCTACGGCTTTGTTCAGTAGCCACCCACCGTTTTCACAGTCACGTATGTTGGCGTGCATGTTGGGTGACCCTGTGAATCCCTGGTCGATCATGACTACTGGCATTCCGGCCGGTAGTTCTGCGAGATCGGCTGGAGTAGCTGCGATGTCTGCCGATCCTGTATCATATACGGCGACGAGTCCGCTGGTACCTATCTGGCGAATCGTATTGATGGCATCGGGTAGTCCGTCGTGCGTAACGTCAACCATGCGGCGTGTCATGAAGTTGCGGTATCCCTTCTGGCGGTGTATTCCCATTGCGTGCGATTACCTTTGCCTCATTGGCAATGCCAACCGCATTGTTTGCGGTGTGTTGTGCGGTGTTGGCGCTGAATTGTGCGGTGTTGGCTTTTTCTTTGGCGCTGTCCGCTCTTGATTGAGCGACGTTAGCTTTGCCGTGTGCGTTGAGTGCGGTGATAACTGCGGCAATTGCACCGATAACCGCACCCAAAGCTACAAGCAAACTGGTAATGTTCGCGGCTGTCCACATCATCCGCTAACCGTCCCAAACGATTGATCCCACATGGAGATTGTAATTCCTGGAATGGTAGCGATTGCGTACATTGGTTGCATCGCTTCATAGGGTGGAAGTGAATAGTTACCGGCCACAGTTTCGATGAGATTGAATCCTTGCGGCGTCGGGTTAGTCAACGGGTCTGATTTGGTGTTCAGGTACAGGATGCCCGCTGCGGGGAAATTGACAATAAACTGGGTCTTGAATCTCGATTCTTTGCGGGGAATGATGAGTAGCGGTGTGTTGATGTTGACTACCGGGACAGTCCACGTCATGCAAGCGCAGAATGACGCCGCTAGTTGTTGGTTCTCGTCGAAAATGACTTTGACGGGAACAACGGGGAAGTTCTTTTCGATCTGGGCTTGTCCTTCTTCGTTGTCTTCCCAGTTGTCGGTTTCTTCGTTTGTCCAGTGTCCGGGAATAGTCATTTGGGAATCACCGCCACTTCTGCGACACGTTTAACCAGCTTATGACTTTTCTTTGCGGTTGACGTAGCCTGACGTGTACCGCTTGCCACTGCTGTACCCGACATGGCCGACTTCAAACCCAGGTACAAGAGCAACCCACCCGCGATAAACTCACCGACGCGCAACCACAAATGCGGGTCGGTCAACTTGTCAAATACATTGCCAATATCTTTCAGGTAGTCTAGCGGATTCGTCACAGCGGGCACGTTGGGTAGTGTGTTAGCGGCTGCGCCTACGGCTGGTGCCACCTGACCTAGCACGTTACCCGTTTGTGCAATGCCCGTGCTAAGCCCACCGGCTAGTTCTTCGTCAAGAAATGCCTGTTCAACTTGCGCGACTGAGAATGATGGCTGCGCAGCATGGTAGCTAGGATAAAACGCCAGCCATGCGGCGGCCAATGCTTTGTCGTTCTGCGCTTCCATGGCGTTGTAAACCTGCTGTGCTTCTTGATTCCACAGTAGGTTATTGAACGGGTTAGCTCCCGCTGGTGTTGTCACTAATAGCCACCCGTCTGGAATGCTGTCATAGCCCCAATCATCCGTTTGCCTTTCGTAGCCAGTGAACGCCGTACAACACGGCGACGATTCCAGCGGTGTACGCCAATGCGCGTGTGTTCATATCAGTACCAATTGTAGGCTTGTTCGTGAGCCCAGGCTGCGCACGGTGTACCGTACCGCTGTTTGATGTAATTGCACATGGCAACGGCTTGGCCTGACGCAGTGTTGGAATTGCCACCGTATTCGGCGTATTCGCTAGGTCCGTTGATGAATTGCGCCATACCGTATGCACCAGAACTGGGATTTGTCGCGGTGAGATTATATCCAGCTTCGGCCATTTCAACGTTGTTGAGACAGGTCCATTGGGCACCAGTCCAGCCGAATTTAGCAGCCGTAGCTTGTAGTATAGCCTCATTACTGCCACTATCGGCCACTGCACCGACGCTACTAATCGGCCCACCCGTTGATCCCGTACTAGTTGTAGCATCATTCAACGTGGCAGCACCAGCGGTGATTGCGTTGACGTTGGCTGCACTTTGTGGTGTCTTACCGGAAATGATGTTGCGCAACACGGTAGACCACGACTTACCTTCAATGGCTGACCACAGGAATATAGCACCACCACCCGCAATGACCAACGGTATTGCTTTGCTGGCCATTACGTCACCCGCCTAAATGACACGATCTCTCCTGGCGGGCCACCCGCTAGAATACCCGTAACGGCTGTGCCCAGTGCGGGGTCAAGTGCTGAAATCATCTGTGTGTTATTGATGGCGACACCCATATGCGTCGCCCATACACAAAGATCACCCGCACCAACTTGTCCCGATGAAATGCCATTGCCCCACGATAGATAGCTACCTGTTGCCGGTCCATGTGTCGATGGATTCCATGCACCGCCCGGTATTGGTAGACCTACCCTTGTCTGCCACCAATTACATGCACTGCTACAGTCCCATGGATTGGTACCGTTCGGGCCTGGCGCACCACCATACAAGTAAGCGTGGCCTTGTCCTGTCATCGCCTCGTTGGCCAACGCTTGACCTGTGATGGTACCACCACCGATGACGCCACCGTCTGATACAGCCACGCTAGGGTTGCCAGTGCCGCCCGCTAGTGGTGCTGCACCAGCGGTGATGGCGTTGACGTTGGCCGCGCTTTGTGGTGATTTGCCTGAAATGATGTTGCGCAGCACGGTAGACCATGATTTACCTTCAATGGCCGACCATAGAAATATGGCCCCACCGCCAGCAATCATGAGCGGTACCGCTTTGCTTGGCATAACAGGACTTTCATCAACCTTTCAGTCGCACCGCTGTAATACATCACCAAAGCGAATGCCGTACCTAGTATCGCCGTGGCAATGATTACCCGAACGTCACGATTCATGCGGCCTGATCATCCACCTGATAATCCGGCATCGGGTATGAAGTGGACACACCAGACATGGCTGACGCACCTTGCATTTTGCCGGTTGACGGATTGACGGCGTTCGCATGTTTGATGGCGAAGTCGATACCCACAATCGCTACGCCACCGATGATGAATACTTCAAGGGACTTTGCGAGGCCAGCCGACACCAGTACGATGGCGGTAGCCGCGAACAATCCCTGCCGTTCAGCCGTTTCAATGTCGGTGTCGTACGGCTCGGCTTGACGAATGTCGGCTGCACTGGGAACAAACCTGTCGTAAACCAGAATTCCCGCTGCGGCGGCTGCGACACCAATAAGAATCTTGATTGCATCGCTGCGATTGGCTGGCATGTGTTTCCTTTCAGACTCGCACGTGAATGTTTGCCCCAGGGCCACCCGGTAGGCCCTGAATACCGAAGTTGTAGTCAGTACCCTTCGTCAAACTACCAACTGTGACGCTGGTACTAGTGGTCGTATCACTGGCCTGCTGAGTGTGTGAAGCAAGGTCTCGCACGCTCCACGCATAACCACCACTCGCGCCGGTAGCGGCTTTCCATTTGAACGTGATAGCGTTCTTGCCGTTGCTCTTACCCGTAAGCCCTGTAATTGCTCCCGCTGCGGTACCGCCAGTGCCTCCTGACGGTCCCGCTGGCCCGGTAGGGCCTGCTGGCCCTGTAGGCCCAGTGGGGCCGGTTACACCAGTGCCAGTGGTACCACCGCCAGTGCCGCCACCCGTGGTGCCGCCTGTATTCATGGCGGGCGGGTATCCATTCGGGCCTGCCTGCGGTGGGTAACCTTCAACCGCGATGGCTGACTGTACGATTGCTTCTTGCGCACTGTCTAGCGTGCCGCCCGTGAGATATACGCCTAGCGCCGCTTGTACGTCTGTGCCTGTGTATCCCTGGTTGGTGAGTTGGGTGACGGCTGCTTGCGACCACATGGCGTTAGTGGTTGCGGCTGCTGTCACGACGCTACCACCACTAGTGCCATAGCCGTAGTAGCCAAGTCCATAACCGTACACTTCTGGTTGATCGGTGTACCCGCCGTATCCGTAGGCATAGGCCCCGCCACCACCAGCGCCATAACCATAAGCGTACTGAGATCGTGTGGTGGCTGCGGTTGCGGCTAGTGCAGCGGCTTGTTTCTTCTTGTTGGCTTCGTACATGTACGCGATGATTGCGATACCGCCAACGCCGATTCCGCCGTAAGCTAGGTACCGTTGGGTTTGTGTCAGTGGCATTAGTACCAGCCGCCATCTTCATCGGTGTAGCCGTCGTCTGCACCAGTCAACGAGCTATCCTCCGGTCCCATAGACGGATCGGGTGGCGGTGTCCGTTGTAGTGTCGTGATGACGAACATTTCGTTTGGCTTCATTTCCGCTTGCCGTCCCGTGCCAGCGGTACGGTAGTAGAACGGTCGCGGCATTTGGTCAATCTGGTATGGAAACATGTCGTAATGCCGTTCTTCACCAGAATAGACCTTGAGTTTCATCGGTGCGACACGACTTGAGATTGGTTCTCTGTTGTCGTCGGTGCCGCGTGCCACTGCGCGGTCGTTGTTCTTAGTCAGGTATCGCTGTGCCATTGATGTTTGGACGGTGTACTGTGATGCGTCGGATTCCATCGCGTCAGGTAGTTCGCCCGAAATCAAGCCGCCGCTAGATGGCTTGTTCATCCATCCCTCGGAAACCGTTTCGGTTGGAATCTCGAATGAGTAACCCGGTCCCTTGTTGTTGGCCTGATACGCACCACCGAATACGCTGCGGAGAATATTCTTGTATCCTCCGCTACTGCCCCATGGTCGCGCTGAATCTGGCGGAACGTCGGCGCGTGTCTGCGGTGTCGTCTCTCCCCAATCGGGCCAGTCATCTTGGTGGAATGGGATTCCGCAGATGGCTTCTTCTTCTGACGCGAATACATCCAACCCTGCTATATCGGTTGCATCGTATCCCCAGTCCGGTCCATCCATTTCTACGAAACCGGACGTTGCTTCTGACGCGGGGATGACTTCGGCGAGGCCTGCTCCAGGGTTGCGCGCTTCACTGTGGCGGAATGCGTGAACAGGATTAATGCCCGTGCCCCATTTTGTGGCACCAGCGTATTGCACTTGCTTACGTAGCCACAGCCCGGTAATTGGTTCACCCATAACTACCGCCTAGGTTGTACCCGCCAGTTTGCGTATTTTCCATGTCAGGTTGTGCGTTTTTGGCACCGCTGGCAACCGCGTAATGGTATTTGACCCACATTGACGCGATGCCCAGTGATATGCCAATAAGCGGATACGGTGTCTTGTCAACAATGCTGGCACCGACTCCCCACACCATGGCTTCAACGACGTTGATGTTTAGCCATTTGTTTAGTGTCGGTGCGCGTTGGTTGGAATTCAGTTCGAACGTTTGCGGAGACGACAAATTGGCCGAAGTAATGTCGTATCCCAACGCAGCGAATACACCAACAGTGATGACAGGTGAGTGACCATTACCCGCTAGTGGCATTCGTCTCCCCTATTACCGACTTGTCGGCCTCAGTCCACACTGTTTCCGCCCGCGCGTCATCGCGCCCATTCAAATACGCAGCGCGCACGATGAGAGAATAACCGGCAATGAACAGACCAGCACCGATCCAGTGCAGTTGTGTCGACGTCACTGCTGGCCGGTTTCCGCAGTGCCCAGCAGACCCTGACCAGCGGTGCCAGCCGATTTGGTGAGACTAGCCAGTCCCGTTGCATGTAGGCCGAATGCGGTGACGAGTCCGATCGCTACGACACCGGCAAGAAACAGTTTCAGTGCATCCACTTTTGTCTATCCTTTCACCTTCGTGGCTCCAGACGGTAGCGGGCCGCTCTTGAACAACTGTGCGAGCGTACCCGCTACCGACTGCCCGTTAAACTCGGTTGTACCCGCACCGATGAGAACCATGACAGCAAGCATCGTGGCTATCCCGCTGTCAAGATGGGATAGGCCATCGAAACCGGCGGCTACCAATAGCGTCGCTACAGGTATCCGCCAATTGACCTGTTTCGTTTGGTACCATTCATTGGCGAATGTCATGGTACCAGCGAACAGAATAATTGCCGTTGCCGGTTCCAACGATCAACCGCCGTTGCCGACACTTGGCAGCCGGACATTAATGCCAGTCCAGCTACCTAGTGTTCCGAGAATGGCCGGACCTACGACCATCCCCAAACCCATGCTGACGACGACGCCCAGCGGGTGTGCTTTTGCGAATGCGATGGGATGCACGATCATCCCTCCTTGTCTGCCCAGACAGAATCGCCCGGTGGCGGATTCATGTCTACGGGCAACCATGCGTCAGGGTCGAACGATGCCCACTTGTCGGCGTGCATTCCGTTTTCGCCCTGTCGCTCGGCTTCGTAGTGGGTGGTGTCGCCAGTCGGTGACACTAGATGTGCTTCTGACCCGCGCGGGTAATGGTTCATCAACCACGTTTCTGCACGCTCTTGTGAGATGGATCGGAACACCACTTTGCTGTGCAGATTCGGGTGTGTCAAAACCACCTTGAAGAACTGTGGCTTGACTGGTGCGTCGGCCACCGCTACCGCTGTGGCTGGTTTGTCTTCGGGAACATCACCGTTGGCGTAGGTGAATTCTTCATGCTCGCTCACTGCTGTACCTCCACATCAATGCTGTTGACCGTACCCGCAACCGTGGCTGCGGTTTCCGCCACAGTCACTGTGTACGCGGTACCGATACCCGCGAATGGTACACCTGACGAGTCGCGGAACACGAACGCAAACTGACCGTTCGCTGCGGCTGCCAGCGTCACCGTTTGTGCGAGGCCGACAAGAGCACCACCAACACCGATACCTTGTCGTACTCGCACTACGAACGCCGTACCTGACGTACCTTCGGTGATATTCAGGTTGACGACGATTTTGACTGGCCGTAGAGTTGGCCATGCCGGGCCAGCACCGAACGGGAAGTCTGACGGCGTTCCGGCCGTGATAACGTCGGTTGACAGAATCGCCGTTTCTGCGGCTGGTGACGACACCGCTGCGGCGGTGACGTAATCCAGTGTTGAGAGAACCTGATTGACGAGTGTCACGTCACATGCCACCAGTCAGTGAACTAGTGTCCTGGTGTCGGCCCTGCGCGTTACCAGCACCGCCACCGCCACCCGGCGCGACGTAGTTGACGATTTCGTACAGGTTGCCGGCCGTGCCGAACGCGCCATTGATGATGAAGTTGGAACCGGGAGACGTGACGAGATACGTACGCCGTGTTTCTGCGCCGATGGCCTTTTTGAAAAAGTCCTTGTTGAAGAACAGGCCATAAACGCCGTTGTCCTTTCCTGGTCCTAGGTTCGACGCTGCGGTTGTGGAAAGCGGGCCACGGGTATCGAACGCTGCGTTGTCGTACCCCGTCGTGCGACCCATTTCAGCCTGCCACTGGGCCTTATTGTACTGGGTCAGCAAGAAGTTGGCCTCGAATTTCAGGCCGATCAGCGGGTCGGGCCAGTTGGCCTCGCCGTTGGCACGCGACCCGGTGGAATCGCGGTACAGGAATAGATACGAACGGAACGGGTAACCCAGTCCGGTAATCAACTGCTGGTTGATCGTTCCGGCCGCTGCGATGGGTACAGAGCCCTGCGTCCAATACTGCGTGGTACCGTTGGCGGGCGGCGCACCGTTGATCTGTCGGCCCTGCTTGTCTTGCTTTTTCGGCTCCCAGTAGAATTCTTGGAGTCCGCGCACGCGCACAGACCAGACGGTAGCGCCCGTGAATGCGGTGGTGGCTGCGTTCAGCGTCATGATGACGGTGAGAGTCGCGGTGTTGTTCACCGATGCGACTGCGCCGATGGGATCACGCGACACGATTTCCAGCGGAATCGCCAGGATGAACGTACCCGCCGTTGGTGAAGCGGTATACACAGGGTTGAAGGACGGGTCATCCAAGAAGTAGTACCCGCCCAGCTTGTTCACGGTGAACCACGTGTAGCCGTCGAATGGGCCGAAGATGGCTTCGTTGTTCACGTCGTTCAACTGAATCGTGTTGAACAGAATGAACGGTGCGTCAGCCGTCAGTGCCGATCCACCAGTGGTGGTGTACGTGACGTAGAACCACAGTCGACCTAGCCATCCCGTGCCCTGTAGCGTCCATGGGAGCAATGCCCCACCCGCTACGTTGGTGAACGTCTGGTCGTAGTCGCCACCTTCTAGAACGTCCTGAGTACCGACCAGAAATGAGCGTTTCCGCGCTGGTGCCTTCTTTTGCTGTTGCGGGCCTTGCTTCCCGCGTACCGCCATCGCCAATGGACTCCCGTGCTAGTAGCTGTGCAATCTAGACATTCTGGGGTTAGATGCCTACGATTGCGAGTTGATTTCCTGAACGGCGGAAGTACAACGCTTCGCTGATCGTGCTTCCGTCTGCTACTGTCTGCGTATTCAGTTGTCGTGACAACGCAACCAGTTCTTTAGCGTCAACGTCACCGATTTCTGAGTAACGTTGCTGGTTGTTTCTGTCGGGATCATAAAACATAAAGACGTGTTCAGCTTGATCGTAAACGTGATATGACACGAACCGGCCGCGCTGAACTAGGCTCCACATTGCGCATACTGGCCGACCACGCATCAATGGCCCTTCGCAATCACGCATCAATTTCAGGTCGGTGTGTGTCTGGTGTGCTTCGTCGGCCAGTAGGATTACTGGCTTCTTGCGTCCCGACTGGTACCCGTGGTGAATTGCTTTGCGGTACTCTGAACGTAGTACAGCGTTTTCTTCGTCAGGATTTTCGCCAGCCTTAGACAACGGTCGCAGCACGTATGTCTTGTGTTTCCGGGCCTTGTACTTCGCACGCCAACTAGGTGGCCATTTGGTAATAGTCTGTGCATGTAGCCGTTTGGCCATACGTTCAATTGTGCGGTCGCGGCCTTTAATCTTCCCATGTAGCGCGATGATTTCAATGTCTTTGTGATGCAGTTTTACGGCGGTGAGTAGCTGTGAGGCTAGTTCTGTTTTGCCACGTCCCGATGGGCCTAGAAATGTGACATGCTGGCCTGGTGAATATCGTTCGGCGAATTCCTGAACAAACTTGTGCCGTTCAATTACCCGTATGTGATCTGCGGGTATCTCATCAACGCGCGTGTCTACATCGGCCATGCACCCTGACCACGTGCTAGTGGGGTAATCATGTCGTTGTCGGGATCGGTGAGACGTAGGCCGTTGTCGTAGGCGTGTCTATGGTATTCAAGAAATAGTTGTGCGTCTTTGGGACTACAACCACCCATAGAACGCCGAAACGAGAAATACATATAACGGAACTCGTTAGGCTGGTGGCGTACGGCTTCTGATTTGGTAGGATATAGAACGCCGTCTGTACGTCCATCTTCCAGAGCAAAAGCCATGTACGGATTGTGAAACAGTTCATCGGGCGGTGTGGATACGACTCTCGCATTGATGTGATCCGACATTCTGCGGGCGGCGTCGCTTACTACTACGCAGCGTGCGCATACGTAGTTGCCATGCTGACACCGCTTACCTTTCGGCACGAAAAACAATCCCTTCTTTTGAAAGGGTTTTCAGGAGTTTTTCGTCGCTGAATACTTCGTTTACAAGCTGTGCCGGTTCGTGGCTGCGTAGTTTGAACATGACGCCGACCTTACGGAATGCACGGAGTCGGAATTTGACACCGACTTTCAACGTGCGTCCAAAGATGCGTAGTTCAATTTGTTTGCGTGGCTTTTCAGCGTCGGCCGCTTTGCGCGCTTTGCGTTCTCGTCGTCCTTCTTTGACCGACGCGGGAATGCTTGCCAATACTTCTTCATGGTTGCGTGCAAGTTGCCCCACAATCGCTACGCCTGCGAGAATGAACGCGACGTAGGGATTGTCTGGTGCGGTGAGCATATCAATACCGCGTGCGATGCGTTCGTCTTTGTCTGCGAGGTCGCCCGCCGCTTGCGCCAGATTGGGACCGTAGTAGAGAATGGTGGCAGCGTCGGGTAGTTGCCCATTCTTGAGTGCGCCATAGAATACGGACTTGAGCCCTGATTGCACTTTGCGTTCATACGCTTTGGCGTTTGGCGTACGCGCGGTTTTAACGAAAGTCGAAAAGTCGGGAGCGGTGAGAATGACGTTTGGTTGTGCTGCGGTGTCGTCGTCGTCAGTCTGGTGACCGTTTGGCTGCGGGTCAAACCATTCGTCTTGTTCTTGTGCTGTCAATGTGTTCCCCATTATTCAGGTCACCGTCGCACGGAAGGGAACAGACCGTGCGACGGTGACGCTGCCAGTGTCGACCTACACACCATGGTACCATTGTCGCAGGTCAGGGGCAACGTAGCACATCATGTGCTACGTTTCCTGGTGGTGGTAGCACAGCGACTTGTGGTACCATGGAGGGTCGGCCCCACCATGGGGCGAATGCCGTTCAGGTGAAGGGAACACAGGGACAATGGCACAGGAAATCAGCAAGCGCACAGCCGTCGAACAATTCAAAGCGTACGTGGTAGACCGCGCGGCGCTTGACGGTGCAGTCACCGACTACTCAGAACTACAGGACGCGCAACTGGGAGACATTCTCGGCGCGGCCACCGAAGATGACCTGTTCGCAGCGATGGAAAAGGCCGGACTTACCGGTCTACGCGACGTGTCCAACGGAACCGAACTCCAAATCAACGGATTCCGATTCATCGCGGGCAGCAACAGCGAATTCGCCAATCGTTTCGGCGTGTTCGTCATCATGGACTGTCAGAATCTCAGCAACGGCACCGAAATGCAGATCGATACCGGCATCGAACGGATCATCGGTTTTCTGCGAATGGTGGAAACAGGTCAGGCCGGAATCGAATTTCCGGTTTCCGTGGTGGTACAGAAGGATCGCACCGCCAGCGGCAACGAAATGGTGACCTTCCGCAAGGTTCCTAAGCGTGCGGTGAAGTCAGCCTAGCCCGTAACAAGAGCTAGGTAACTGGTGCCGCGTAGGCGCGGTTTCTTCCGTCGCGTCGCCGATGCGATCGGACGCATTGCTGCGCCTACGCGGGCATCAAAGCCGCCACCATACGAACCACCGCCAGAACCATCACGTGAACCGCCACAAGCGCCTACGGGACGTACAGCACCTTTCAGGGCCACGTGGGACGCTGAGGTCAGCAGACGTAAGACGCGCGAGGTCACCCAACGTACCGGGTATTCTCGTAACGAACAGTATCAGCTACATTTCGAGCTATTTCTTAGCACGTATCTAACTGAACTACCACGAGACGAGCAGCTACAGGCATGGGACGGTTATCTAGCTGCGTTCGTCAAAAACACCATACCGCACAATCAATGGTTCCATGAATGGGGCATGGACCCCAGAGACTTTGATTGGCAAGCGTGGCGGGCGGCAATGGGATATGGGAATAGAAGATTATGAATGGATCGGCGAACGTTGGGCAGCCATGGACACCGCAAAGGCTGAACGCACACGAATCGGGAAAGAGCGCGCACAAATCGCAGCCGCGCGTCAGAAAATCAAGTACCCGAATCGCAGCCATCACGGGCCAAACCACGTAGCCGACAAAAGAGAACGGCGTAAGGTGATAAAGGCCAACAAGACATTCATTGTGTGGGACGGTGAAGGACCGCGCGACACCGCCTATTCTCTATTCGGTAACAGTGAGGGTATGGAAATTTGTTACCCTACATTGTCGACTATTGATTGTCTACAACTCATCATTGACACCGAAACAGAACACCCCGACGCCATACACGTTGGTTTTGGTTTCAACTACGACGTAAGCAACATTCTTAAAGACTTGAGTTGGCGTCATCTGTCTGCGTTGAAGAAGAACAAGCGGACGGTGTGGAATGGCTGGGAAATCGAGCACATTCCGCATAAGTGGTTCAAAATCAAGCATGGCATGATCACCGCTACCATTTTTGAAATACACTCGTTCTTCATGTCATCACTCGTCGTAGCACTAGAGAACTGGAAGATAGGACCATGGGCATCTACACAATCAAATGTCCATTCTACCCCGATTGCATGCGCCGACTATTCACCTATCTATCAGGGTATACCGCCGATAATCATTGTGAACTCAATGAACGAACGGCAACTAGTGGAGACGTTCAAGAACCTTCGGAGTGAATTCGAGTGGAAGGATATTGGCCAAATCCGTATTTACATGCGGCTAGAACTGAAATACACCAAAATCCTCATGGAAAAGCTACGTGACACTTTCATGGATGCCGGTTATCTACCCGATTCGTGGCACGGTCCCGGCGCGTTGGCTCGTATGGCGTTGAAACGTCACAAAGTGTACGACGCGATGACGAAATGTCCTCCAGACGTACAGATAGCCGCCCGCTATGCGTTTATCGGTGGCCGGTTCTCACCACATCTAGTCGGCCACATGAAAGGCAAAATACATGTTGCAGATCGTAATTCAGCCTATCCCTACGCTGCCACTTTTCTGCCAAATCTCGCTAGGGGACAGTGGCGGCGTAGTAAAGATTTTGAGTCTGGTAAGTTTGCTGTATATTATATACGATACCACTCAAACCCAGACGCGACTAGAATTTACCCGCTTCCGAAACGAAATCGGAACGGTGATGTTTGCTGGCCGTATAAGGTCACAGGATGGTACTGGGCACCAGAAGCCGAGCTAGTCGCTAACGATCCTGACGCTGAATTCATTGAAGCACTGATCTTTGATGAAGATGATGAGAATGACAGGCCATTTGCGTGGCTTACAGAGTATTACCGTCGCCGTAGGCTACTGAAAAGGACAGGAAATGCCGCCGAATACACCTTCAAACTCATCATCAATTCAGTCTACGGCCAACTCGCCCAACGTGTCGGCTGGGACAAGAAAACAAACAGTGCGCCTAGAAGTCACCAACTCGAATGGGCCGGGTACATCACTAGTCATTGCCGCGCCGCAGTCTGGAAGTTGGCAGTTGCGTGTGGGGAAGGTAAATGTATTTCTATCGATACGGACGGTGTAACCGCACTGGTGCCCATTCCAGTACCCACAGATGAGATTGGCGACGAGCTGGGACAATGGGGCATAGACGAATACGATGATGGTGTATTCTGGCAATCGGGCATGTACGGATTGAAGCGTGGTGACACATGGGTCAAAGCTAAGACACGCGGCATCCCTAGGGGTCAATACGAGCCTACAGACATGATTACAGCGCTTGAACGTGGGCAGCTTACAATCAAGATGACACGCACAAAATTTGTCGGCTACGGACTAGCAATGAACCAGAAACATCTGTTGAACAAGTGGACTACTGAGAACTACGAATATTTGTTGGGTGGTAACGGCAAAGTCGCCCACAATGCCCTGTTGTGTGATAAAATTTGTACTAACGACGTTCACCGTTTGATAAACCTGAATATGCTTCACTGGGCAGACGACAAAAGTCAACCGCATTATCTACCATGGCTAGTCGCAGATGAGGAGATGAAGCTAAACAAAAACCTGTTCCAAGACTTGACCCTATTCGACATGAATGACGACGACGAATGGACATATAATGGCTAACCGGCCCAGGCAAAAGACTAGTTATACGATTGGGGAGATAATCGCCATGATTAGCCCAATCGTAAAAATCGACGCCGACAATCTAGAAGATGTAATCATCATCACCCGTTCAGCATGTGACAACTGCCAAGGAGCCGACAGGATGACAATGGTGTCAACCAATACCAGCGATGATCAGATAGTGTACATGATCATGAAAGCAATAGACGGGATGGCCAATGGCTCGTAACTGGTTGGGTGAAACCACCCGCACAGCATTCAACCGGCGGCTGAACGCCGTCGAAATACACATTCAAGACCTAGAAGGACGCTACTCAGAACTAGAGAACAATTACCTACTACTAAGCGAAAGGATACGAAATGCCGAACACGGAACCGCGAATGACGAATCCGAATCACATGATAGCATGGTCGGAACCACTGACGGTCACAACGAAACCCAATGACTGTATCTGCACATGGTCATATCACCAGCACATATCCAAGAAGGGTGGCACATGGCGGCTGAAATTCCGTAACCGCATATGCCCTAGCAACATTCATAGAATGGCTGCGTGATGATAGACGTGGTAATTCCGGCCCGTGATGAAGCCAAAACACTAGCGGCAGTTCTAAGCCGTTTCGCTCGCCACCAATTCATTAGCCGGATAATCGTCTGTGTTGATGGGGATACTACAGACGGTACAGAACGAGTCGCCAGTGTTTACACAGATCACATCATTCCAGCCAGTCGCGGAATATCCGGTAAAGGACAGCTAATGTCCGCTGGCGTGCGCCAGGTCACGACGCCATACGTCATGTTCTGTGATGCCGATTACGACGGATTGAACGAACGACATGTCACCGCAATGGCCGGTAACGTTCATCCGCAGACCATGAAAATAGGCGTACCGGAATTCCCCACTGCAGACGTACCCAATCGGGTTATCTCCGCGTGGCCATGGGTGAGCGGAATTCGCGTGGTGCCCGTAGAACTGGTACAAACCCTAGAACTACACGGCTATCTAGCCGAAGTACAAATGAACATGGAATGCCAGCTACTTCACTACCATTTCAGGTTCGTATTCTTGAATGGTCTCGTCTCACCATACAAAATGTCACCGCGACGACTGTCCGAAATGGATCGTGACCGTGACTGGGCAACCACACATGGGATATTCAAATGAGCGCCAAATACGACTACTCGGCGTTGTCGGTATGGGCAGAACGCGCATTTCCGCATCTAGACATGACAGTAATTCTCGCAGAATGTAAGTGCGGAAAACGGTTCACCGCCGTATCACACACCGAACACAGTGCAGTCACAATCGTACGAACCAAATTCCGCAACCACATCAAACGGGGCACAAAAACAATATGCCCAGATGGGGAACCAGAATGACATTCCAACCAAATCGTGATGGCACGTGGCCAGTGGCGCCATGCTGCGGCAGTACCGTTCAAGACATAATATACCCACTGGCCAAACTGGTCATGTGGTGGAAGGGAACAAAATGAGCCTCACAATGGCGCAACTAATACAAGCGCTATACGCCGAATGGCAAGAACAGCAACCAGAACATGCCAACGACCATTACCAGGCATTCCACGCTGGCTTCTGGGCAGCGTTGCAATGGTCACAAGACTTGGAGGATTAACCATGCGCACCTTCTGGATCATATGGTGTGTCATGTGGGCAGTATTCTACATGCTCGCAGGATTCTTCTTCTTCCCAATATGGCTGGGTGTGCCATTCTCGCTATTCGCTATTCTCATTCCAATCGGGAGTGCAGACAGAATTGCGATCGTATCGCGCGGAGAACCGCCGCCAATTCGACCAGGGCGTCCGCTACAACCTAGCAGCCGACTCGACACGCGATTCACAGAAGCTGAATTGCGTCAGTATTGGGGGTGGTGACATATGCGCGGTGACGAAAACGTCAATGGGTGAATGCCCATAGCGTTCAACATCGGTAATGGTCTTGCGATAAGCTCCGCCAATCCCCGTGGCATTCCACACCCGCCACGGGGATTGGTTGTGTGC
>Ga0209773_10000179_pt1 | contig 19199 bp, 17 predicted proteins | sample BogFormECP14_OM1_FD_188244 | JGI IMG/M metagenome (GOLD analysis project Ga0209773, IMG submission 188244) | Bog forest soil microbial communities from Calvert Island, British Columbia, Canada - ECP14_OM1 (SPAdes) (version 2) | ecosystem: Environmental > Aquatic > Freshwater > Wetlands > Bog ... | reverse complement strand
ACTGTTCCGCCGCTGTAAGAATCGACTCCTGATCCGAACGCACCTTGATCTGCGCCACAGCTTCGACAGTGACGGCAACGCCTTGCTTCGTGTAGAGGTCCTGTTGCGGAGCCACATCAAACGACATCAGCTCCAATGAAAGCTCACGGCAGTTCTCAACCATGGGGAAGATCACAGTGCCGTGGCCCTTGATGACGCGAGGCCCGCGAAATCCATAAACAATGAGCGCCTCGTTCGGCCCTGCCTTGCGAAACATCTTGGCCAGCAGGCCCATAAGAACGATGATGGCCAATAAACTCAATCCAACAATGATGATGACTGTGTTTGTCATAGTGATCCCAGTCCTTTCCACTGGGAAGACCGTGTTCGTTAAACTTCAACCGCGCTCCTGGGCATGATTCAGGGGACCTACTTCAACTCGTCCCCAACTTCATCCCAGCGGCGCACCCAGGCGATGCCCTGCTCATAGCGCATCACCACTACTTCCACATCGCGCGGAATTGGCAGCCCGTTCTCGCTGCGAGCAGCCGCAAACCGCCGGCTGCCATTCTGCGAAAACAGAATCTCTCCCGTGCCGTGATCGCGAATTACTCCGCTCACGCGGCCAAGCATGCCAATCGTTGCCGTCTCCTCTGCCGTCAGCGCGTGTTCATGCGGCGCCAGCACATGCGCCATGAACCAGAACAGTGCAGATGCGCCCGCAATTCCGGCAATGGTAGCCAGCAACAGAACCATCGGAACAACAAATCCGCCGTAGCGCTCCAGCAGGTAACCAGCGCCGCCAAACCAGCATAGAAAGATCACCAGCGTGAATCCATTGATCGGACTCACAGCATTGCTATGTCCGCTGTGACCCGCGCCCGTATGCACATGACCTGCTTTGCCCAGCTGCAGATGCATGTGGCCGATGTGAAAATGCGAGAAGCCGCCTACGAATGCAATCGCGCTGAGACAAAGCCCCAGGGCAAAGCAAAACAGGTAGAAACCTTCCCACGTCATTTCCGACTCTCCTTTCCAGACAGTTTTTTCACCGTCTGCTCTTTTGTGCGCGGTGCCTCTTCGCGCTCTGGCCGCAGTACCTCCAGCAGCCGCTCCACCAGCCCTGGAGTTTCCATCACCGTTTCCAGCAGCAACAGGCACCGCCTCGTGTCTTTGTGCCGCGCCAGTGCTAGCAGCGACTGGCGCAGCGCCGGATCGCGACGGAACCGCTCAGCCCCGCTCACCAGCCACAGATCCAGCTTGTCTTCGAGCGTGCGCGCGTCGCTCAGCAACTCGGGGTGGTAGCCATCCGGATCATCCACCAGGTAGCCCGGATGCACCTTGAAGAACTTCGCCAGCAGTTGCCGCGTCGTATTCGTCAGGTGCGGTCGCGCCCCGCTCTCAATCTGCGACAGGTACGACTGGCTCATCGGAGCAGCAAGCTCAGAACGAATCGCCTTCAACAATTCCTGCTGCGTCATGGCCCGGTTCAGACCACGCAGATTGCCTTCCACTTCGCGCAGGTAACGGAGTTTCTCGCCAAGTTTCATATTGCAATCCGCAATATTTATATCGCGGATTGCAATATTGCACAAGAGAAAATTAAAATGAATTGTGGAAATCTCGCCAGAGAGGGAAGGCAACTAGCTGATAGATAGAGGGTTATTGCAGAAGCTTATTGGCCCGTTCGAGCAGGTCCAAAGCATCGAAAGGCGCTCGCACCTTCGTGTCATTGTCGAAATAAACATAAACATCCCGCTTTTCGCGCACGTCAGCAGGAACAAGACTGGCCTTTGTATCATCAGCCGAGTCACCACCGCGGGCCCACGTCGCAATGCGCGCTGCCCATTCATCCAGAGCATCGTCGCTGTAACCGCTCGCATAGAGTTCTTCCGAACCATGCAGGCGGCAATAAACAAAATCAGAAGTCACGTCCATCAAACGCGGCCACTCCACTGCATCGGCGCACACCATCGCAACTTCATACTTCCGCAGCAGCTCAATAAACTCAGGCGTAGCAAAACTCTTGTGCCGAATCTCCATTGCGTGCCGAAGCTTCATTTTGCTCGCTGCTTCAGTCAATGCACGTTCCTTCATCCATGAGTCATGACTCCTGGCCATCATCGCAGCCTGCATCGTATCGCGCGGCAAAAGCGCAAAAAACGACTCAATCAGTTCGCGGTCAAATCTGAAACTGGGCGGAAACTGCCAGAGGATCGGTCCCAGCTTCTCGCCAAGATTCAACAAGCCCGAAGCGAAAAAATTAGCGAGCGGAATTTCAATATTCCGCAATCGCAGGATATGCGTAATATGACGTGTCGCTTTGACAGAAAACACAAAGTCTTCCGGCGTTTCATTCGCCCACTTCGCAAATGAAGCGGGCCTTTGCAACGAATAGAAAGTGCCATTGATTTCAATCGACGGAAACTTCCCGGCGGCATACGCAAGCTCGCCCTTCTGAGAGAGGCGTTCCGGATAGAACACTCCTCGCCATGGCTCGTACGTCCATCCTGAAATTCCGATGCGCACCGTGCCGTGCATTTCCTCTGCTATGCCAATCGCCATATAAGGGTTGCCCCGCACGTCCCCTATTTCTTTTTGTAACTGCGGACATACTAAAGCACATACATCCCGCATCTGAACAAAACGTAGCAGGCACGTTCTCTCTTCGAGGAGTAAAAAAATCATGAACAGGATCAAGCAGTACAAATTCCTAACCGGATCGGTTGCGATCCTCGCTGGCGCCTTGGTGGTTTCCGGCTGTAATAACAAATCCGCGCATCCAGATGAGAAGTCGGCGGTGACGACGGCACTCAGCAGCAACAGCCTCAGCGACGTGAGCGTGTCGCAGGATCAAGACAAGGGCGTGATGACCCTGACCGGCGATGTCGCGTCAGCAGACCAGAAAGCACAAGCCGAAGCTCTCGCAAAACAGGCGGCTCCGGACTATTCCGTAGCAAACGAAATCGGCGTACGTCCCACGGGCGCAGAAAGCCAGGCGAAGGCGGTAGATTCGAATCTCGACAGCGCGATCGAGGATAACTACAAGGCGTCTCTGAAAGCCAACAAGCATCTCGACGATCAAAGCATTGACTATTCTGCCAAGAACGGAACCCTCGTTCTGAAGGGCAGCGTAAAGACCGCTTCGCAGAAGGCGGAAGCAGGCAAGCTGGCTAAGGAAGTGCCAAACGTCCAGCAGGTTGTGAATGAAATCGAGGTTAAACCGGGCAAGCATTCGACTTCACAGTCGTAATAGCGAGCCGTGGCGCGGGAGCCCTCGTGGCTCCCGCTTTGTTTTTTGACCGCCATTGTCACTCCTGTAGCATCAGAGACAGTAAATTCTTCAACAAGCACAGGACGCGACATGGGCCGCTTACAGGGACATACTGCAATCGTTACAGGATCAGGCTCAGGCATAGGGCAGGGCATCGCGAAACGCTTTGCAGCAGAAGGCGCGAACATCGTCATCAACGACATTGCCCCCCTTGAGGGCGCGCAGAACACATTAAAGATGGTTGAAGCCGCCGGTGCTCAAGGTGCCATCGTGAAGGCCGATGTATCGAAGATCGACCAAATCGAGCAGCTGATCAACGAGGCGTGGGCAAGATTCGGCCCAGCAGACATTCTCGTCAATAGTGCCGGCATTGGATTCGAACCATCGTTTCTTGAAGCCAGCGAAGAAGACTTCTATCGCGTCATCGACGTAAACCTCAAAGCCCCCTTCTTCGTTACCCAGGCATTCGTCCGCAAGCTGGCTGCTGAGAAAAAGCCTGGCCGCGTCATCAACATCAGTTCAGTCCATGAAGATATCGTCCTCCCGGGTCACACTTCGTATTGTGCAAGCAAAGGCGGCCTGCGCATGTTGATGCGCAATCTCGCAGTTGAACTGGGCACGCTTGGAATCACCGTCAACAACATCGCTCCGGGGGCAATCGACACGCCGATGAGCAAGCCGCTCCTGGATGACAAAGCGAGACTCAACGCTCTGCTTCAGCAGCTTCCCCTCAATCGCGTCGGCACTCCGGATGATGTAGCTGCCCTCGCGTTGTTCCTCGCGTCCGACGACGCAAGCTACATCACCGGTGCGACCTATTACGTAGACGGTGGCCTCTCGCGCTACTACAACGAATAAAAACGGGGAAGAAACAACGATGCACCAATTCAAGGTCTGGGCGCCCCGCGCAAAAACGATCGGCCTAAAGATCAAGAGCGAAATTCACAGCATGGAAAGAGCCGATGGCGGATGGTGGCAAACCAACGTCGACGAAGCAGGCGCAGGAACCGACTATGCCTTCGTCGTTGACGGCAACGAGCCGGCCGTCCCCGATCCGCGCTCAGCCTGGCAGCCGGATGGAGTACACAACCCATCCCGCATCGTCGATCACTCCGCCTTCCAGTGGACCGATGAGCAATGGCAAGCCCCGCCGCTCTCATCCGCCATCATCTACGAGCTTCACATTGGCACCTTCACTCCCGAAGGAACATTCGATTCCGCCCAACGCCACCTCGCCTATCTCAAAGATCTCGGCATCACGCACATCGAGCTAATGCCCGTCAACGCATTCCCCGGAACACGCGGATGGGGGTACGACGGGGTCGATCTCTTCGCCCCGCATGAAGTTTACGGAGGCCCCGAGGCACTCAAGCGATTCGTCAACGCCTGCCACGAACACGGCCTCGCGGTGTTGCTCGACGTGGTCTGCAACCACCTCGGCCCCTCTGGAAATTACCTCGGCAAATTTGGCCCATACTTCACCCACCTGCACAACACGCCCTGGGGAGACGCCGTCAACCTTGAAGACGCAGGCAGTCATGAAGTCCGCCGCTTCTTCTGCGACAACGCCATCATGTGGCTCCGCGATTATCACTTCGACGGCCTGCGCCTCGACGCCGTACACGCCTACATGGACCGCTCCGCCATCCACTTCATGGAGCAACTCGCAACTGAGGTCCGCGCACTTGAAGCCGAAACCGGCAAGCACTACGTCGTCATCGCCGAAAGCGATCTCAACAATCCAAGATTTGTGCAAGCCCCAGAAGCAGGCGGATACGGCATGGACGCGCAATGGAGCGACGACTTCCACCACGCGCTCGTCACCGTGCTTACCGGCGACCGCAGCGGCTACTACTCCGACTTCGGCTCCATCGCCGATCTTGCCAAATCTCTCAAATCAGTCTTCGTCTACGACGGAATCTACGCGCCACACCGCGACCGCATTCAAGGCCGCCCCGTCGAAGGGCTGCCCGCATGGCGCTTCCTCGGCTACGCGCAGAACCACGATCAGGTGGGCAATCGCGCAAAAGGTGAACGCCTCAGCCGCCTCGTCAGCGCAAGCCGTGCAAAGATCGCCGCCGCGCTCGTCTTCACCGCGCCATTTGTCCCCATGCTCTTCCAGGGCGAAGAGTGGGCCGCAAGCTCGCCGTTCAAGTACTTCACCGACCACGAAGAGGAGTTAGGAAAGCTCGTATCCGAAGGGCGCAAGAAAGAATTCGCCGCATTCGGCTGGAACCCGGACGAAATCCCCGACCCTCAGGACGAGCAAACATTCCTGCGATCAAAACTAAACTGGGACGAGCAGTTACAACAACCGCATGCGGAGATTCTCGCCTGGTATAGAAAACTCATCGCACTCCGCAATGCCCATCCTGACCTGACAAACGGCTCGCTCGAAGAAATACAAGTCGAATATAGCGAAGAAGAAAAATGGCTTGTTCTGAGGCGAGGCTCAATCGAGGTCTCAGCAAATCTCGGCATCCATCCGTTGAAGCGTCACCTCTCGCCCAGAGCAAGTATGCTGCTGGCTTCAGATAACGAGATAAAACTGGAACAGTCATCTCTCATCGTCCCGCAAGACACAGTAGCCATCCTCAAAATCGGATAACCAGCAATAGCAACAGATGCTGTAGGCTGGTTCTGCAATCATGAACACGCTCGAATTTTCAGGATGGATCTTTAGCAGCGCGATTCTGGCGGGCCTTCTGGGCTCGCTGACAGGCCTTGGCGGCGGAGTAGTCATCGTCCCCGTGCTCACGCTCCTCTTCCACGTGGACATCCGCTACGCCATCGGCGCCTCTCTCGTCTCCGTCATCGCCACATCATCCGGGGCCGCCGCCGCCTATGTCCGCGAAGGGTTTTCCAATGTCCGCATCGGCATGTTCCTTGAGATCGCGACCACTCTTGGCGCTCTCGTAGGCGCATATCTCACGGCGATTGTCTCCACACATTCCATAGGCATCATCTTCGGAGTGGTGCTGCTGTATTCCGCGTACGCCTCGCTCCAGAGCCATCCCGAAGAGGCGCATCGCGAGCCAAACGCCTTGGCTCTCAAGCTCAATCTGCAAGGCAGCTACCCCACATCACACGGAATGGAAAGCTACGTCGCACAAAATGTTCCCGGCGGCTTCAGCCTCATGTTCGTTGCCGGAGCTTTATCCGGCCTTCTCGGCATCGGTTCTGGAGCCGTCAAAGTCCTCGCCATGGACCGCGCCATGCGCCTGCCCTTTAAGGTCTCGACAACGACCAGCAATTTCATGATCGGAGTCACCGCCGCCGCCAGCGCCGGAATTTATCTCAGTCGCGGTTACATATCGCCCGGGCTCGCTATGCCCGTCATGCTGGGCGTGCTGGTCGGCTCGCTCGTCGGCTCGCGCATGCTGGTGAAGGTAAAGGTCAAAACGCTGCGGCTGGTCTTCGCCAGCGTAATCGTTTTGTTAGGAATTGAGATGATCTACAGCAGCATCACAGGCAGGCTTTGATGATGAACGATCAGAAGATGGAAGTGGCCATAGGCCGCCTGCTGCGTGCCGGAGTGCTCATAGCAGCCACGGTCGTCCTCATTGGGGGATTGCTCTATCTAAGCCATACACGCGGCCCCCGCCCCGACTACGCAACGTTTCACGGCGAAGCCCCAGAACTCCGCAGCCCAACCGCGATCATCACGCATCTTTCGGCCACAAACAGCAGCGCCATCATTCAACTCGGTCTGCTGCTGCTGATCGCGACGCCAATCGCGCGCGTAGCATTTGCGGCCTTCGCCTTCTTTGCCGAGAAAGACTGGCTCTACGTCGTCATCAGCCTCATCGTCTTCGCAGTACTCATGTACAGCCTGCTGTACGATCACTGACGAGGGATCACTGATGCGCGAATACTTCCTCGCGCTGCAAAGCAAATTTCCGTGAAGGGCAGTGAGCTGATCCGCACACCTGGCGCTGCGCAAGCTCATGCAAAATCATTTTTCTCGATTCACCCGCAGGCAACACAGCAAGCACTTCCCGGCGCAGTTCGCCCAGATCATCCAGCCACGGCCCCAAATCATCCGGCAGCTGCTCGTCGATTTCCTTGCGCAGTCGCTGCGCAAGCGCCGGACTCTCACCAGCCGTAGAAATAGCGATCTGCAAATTGCCGCGTCTTACAACAGAAGGAAAGTAGAAGTCGCAGTTCGGAGGATCATCCACCGCGTTGCAAAGAATATTCCGGTCCACCGCGTCGCGATATACGGCGGCATTCACCGCTTGCGAATCCGTCGCCGCCACAACCAGAAACACGCCGTCCAAATCCTCGGTCACATACTCGCGCTCATGCCACGTAAACAGCCCCGAATCGGCAAGAGTAATCAGCCCAAGCTTCGCCTCGGGAGCAATCACAGTAACGCGGGCTCCCGCAGCCAACAGGCTGTGAATCTTCGACTCCGCAATCTCGCCCGCCCCAACCACCAGGCAGGGACGATCCTGCAGTTTAAGAAAGATAGGAAAGAGACTCATTCTGCAACTCCATGCGGAACTGCCGCTGTCGGCAGATCCCGTTCCACCGCTTCCACGTACTCCCCAGACAGCCGATTGCGCAGTTCCTCTTCCGAATGCCGCCCAAAGTAGGTGCGCAGGTTGTCATAGGGTTCCCGCTCTGCAAGATAAGTCCGCAGCAAACGCTCCAGCGCATCCGGAACCTCCGTGGCAGGCACGCGATATCCAACCGGCCGCGCCACCGCCGCATATTTGCCCACGGCCCCGCCCACGCAGAAGTAGTAGGCATCCACCATCTTGCCGTCGTGCTTGATCTTCTTGCCCTCAAGTCCGATATCGGCAATCCAGTGCTGGCCGCAGCCATTCGGGCAACCGGTCACGTGCAGTTTCAATTGCTCATTGAACTGCGGTACCCGCTCCTCCAACTCATCTACCAGCCAGCGCGCAAACCCCTTTGTCTCAGTAATCGCAAGCTTGCAGAACTCCGTGCCAGTGCACGCAATTGCGCCACGCCAGAAGGTCGAAGCCTCTACGCGCAGCCCAATCCTCCCCAACGCCTGCGCCAGTGGTCTGGCATTCTCCGTCGGCACATTGATGAAGATCAGATTCTGCATCACCGTCGCCCGCAGCTCGCCCGATCCATAAAGTTCCGCAAGCTCCGCGGCCGCCGCGAGCTGATCGCCCGTGAGCCGCCCTCGCAGTACCGAAGCCCCCACATAACTCAATCCCGGCTGCTTCTGCGGATGAATCCCGGCATGGTCGCGCAGAATATCTTCCGGCGCATTCTCATCAACACCCGGATCGAGCGTGTACCCAAGCCGCGATTCCAGCTCCCGCAGAAAGCTCTCCGCCGTCCATCCTTCGCGCATAAAGAGATACTTCAACCGCGCGCGGTCGCGGCTTTCGCGCAGCCCTTGCTGATCGCGAAAGATCTCCGCCACCCGCGTCACCACATCCAGCGCCTGCTCCGGCTTGATGAATGCATCCAGCTTCACGCCAAGATGCGGTTCATTTGAAAGTCCTCCGCCCACACGCAGCGAATACCCAACTTCATCGCCACGGCGAACGCCCGTCAGCGCAACATCATTGATCTCCGGATAGTTGCACCAGACCGAGCAGCCGGAAATCGAAATCTTGAACTTGCGCGGCAAATTGTAGAACTCAGGATTCGCCGTGAGCTGATGCGCAACTTCAACAGCAAGCGGCGAAGCATCCAGAATTTCATCGTGCGCAATCCCCGCCAGCGGGCACCCTGTTACATTGCGCACCACATCGCCACAAGCGCCCTTGGGCGAAAGCCCAATCGCATCCAGCGCATCCACAATCTCCGGTAGCGATTCAATCGTCAGCCAGTGCAGCTGAATATTCTGCCGCACAGTAATATCGGCCACATTGCGCGCATTCTTCTTCGTAATGTCCGCAATCACGCGCAACTGATCGGCGCGCAGAATCCCATTAGGAATACCGATGCGCAGCATGAAGTAATCCGTGGCCAGACCCTCGCCGCCTTTGCCGCCCACCGCGCCCACGCCATCGCCCTGCGTGTAGATGCCCCACCATTTGAAGTAGGCCGAAGCCCATTCCGGCACCACGCTCGCGCGCCCCTGCCGCGCAAACTCGCGCACTTCGTTGAAGGCTTCCCATGGATTCTTCTCGCGCTTCAACCGCTCAATCTTTTGTGCCTTGGTTTCTTTCACAGCAGCCACTGTCATCGATGCACCTGTGTTGGGAGAAATAAAAAACCCGCGTCAGCTGAGCTGATACGCGGGCTTTATGTGAATTTAGGAACTTAAAACTTAATGTTCGCTGGGATCATTCACTCAAAGTCCGGCGCATTGCAGGACAACACCCGCAACAAATCGCCGGAATGGAGGAGCGAACCATTGTCTAAAGCCTATAGCTTTGGCAGAGGACAGTCAAGAAACCGCCTCTGCCAGCGGTTTAGAAGCTGAACCCAGCTTCCAGAAAGATGCTGCGGTTACCGGCCGTCGGCGGCCCAAAGAAGCCTCCCGCCAGCGACTGCGACTTATCGAAGAACGGCGAAAGCAGCGTCCCGTTCGGCGTACCAAGGTTCTGGTGGTTCAGTATGTTCGACCCCATGGCCGTCAGCGTCAGGTTGTACTTGCGCGACACGGAAGCGTCCAGTCGTCCCGGCCCGCCCTGATTGCCGCTCAGCCCGATGAAGCCCGGACCGCCGCGTCCGCGACCACCCCCGCCACCACCCGGACCACCGCCACCCGGGCCGCGTCCTTCGACTTTTGGCCCAAGGCCAATAACCTTGGCAACGCGAAGATTCAGGTTGAAATTCTGAGGCCCAGTGCCATAGCCATAAGGAACAATCCGCTCATTCGTGCCTGCAGGATTTGTATTCAGGCAGCCGTACCGCGTCTCCACCGCGCCCGTTTCGCTGCAACTCGCCGCAAACGTAGGACGCGCATTGAACTGGTTGTTCGCCGTCAAGTCGTTGCCGATGGTGAGGTTGTACGGAGTACCCGAGTTGTACCCGAGAAACGGCGAGAATGAAACCGCCCACGGCGCCTGAATATTGCCCAGAATGATGAACCGATTATGCACATCAAAAGACGAGCGTCCATAATCGAGTTCCGGATCATGTGCATTCGATAGGAACGAATTCACGCCACCCGTATTGCTCCGCGCATTGGTGTACGCATAGAAGCCAAAGAGGCTGAAGCGGCGAAATCCCGCCCTGCCGCTGGCGATCAGCTGGCTCTGCCTATAGAAACCAATTGATTGATAGGTGTACAGGTTCTCGTTCGGCGCCGTCAGCCCCGCGGCATCGGCGTACGTATCGCTCGACGTATCAAAGGGCGTCGCGCTCACATTGTTTGTCAGGTACTGGTGAATGCCCTGGCTGTACAGATACGTCACATTCGCCGTTGCATGCTTCGTAATCTGCCGGTCGACGCCGATCGCCCCCTGCATATCAACAGCGGCGCGGAAATGCGAGTCGATCTGGTAATACGTCGGCGCCGGATTCTCGTTCGCTGTATCCGAGTTAAACGACTGAATCACAATCTGCTGATTCGACTGCTCACCCGGTGCGGGTACGTTGTGGTGAATCGTGTAGATTACGAAAGGCGTGCTGCCCCCGCCGCCGAAAGTATTGGCCACACCCCAGCGCTGGTAGAACCACCCATAGCCCGCCCGTAGCACAGTCTTCGCCGGCTTCTTGCCGCCGCCATCGAGCGCATAGGCCAGCGAAACGCGCGGAGCCCAGCTATTGATGTCGTGTATGTAGTTCTGCGCCTCCCAGCGCAGCCCATAGCTGAACGTAAAGCGCGGATTCACCTTCCAGTCATCCTGATAAAACAGCCCCGCGTCAAACAGCGTGGCCCGTGCCGTATACGCATTGTTGTTCACCTGCGTGTACTGGAATTTCTGCGGCTGATTATTCAGATAGTCCGTGAGCGACTGATACGTATAGAGCCCGTTGGTTCCAGCATCGGTGTAGTTGGCGTCACGAGTAGCCCGCAGCCTCGCGCCGAAGTTCAGCGAATGAGCACCCTCCGCCGCAGTGAAGTAATCCTGCAACTCGAAATAATCCTGGTTATCGCGCAGCGTGCCATTATTGCTGCCGCCCGAAGTAAATGCGCCCTGCACGGAAATGGTCGGATCGGTCGAGAGCGGCGTCTGCTGCGACCGCGTGCGCGTGTACTCAAAGCGCATATCGTTCACAACTCGCGGACTCATCACCCAGCTGTTGCTCAACTGAATCTCGTTTTCAATATTGTGCGTGTTGTATCCGACTGTTGGCAGGCTCGTCGTGCCGATCCCCGCATTCGACTGCGTGTTCCGCGTAAAGTCGTAGCGAATCGTCAGCGTGTCCGTGTCGCCAAGCTGAATATCAAAGCGCGGCGCAACATCAATGCGCGTGCTCGGATTGCTGACCGTCGTATTCAGATACTGCGGATTATTCGGGTCAGTCGTCGTCGCCGGATTCACCGCATCGACCACGCTCACATTCTGAACATCGCGCCCAAACGCATTCAGGAAAAACGAAGTCCTCTTCGTCAGCGACGCGCCAATGTTGCCGTTCACAAAATAAGTGTAGTAATCCGGAAATGGAATCTTCGGCTGCCCCGGCTGCAGATTTGAATTCAGAATCGGGTTCGCCGCGTTAAACGCCGAATCCGTCCCACGCGCGCCGATGCTTCCATGCAGTTTGTCCGTGCCCGGCTTGGTCAGAATCTCAATGCGCCCATAACCCAGCCGGTCATACTGCGCCGAAAACGGATTCTGGTTCACGCGAATTTCGCGGATCGACGACTTCGGCGGAAGCTGCCCGCCGGTGAATCCGTCAATGTAAATCTGCCCGCCATTCGGCCCCGCCGACGGCCCAGCCAGCGCCTGCAACTCATTCTGCAACTCGTCGGGATCGTCAGAAAGAGCATCCAGGTCCTTGCCCTTCAGCACCACCGCATTCGCATTGCTGTCCGGACTTGTGTCCACGGTCGTGCTCTCGGCAGTCACCTGCACCTGCTGCTGCTCCACCTGGATCGCAAGCGACACATCAAACTGCTTCGTCTGTCCCGCCGTAACAGAAATAGCCTTCGAATTCGACGAAGCGAACCCCTGCGCATTCGCGATGACGATATAAGTTCCAGGCGTCAGATTGTTGACCTGATACGAACCGCCCGCATTCGACGTAACCCTGGCGATCGTATGGCCGTCTGGCGTAGTCAGGCTCACATTGGCATTCGGAATCACCGCGCCCGAAGGATCGGTCACCTGTCCGCGCACAGAACCTTTCGCGGCCTGTGCCAGTATGCGTGTCGCTGATCCAAGAGCCAGCAACAAAACCAGCAAGATAGAAAAATAGGGTAAAAGAACTCTCTGTTTCACAAATTCTCCAAGAGTTTCAACGATCAACGTGAAAGATGTGCTTACTGTTGCGAGGCTCCAGCGTCTCCGCCGCCGCTCAGGCTCCAGGAAGAAGAAAATAAGCTCTGGCTTGCTTTGGTCGAAGCCTGGAGCATTGGTTCCACGCCGGCCAGCAGCGTAATCGCTGTAGCCGTGTCGCTTGCGCCTTCGGTTGCGACAATCATCACCGCGTCGCCCGCATGCAAGTCAGTCAGCTGCACACTAGGCGCGCGCTGCAGCATCTGTGAAAGATCTCCGCCGCGCTGACCGCCACCCGGCCTGCCCGCGCCCACTCCGCCGCCATTGCCCGCCGCCGGCGCAGGCTGTGCATTTGCGGAAGCAGGCTGTTCGCCGCCCGCCGCCCCGGCGCCAGCTCCGCCCTTGAACCGCGCCGCAATGCCCTGTGCCATCTCCGGCGAAAGCCTGTGCAGTTGCGAATCCGGCGTAAGGCGAATGACAACGGGCTTCTTCGTAGCCAGATCGGTGACCGTCAACGTCTGCCCCGCAGCATTCACGCTGACCACGGTTGCCGCAATATTCCGGAACGACCCGGCAACAACTTCATCCGCAGTAACTTCAGTCCCATCCGCGCTGCGATCTCCGCGCGCGCGCAACTGATCGCCTGGCTTGATCTGGTCGAGCGCAGAAACCTTGGCGTCGTCAAACTTCACCGAATCCGGCGCATACCGCCGCACAATCGTCTTCGCCGTCGTGTGAATCGTAAAAGTGCGCGATCCCGCCGTCACAACAATCGTGCCGCCGGCCGTATCCACCGACTTCACAATCCCGCCCACGCCGCGCTTCTGCCAATCCTCGCGCTCCTGCTGCTGTTTCTGCGCGATGTCCGTTTTCTTCATCGCGATCACAGCCTGCGCTGAATACGTATTCTCAGCCGACCCCGGAGTAGCCCGCACCAGCACGCGATCTCCAACCGTCAGGTCTTTCACCTGGATCACCGTCGCGCTGCTCAGATCTTTCTGCCCCGGCTCCGCCCGCACAATGCGCGTTGCATCGCTGACCGTGATCGTCGCAACGACACCGGCATCGGACTTGAGCGTGATCGTATCGCCGCTCACCGCCGTAACCGTTCCCAGCAGCCGCGCCGTCGATGCCGTGGCCGTCTGGCCTGTCTCAGCAAATACCGGATTGACGGCAACAGAAGTAAAGGCCGTCGATGCGATCAAACCAAGCGCCAAAGATGTCTTTACAAGTGGCATAAGTGGATAGATGTCAATGTCTTTCAGGAAGAGGTCTATACCTCGGGGCTTAAGCGAAAGACGGGCAGCCACTCTCGAAAGTTTCAGTCTTAATTTTAGCGAAGGCAAGCGGTTACAGCGCCAAAATACTCATTTGGCATCAATTCCATTATTTTGGTCCGCGCCATGGATTGCCTTATCCGTTTATTATCAGCGGTGGCCTTGTTTCTGGCGCATCTCAGCCATAGAGCAAACGCCATCAGATCGCGTCATTTGAGGGATTCGAAAACAGCATGGCAATCACAAACGTAAGCAGTTCCTCGGTTACCACCAACGCTCCCGGTGAAACCAACAAAAGCGCCATGGCGATGGTCACCACGCTTTTCTTCATGTGGGGCTTTCTTACGTCGCTCAATGACATCCTCATTCCGCATCTGAAATCCATCTTTTCGCTCAACTACGCATCGGCTCTGCTCATACAGTTCGTCTTCTTCTGCGCCTACGCAGCATTTGGTATCCCCGCCGGCAAAGTCGTCGAATGGATTGGCTACCAGCGCACCATGGTGGCGGGCCTCTTCACCATGTGCATTGGTGCGTTGCTCTTCATCCCCGCCGCCAGCGTGCCCTCGTTCCCGCTCTTTCTCTCTGCGCTCATCGTGCTCGCCGCCGGCATCACCGCGCTGCAGGTTGCTGCCAATCCGTATGTCTCTGTGCTCGGCCCAGCAAACACCGCATCAAGCCGCCTGAATCTGACGCAGGCCTTCAACTCGCTGGGCACCGTCATCGGCCCGCTCCTCGGGGGCCTGCTGATTCTCGGCAAAGCAGCAAAGCATGCAGAGGACGTGACCACGCTCTCCCCGCAGGAACTCCATCTCTACCGCCTGCAGGAAGCGGCAACGGTCAAGTTTCCGTACCTGGCCATCGCGCTAGCGCTCGTGATTCTTGGCCTGGCCATCGCGCTCTATAAATTCCCGCGCCTCGACACAACCAAAGACTACCGCCCCATCGGCGACAAAAAAGACAGCATGTGGCGTCATCGCCACGTGGTTCTCGGCGCAGTCGGAATCTTCGTCTACGTCGGCGCCGAGGTCGCGATCGGCAGCTTCCTCATCAACTACTTCGGCCAGCCGGATATTGGCGGCCTCAGCCCGCTCAAAGCCTCGGCGCTCGTGCCCTTCTACTGGGGAGGCGCCATGATCGGCCGCTTCATCGGCTCGGCCGTTCTGCAAAAAGTCGAGACAGGGAAGCTGCTAGCCCTCTGCGCCGCCGTCGCCGCCGTGCTGGTCATTGCATCCATGCTCACCTTCGGCCACGTCGCTATCTGGAGCATCCTGCTCGTCGGCCTCTTCAACTCCATCATGTTCCCCAGCATCTTCACCCTGGGCATCGCAGAAATGGGCCCGCTCACCGGCGAAGCCTCCGGCCTTCTGGTCACCGCCATCGTAGGCGGAGCCATCATCCCCGAGTTGCAAGGCATCCTCGCCGACCGCATCGGCATTCACCATGCCTTCATCCTGCCCATCCTCTGCTATATCTTCATCGCCTACTACGGACTGAAAGGCTCAAAAGTAGTCTTCTCCGAATAGCCAAAATTCGACCTAAGATGTCATCCTGAGCGTAGCGAAGGATCTGCTTTTCTCGGTGGTAGCACGAAAAACGGGTGCCCCATCCTTTGCGAAGCAAAGGGTGGGAGAGCACGATCATCCCCTACCGCTGTCATCCTGAGCGGAGCGAAGGATCTGCTTTATTGCCGGAGAGCCACACATCACAATCAATGCCCAGATGTCAGATGTGTCCTTCGCGAAAATTCTTGGCGCACTTGACGTCTTGGCGGTGGATTCAACAACATAACGACAACCAACACCCCCACTTGATACCCTGCAATGGAATCGTTGCCACCGGGAGAACGACAAGCAATGAACCGAAGAGAATTCCTAAGTGCCGCAGCAGCCACTCTGGCAACAAGCCGCCTCGGATTCGCCGAGCCACAGACCAACCTAAAGCCAATGGCATTAGGCCTGCTCATCAAGCCAGCCGACGGCCCCGAAGCAACCATCTCCCGCGTCAAGAACATGGGCTTCTCCAACTGTTTCTTCTCGCTCGACGCCTACATCGGCAAGTACACCCCAGCATTAGCCGACGAGGTGGGCAGCCTGCTCAAGAAGTACGGCATCACCGCGACAACAGCAGAAGTAGTAGGCCCCGGCCGCCTGGTATGGGACTTCGAAGACGGCCCGTCCACAATCGGTCTGGTGCCTCGTGAGAGCAGGGCCGCCCGCATCGACGCCCTCAAGCAAACCTCCGACTTCGCGAAACTCCTGGGCATCCCGCAAATCCAGACCCACTGCGGCTTCATCCCCGAGAACCCGCGCGACCCCCTCTATGACGAAACCGTCCTCGCCATCCAGGAGGTCGCCAAACACTGCGCCGCCAACGGCCAGCGCTTCCTCATGGAAACCGGCCAGGAAACGCCCACCACCATGGCGCGCGCCATTAAGGACGTGAACCAGCCCAACCTCGGGGTAGGCCTCGACACCGCCAACCTCATCCTCTACGGCAAAGCGAACCCAGTCGACGCCGTCGACATCATAGGCCCGCACGTCCACGCCATCCACGCAAAGGACGGCAAGTGGCCCACCGACCCCATGAAGCTCGGCGAAGAAGTCCTCATCGGTAAGGGCCTCGTTGATTTCGAAGCTGTCTTCACCAAACTGCACAAACTCGGCTACACCGGAGCCGTCACCATCGAGCGCGAAACCGAAGGCCCGCAACAAGTCGAAGACGTAAAAAACGAAAAAATCTACCTCGAACGCATCATCACCAAAATCCAAAACGGATAACGAAACCGGGTGAGAAATTCGGGTGCCCCATCCTTTCGCGTATTTTGCGAAAGGGTGGGAGACCACAGAACATCGCATCAGCAAATAAGTTCTTGGATTTCTGAACGCGCAACAAATGATAATCAAGAGCGATTGGATAGCGGTGCAATTAGGGTAGAGGTCGGGTGCCCCATTCAAGCCGGAGGCTTGAGTGGGGTCCAATAAGTCCGCGCGAAGCGCGCACAGTATTCAGGTAGAAGCACCGGCCTTCAGGCCGGTGAAATATAGAAGACAATAAGGGGGCTTTAGCCCCGCGCTTTCCAGGCAAGGAGCACACATACAATGAACAGAAGAAAATTCTTAACCGGAACCGCCGCAGCCTCAGGCATCATGCTCCTAAAACCCAAAACCGCCTTCGGCTATCAAGCCAACTCCGCCGTCCGCTACGCGCTGCTCGGATGCGGCAACCGCGGCACCTCTGTCGCCACATCCTTCGCCAAGAACACCAGCGCCCGCATCGTAGCCATAGCCGACATCTTCCCCGACCAGCTCGAAAAAGGCAAAGCCTGGTTCGACGATCTCAACAAATCTCTAGGCTACGCAGGCCCCGAGCACCAGTTCCGCGGCTACAAAGCCTTTGAAGAACTCGCCGCCTCAAAAGACGTGGACGCGGTCCAGATCTCAACGCCGCCGTTCTTCCACGTCCAACATCTCGAAGCCATGGTCAAAGGGGGCAAGCACGCCTACTGCGAAAAGCCCGTCGGTGTCGACATCGCGCAGACCAAACAGGCACTCGAAATCGCCAAGCTAGCCGATGGAAAAGTCAGCGTCGACGTAGGCTTCCAGATCCGCAGCGCGCCGCCCTTCGTCGAAATCGTCCGCCGTATCCACTCAGGCGAGCTCGGCAAGATCGCCAGCATCTCCGCGCACTACAACGCGCCACCCGCCGTCGAGCACGACTACCCCAACGCCTCCGCCGACGAGCAGCGCCTCCGCAACTGGCTCTGGTACCGCAACCTCTCCGGCGACATCCTCCTCGAACAGAACATCCACGTCATCGACATCTGTAACTGGGCGCTCCAATCACACCCCATCAAAGCCGTAGCTACCGGAGGCCGCAGCGTCATCACCCATGCCGGCGACACATGGGACAACTACCAGGTCATCTACACCTACCCTGAAGACGTGCGCGTCAGTTTCTCATCGACGCAGTTCTGCCCGGGCAAATGGTTCGACGTCTCGGAACGCATCTTCGGATCGAAGGGCATCGCCGAGCTGCCCTACTCCGGCCCGCTCCGCATCCTCGGCGACAACCCATGGACATGGTCCGGCAGTGACACACCACAGCCCACGGGCTCCTTCGCCGCCAACGGAGCCTTCAGCGACAACCTCGCCCAGGCCGACTCGGAAAAAGACAAAGGCTTCATCGAAAGCATCACATCAGGAAAACTCCACAACCAGATCGCCGCCGGCGTAGAAAGCGCCCGCAGCTGCATGCTCGGCCGCATGTCCGGCTATACCAAACGCGAAGTAACCTGGGACGAACTCCTGTCCCACGGCGAAACCTACAAGTTAGACATCAACATGACCCAATTCACCTAAGAAATGCGATGTCATCCTGACCCTGAACGCAGTGAAGGGGAAGGATCTTCTTTTCCTAAGCAGTAGCACGAAAAGGGTGCCCCACCCTATCGCGCGGTTTGCGATAGGGTGGGAAAGCAATCCCCCAAAACAATCCCTAAAAACATTTAACCAAACGGTTGACAGATAAACAAATCAAGCCTAACATTCAACCAAATGGTTAACTCAACGGCAAAGCTGGACTCCATCTTCCACGCCCTCTCCGACCCGACACGCCGCTCCATCCTCCGCGCCGTCTCAATCAAGGAAAAAACAGTAGGAGAAATAGCAAAGCCCTACCGCGTCTCGCTTGCCGCCGTATCCAAACACCTCAAGGTGCTCGAATCCGCCGACCTCATCCATCGCGAAAAACGAGGAAGCTTCCAGGTCGTGCGCCTTAACGCCCAGGCCCTCAAGACCGCCGAAGAGTGGCTGTCTTACTACGAACAATTCTGGAACCGCAGCCTCGATGCTCTCCAGACCTACTTTGAAGGAGAAAAGAAATGAGCGATCCTCTCAGCCTGCAAGTCAAACGCGTCATCAAAGCCTCTCCGTCCGAGCTTTTTGAGGCCTGGACCAAACCTGAATTGATGCAGAAGTGGTTCGCGCCTGCTCCCATGGTTGTGGCATCTGCTACCCAGGATCTGCGAGTCGGCGGCGCCTATAGCATCAAAGTTCTCAAAGGATCAGGCATGCTCCACGTCGAAGGAACTTACAAGCAGATCATCCCCAACCAGCTTCTCGCCTTCACCTGGACTCCCTGCTCAGAAAACCCGCCTTACGAAACCCTGGTCACCGTTGAATTCAAGAAAGCCAGTGGCGGCACAGAAATCACCATCACCCACGAAGGCTTCCAGAACGCTGAAGCCGTTGCCAAGCACAACGAGGGCTGGAACGGCTGCCTCGACAACCTAGCAAAAATAACCGAGACAGTGACGGCCTGAAAACGAATTCTGCGCTCTGC
>Ga0209773_10000177_pt1 | contig 19289 bp, 18 predicted proteins | sample BogFormECP14_OM1_FD_188244 | JGI IMG/M metagenome (GOLD analysis project Ga0209773, IMG submission 188244) | Bog forest soil microbial communities from Calvert Island, British Columbia, Canada - ECP14_OM1 (SPAdes) (version 2) | ecosystem: Environmental > Aquatic > Freshwater > Wetlands > Bog ... | reverse complement strand
GCCACGGGAATCTTCATTCGCTCGGCGAGTGTGCGGACCTGCTCGTAGGCTTCGGATTGGATGATGCCATGTCCGGCGAGGATGACGGGGCGCTTCGCCTCGCGGATGAGCTTTGCGGCGTCGGTGATCGAGTCGGCGTTGGCTCCGCGCATGGGATGCGGGCGATAGGCCTTGGGCGCTGCAGCATCGAAGTTGAATTCTGCATAGGCTTGCTGCGCGTCCTTGGTGATATCGACGAGGACAGGGCCTGGGCGTCCGGAGCGCGCGACGAGGAAGGCTTCGCGCAATGCGGGCGCGATGTCTTCAGCGCGTGTGACGAGGTAGTTGTGCTTGGTGATGGGCAGGGTGATGCCGGTGATGTCGACTTCCTGAAAGGCGTCCGAGCCTAGCACTTTGCTTGAGACCTGCCCGGTGATGCAGACGATGGGCACGGAGTCCATCATGGCGGTGGCAAGGCCGGTGACCATGTTGGTGGCTCCGGGGCCAGAGGTGGCAAGTGCGACGCCGACGCGGCCCGAGGCGCGCGCGTAGCCGTCGGCCATGTGCGTTGCGCCCTGCTCATGCCGCACGAGAATGTGGCGGATGGGGAATTTGCGCATCGCATCGTATACAGGCAGAATGGCCCCACCGGGGTAGCCGAAGACATCGCTGACACCCTCGCCGACGAGCGTGGCCCAGACGATTTCTGAACCGGTGAGGCGGGTGGTGTTGGGCGATGGTGAGTCGTTTTGTGAGCTATTGCTCATTTTGGGGGACTCCTTTATTCCTCTTAAAGCCTGAGCCGAAGCTAAGAAGCAGATCCTTCCACTTCACTTCGTTCAGCATCAGGATGACAAACGTTAAAACCTAATTTGTGACTGCGCCTCTTGATGCTGACGAGACGGTGTCGGCGTACTTGCGGAAGACGCCGCGCTTGAACTTCGGCTCGGGGGCCTTCCAGTTTTGTAACCGTGACTGTAACTCTTTTTCAGATATCTCAACATCGAGCTTGCGGTTCGGGATGTCGAAGTGGATGATGTCGCCTTCGCGGATAGCAGCGATGGGGCCGCCGACTGCGGCTTCAGGCGCAACGTGGCCGACCATGAGGCCGCGGGTGGCTCCGGAGAAGCGGCCATCTGTGAGCAGTGCGACGGTTTCCGATAATTCGGGAATGGCGACGAGCGCGGCGGTGATCTGAAGCATCTCGCGCATGCCGGGGCCGCCCTTCGGGCCTTCGTAGCGGATGACGAGGACTTCGTTCGGCTTGATACTTCCTGTATCCACTGCGCGGAAGGCATCTTCCTCGCAGTCGAAGACGCGCGCCGGGCCGCGATGCTCGAGGCGATTGTGGCCTGCGACCTTGATGACGCAGCCTTCGGGCGCGAGATTGCCTTTGAGGATGACGAGGCCGCCGGTGGGCTTGATCGGCGACGAGACGGGATGGATCACATCCTGATCGGGCGCTTCGACGGCGTCGGCTGCTTCTTCGGCGATGGTACGGCCGGTGACGTGGATGGAATCTTTGTGCAGCAGGCCGGCCTCGATGAGGCGTGCTGCGAGCAGACGGCTGCCGCCTGCGTTGTGATAGTCGGTTGCGACGTATTTGCCGCCGGGCTTGAGATCGCAAAGCAGTGGCGTATTGCGGCTGATGCGGTCAAAGTCATCTACGGTGAGCTTGATGCCAACTTCATTGGCGATGGCGATCAGGTGGAGTACGGCGTTGGTTGAGCCACCGGATGCGGCGACGGCGGTGATGGCGTTTTCGAGCGACTCACGCGTGATGATCTGGCTGGGGCGCAGGTTTTGGCGGGCGAGTTCCATCACCATCGCTCCGGCCTTGCGCGAGGCGGCGTGCTTTTCTGGAGACAGGGCTGGAACACCAGAGAGGCCGATGGGCGAGATGCCAAGGAATTCGCCTGCCATGGCCATGGTGTTGGCGGTGAACTGTCCACCGCATGCTCCTGCGCCTGGACAGGCACTGGCTTCGATAGCTTCGAGTCCGGCGTCGCTGAGCTTGCCGGCGGAGTGCGCGCCGATGGCTTCATAGACATCCTGAATGGTGATGGCTACGTTGTTGAGGTGGCCGGGCGCGATGGAGCCGCCGTAGAGCATGAGGCCGGGGATGTTGAGGCGTGCGAGCGACATGACGGTGCCGGGCATGTTCTTGTCGCAGCCGGCGATGCAGACGAGGCCGTCGAAGAGATTGCCGCGCGAGACGAGTTCGATGGAGTCAGCGATGACTTCGCGGCTGATGAGCGAGGCCTTCATGCCTTCGGTGCCCATGGTGATGCCGTCGGAGATGGTGACAGTGTTGAATTCCATCGGCGTGCCGCCTGCGTCGCGCACGCCCTGCTTCACCGCTTCAGCGATGGTGCGGAGGTGGAAGTTGCAGGGGCCGATTTCCGTCCAGGTGTTGGCGATGCCGATGATGGGCTTGTGCAGGTCTTCAGGAGTGAAGCCGATGCTGCGCAGCATGGAGCGCGCTCCGGCCCGGCTGGGGCCTTCGGTGAGTGCTCCGCTCTTCCATTTCGGGTTCTGGCTCAAGTGTATTCTCCGTGTTTTTATGCTCTGGGGGTAAGCCAGAACTTTTCGTTGTGCTGCGTTTCAAAAGCATCGAGTGCGGCGGCGTGACGCAGGGTCAGGCCGATGTCATCGAGTCCTTCGAGCAGGCAGTAGCGGCGGAAGGGATCGATGGAAAACTTTGCTTCGAAGCCGTGATCGTCGTGGATGGTTTCATTTTCAAGCGAGACGGTGAGGCGATAACCTTCATGATGGCTGGCCTGACCGAGAAGATGGTCCACGTCTTTTTCCGGCAGCGTGACGAGCAGTATGCCGTTCTTGCCGGCGTTCGAGTGGAAGATGTCGGCGAATGTCGGCGCGATGACGCAGCGGAAGCCGTAGTCGAAGAGCGCCCATGCGGCGTGTTCGCGGGACGATCCGCAGCCGAAGTTTTTTGCGGCGACGAGAATCTGCGAGCCTTGATAGCGCGGCTGATTGACGAAGAACTCAGGCTCGCGGCGCCAGTCGAAGAAGAGGAATTCGCCGTAGCCGGTACGCTCGATGCGCTTCAAGAACTGCTTGGGGATGATTTGATCCGTATCGACGTTGGCGCGGTCGAGCGGCGTGACGACGGAATTGACAACGCGAAATGGCTGCATTAGGCCAGAACCTCCTCGCCCTTGTATTCCCATTGGCGGATGTCGGTGAAGTGGCCGGTGACGGCTGCGGCTGCAGCCATCTCAGGGCTGACGAGGTGCGTGCGTCCTCCGCGTCCCTGGCGGCCTTCGAAATTGCGGTTGCTGGTGGAGGCGCAGCGCTCGCCGGGCTGGAGAATGTCGGGGTTCATGCCGAGGCACATGGAGCAGCCGGGCTCGCGCCACTCGAAGCCAGCCTCGATGAAAATCTTGTCGAGGCCTTCCTGTTCGGCTTGCGTCTTGACGTGATGCGAACCGGGAACGACCATGGCGCGGACGTGCGAGTAGACGTGATATCCGGTGACAACTTTTGCGGCGGCGCGGAGATCTTCAATGCGCGAGTTGGTGCAGGAGCCGATGAAGACGCGGTCGATGGCGATGTCTTCGATGGCCGTGCCAGGCTTGAGGGCCATATACGTGAGTGCTTGATTGAAGCTGCGGCGCTCTGCCTCGCTGTGCGACTCAGTTGGGCCGGGCACGTGTCCGGTGATGGGAACGACCATGCCGGGGTTGGTGCCCCAGGTGACGAAGGGTGTGAGCTCTTCGGCCTTGATGAGCAACTCGCGGTCGAAGGTTGCGCCGGGATCGGTCTGGAGTTGACGCCACTCGGCGACAGCGTTGTCCCATGCTTTGCCTTCGGGCGAGAAGCCGCGATCCTTGAGGTAGGCAAAGGTTGTCTCGTCGGGAGCGATCATGCCGGCGCGCGCGCCTGCTTCGATGCTCATGTTGCAGATGGTCATGCGGCCTTCCATCGAAAGTGCGCGGATGGCCGAGCCGGCGTATTCGACGACGTGGCCGGTTGCGCCGTCGTTGCCGATGCGGCCAATGATGCCGAGGACGATGTCTTTCGCGGTGACGCCCGACGGCAACTCGCCTTCGACGGAGATGCGGAAGGTCTTGGGCTTCGATTGCTGCAGGCACTGCGTCGCCATGACGTGCTCGACCTCAGAGGTGCCGATGCCGAAGGCCAGCGCGCCAAACGCGCCGTGCGTCGAGGTGTGCGAGTCGCCGCAGACGATCGTCATGCCGGGCTTGGTGAGGCCGAGCTCGGGGCCGATGACGTGGACGATGCCCTGGTTGGGCGATTGAATGTCGTAGAGCTCGACGCCGAATTCCTGGCAATTCTTGCGCAGGGTGTCGATTTGTTTCGCGGCAATGGCGTCTTCAATGATGAGGCGGTTCGGCGTCGTCGGGACGTTGTGATCTACAGTGGCCACGGTGCGATCGGGGCGGCGGAGCTTGCGTCCGGCGAGGCGCAGGCCGTCGAAGGCCTGCGGCGACGTGACCTCGTGGACGAGATGCAGGTCAATGTAGAGCAGTGTGGGCTCGTTCGCGGGTTCGGCGACGAGGTGCTGCTCCCAGACTTTCTCGAAGAGTGTTTTCGGTTTGGACATCTTGAATTGGACCTCAGGGGGTAAAGCCCCCTTTGATTGTTTTTCTTTTGTGTGGGCTAAAGGCCGTACCTACCCTACACGGCGTGCATTGCCTGCCGTTTGTCAATGATTTCGTTCAGGGCTTCGTGTACCTGCTTGCCCATTGCTTGTGTGGACAGGATCATCTTCTTGTCCTTCTCGCTACGGGCGAGGTCGGCGGTGCGATAGCCCTGCTCCAGAACTTTGCGGACCGCGGTTTCGATTGCCAGCGCATCCTGTTCGAGATTTGCGGAGTGGCGCAGCAGCATGGCTGCTGTCAGGATTGCACCCAGCGGATTAGCGAGGCCCTTGCCTGCGATGTCCGGCGCGGAGCCGTGGACTGGCTCATACAAATTGACCTGTCCGCCGATGGTGGCCGAGGGCAGCATGCCGAGGGATCCGGTGATGACGGCAGATTCGTCGGAGAGAATGTCGCCGAAGAGATTCTCGGTGAGCACGACGTCATAGGTACGCGGCGTATTCATCAAGTGCATGGACATGGCGTCGACGTATTGGTGATCGAGAGTTACGTCGGGGTAGTCTTTTGCGACTTCGGTGACGGTTGCCCGCCAGAGTTGCGAGACTTCGAGGACGTTTGCTTTATCGACAGAGGTAAGTTTTTTGCGGCGCTTCTGCGCGAGTTCGAAGGCCACACGCGCGACGCGGATGACTTCGTCGCGGGTATAACGCATGGTGTTCCAGGCGGAGCCGGCTTCGCGGTCCCACTGGCGTGGCTCGCCGAAGTAGAGGCCGCCGAGGAGTTCGCGAACGAAGAGGATGTCGGCTCCATCGATCACTTCGGGCTTAAGCGGCGAGTTGGCTGCGAGCGCTGGATGTGCGAAGGCCGGGCGCAGATTGGCGAAGCCACCGAGAGCCTGGCGAATCTGCAGGAGGCCGGCCTCGGGGCGGCGATCGGGGGGTAGCGAGTTGAATTCGTTGCCGCCAACTGCTCCGAGCAGCACGGCGTCGCTGTCAAGCGCCGTATCGAGCGTCGATGAAGGCAGCGGCGTTCCCTGGGCCTTGATGGCGGCGCCCCCGATCAGCGCTTCGTGGAATTCGAAATCGTGTCCACCCCACTCGGCTACGGAGCGCAGAATGCGCGCGGCTTCTGCTGTGACTTCCGGGCCGATTCCGTCTCCGGCGACGATAAGAACCTTCAGCTTCATCTTTGCGTGTTCTCCGGTCATTCACGGGGCTAAAGCCCCTTTTCGTTCGTCTCAATTCACCGGCCTGAAGACCGGTGCTTCTACCGTTTCACTGAGGTAAATCAGCTGGCTTCGCTGACGGGTTCAGCCGAGATCAGGTCTTCGTGGCGCTTGTGATGCGCGACGAGGTTGATGAGGTCCTGATCGTAGATTGCTTTCTTTTTGTCGGCCAGCTCGGTAAAGGCGCGGTACGCTGCGTCGAGATCATTGGCCGCGAGTTGATAACCGAGCTCGGTAAGGCGCGAGCGCAGCGCGTGGCGGCCCGAGTGCTTGCCGAGAACCATGCGGTTGGCCGGGACGCCGACGGAAGCAGGCGTCATGATCTCGTAGGTCAGCGGATTCGAGAGTACTCCATGTTGATGGATGCCCGCCTCGTGGGCGAAGGCATTGCTGCCGACGACTGCTTTATTGGGGGAGGGCGCGAAGCTGATGACCTTTGCGAGTTGTTGGCTCGCGGGATAGAGTTGGTCAGCCTTGAGGCCATGCTCGACCGGATATTGATCTGCGCGAACGATCAGGGCTGCGGCGATTTCTTCAAGAGCTGCGTTGCCGGCGCGCTCGCCGATGCCGTTGATGGTGCACTCGACCTGTCGCGCTCCACCGTCGATGGCGGCGAGGGAGTTGGCGACGGCTAATCCGAGATCGTTGTGACAGTGCGAGGAGAAGATGACCTTGTCGGCACCGAGGACGCGGTCGCGCACGGTGCGGAACATCGCGCCGTATTCATTGGGCACCGAATATCCAACGGTATCGGGCATATTGATGGTCGTTGCTCCGGCCTCAATGGCGACCTGGACGATCTTGCACAGGAAGTCGATGCTGGTGCGGGTCGAGTCTTCGGGGGAGAATTCGACGTCGTCGACGTAGGTACGCGCGAGAGTGATGGCCTTTGCTGCCTGTTCGAGAGCTTCTTCGCGGCTCATCTTTAATTTGTATTGAAGGTGAATGTCGGAGCTGGCGAGGAAGATATGGATGCGCGAGCGCTCGGCGTGTTCGAGGGCGGCGGCGGCGCGTTCGATGTCTTCGCGCTTGGCGCGGGCGAGGGACGTGATGCGCGGCTTGCGGATTTCTTTAGCTACTGCCTGAATACCAGCGAAGTCGCCGTCGGAAGAGATGGCAAAGCCGGCTTCAAGAATGTCCACCCCGAGGTCTTCGAGCGCATGGGCCATGGCCAGCTTTTCGTGCTGCGTCATGCTGCAGCCCGGGGATTGTTCGCCATCGCGAAGGGTGGTATCAAAGAAAAGAAGTCTGTCCTGGACGACGTCTGGAGTCATATCGGGGAAGCCTCGACTGCATTCAGTTTCGCAAATGCGGAGCCATAATTCAAATCTTTAATTTCTTGAATTACCATAAATTATCGTTATGATGCCTGTACGAGCGCTGAGAAGCCCGTAAGAGCCTTATGGAATTATCTCAACTGGAAACTTTTCTCACCGTGGTTGCTGAACGCAGCTTTTCCCGCGCCGCTGTGCGTCTGCATCGAACGCAGCCTGCCGTGAGTCAAGTGATTCGCAAACTGGAAGAAGAATTTGGCGAGCCGCTTATTGACCGCGCTTCGCGTGACGGGACGTTGACGACTGCCGGAGAAGTTCTGCGCGAATATGCTGAACGACTGTTGAGCCTGCGGAATGAGGCGGCGAGTGCTCTTGAAGAAGTGCGATCGCTGGAGCGCGGACGCCTGACGCTTGCCGCGAATGAGTACACCTGCCTTTATCTTTTGCCAGTTCTGGATGAGTTTTGCCGTCAGTGTCCGCAGATATCGATTCTGGTGCAACGTTCGCTCGCGAGCCGCATTCCGGATGAAGTGCTGCGGCGCACGGCAGAGATTGGTATCGTCTCCTTTCAGCCTGAGGACGAGCAGCTGAAAGCAGTCGCTGTTTACGCGGATGATCTTGTCTTCGTGGTGCATCCGAAGCATGTGCTGGCGCGAGAGACAGAGGTACGCATCCGCGACCTGGGTGCGGAGAATTTCATCGCGCACAACGTAGCGTCGCCGCGGCGGAAACTCGTTGAAGAATCGTTTGCGAAACATAAGACGCCATTGAACATTGGTGTGGAGTTGCCGAGCCTGGAAGCAATCAAGCGTTTCGTCGCGACCGGAAACGGCGTGGCGCTGGTACCTGCATTATCGGTGCAGACAGAGGTTGCGCGCGGCGAACTGGTCACGGTTGCCGTGCCCGAGTTGGATTGCTCACGGCAGCTTTGGCTTGTTTATCGTAAGCAGGGAAGTCTCTCGTATGCGGCTCTTGCTTTTATGCGGGTAGTGCGGACACTGGCGGAGGATCGCGGCACTCCTTTTCTCTATGACGAGAAAAAGTCTGGCGCGTCTAAACAACTTGAAGCCACCCTATAAGTTAATGACAGGCTAGGCTATAGCAAAACGGCGTTCGGCAGGTACAATGGCGAGGTGGGCCTTTCGGTCCACAACACTTTAAAATCGACGAGCCCGAGAGGCGTTGTGCCTGCGGTGCTTTTAGCAGGCGAGAGGTTCACGAAACGGATGAAGAAGATTTTGTTGTCTTTGGCGTTGCTGTCATTTTCGGCAGCGGCTGGATTTGCGCAGGAGAGCAGGCAGGATGCGAGCATAAGTTGGGCAGGCTTGTTTACCCCGCACGTAGTGGGCAACACGGTGCAGCAGGACGGGACGGTGGGCATCTGGGGCGCATTGGCCAGCTACCGCTACATGCTCACGCCGCGCAGCGCGCTTGAGCTGAACTACCAGTACAACCAGAATGTCGAGAAGTACATTACCAGCTTCAACTCGATCCGCGTGCACGCCCGCATGCAGGAAATATCCGGCGCGTATGTGTACAACTTCACGTTCAGGAATTTCAACCCGTTTGTGGAAGCAGGCATAGGCGGCTATATCTTTGGCCCGATCAAGGACCAGAAGACGACCGATCTCGATGCCAAGCAGAGCACCAACATCGGCGCGTTGTACGGCGGCGGCATTGCTTACGAACTGAGTCCGAGCTGGGACATCCGTGCCGAGTATCGCGGCATTGTTGTCAAGGCGCCGAACTTCGGCCTGGAGCAGTACCGCACGAATCGCTACTACAACATCAGCAATCCGACGATTGGCGTGGCGTACCACTTCTAGCCTTAATCAGGAATGAAAAAAGCCCCGGAATGATCCGGGGCTTTTGTTTCGGATGTTGAGCCAGCGCGTCAGAAGATTTTGTAGGCAACGCCCACGCTGAAGCCGTTGGGGGTCAGGCCATTGCTTGGACCGGGAAAGGTGAATTCAATTCCCGGAGCCGAGGGCCATCTCTGGTACTCATAGTCGCCGCGGAGGATCCAGTGGCGCGCCAGGCGGTACTCCGCGGTTCCACCCGGAGCATAGGCGAAGTAGCTGCCGCTGCCGATGTTACCCGGATAGGTGATGAAGCCGCCGCCCATCAGGAATTTTGCGTAGCCCGAAAGACCGTGAAAGCGAATGAGCCGATAGCGGGGCCCAAGCAGGTACATGGCCTCTGTTTCCCCTGCATGTCCGCTCCAGTGGAGCCAGCGCGCTTCGCCTTCTGCGCCAAGATTGTGCAGGACAATCCGATCGAGATCGGCGAATACGGCAATGCCATCCAGACGGTTAGGTCCCCAGTCCGGCTGAAAATTGGAATACTCTGCTCCAGCAGAGAGTGACAACCCACCACCACTAGCAGCAGGTTTGACCTGTGCAAAAGTGGATACAGGAATGAGAAGAAGGGCAATACCGAGTAGTTTTCGAAACACGTTGCGATCTCCAAAAGTGTGATCTGCCAAGGAATGAATACTCCCAAATAAAAAGTGGAAATTTCGAGCTGTTCACAGCCCTGCAAAAGCAGGCCCGAACTTCCGGGCCTACTGCGGGTTCTGTTGCGGCTGAGCGTTGTTGCTCTCCGTTGCCGGAGCCTGCGGCTGTGCCTGAGCTGTGCCCTGCGGAGGTGTCTGCGCGGGGGCTGGAGCGGTGGCCGACGTCGGAGCCACGGCCGGCGCCTGATACCGCTGCAGGCGGAAGTAGACCGGGGTCAGTTCGAGCGGCATTTTGTCGCCTGGATTCAGGATCTGGTCGGCTTTCACGTTGAGGGCGTAGACCTTGTCGTCCCAGGCGTCGGTTCGCAAATGGCTGCCGAGCGGCAGAGCGGCGCGCTGCGCGAGATCGTCCATGTTCAGCTTTGGTCCCTGGTTGAGGAATCCCGCCATCCACGGAGTGCCGTCAGCCTTGAGCAGGGAATCGCCGAGACGCGGAGTTACAAGCGCGGGCAGTGTCTTCGCGCGAGTGGTGAGCTGCTGGTAGAAGAGGCTCACGCTGGCCGATTTGTCGTGATATACGGAGCCGTTAAACAGATCCATGGCCTTCTTGGATGCGGCTTCGTTGTCTGCCGCGGTGTGGTTCATATTGATGCGCTCGAAGGTCGCTTCATCGGGAAAGAGCAGACGATCGTTGAAAGCATAGCGGGTATCGATGTGGTGGCCGAGGACGATATGGGCCAGCTGGAAGCTTAACACCGCCGCCAGGTCTTCTTCCGTCGGCAGCACGTCAATGAGGCCCTTGCTGAGCAGGATGGTGTTGCCGATCGCGAGCGATTCAAGCGGTGTCGTGAGCATCACGCGGCAGTGGATGTCGGATGGAAGGCTGAGATTACTGCCGATAATGATGTTGTTGGTGACGGTTTCAAGCACCTTGTCGAAGTCACTCGGCGGAGCCAGCAGGCCAGCCTGCACCAGACGATCAAGCACATTCTGTTCAGCCTGTGAAACCCACTGACGTCTTGCAGCCAGAGGGCTTACGTCCTGCGAATTCTCGCTCTGGTCCTGGGCGTTTTCGACGGTGATTGATTCGGCGTCCGACTCGCGGGTGGGCAGCTTGAGCGAGTAGCCCCAGAACTGGGATTGGGCGCGGAAGCCAGTACCCTTTTTGCCGGTGCCGCCCTGAGACTCTTCTGCATAGATTGCAGCCGGCAGCCAGACATCTGGCTGAATATTCTGGCGCCAGCTATCGAAGTGGTAGTAGCGTGTCACTTCGTCGTTTGCATTGCTGGTATAAGTGCCGTTGAAGCGGACGATATTGCCGCCGTCGTCTTCGATCCAGATGCGGCCGAAGAAGCGGCCCGCTCCGGTTTTCGGCTTGGGGCGAACGTCGAAGACTTCCGTGCGGATAGTGCCGAGAAACTCGCGGCGCACAAAAGCGAAGTCGTAGTGCTGCTGATCAAAGCTGACCGGGTCGAGGAACATCATGTCCATGAAGCCGGTGGCGGAATAGCTGATATTAAATGCTTTGGTCAGGCCGCTGACATATTTGAAGGAGCCTTTGAAGAACCCGTGCTTGGTGGCCTTTGTTTCATAGCCCTTGTTATCGAAAGTCTTGCCAAAATCGACGCGGCCGAGCATGTACTGATCCGACTCCGGCACGGAATAAAGTTTCGGATCAGGCCGCATGTTCTGGATGTAAGTCTGTACGACGGGAGTGTGTTCCTGAATGGCTTTTACCGTCGCTTTCTCCTGCCCTATCGCCTTCTGGACGAGGGCAGTCTGAGCGGGAGTAAGTGGTACGGGGGGAGCAAACTTGGCTGTTTTTGCCTGTACTGTAAGCACCCCCAAAGAGACCGTCAGACCGGTCAGCCACAACTTGCGAAAGGACATTTCCTGACTCCTGGTTTTTCTTTCTTTCATTTGTTTCATTCGTTTAGACAACAGCAATGACAGCAATACTCCATGACGACTCCTGCCGCCCATGCTCAGGCCAGCTGGAAGCTGATGTGTATCACGCTTACCTGATCAACCGGCGCACCGTTCTTGGTCGCTGGCTTGAAGCGGATGCGCTCGGCAGCCTGCTTCGCCTGCTCGTCCAATCCGTGCCCAAGTCCATTCATCACGCGCAGAACCTGCACTTGCCCGGAAGCTGTGAAACGCACTTCCAGCGTGACATCGCCCTCGATCTTCAGTTGCTTCGCCTCCGAGGTGTATTGGGGGAGCGGCTTGGTTACAACGACGATTGGAGTAGAAGCAGGGCTCTCAGCCTTGGCGGCATGTGGGCTGCCAGAGCCGACGTTTACCGGACTGGAAAAGCCGGTCGTTGCAACCGTTCCATGGCTGCCCGGAGCGCCGGTTCCGCCAACTACGCCGCTGCTGAATCCTGCAGAGGCAACGGCGCCGCGATCTTTTCCTCCAGGAACTCCATTGGCGACGCCTGAACCGAAGGATGTGCCATGCACACTACCCTGTCTGGCTGCGCCCGCGCCCTGTGCCGGACCAGGAGCCGAGCCGAAGGCGCCAACTGCGGCAATCGTTGCCGGCTTGCTCGCGGTTGGATTTGGGGTGACACCCACCGGATCGCCGAATCCGCCGGTTTTCAGGCTCGGAGCAGAGTTGTTATTGGCAACCTGCGTTGGAGCTGCGCTCTTGAAGAGTCCAACTTTAGGCTGCGGTGGGGGTGCAACCGCCTTGGGTGGCGCGGCAACAAGATGCGGAGTCTCAGGCGTGGGAATTCTCACTACTTGAGGCTTGGGCGGTTCCGGCTGCGGTTTAGGGATGGAGATTTTTGGCTTTACCTCTACCTTTGGTGGCGGAGGAATCACTTTTACCTTCGGCACAGGCGGGATATAGGGTTTGGGCTGTTCGACGGGGAAGACAAGCTCTGTTGCCTGGTACTGATGCATCTTTTGCTGATGCACCTGAGCCATGGTAAGGAGGACGAGAATGCCCCCAGCCACAACGTTGACGACTGTACTTACCCCAAAGGACCCAAAACGACCTTGTGGTTCAGGTAGAAGGCCAAGATTCGCGCGATTCAGTAGATCGTTATCAGTTCTCGCCATAAGCTCATTGGTTCAAGGTTTCAAATGAAATTTAATTGGTCTTCTATAAAACAGACGCAAAAGCGGCTGTTTTATGCGGTCTTCTGCAGGCCAGGTATCTCCACAGTTTTGTACGAACCATGAAAGACACAATTCCCCTCAATCCGTACGAATCAAGTTGCAAGATGGCTTCCAAATACTCGGAGTTGGTAAGTGATCGTACAATATCGCAACTGAAGGCCATCAGAAGTTAAGAAGGCGCTGTATCTGTATTCTTCTATATTACAGAAGTAACGCTTCTAGTAACCACCCTGGTCAACATTGTCAATTCCAGGACACCACGTAACTATTACCGCAGAAAATGCTTGCACCCATGTAATTTTTCTAGTGCAAACCTTTGTGCCCGTGATACTTGGACGGTCGTTATGCCCGGAGGGTTGTTTTTGCGGATGCGAAAGCAGTTCTTTGGGCTAGATATAATTTGTAGCGGTAAGGGGAGACAGCTTGAGACTTTTAGTAACCGGTGGAGCAGGTTATATCGGTGGAACGGTCGCCGAACTCCTTTTGAATAAGGGGCATGAGGTTACCATTTACGACAATCTCTGCCACGGGCACAGGTCGATGGTTCCGGCTAGGGCAGAGTTCATTGAGGGAGAGCTGGCCGATCAATCAAGGCTCGAACAGATTTTCTCCGCCGATACATTCGACGGAGTCATGCATTTTGCCGCTTTGATTGAAGCGGGAGAGAGCATGCGGCACCCGGAGTTGTACTTCCGCAATAACTCCGCCGCGACGCTCACGCTCCTTGAGGCGATGCTGGCAAAAGGAGTTCATCGGTTAGTTTTTTCATCGACAGCAGCTGTGTATGGCGAGCCGGAGTCGACGCCAATTCGCGAAGATGCGCCGTTGCGGCCTACGAACGCTTATGGCGAGTCCAAACTACTGGTCGAGCAGATGCTGAGCTGGCTGAATCGCGTTCACGGCTTTCGTTACGCGAGTCTGCGCTACTTCAACGTTGCGGGAGCGATCGAAGGCCGAGGCGAAGCCCACGAGCCGGAATCTCACTTGATTCCGCTGATTCTGGATGTTGCGCTGGGTAAGCGCAAAAGCATTAAGGTGTTCGGCCAGGACTATCCAACACCGGATGGCACCTGCATTCGCGACTACATTCATGTGCAGGACTTGGCGCACGCTCATCTGCTGGCCTTCGAGGCACTCGCTGAGCGCGACCGATTGATCTTCAACGTCGGCAATGGACAGGGTTTCACTATCCGCCAGGTGATCGAATCAGCGCGACGCGTAACCGGCTATCCGATTCCGGTTGAGGAAGCGGAGCGGAGGCCGGGTGATCCTGCAGTGCTCATCGCCAGCTCGGAAAAGATTGAGCGAGAACTCGGGTGGACGCGCGCATTCGACAAACTGGACGATATTGTCGCCAGCGCATGGAAGTGGCATCAGCAGCGGTATCAGGTAGCAGGCATCTGAGATCGCTTTCGTAACGCCTGGGGGAGCGCTAACGATCTGACGCCGGTGAAAGAACTGTTCACTGGCGTTTCGCATTTTGGGGGAGGGCCGGAAATAAATTAATACACAGTGAAATTATGGACGTGTTCCATTGTTCTCAAGCACGCAGCCTGGCTGGTCAGTCTGAATGCTTGCAGCATTTGCAACGATGGTGTTGTTGAGGATGGCGCTCGGGCAGGTGGCCTCAAGGCCAACGCCCTTGTTCAGAGTTATGGTACTGCCGGTGACGCTGCCGTTCTGCGCAACAATTCCTCGTCCGCCATTGAGGGAAGAGACATCTCCGATCGCCACACCACCCCTGCCATCGGTGATGATGCCGTCTCTGACGTTACTCGCAGCTTCGCTGTCACGCACGATGAGCGCGAGGATTCCCGTTGAGCCATTTCCGATAGCCGAGCTTTCAATCACGCTACCCGCTACTATGATTCCGGCGCCGGCATTGCTCTGAACAGAGACCTTTTCTACAAAACTGCCGTCGCCCGACATGAAAATTCCGTGAGAGCCCATACCCCGCACCGAACCATTTAAAACCTTGACGTCCGCCGGGCCAGGCGTTCCCTCATCTCCAGCTTTTATCCCGACACCGGTAGTGGCAGAGGGACATGTCGCCGGATTGTCACCAGTACAAACGACTGGCCCGACAATGCCGAAGCCATTGAGATCGAGAGTGACATCCTGGGAAAGAATGTCGATGCCATCCACGCCTGCGGGAACGACAAGATTACTGGTGAGTTTATAGCTGCCCGGCTTCGTGATTTTGTAGGGAAAGCCGCCGTCAGCCTTGACCGTGGCTTGATCGATCTCATGCCTTACGGCAAACACCGGAGCGGATTCTGCGAGCACAACCAACATGCATATTGCTGTCACTATCTTTGACAAGAGTCTTTCTCCTTTACTTCAAGAAATCGGAAATCGGCAGCCAAAAACGACAAACTCTCCGTAACATTCGCGAGACGATGACATGTGTTGATGACGCTAACAAAACATCCGCTGGTCTCCGACTCGATGAGGGCCCTTTACGCTAATTCTGAAACGGCCATCGCAGAAATAACTGGATATTTTCACGGCCCGTCAACGAACCTCGGCTAAAATCCAGAGGACTTCCCCAAAGAGAAGCGCCGGCTCTTCATGAAACCCTAAATCTGCGGTACTTGCATTTTCCAACAAGTGAGTAGGGTCGCTCTGCATGCTGAAGCTGTTACTCGTTGGGTTGTCTCTTGGTCTATCTCTGCCTTTGTACAGCCAGGTGGTGGGTTCTGGTGAAGAACGCGCTAACCACCTGTATATTGGCGCCGAATATTCATGGCTAAATCCTGATTACTGGGCCTATCCGACCGTCTACATGAATGGTCTCAGCGTGTATGGCGGGTACAACATCTTCGTCAAGCCGCACACCGGCTTTGGCCTTGAAGGCACATGGCGAACCTTGCTGGAAAGAGATGGCGGACGCCGCAAGGAAGATAGCTTTCTAGCTAGCGGCAGATACATCTTCCATATCAACCGTTTTTCACCTTTTATCAAAGGCGGCGGTGGGTTTGGTCATTTCAGCGCGTCGTCCGGTAGTCCAAACCCGAATCCCGGTCAGGATGGATTTCACTGGGTTGGGGCCGTCGGGTATGGAATTGACATCCGCTTGACGTCACACGTTTATCTCCGTCCGCTGGAATGGGAGCAGCAGGTATGGAGTTTCGCGCCGCATCTCCTGGGGCCTCACTCCTATAACTTTGGCGTCGCATACCGCTTTCGCTAGCGAAATAGCTTCATCGCATTCAGCACTGTGTTGTAGACGCCCCAGGCGGCCGGGATGGAGACGACGAGCCACGCCAATGCAATCAAGGCTGGAGAACTTTTCTTTTCCATGTCAGCGGCCTCCTACGGATGCGTAGATTTCGGTCTTGAGCCAGTATTTCTCCGCAACCGGACGGACGAGTAGATTGGCGAGGAAGCCGACGACCAGCAGTCCAGCCATGATATGCAGAATCACCGGATAGGCTTCCTGCTTGGGAATGTGCTGCGCGACGTAATGATCGAGAATGCCGTTCACAATCAGGGGGCCGACGATGCCAGCGGTTGACCACGCGGTGAGCAATCGGCCGTGAATGGCGCTGACGTGATACCCGCCGAAGAGGTCCTTGAGATAGGCGGGAATGGTGGCGAAGCCTCCGCCGTACATCGTGAGCAGCACTCCGGAGATGAGCACAAAGAGCGCAACAGAGTTCAGATGCGTGGTGCCAGTGTAAGGCAGCAATGCGTAGAGTATGGCGCCCAGGGTAAAGAAAATCATGTATGTGGGTTTCCGCCCGATAAAGTCGGAGGTGGAGGCCCAGAAGAAACGGCCAGCCATATTGAAGAGGCTGAGCACGCCGACGAATCCTGCGGCCGCGACGGGTGTGATGCTGCCCTTGAAGAGGTCCTGAATCATGGGCGCGGCCTGTTCGAGGATGCCGATGCCCGCCGTGACGTTCGTGCAGAGGACGATCCAGAGTAGCCAGAACTGAGGCGTCTTGAACGCCGCATTCACGTCGACATTGTGTGCGCTGATGAGTGCCGACCGGTTCGGTTTCGGCGTCCAACCGGCCGGCTTCCAGTTTTTCCGCGGTACTCGCACGGTAAAGACGCCGAACATCATGAAAACGAAGTAGAGAATGCCCATAGTGATCCACGCAGCGGCTATGGGCTGATGACCAGAGGTCTTATAGAAGGCCATCAGTTTGGTGCCGAGGGGCGAGCCAATCATGGCTCCTCCGCCAAAGCCCATGATGGCTAGACCGGTGGCGAGGCCAGGCCGGTCGGGGAACCACTTGATCAGCGTCGACACAGGGGAAATGTAGCCGAGTCCCAGCCCGATACCGCCAACGATTCCGTATCCCAGATAAATCAGGAGCAGGGAATGGAGCGTCACTCCAATCGCGCCGATGAGGAAGCCGCTACCGAAGCAGGTGGCCGACACAAACATGGCTTTACGAGGTCCGGCTGTCTCCAGCCACTTGCCAAACAGAGCCGCGGAGAGCCCGAGCACCGCGATGGCGATGGAAAAAATATAACCGATCTCTTTCAGGCTCCAGATACTGCCATCGGCGGCTTTGAGAGCCAGCAAAGGGTTTTTGAAAACGCTGAAGGCATACACCTGACCGATGGAAAGATGCACAGCAAGGGCCGCCGGCGGGACAAGCCACCTGCTGAAACCGGGTTTAGCAACGGAACGCTCGTAATCGAGGAAAGAAAGAAATGCCACTTGGAATTGCCTCCAACTCTTTATGTGAAACGAGTCTGAAACGCGAGGATGCTAGCAATTCTCCTTGATGGCATGCAAAGTGAATTTTCAAACAAGTTTCATAAAGGAAAAGTCAGTGTCAATCGCACGATTGTGACGGGAGGGTAGATTAGATCGACTTGAGGGCACGGCATTTTGTAGCATCTAAGCTATGAGCATGCTGCGCTGTTTTAAACACCTCACGTAAGAAGCGCATCAGGCGAAGCCGCAAGACAACGGATGACATGGCTTAAATCGAAAGCAAACTGATTGCGGGACCCATTCCTGCAAGGAGACAAAACTATGGGCGTCACCATCGACAAGGCCTCACGTATCCTGGAATCACGGGGTTTCTTGGGATTGATACAGCATGGAAAACATAGTTTAGCTACGACGATCTCGGCCTATCGCATGCTTCGTAAGCAGCCTCAATTTCATGATGTGGACAGTCTTCTGGATTTTTCCGGGCAATTCTGTGGTGGCTTAATCAGTTCCATGCAGGTACGGTCGGAAATCAAGTCCACACTGGAAATGGTAAGCGCTCTGCGTCCTAACACTGTGCTTGAAATTGGAACTGCAAGAGGTGGCACACTCTTTCTCTGGACACGAGTTGCAGCTGAGGATGCACATCTCATCAGCCTGGATCTGCCGGGAGGCAAATTCGGAGGTGGTTACGCCTGGTGGCGTTCCCCAGTGTACAGAACGTTTGCGACCGGGAAACAAAGATTACATCTTCTGCGCGGTGACTCTCACAATATAAACGCGTTAAACCGAACCAAGAGACTGTTGCACGGTCGGCCTGTCGATCTGCTTTTCATTGACGCAGGGCATACTTATGACGATGTGCGGTCGGATTTTTCCATGTACAGCCCGCTGGTTCGCCCGAATGGTCTAATTGTTTTCCACGATATCGCGATTCATCCAAAAGAGACCGATTGCGAGGTGCACCGTTTCTGGTCAGAAGTGAAACAGCAATATGATTCCGGCGAGTTCATTGAAGATCCGAATCAAGGATGGGCGGGCGTCGGATATCTTCGTTACCATCCTCAAGCTGCTGCCCAAGCTTCCTAAGAATCCACGCCAACCCGACTTACTAGCGGACGGATAAAATGTATAGCCGTCTATACAGAATAATCTTGCCACCCATAGGAACCAACCGTTAACGTGATTGCGGTGGAGAATTGAATTTTCCTCGTTCTCTTAACTCTTTATTCATGCAAGAGAGGTACAGCCAGAAGCATGTCGTCGACGACTACGAGCCCTGATCCGGATCTCGATTCCACTCTGCGCGAAAATCGCGTCTTTCCCCCGCCAGCCGAGTTTGCCGCTGCCGCGCGGATTAAGAGTCTTGCGGAATATGAGCAGATATATCGCCGGTCGGTGGAGGACCCTGAGGGATTCTGGGCTGAGGCGGCGCGCGAGCTGCACTGGTTTGCGCCGTGGGACAAGGTTCTCGAATGGAACCTGCCATGGGCCAAATGGTTTGTGGGCGGACGGATCAACTTGAGCTACAACTGCGTTGACCGGCATGCACTGGGCGGCAAGCGCGACAAGATTGCGATTCTGTGGGAAGGCGAGCCGGGTGAGGTACGCAAGCTTACGTTTGGCGATCTGTACGCTGAAGTGCAGCGTTTTGCCAACGTGCTCAAGGGGCTGGGGATCAAGAAGGGTGACCGTGTCGCTGTCTACATGGGAATGACGCCTGAGCTTGCGGTTGCGGTGCTTGCCTGCGCGCGCATCGGCGCGGTGCATTCTGTCATTTTTGGAGGATTTGCCGCGCACGCGATTGTTGATCGGGTCAACGACGCTGAATGCGTTGCCATTCTGACGCAGGACACTGCTTACAGGCGTGGTAATGAGGTGAAGCTCAAGGCGACGGTCGATGAAGCTGTCGGTCAATGTCCGACAGTGAAGAATGTGGTCGTCTATCGGCGTTCGCGGTCGCCGGT
>Ga0209773_10000176_pt1 | contig 19294 bp, 17 predicted proteins | sample BogFormECP14_OM1_FD_188244 | JGI IMG/M metagenome (GOLD analysis project Ga0209773, IMG submission 188244) | Bog forest soil microbial communities from Calvert Island, British Columbia, Canada - ECP14_OM1 (SPAdes) (version 2) | ecosystem: Environmental > Aquatic > Freshwater > Wetlands > Bog ... | reverse complement strand
CGATAACAGGGAATTAATTCCGCCTTATCAGGCCGGAACAGGGAATTGCCTTAAACCGATCCGCCCGCGGCGATGAAGCCTTTATTCCGCGTTGTCGCCTAAGCTCCCGCCAGCGCCTCGCTCGCCTGCCAGAGCCGAGCCGCTGCCGAGTCGTCGCGCGCGGCGGCGGAACGATCGGCGATCTTGCGGTTGGCGAAATATTCGCCGCTGAAATTGGCGGCCTCGGGCGCAGACGCGAGATAGACGATCGTGTCGGCGCCCTGCTCGGGGGAGATCGCGAACCATTTGGCGAACGGGATCAGCCGACCGAGCCACCCGCCGGCCTCGTCGCCGAACCGCGAGGCGACGAAGCCGGGGTGCAGGCAATTGGCGACGACGCCCGTCCCGGTGAGCCGCCGCGCGAGTTCTCGCGTGAAAAGGATGTTGGCGAGCTTCGAGCGCCCGTAGACCTTGAAGCCGCTGTAGTTTTTCGCGCTTTGCAGGTCGTCGAAATCGAGCGCGGCGCGGAAATGAGCGGCCGAGGCGGTGGAGACGATCCGCGCCGGCGCCGAGCCTTTCAGCCGCTCCAGCAGCGCCCGAGTCAGCACGAAATAGGCCATGTGATTCAAAGCGAAGGTCATTTCGAGGCCTTCCGAAGTGACGTGGCGCTCCGCGAACATCGCCCCCGCGTTGTTGATGAGCACGTCGATGCGCGGCTCGCTCGCGGCGATCTCGCCGCCCACCCGCTTCGCATCGGCCATCAGCGAAAGGTCGGCCAGAAGCGAGCGATGGCCGAGGCCGGGCGCGATCGCCTCGAGTTTTGTCCTCGTCGCCTCCGCGCGCCGTGTGTCGCGCGCGATGAAGACGATGCGCGCGCCCTGCCGCGCGAGCTCCTCGACCGCGCGTTCGCCGATCCCCGACGTGGCGCCGGTGGTGACGACCGTCTTGCCCTTCATGTGCGATGCTCCGCGAACCCGTCGAGACGCGGCGAAATGAGCAGGGTCGAGAGGGCGCGTCAACATGAGGTCCGCGGCGACATTCCCCCCGTATCGATCGCGTCAATCAGCACACGCGGCAGAAGTGGCATGATCAAACGCGACCGACCCTTCAGTGCCTGTTCTCGCACGGCTTGGTCGTCGACGCCGATGATGAAGATGACCGGAAGCGGGCAAAGCGGAAGCCTCGAGTCGGCTCTGCAATTCGAGACAGACATGCCGCCACGGTGGCTCTCGAGGTCGAGACAACGAATTGAGTTGCAACTTTTGCCTTCGGTCATGAAGCCAAGCGCGTTCAACATGTTCTCGATAGCAGCGAGGAAGATCGACTCTTCATCCACAGCAGCGCGATTATTTTTCGCTCCTGCTCAGACATTTCGGTTCGGTTCCATCCCAGCCGAACTCACACTGACCAGAATTTCGATGTCTGTGAAAACTGTGACGCAGCCTTGTCCACGAATTCCCTCGAGTCATTATCTTGAACATCGGGAGGTATTGCCGAAGCCAATTTTGGGCGGTAGAGTACGATTCCATCAGCTCAGCATGTGCTCCGCATATGCTCGGGCGCTTTGGGCCGCCAGTAGAACTGACCACCGGTGACGAACGAAACCGAGACGTCGCTATTGCCGCAATGGGCCCTCCTGCTTCGGTAAGACGCCGCGTCCGAAAGCATCTGAGGCGAGACCATGGATGTCGGGGAATGGCTTCGGAGCCTTGGGCTGGGCCAGTACGAGGCGCTGTTTCGCGAGAATGACATCGACGCCGAAGTCCTGCCGGATCTGAGCGAGGCGGACTTCGAAAGGGTCGGCGTCTCCTTGGGCCATCGAAAGCGACTGGTCAAAGCGATCGCCGCTTTCGAGGCGTCGAGGTCGCCCTCGTCGCAACGGTCGAGCGCTCCGGCCCCTTTGCCGGTCCCGCTTCCTTCGCGACAACCCGCATCGACTTCGACCCGATCCGCCGAGCGCCGGCACCTGACGGTGATGTTCTGCGATCTCGTCGGCTCGACGCGCATTTCCGCGACGCTCGACGCGGAGGACTGGCGCGAACTCGTCGGCGCCTATCTCGACGCGGCGGCGACGGCGGTAAAGCAATTGGGGGGATATGTCGCCAGAATACAGGGCGACGGGATCATCGCGCTGTTCGGACACCCGATAGCTCAGGAGAACGACGCCGAGCGCTCCGTTCGAGCCGGGCTCGCGATCCAGCACGCGCTGGCCGAACTGAACCGCGAGAACCATGGTTCCGGTCGCCCGGAACTCGCCGCGCGGATCGGAGTCGAAACGGGGGCGGTCGTGGTGGATTCGGCCGGCGAGGTTTTTGGCGACGCCGCGAACATCGCAGCGAGAGTCAAAGAGTTGGCCGAGCCCGGAACCGTGCTGGTGACGTCGAGGGTGCGGCGACAGGTTGCGGGGCTGTTCGTTGCGGAGGATCGCGGCGCGTATGGGATGAAGGGCGTGTCCGAGCCGCAGACGCTCTATCGGGTGGTGCGGGCGAGCGGCGGCGGCCGCGGTTCCTGGCAGCGGACGATGACGCCACTGGTCGGTCGCGAAGAGGAAATCGCGTTGCTGCTCAGGCGCTGGGAGCGCGCGCGCCAGGGCGAGGGCCAGTTCGTGCAGATCGTCGGCGAGCCGGGCCTCGGTAAGTCGCGGCTGATCGAGGAATTCCGCGCGCGGCTCCTCGATACGCCGCACAGCTGGCTGGGATGGAGTTCCTCGCAGCTGCTGCAGAACACGCCGCTGCATCCGATCGCCGACTGGGGCCGGCAGCGTTTCGGCGGCGCCGACGTTCCCGCCGAACGGCGTCTCGCCGATCTCGAGACCTCGCTCCAGTCCGTCAAGCTCGACCCGGCCGAATATGTCCCGCTGTTGGCTTCGCTGCTCGACGTTCCGCTACCACCGGAGCGGGCGCCGAAACTCGCGCCGGAGGAGCAGATGTCGGCGCTGATCGCCTGGGTGTTGGCGGGCGCGCGGGCGCAATCGATCGTGCTCGCGATCGAGGACTTGCACTGGGCCGATCCGACGACGCTCGACCTTCTGCGCGGCCTCGCCGAGCGGGGCGCGCTGGCGCCGCTTTTTATCGTCGCGACGGCCCGCCCTGAATTCCGAGCGCCGTGGGGCGCGCGCTCGCATCATGGCACGATCACGCTGTCGCCGCTCGACCGGCGTCAGGTCGCGCGCATGGTCGCCGAAGTCGCGGCCAAGCACGCGCTGTCGCAGGAAATCGTCGATGGCGTCTCCGAGCGCACCGGCGGCGTGCCGCTCTTCATCGAAGAGGTGACGCGGCTGCTGCTGGAGCGCGGCACGCAGGGCGGCGCGCAGGCGATCCCGCTGACCTTGCAACAATCACTCAGCGCGCGACTCGACCGGCTCGGCGCCGCGCGCGAGGTCGCGATGATTGGCGCCGTGCTCGGGCGCGGCTTCTCCTATCCGCTGCTGAAGGCGATCGCCGGGATGGACGACAGCCCGTTGCAACAGGCGCTGGAGCAGCTCGCCGAGGCCGACATCCTGCTGGTCGAGGGCCTGCCGCCGCAAGCGGACTATCGCTTCAAGCACGCGCTGATCCAGGACGCCGCTTACGAGAATCTGCTGAAGAGCCGCCGTCAGGCGCTGCACCGCCGCGCCGCCGAGACGCTTCACGATGCATTCCCTGAGCGCGCGGCGGCTCAGCCCGAAGCGCTCGCGCATCATTTCGCGGAAGGCGGCCTGACCGAGGCGGCGATCGAGTGGTGGGGCAAGGCCGGCGATCAGGCTTTGCAACGATCGGCCTTCCCCGAGGCGATCGCGCATCTCGGCAAGGCGATCGAGATGGCGGACACGGGGGCGGGAGAGGCGAACGCTGCCGCTCCCACGGATCAACGGCTGAAATTGCAGACCAGCTACGGCTTGGCGATGGCATGGTCGAAAGGCTTCACCGCCGAAGAGACAAAGGCGGTCCTCGCGCAAACCCTGGGGCTCGTCGCCCTGAGCGACAATATCGCCGAGCGCATGGCGGCGTATTACGCGCTATGGGTTGCCTTGTTCGTTGGTGGCGAACTCAAGGCGGCTCACGAGGCAGCCGAAGGCTTTCTCGGTGACGCAAAACTGGCGGGGGACGCTCCGGCGCAAGCGTCCGCCGCGCGGGCTTTGGGACTGACTTGTCTCTTTCAAGGCCGGTTCGCGGACGCTCGCGAACATGGCCGCGAAGCGCTGCGTGTTTACAGCCCCAGTTGGGAGGTTTCCGCCCGACGCCTGCATGGGTTTGATTCTGGGATCGCTGCGAAGGCCCTGCTCGCCTGGGTCGCCTGGCATTTCGGCGATGCGACCGGCGCCGCGGCTCAATTCGAGGAAGCGTCGACCGAGGCGCTCGCTTCCGAACACGCGCCCACGATTGCGGGTACCTCTTGGTACAGGGCTTTCCACGAAATGGCGCGCGGCGACGCCGAGGCGACGCTGCGATCGGCGAACGTCGTATTGGATGTCTCGGAAAAAAACAGCTTGCGGCAATTCGAGAGCTTGGCTCGCATGTGCGTGGATTGGGCGCGAGCCCGGAACGGCGCAGCCGACGGGCTAGCGCGATTCCTAGGCCACGGCGAGACATTCATTAGTCAGGGCGGTGGATACGTCGCCCCGTTGTTTCACGGTCTGTTCGCAGAACTCGTAGCTGAGCAGACGTCCGTGGAAGAGGCGCTGACTTCGATCGATCGAGCGATCGATCTGGCCCGCGAGGGCGACATTCGATACCTGGACTCCTGGCTGCATCGCATCCGCGGCGACATCCTGCGCAAGGCCCATCCCGACGACCCCGCGCCCGCCGAGGAAGCCTACCTCGCCGCCGTCGCCGTCGCGCGGGAGCAGGGCGCGCGCAGCTTCGGGTTGCTGGCGGCGCTGAAGCTCGCGAAGCTCTACCAATTCACCGCACGTCCGGTCGAAGCCCACGACATCCTGGCGCCCGCGCTCGACGGTTTCACGCCGACGCCCGAGATGGTCGAGATCGCGGAGGCGCGGTCGCTCGTCGCCGCGTTGGCGGACACGGATGATGAGACCGAACGCGGCCTACGAAAGAGAATTGGCAATATCACGCATGCCAGCGGACAAAGGTCACCCTAGCCGGGGCCCCCGCTTTGTTTGCGAACGGCGTGCATCGCGTTCCATGAGCGCTTTTGCGCGACCTCTTCGCCAGTGAAGTCGCCCGCATAAGCAAGAAGGCCCCGAGACGCTCATGACGCCGCGGGGCCGCCGACTCGATACGCGCGCAGGAGCGCCGGAAGATACCCGATTACGCCAGCGCGAGGAACAACCGAGCGAGTAGTTGCTTCGTCGGTCGGCTTTTGAATCTCAGCCCCCGTAGCAGCCACCGTAGCAGGCCAACGCGGGACCAGCAACCAAGGACGAGCCGGCAACGACGCCGCCGACGACAGTCAGAAGCATAAGGGCGAGAGCGATATACTTGCGCATGGAAGTTTCTCCGAAAGAAATGTCGAACCGTGTGGCGCGACCAACGAGGAGTACATGGCACACGCATGGACGCCTGAAAATCAGGCTGACCGCCTTTCTATTTGGAGGGGTCCCACCAAACTGCAAACAACAGAGCCCACTCACCCACCCGCATCGCCTTGACAGCGTTGCGGATTGCGGTGAGCGCCCTTCTCTCCCCGTTTCCCCACCGTGACGGCTAGATGTCCCAATGAGGTATTGGAGAGGCGTGACACCGTATTCGCCGCATGAATCAAGAATGCCCCGAGGCGCTCATGACGCCGCGGGGCCTCCGATTTGATACGCGCGCACGAACGCAGGACGGCGCCCGATTACGCCAGCGCGAGGAACAACCGAGCGAGTAGTCTCTTCGTCGGTCGGTTTCTGGATCTTAGTAGCCGCCGTAGCACGCCAACGCGGGGCTAGCAACCAAGGCCGAGCCGGCTACTACAGTCAGAAGCATGAGGGCGAGACCGATGTACTTGCGCATGGGAGTTTCTCCGAAAAAAGGTCGAACCGCGTGGCGCGACCAACGAGGGGAACATGGCACACGCGTCAACGCCTGAAAATCTGGATGACCTCCTGTCTATTTGGAGGGGTCCCACAAAATTGGAAACAACGGAGTGCTGTCACTCACCTGCAGAATTCGGCCATGACTTCAACATCGGGGCCGGCGCTCGACAGAGGCGCAAGAACAATCAGCTCGCTTCAACAACCAGCTCGCTTCGCTGCGCCCGCACCACAGTTGTCGCGGCGGCGGCGCCCGGCTTCAGTTGAACTCTTTCTCCGGGCCGCCGAAGCCGTGCATCCGCATCGCCCATTGATAGCCGACCAGCGCGCCCTTGACTCGCGGCAACAGCCATAGCGAACACAGAGCAGCGAGCGCGGACCAGCCGACGGCGAGCGGCAACATTGGCGAATTCGGCCATAGCTCGTCTGCCGCGAGGATGCCGGCGACGATGAAGTGCCCCATGATCAGCATCGTGACATAGGCCGGCGCGTCGTCCGCGCGCTGCGGGCTCAGATCCTCGCCGCAGACGGGGCAGGCGTCGGCCACCTTGAGATAGGCCCGGAACATGCGCCCCTCGCCGCAATGGGGGCAGCGGCCGAAAAAGCCCCGGCGAACCGCGGTGACGACGTCCCGACGCCCCTCCATGGTCGGCGCCTCGGCGACGATGTGCAGCGTTCGCGTCATCGGCGATACTCCTTCTTCGGGCGCGGCTTCGAAGCGCGCGCCCCCTTGCTCAACATTTCGAAACGAAGCGCGCCGGCGAAGGGAGCCGCCTCCAGCAGTTTCACTTCAACGCTGTCGCCCAGCCGAAAGTTCACGCCGGTTCGCGTGCCTACCAGCGCGCGGCTCGCCTCGTCGAAGCGAAAATATTCCTCGCCCAGACTCGCCGCGGGGATGAAGCCGTCGGCGCCGGTTTCCGTCAGTTTGACGAACAGCCCCACCTTGGTGACGCCGCCGATGCGCGCGGAAAAGCGGGCGCCGATCTCAGAGGCCAAATGCCCGGCGATCAGGCGATCCATCGTCTCGCGCTCGGCCGCCATCGCGCGGCGTTCGGCGCCGGAGATGCGCTCCGCGACGCCCGCCACTTCGCGCAATCCCGTTTCTTCCAGCCCGCCCGGCCCGAAGCCGAGCGCACGGATCAGGGCGCGATGCACGATCAGGTCGGCGTAGCGGCGGATCGGCGAGGTGAAATGCGCGTAGCGGCGCAGATTGAGGCCGAAATGGCCGTAGTTCTCATGGGTATATTCGGCCTGCGCCTGCGCGCGCAGCACGACTTCGTTGACCAGCGCCTCCGCCGGCTCGCCCTTGACGCGTCCGAGCACGCGATTGAAATGTTCGGGGCGCATGCGCTCGCCCTTGACGAGCTTGACGCCGAGGGTCGCGAGAAACTCGCCGAGCGCGCCGATCTTCTCCGGGCTCGGGGCGTCATGGGCGCGGTAGATCAGCGGCGAATGCGCGGCTTCCAGCGTCTCGGCGGCGGCGACATTGGCCAGGATCATGAATTCCTCGATCAGCCGATGCGCATCGAGGCGTTCGGGCCATCTGACGCCGACCAGCTTGCCCTCGGCATCGAGGATCAGCTTGCGCTCGGGCAGGTCGAGATCGAGCGGATCGCGATGGTAGCGCTCCTGCCCCAGCAAGGCATAGGCCGTCCAGAGCGGCCGCAGTACGCCTTCGAGCAGCGGCGCGGTCGTATCATCGGGCGCCCCGTCGATCGCGCGCTGCGCCTGCTCGTAAGAGAGCTTGGCGGCCGAGCGCATCATGATGCGATGGAACTCATGACGCCGCTTGCGGCCGTTCGCGCCGACGATCATTCGCACCGCGAGCGCCGACCGATCCTCGTGCGGACGCAGCGAGCAGAGATCGTTGGAGATGCGCTCGGGCAGCATCGGCACGACGCGGTCGGGGAAGTACACCGAATTGCCGCGCTCCAGGGCTTCCTTGTCGAGCGTGGATCCCGGCTGCACGTAATAGGCGACGTCGGCGATCGCGACGGTCAGCAGATAGCCGCCGGGGTTGGAGGGGTCCGGGTCCGGCGCCGCGTGGACGGCGTCGTCGTGATCCCTGGCGTCGGCGGGATCGATCGTGACGAGTTGCAGGTCGCGCCAGTCCTCGCGATGGGCGAAGCTCGCCGGACGCGCCGCCTCGGCCTCTTTCAGCGCGGCGGCGGAGAAGACATGCGGGATGTCATGCGCAATCAACGCGATCTGGCTGACCGCGCGTTCGGTGTTCACCGCCCCTAGCCGCTCGACGACCCGCGCCGAGGGCAGGCCGAAGCGGCCCTCGCGCAGCATTTCCAGCGCGACGAGTTCGCCCTCTCGAGCCTCGCCGCTCAATCCGCTGGGGATGAAGATTTCGCGTGCGCCGCCCTTCTTGTCGATTGGCAGCACCCGTCCCGCGCCGTTCACCAGTTCGCGATAGACGCCGAGCGAGCGCGCGCGGGCTCGATCGAGCACTTTGACGACCCGGCCGCTATGCGATTCCCCCTCGGAATCGGCATCGATCCGCAGCAGGACCCGGGCGCCGATGCCTGAAGCGGGCGCCTTTTCTCGCTTCAGGCGGGGGCTGCGAACCCGAATGCGCGGCGGCTCGCCCGCCTCGGTCCAATCGATGGGACGCGCGATCAGTTCGCCATCGCGGTCTCGCTCGACGATGTCGGCGACCACCGTCGCCGGCAGGGCGCCCTTGCGTCGGAGAACCTTGCGGCCGCGCGTGACGGCGCCGTCGGACTCGAGGTCTTTGATGAGCAATTTGAGCTCGGTCCTGGCCGCGCCCTTGACGCCGAACGCGCGCGCCACGTCACGTTTGGTGACGCGAGCGGGCGGCTTGACGCCGTTCGGCGCGGGCGCGCCGGAGAGAAAGGCGAGCACCTCGTCGCGCGAGGGCAGAGCATCCGTCTGGGCCTTCGGCAACAGAGCGTCGCGCGCCCGCGGACGAGACGCGGACCGCGGACTAGGGATTTTCTTCGGCAAACCGGGGTCGCAGCTCGAATCGTAGGCAATCGTCGCGGCGATGCGCCGCGACGATTACTTAGGCGCCTCCGACAAAGCTTACAAGCCGAACGCGTCGGTGACCGCACGGCGGGGCCGCGTCGGTCGAATGATTCTGCGCCTCGGGCCCACTGCGCCGCCGTTGGCGGTATTGGGCGAACCCACCGGAATTCGATAGGGACGGACGCTCGGAAAAAGGCGAGACGGCGATTCCGAGCGCCCGTGCGACATCATTTCAGTACGCCGCTGATTTCCACAAACTCGCTGCTCAGGCCAGTGCCGAGGCTTGTCAGTGCGACGACGAGCGCGACCGCTATCAAACTAGCGATCAACGCATATTCGATAGCGGTGGCGCCGCGGTCGTCGTCGAAAAACGATTTTAGAGATCTGATCGTAATCATTGGCTGTCGTCCCATCGTTTGTGTTGGCCTGATTTCCCGCTTGCCGCGCTATACGGCTATCCTTGTGAAGCGGTCATGGGTATGAATACATATGACGTGATACGGGGTGATTAACGTGACCCGTGAAATTCCCTTAAAGGAAAGAGAGAGGCGACTACGTAGTTAAAGCTTTCGCTTGATCAACCGAAAATCAAGCTCGACTGTAAGCGGGACGAATGCCCCGGCGCGGCGCAGGGCCGGCTCAGTGATCGCATTCCCGCCGACACTCGCGGCCACATCGGCAGCGCTGCACGTGGCGGCCGCGCGGCGCCTATCCTCCATGCTTGATCTGCCGCAACGCCCCGCCGTGTCCGCATGGGCGACAAAGGTCGGGCGTCGCACCGTCGAACGCAATCGGTTTCGCCTGGGGGCGGCGGCGGTTTCGGCTCTTCCCGCTCCTACGCCTCCTCTCCCGCCAAGCCTATTACGCGTATGGGCTCGGGGACGAGGCGCCCCTCACGGCGGAAATCATGCCGGTGAGGGTGAGGTAAGGGGTGGGACGTCGGCTCGTCAGTCTTGGTCGCCGAGTCTCTATGTCGGCAGGCGATAGGTTCGGATCGCCGTGTCGCGATAGAGCGCGCGAAGCTCGGACTCGCTGGCGCCGGCGACGATTTCGTCGACGATTTCGACCCACCTCGGATAGCGGTGCGTCAGCTCCGAGACTGTCCAATCGCTGCCGAACATCACGCGATCGAAGCCGAACCGCTCGACGACATGGGCGACATAGGGCTTCACCTGATCGGCGGTCCACGCTGCGTGGTCCGCCTCCGTTATTACGCCGGATATCTTGCAGACGACATTCGGCCGGCGCGCGAGTTCCGCGATCTGGCCGTGCCAGGGTTCGCGCAAGCCGTTCTTGATGTCGGGCTTTCCGATGTGGTCGAGCACGAAGGAGACTTCCGGACAGCGCTTCGCCAGCTCCAGGGCGTAGGCCATCGCGGTATGCTTGATGCAGATATCGAAGGGCAGATCGTATTTGGGCAACAGCCGCAGCCCCTCGAGAAATCCGGGCTCGAGGCAGAACGCCGGGTTCCGCTCGGTCTCGATCAGGCGTCGGACGCCCCGGACGCTGCGCAAGGCTGTGAGCGATGCGAGATCGGCTTCGACAGCTCCGCCCTTTTCCAGCGGCGCGTGCGCGACGATGCCGCTGAGCCTTTGGTCGGCGTCCGCCATTTCCTGAACGAAAGCAGCCTCCTCCAGGTGGAGACCGGGGTCGACCGCGACTTCGGCGAAGACGATCTTGTCGACGACGACCGCTGAGCGGGCTTCGTCGAAATCCTCGAGCAGATATGTCCGGTTGATCTTCGGCGCGCCGGCAAGCCAGGCGTAGCGCAGTCGCGCGACGTCATAGAGATGAACGTGGCTATCGACGATCGGAAACGCGGGCATGGTTTTTTCTCGCATAGCTCGCAGCGGCCGACAAGGGTGTCTTCAGACCAGCCGCCGGAGCGGAAACGGCCGAGGCTCGGGATGACCGACTATTTCGCATCGTCCCCTCGGGTCCGTCGTCGAAGGCCCTGGCGGAGGTCCGTTGTGACGGCGCCGCGGTAAGCCCTCGGGGTGAGCCCGACGGACTTGTGAAACTGGCGGGTGAACGCCGCCTGATCGGCGTAGCCGCATTCCTGGGCGACGATGCTGATGGCCACATCTGTTCGCCGCAGCCGATCGCATGCGAATTCTATCCGCGCACGCGTCAGGTACTGTCCGGTGGAAAGCCCGAACAGGGCGCGGATGCGCTGATCGAGCTGGAATGCCGAAAGCCCTGCTCGCGCCGCGAGATCAGGTATCCGCAGCGGAGAATCGAGATGGTCGTGGATATGACCGAGCACGGAAGACAGCGCGGCCATATCAGGTTGCGGGCTGCTCGGCGCGTCGCGGGAGATGCCAGATAGGCCCACGATCTTGCCGTTCCGATCGAACAGCGGCTCCTTCCAGGTCAGGCACCATCCCTGCCGCCCGTCGGGATAGAGATGCAGCTCCAATCGTCCGTTGATCGAAATGCCCTCGCGCAGAACGCTGAGGTCCTGAGTTTCGAAGCGATCGCCCAGCGGCGGCGGAAAAACATCGCGCGCCGTTCGCCCGACGAGGTCGGCCTTCCCCGGCAGGCCGCAGCGCCGGACTAGCGCCTCGTTCACCGCCACATAGCGCGCATTCCGGTCCTTGAGGAAGAAGACCATGTCGTCGATGCGATCGAACAGCTCCTCGCCGAGGAACGGTCGGCCAAGCGCATCCAAGAAGTCCCGACCTCGTTCGCCCCGCGGTTCCATCGGCGCCGATATTGTGCCGATTCCCGAATTTCCGCCAGCGATGCGCGCAAGATCGGCGCAGCCGCCTGTGGCAATTTCCCTGGAGCTTGCCGAGCCGAACCCGGTCGGCGAAGAACGGGAGAATAGCCATGACCAACGTGTTCGCGGGCGTAATGCCGGCGCTGATGACCCCCTGCAAGCCCGACCGGACGCCCGACTTCCGCGCGCTGACCCGCAAGGGGCGAGAGCTGATCGAGGCCGGAATGTCCGCCGTAGTCTACTGCGGCTCCATGGGCGATTGGCCGTTGCTGACCGACGAACAGCGCATGCAGGGCGTCGAGCATCTCGTCAACGCGGGCGTCCCGGTCATCGTCGGAACGGGCGCGCAGAATTCGCAGCGGGCGGCCGCCCTCGCCCGGCACGCCAAGGAAGTCGGCGCCAAGGGCCTCATGATCATACCTCGCGTCCTGTCGCGCGGCGCCTCGCCCGCGGCCCAGCGCGCGCATTTCGCCGGCGTGCTCGAAGCGGCGGTCGATCTTCCCTCCGTGATCTACAACAGCCCCTATTACGGCTTCCAGACCCGCGCCGAACTGTTCTTCGAGCTCCGGCGAAGCTACGCGCACCTTGTCGGCTTCAAGGAGTTCGGCGGCGCCGCGTCGCTCAGCTATGCCGCCGAACACATCGCCGGCGCCTCGCCGGATATCTCGCTATTGGTCGGCGTCGATACCCAAGTATTCAACGGCTTCGTCAATTGCGGGGCTGTGGGCGCGATCACGGGCATCGGCAACGTGCTGCCCAAGGAAACCTTGCAACTCGTCGCCCTCTGCCGGAAAGCCGCAAAGGGCGACCCCGAGGCGCGGCGGCTGGCTCTCGAGCTCGACGGCGCGCTCGCCACGCTGTCGGCTTTCGACGAAGGAACCGACCTCGTGCTCTATTTCAAGCACCTGATGGTGCTGCGGGGCGATCCCGAATACGCGCTGCATTTCAACGAATCCGACACCTTGAGCGACAGCCAGAAGCGCTTCGCCGAAGCGCAGCTGAGGCTCTTCAAGACCTGGTACGCCGAATGGCGCGGCGCGAAAGGCTGAGGCGTCGTGCGCGTCGTCGATTCCCATACCGAAGGCGAGCCCACCCGGCTCATCATCGAAGGCGGCCCGTCGTTGGGCCGCGGCCCGCTGTCCGAGCGGCGTCGGCGCCTCGCCGAGGAGTTCGATGATGTCAGGCGCTTCGCGATTCTCGAGCCGCGGGGGTATGACGCGCTCGTCGGCGCGCTTCTCTGCGAGCCGGTCGACCCGACCTGCGCCGCGGGCCTCATCTTCTTCAACAACGCCGGCTATCTCGGGATGTGCGGTCACGCCACGATCGGCGCCGCCGTGACGCTCGCGCATCTCGGCCGCATCGGCCTCGGCGCGCACCGTTTCGAAACGCCGGTTGGCGTCGTTCGCGTCGAACTGAGCGACAAGAACTATGCGACCTTCGAAAACGTCGAGAGCCATCGCCTTCTCCAGGCGGTCTCCGTCGATGTGGATGGTCTCGGCCGCGTGAGGGGAGACGTCGGCTGGGGCGGGAACTGGTTTTTCCTGACGAACGACGTGCCCTGTCCGCTGCTCGTCGATAACATCCCCGCGCTTTCGCACGCTGGGCGAGCCATTCGACTCGCGCTCAGGCGGGACGGCGTCACCGGGGTGGGTGGCGCGGAAATCGACCATATCGAGTTCTTCGGCCCCGCCCGGTCATCCCTCGCGGACAGCCGAAATTTCGTGCTCTGCCCCGGCGGCGCCTATGACCGTTCGCCCTGCGGGACGGGAACCAGCGCCAAGCTCGCTTGCCTCGCCGCGGACCAGAAGCTGCGACCCGGCGACCTCTGGGTTCAGGAAAGCGTGATCGGTAGCGGCTTTCAGGCCAGCTACAGGCCCGGCGCGAACGGAGGCGTCATTCCGCGCATTGGGGGGCGGGCGTTCGTTTGCAGCCACTCCGAGCTTCACCAGGAACCCGCGGATCCCTTCTGCTTCGGGATCGCCGTCCCGGCGCTGGTGTAGGCGCGGTCGCCGACCGCGTAGTTTCCGCTTGGCCGACACTCGGAAAACGTGGAGCTCTACGAGGGCCGGGCTCGGCGAGCGCAGCTACAATTCTCGGCCAAGGCTTTACCCGCCGCCGAACTTATCGAACAATGGGCGCCACAGGCGTCGGGTTGGCGGCGGAGCGGCCCGGCTGAGAAAGGAAAGATCATGAGCGAGAATGGGACGGCCTACGCCGCGGCACTGACGATCCGACATTTGTTGCGGCTGCTCGAAAGCAAGGGCCTGCTATCGTCTTACGAAATTCGACAGGCGCTCGACGGCGTTCTCGGCGAACTGCGCGAAGTCGGCGCGCGCGGCGCCATTTCCCATGACGCTTCCGCTGAGGCCTTGCGAACCGTCGAGATGATGTCCCCGCCTTGGTCCGACACACCCAAGCCGGAACCGGCCTCCATCGCCGCCGAGGATTTGAACGCGAGCAACGACGAGTGAATGCGGTCGCCTCGCGTCCGACCTATGCCGCGAATTGCACTTTGGGCATCGCCGAGGCCAGCCGCACATTCGCGGTGAGCGGAAGATGATCGGACGATTGCTGGGCGAGCGGGGTGACGTGAATCGCCAGATCCGTGATCAGGCCCGTGGGCCAACCGAGAATTCGGTCGAGCGGAAAAATGGGCCGTCGCGAGGGAAAGCTGAGAATTGACGGCGCAACCCCGAACATCGGTTCGAGAACGCCGAGCGCGGAACGGCGGCGCCGGCGCCACTCGTTGAAATCGCCGAGCAGGATGGTCGGCATGCGAGGCAATTCTAGGAACGTGTCGAGAAGCGCGCGGGCTTGATCCATCCTGGAAAGACGAAGTAGCCCCAGGTGAGCCGCGATGACGCGGAACTGCCCTTCGCCGAGGTCGAGTTCGGCGACGATCGCGCCCCGCGGCTCGAACCCCGGCAGCCTCAAGCGTGACCGGCGATAGGATTTTGGCTCCCCGCGCACGAGAAGAGCGTTGCCGTGCCAGCCATGGCGATACGGGACGTCCGATTGCACGAGAAGCTGCATGCCCGTTCTTCGACGGATGATCGCCGGATCGAGAAGGCCGCCGCGTCTTCCGAAACGATGGTCTACCTCCTGAAGCGCGATGACGTCGGCGCCGATTTGCCCGATTACGTCGATGATGCGATCCGGCCGGATCATCCCGTCCGCGCCTCGGCATTTATGGATATTGTAAGATGCGATCTTCACGGGGACCTCGGATCGGGGTTGTCTAGATATAGGGCATCGCGAGCCGCGCCGCCGCATCGCGAAGTTTCCATATGAAGGGGCGGTTGTTGATTTCTTCCAACGTGATCGGCCGATTGCGGTGCTTATCGATGATCCCGGCCAAACGGTCAGTCAGATTGCTATCGTAAAATTCCACCGTCAGCTCGAAATTCAGCCGGAGGCTTCGCGTATCCCAATTCGCGCTGCCCACGAGACTCCATTCGCTATCGATCGTCATCAGCTTCGAATGGTCGAACGGCGGCGAGCTGTGCCAGACCCGACACCCCGTTTGCAGCAAAGGCCGGATATGCGCCTGCGCCGCCCAAGCAACCAGCAGATGATTGTTTGTGCCCGGCAGCACTATATTCACATCTACGCCTCGCAAAGTGGCCAATTGGAGCGCGGTCAACAGTTGCTCGTCCGGCAAGAAATAGGGGGTCGCGATCCTGATGGAACGCCGCGCCGCGTTGACCGCGGCAAGCAGGACGAGAACCAGCTGATCGACCTCTTGGTCCGGCCCGGAAACAATCACGCGGGCGGCGGCGCCGGGAGTCCGTTCTGGCGGCGAAGGGGTCTCGGTCGGCGCTTCTCCTGTCGTGAACGACCAGTCGTCCTCGAACTCTTGCTCGATCTGCTGGACGATCGTCCCCTCGACTTGAAAATGTAAGTCGCGCACCGGCGATTTCGGCCGCAGCGCGAGCACGTTCTCCGCGCCGATATTCAAACCGCCGACGAAAGCCGTGATTCCGTCTATAACCAGAGCTTTCTTGTGGAGCCGCAAATCCAAAAACGGCATCTTCCATGGCAAGAGCGAATGGAGGAAGCGGGCGACGGGAACGCCCTGGCTGTGCAGGCGATGATAGGCCGGCGAGCGCAAGAAGCCGCCACCGAATCCGTCGATCAGAACCCGAGTTTTCACACCTCTGCGATGGGCGGCGACCAGTGCATCGATGAATCGCATTCCGACCTGATCGGTGCGGAAGATGTAGGTGGCCAGCCGAATGCTCGATTTCGCGCTCTCGATGGCGGCGATCATTCGCGGGTAGCCTTGATCGCCGCACTCGAGAACCGCGACCACCCTGCCGACCGCCATCTCCTGTCCGGTGATATTCCCGACGGCGACCTTGAGGCGCTCGATCGGGTCCAACGACGAAATGTCGCCGGTGACGGGAGCGTCGAAATCCTGGACCGGTCCCTTCAATCGGCGCGCTCGGCGCTTGACGCGATTGATGCCAAAGCCGACATAAAGCAGCGCTCCGAGAACCGGCGACAGCCAGGCAATCCCGATCCATGCTATGGCCGCGGGCACTTCGCGCTTATGGGTCAACGTGTGAACGGTAACCGCCGCGGCGATCACGACATGCAGGAGGCCGACAAAGATCGAGCCGCCGGCGAGCAGCGAATCTTCCAAACTAACCCTCTGCTGCTGCCGTTCGCGCGCGTCGCCCCGGAAATCCCGCGGCCGAGTGCTCCGACCGATGGATCTTACGCCCACCGCATAGCATAACTCTCGCGCGCGGGGTCGCGGAAACGATCGAGCGAGACTACGTCGCTGCGGGCTGGGAGGCGTCTCGAGTGAACTTCGCGCGGAACTGGAAGGAAATCGCCCTGATCGGCGCTCCGGTCGGCGCGGGGGCCGGTACGGCAGGCTGCGTCATGGGGCCTGCGGCGCTGCGCACCGTCAATCTGCGCGAGACGCTCGCCGCCCTCGGACACACGGTCGTCGATCGCGGCGACGTCCGTGTGAGGACGGACATCCGCGATGAGGGCGCCCGGCCCCCAAATCCCCGCGCGCGCAATCTCCCGGAAATCGCCGCCTACGCCAAGGCGGTCAGCGCCGAAACGCTGGATGCGTTGGAAAACGATCAGTTTCCGATCATACTCGGCGGCGATCACAGCCTGTCTATGGGGTCGGTGAACGGCGCCGCCCGCCGCTGCGCCGGCATCGGCCGCCAGTTGTTTGTGCTCTGGCTCGACGCGCACGCCGATTTCAACACGCCGGAAACGAGCCCGTCGGGCAACATGCACGGCATGCCGCTGGCCATGCTAGCGGGCGAGCCCGGGTTGGATGATGTGCTCTCCGGCCACCCACGGGAGCCAATCAAACCGTCCAACATTTACCTGTTTGGCGTCCGCTCGCTCGACAGGGAAGAGCGAAATCTTCTCGGAGCACGAGGCATTCACATCGACGACATGCGCCGCGTCGACGAATTCGGCGTCGCCCATCTGCTTCAGCAGATCCTGGACGAGGTCAGGCGACGGGCAGGCCTCCTGCACGTGAGCCTGGACGTCGACTTCCTCGATCCGTCGATCGCGCCGGGGGTCGGGACCGCCGTGCCCGGCGGGGCGACATATCGCGAGGCCCATCTCATCATGGAAATGCTGTGCGATTCGGGACTCGTCGGCTCGCTCGATCTGGCCGAGTTGAACCCTATTCTGGACGAGCGCGGCAAAAGCGCTCATGCGCTGGTGGAACTCGTCGCCAGCCTGTTCGGACGCAAGATCATCGACCGAACGCCAGCCGCTCGCTCCGCTGGAATCGACGCCTGAACCGTGGATGGCGCCGCGGCGTTGAAGGCGCCCGCGACCCCTCGCGCCCGCCGCGGCCTTCCGGAACTTCGATATCTTGAATTGCCTCGAGTCAGCGCCAAATCACTGTCGAACTCGAAAGGGGCTTGGCGGCGTTCGCCTCGATAAAGCCCACAAATCGCTGGAGCGGAGCACGCCTCGATGGCTTGGGACGAGTCGGGCGCAAGCCGCGCTTCGCTGCGTCTCATGAAGGAGCTCGATCGATGTCTCGCGGGTTTTCGCTCAAAGCAGCGCTTCTGGCGTTGTTGTCATTGCCGATCTCGAACGCGGCGATCGCCGGAGTCGCCGAAAACATGGGCGGCGTGGCCGACCTGTTGAAACGCACGGCGCCCGTGACGAGGGCGCAGTACGATTCCTCCGATGACGGCGATCTATGTTGGTACGACCAGGGCTGGCGGGGTCCCGGCTGGTATCTGTGCGGCGACGAGAGGGACTATGGGGTCGGGTGGTTCGGCCTCCATCGGAACCGGCATCGCCATTTGCACGGCGTTGCAATCGCGCGCCCCGTGCGAGAGAGCCATCGCGCCGTCCGCGTCGCGGGCCGACCGGGCGGTCGCATCGGCGGCGTCGACTTTATTCACCATCCCCGCGCCGGCTTTGCTCGGACACGATCACCTTCCCGCGACGTGTCCGTAGCGCATCACTTCGGCGGCGCCGGCCCAGTCTATCACAGTTACGGCGGCACCCGCCCAGCGTATCACACTTTCGGCGGCGCCGGCCCGGTCTATCACAGCTACGGTGGCGCCGGTCCAACCTTGCACGGCGGCCCAAGCGCGGTCGTTCCCAGCTTTGGCGGCGGCCCCGCCGCCCACAGCTTTGCGGCTCCCGCAGGGGCCTCCGCCAATTTCGGCGGTGGGGGCTCGCACGGCTTCGGCGGCGCTAGTTTTCCTTCGGCCGCACACGGCGCTGGCATCGGCCACTGAGGCGCGCGGGCCGGGGCGGAGCCCACTTGACCATCGCCCGCCTCCGGCAGCGCGATGATGACCTTGTTCGCCGCATGGCCGCTTGGATCGCTGACCCGCTGAATGGTGAAATCCCGCACGCCAGCCTTGTCCATGGCCTGCCGGAGGTGGTCTTCATTCGGTGTCTGGTCGAAGGCCACGCGAATCTGCGTGCCGCCCTTGAAGTCGACCCCGAGCGGAATGTGATGCCAGAACAGCATGCTCAGCACGCCGAGGACAGAAAAAATCAGTGAGAAACCAAGGAAGTACCACTTCTTCCCGAGCCAATCGATATTCGTTGTACGAAACAGTTCCAAACTCACGCTTTACTCCAGTTATCCGTTGTCAGTTGCCAGTTTTCAGTCCTGCACTCCAAGCGATCCGCCCTGCATCTGGCAACTGAGAACGGACAACTGAGAACTTCTTTCAAATCGACAGCGCCGCGCCGCGCTCCTTCTTTTGCAGAATCGAATCGAAGATCAGCCGTGACACAAATACCGCGGTAAACAGATTCGCCAGCAGACCGAAGGTCAGCGTCACCGCAAACCCCTTCACCGGACCTGTTCCGAACAGGAACAGGATCGCCGCCGAAACGATGGTCGTCACGTGGGTATCGACGATCGTCACCCACGCATGCGCAAATCCCTGCTGCACTGCCGCGGCAGCCGTCTTGCCCGCCCGCGTCGGGAGGGCCTCCCAGGTACAGAGGAGAGCCGGAGGGCAGGTACAGGGCGTAGATCGTGTTCGTGGTGTACGCGGGCCAGTCGACGCCCGCGTGCGCCTCGACGTACGCGTCGAGGTCCTGGTCGTCGAAGCCGAACGAGGCCGGCGGGACGGTGATGCTGATGTGATTGGCCGAGCCGCTCGTGGCCTGGCCGA
>Ga0209773_10000174_pt1 | contig 19352 bp, 14 predicted proteins | sample BogFormECP14_OM1_FD_188244 | JGI IMG/M metagenome (GOLD analysis project Ga0209773, IMG submission 188244) | Bog forest soil microbial communities from Calvert Island, British Columbia, Canada - ECP14_OM1 (SPAdes) (version 2) | ecosystem: Environmental > Aquatic > Freshwater > Wetlands > Bog ... | reverse complement strand
GCAGAAACAGCATACCCACGTTGCGATGGAAAGATATAGGCGCAACAGGCCGCACTTGCTTGCAAATCTGGCACGGCCGCATGCCGCCAAGGGCTGGAGACTGATCCACAGTTCACCGCCGGAAGAGTGTTCGCGCGGAACATTACCACAAGATGCGTTTCCCCATATGTAATTCGGCCGGCAACGACTAGCGAGCACCTAAACGCCACTCACGGCCGCATCCCCGGATTCTCGGTAATCGGCATATTAATTTCCCGCACCGGCCGGTCCATCTCACCGGGCGCGGCAGGCAAATCCAATCCATCGGTCAGCAGCAACCCCTGCAGCGCAGATGCATTGATCCACACATTCTCCAAAGTATTGATATAGCTCGTCTCCAACTCCACCAGCGTCCGCTGCGCGATCAATACCTGCGGATAAGCCGCCGCCCCCTCGTGATATTTCCGCAAATAGAGCTCGTAAGCTTTCCGCGCGTTCGGCAAAGTCCTGCCCTTATAACGCTCCGCGATCGTCCGCGAACTCACATAATTTTGCACAATGGGCGCGGCCATCTGCCTCAGCACCAGCCCCACGCGCTGCACCTCCAGCTTCGCGCGCTCGCGATCCGCATCAGCTGCAACAATGTTTCCCTGATTGCGATTGAAAATCCGCAAGTTCACGCCCACTTCCGCAAACGCTTCCGAACCCGCTGCCCTCGGCGGCACCGCACCGTTAAGCTGCTCGAAACTATATGAATATCCCCCGCGCAAAAATAAATCGGGAATGGATTCATGTTGCGCGCGCACGCTTTCCGCTTCCGCCCGGGCCACGCCCAGCTGCGCGATCTTCACCGCCGGACTATCGCGCAATATCGTCTGCAAAATCTGCTCGGCATTCACATCCGGCAACTTTTCCAGATCGCCCTGCAGATGCACCAAAGTCAAATCCGGCTTGCCCACCACCGCAGCCAGCACGCTCCAGGCCCGCTGCTGCTCCTGTTGCTCGGTGATTACCGCCAACTCGTCCTGATCCGCCTCCACGTCCGCTTCCAAAACGTCTGGCTCGTCCGCCTGCCCCACATTAAAAAGCTGCCGCGTAGTGTCCGCAGCATCCTTCGCGATATCCCGCAACTTCGCGCGCGTCTCCACCATCGCCTGCATCGCCAGGGATTGGTAGAACGCGATCCGCACGCCGTTCTCCACACGCAGTCGCTGCTCATCTGCTTCCGCTACGGCCTGCTTGCCTTCCGCGTCAAATATCTTCCGGTCCAGCCTCAACTTGCCGCCGAGAATTACATTCTGCTGCAGGAACACTCCCTGCTCACCGCCGCCGTACGATCCTCCGCGAATCTCATCGCCACTGTACCCAATCGTCGGATTCGGCCACAGTCCCGCCTGCCGCGAACGCCCCGCCGCTGCGCGGACTCCAGCCTTTGCCTGCGCCAATGTTGGATTATTGGCGAGTGCCATCTCCTGCAATTGTTCCAGCGTCAGCCCGCTCTCGGCCACAGCAGGCTCTTGGGCAGCGGGCGGTTGCACCGGTTCTGGTCGCGCAGGTTGCTGCGCGGGTCCCGCTGCAGAAACGCCCTGCGCCGCTACCGTCACTGGCGACATAGCAACCATCAGAATCAGCAGCAACAAATTCCGAAATGTCTGGAGTCTCATCACCAATCTCCCGTAAACCGTTTTCACCAACTCCGCCTCTAACGCTTGTCGCTCGAACTGTTCATCCCCGGCATCGCAATAACGCCATTCTTCCGTCGCTCCTCGCGCAATCTCACAATCTCGTCGTAACGCTCCGACGGCAGCACACGAATCAAAGTCATCATCCCCTGCATGTACCCACTCCATCCCGGACGCAGCCCGCGCGTTTCCGGCTTCTCCACCATCGCGTCCATTGCCATCGCCGGACTTTCCATGAACGCATCCTGCGGAAATCCAGGCACCGTGTTCGCATCGCTGCTAACATCCGCCTTCCCCATTTGCATTCCGCCCATCTCTTGCATGGCGGGCTGCGAAGACGACGACTGCGGTGTCATCGTGCCGTTCGTAGTCGGTTGCGAGAGTGCAGATCCAACACCCATCCCGCGCCCCATGCTTGGACCATTTTCCGCCGCCGTCGCCGCACCTCCGCTCATAATCCCCATGCCTTGCTCCATCCCCGCGCCGGCCGGCATTCCCGCGCGCCGCGTCATCGGCCCGGCCATGGACGACATCTGATTCATCATGTGGTGTGGCATATGGCAGTGAATCATCCAGTCGCCCGGATTCGTCGCCACAAATTCCACGTTGCGCGACTGCGCCACTCCCACCAGCACCGTGTTGTTCGGCCCCCAAGTAGCTCGCGGCTGCCGCCCTCCTTCCGTCCCTGTAATCACAAACTGGTGCCCGTGCATGTGAATCGGATGATGATCCATCCCCAAATTAATAAATCGCAGCCGCACGCGATCGCCCAGCCGCACAATCAAAGGAGTATTCGCGGGCCCCGATTTTCCGTTCAGCGTCAGCCAATTAAATTCCATGCTCATCGAGTTCGGCGTGGGATTATTCGGCAGCGCCGCGTACTCCTGCAAAATGATCGCGAAATCTTTTTCCACGGGCGGATCATAAGCATCCGCGGGATGCATGATGAACGCGCCAATCATCCCCATCATTTCCTGCATCGCCATGTGCGAGTGATAAAACAACGTCCCTTCCTGTCGCAGCGTGAATTCGTAAACGTACCGCTCGCCCGGCGAAATCGCGTCCTGCGAAAGCCCCGGCCCGCCGTCCATCGCAAAGGGAATGTCGAACCCGTGCCAGTGCATCGAAGTCGGCTCCGGCAAATGATTGTCCACGATGATCCGCACGCGCTCGCCCTGCCGCGCCTGAATCGTCGGCCCCGGCGCGCTCCCGTTGTAGCCCCACAAATTCAGAACCCGCCCTGGAAAAATTTCCTGTTTCACTGGCTCCGCCACCAGATGAAACACCTTCACATCTCCATCCATCTCAAACGCCAAATCCGGCACATCCGGAGTAACCACCGCGCGATAAGCGTCACTCGAGCTCAACGACCCACGATGCTTTTCAACATCCACGCGCGCACGCGCTTCCGCCTCGGCCAATTCCCCACGAGCCAAAGCCCCAGCACCGATCGCTACCGCTCCCTGCAAGAAATCCCGCCGCGTATGCCTCATATCCCCTCCAATCCTGAGCTGTTTGTCGCGCTGGCGTCGCGCCGACTCTGTTGAAGTTGCTTTGATTCTGTGAATCGCGCCACAGCGCGATTCATTCTGAGATCCCGCAGTGCGGGATCGAACGGTAGCGGCCGCCTGCCTATTAAGCGGGCGTCTTTGACTTTGACTTTGACTTTGACTTTGACTTTGCCCTAAGCCGCCGGCGCAACGCACCAATTCATTACGCGATTAGCAGGGCAAAACACGAAGGATCACAAAACGAGGTATTCAGATTCGAAGAATGGAAATGTTCCGTTGCGGAGAAATCATTGCACTTCGCGGAGGAGCTAAATCCGAAAAAAACGACGCACCTATGTTCACAACTTGCGCGCGAACCCCGCCGCAAAACAACCCCGTCGCGCTTCCGGTAGCGCTCAACTGAACTCGCGAAAGCCCGTCACTCTGCATAACATCGAAATCGAAACGGTGATGCCCAAAACAATCGGGCTTCGTGGGGTGCCGTTGCTTCGCGCCGTCAGCCGCACCAACCGCCGGGTGCCCGCACGCATGGCTCTCGGTCGCCGCAGTCGCTCCCAAACCAATGCAATTCGCGCAAGTCGCCGAGCAAGTAAACGCATAAATCAACCCCAGCGCCAAAACCGCCGCTACCAATCGCGCCCGCAATGCGCAGCTGAATCCCACAAAACGCACTATAGCACCGCGTCGCGCGCGCCGGAAGCCGCACACGTCGCGCAAGTGCCGATACCTTCATACGCGCTCAATTCTTCTCCGGATCCTCGATCGCCAATTAACGATCAGCTTCAATCTCTGTATAATAGCCCGGTGGAACGTAACCCAGTTCCATGGAAGTCGTCTCGCCCAGCCAGATCACTTCTCCAGGATTACGCCAGCTCGAAAACCCTCGGCTCATAGCCAGGGCACAATTCCATCAAGCTCAGGAGACCGTATTCCTCACTCGAATTCAGGCCGCATCCGGGATGCAGGAACCATACCTGCCAAAATTCCAATGAGAGAACAATCGATCATGCGAATCCTCACTCTACGCCCAAGACTTCGCCGACAGAGTATCGCCGCGGCTCTGCTCTGCCTCCTCGCGTTCTTCGCCATCTCGGCCGGCAACGCCGAGTCACCCATTGATCGTGACGCCATGCTCAATCACTTGAACTCCATCATCACCTGGTATCGCGATTCCGGCTCCAAAATTCAATCCGTCGGCCTTCCCAGCGACGCGATCTATCAGGACACATCTCAAAATCTTGCGCAGCAAGCTGTCCGCCTCGCGTTTCAAGCCGCGCAAGCGGCCGCTGCTTTAGTGAACGCCTCGGACCAAGCCAATGTTCCCGGGTCAGCAGATGCTTCAGGAAGCTCCACGCAAGAACAGAATCTCGCCCAGACCCTCGCCACCCTGAAGGTTCGCATTGACCAGGACCAATCCGCACTCGACGGCCTCAATAAGAAGCTCGCCACCGCGCCGCAAAGCAAACGCCAAAGCCTCACCGCGCAGAGAGATTCCCTGCAAGCCGAAATCGCACTCGATCAGGCCACGTTGGACGCAGTGCAGAAATTGACCACGTTTGTCGAAAACAACGAGGAATCAGGTGCCGGCGGCTTCTCCGGCAGCATCAACGATCTAGCGCGCACCGTCCCCGAAATACTTGGCGACGCAAACGCTCAGAAAACCGCGGCCAAACCTGCCGCCACGCAGCTCACGGTTTCCAAATCTTCCGGGCTGATCGGCCAAGCTCTCATGCTGTACACAGAGCTGCGCACCATGCACAACATTGATCTGCTCGCGAACGAGACCGCACGCGTGCATGACAATGCTGCCGCGCTCCGCAAACCGTTGCGCGGTACGCTCGCCGCGACCATTCAACACGGCCGGAATCTCACCAGTCAGGCGCCGCCAACCGATCCCGCGCAAGCTCAGGCCGCTCAGCAGGAATTGCGCTCGCTCACTGGACAATTCAAGCAAATATCGAACGTAGTCATTCCGCTCAGCCAGGAAATGATAGTTCTCGATCAGAGTCGCTCCAATTTCCTCAACTGGCGCAACTCCATTTCCCGCGAATCCAAAGACTCGCTGCGCTCCGTCGTGACCAGCGCTCTTGGGATAATTCTCGCTCTGGGCGTCGTCTGGGCTCTTTCCGAAGTTTGGCGCCGCTGGACCTTTCGTTACATTCACGATCTGCGCCGGCGCCGCCAATTTCTGCTCCTGCGCCGCTTCGTCATGGGCTTCTTGATTTGTGCGGTTCTCACCCTGGGCATTGTCAGCGATTTCAGTTCGCTCGCCACTTTCGCAGGCTTCGCCACCGCCGGTATCGCCGTCGGATTACAGGCGGTCCTGCTCTCCGTCGCTGCTTACTTTTTTGTGATCGGCCGCTACGGAATTCGGATCGGAGATCGCGTCAGCATCGCGGGAGTCACCGGCGATGTGATTGATGTCTCGCCGGTGCGTTTCTATCTGATGGAACTCGCGGGCAGCGATGTAAATCTGTTCCCTACCGGACGTATCGTTGTTTTTTCGAACTCCGTGCTGTTCCAAGCCACCACGCCTCTCTACAAACAAATTCCGGGCACGGAATACACCTGGCACGAAGTCGTCATGCAATTCGTCGCGGGCGCTGATTACAATCTGGCGGAGGACAAATTACTCGCCGCGGTGAATTCGGTTTACGGAAAGTACAAAGAAGACATTGAGCGGCAGCACAACGATCTCGAGCGCCGCATCGAAATCCAGATGAAGTCGCCCACGCCTCAGGCAAAGCTGCATTACGCCGATACCGGCCTGGAATTTCTGGTGCGCTACCCCACCGAACTTCGCACCGCCCCGGAAATTGACGAGGAAGTCATAAAAGCAGTTCTCGAAGCGATTGAAAAAGATCCCAAACTAAAGGCCGCCGTCACCGGCTGGCCCAGAATCCGCGCCGCTGTAAAGGTGTAAGTCGATTGTGCGCATATCGATCGAAACGGTGAATTATTCGCATCGCAGCCCACGGGTCGCTGCAATCACAACTTCAATCAAAACTGGCCCGCTCGAATACATCCTCGACTTGCTTTCGCGTCAGCGGCGCGCGAATACTCCTCTGCACGATCATCACGAATCTCCCGTTCGTTTGCGCGGAGATTCCCGCGACGCCATCCGATAGCTCTTTGTAAGCAAACCGCACAATTTGTCCATCGCTCGAAGTTGCAGTCCACGCTTCATATCTCACCGCGAGCCTCCTCTTTTTCGCCCTGTACTATAGTGACGCCAGACCAAAAATCGTTTCACCGCAAGAAGCGGCCAGCGGTCTCATGCTAATGTGTCGCGCTAGGAGAAAACGACCGTGAGCGCAAACCTGCCATCTGCACCGTTGGAAGCTTCAAAACACCGTCAACAAAAAACGGGATTTACAATGATCGTTCTAGCGCTGGTCACACTGATTGCGCCGGCATCGCGCGCGCAACAAGCCCCGCCGCCCGTCGCGCAGCCCGCGCCGGCCAACGCGGCCGCAACGCAAACTTACAAGCCCGTCGAAGGCGATTTCGTCGCGCATGATTTCCATTTCAAATCAGGCGAAACCCTCCCCGAATTGCATCTGCATTACCGCACACTCGGGACGCCCACTCGCGACGCGAGCGGCCGCGTCTCCAACGCCGTGCTCATCCTTCACGGCACCGGCGGCTGGGGCGGAAATTTTCTAGTTCCGCAATTTGCGGGCGTGCTCTACGGTCCCGGACAATTACTCGACATCACGCGCTACTACATCATCCTGCCCGACAACATCGGCCACGGAAAATCCAGCAAGCCCAGCGACGGAATGCACGCGCATTTTCCGCAGTACGAATACGACGATATGGTCGCCGCGCAGCATCTCCTCGTCGAACAAGGCCTCGGCGTGAATCATCTCCGCCTGATCATCGGTACGTCCATGGGCTGCATGCACTCCTGGATTTGGGGCGAAACCTATCCCGATTTCATGGACGCGCTCATGCCCCTCGCCTGCCTGCCGGTGCAAATCGCCGGCCGCAATCGTCTCTGGCGCAAAATGTTGATGGACGGAATTCGCCAGGATCCCGACTGGCAAAACGGCGATTACACCACCGAGCCCCGCTCCGGCCTGGAAATCGCCGCGGATACACTGCTCATCGCCGGCAGCGCGCCTCTGCCCATGCAGAACAGCTTGCCCACGCGCGACGCTGCCGATCGCTGGCTGCAGGACGTGATGAAGCGCGAAACGGAAACTCTGGACGCGAACGATCTGCTCTACGCCGTGAATTCCTCGCGCAATTATGACCCTTCCGCGGGCCTCGAGAACATTTCCGTGCCGGTGATGTTCGTCAATTCCGCCGACGATTTCATAAATCCGCCGGAGCTGGGCATCGCCGAGCGCGAGATTCAGAAAGTGAAAAACGGGAAATTCGTCCTGCTGCCGCTTTCCGAGCAGACCCACGGCCACGGCACCCACACCTGGGCCGCCCTCTGGCAGCAATATTTGAAAGACCTGCTCGATGAATCGCAGCCGCCTGCGCCAACCGCGCCAGCCGCAAAATAAACAGCGAAAGATTTTGGGGGGGGAACTTGTTGCGGGTTTTTCTTGCGGCAGTCCGAATACCGCCAGCGCTGTCGCTGCGTTACCGGCGACTCTCGCCGCCCTGCGGAAGAAACGTCTTGCCCTTCTTTACGATGAACGTGCGCAGCGCGCGGCACGCCGGCGGCAGTTCGCGGTCCGCGCGGTTCACCACGAACCATTGCCGCACTATGGGCAGACCCCCCACTTTCAGCACCACCAGCCGCCGCGCCGCCACTTCCGACGCGATGGTGTGCGCCGAAATCAATGAAAGTCCCAGGCCGGCCATCACCGCCTGCTTGATGGTCTCGTTCGACCCCATTTCCACCGTGACTCTCGGCGGCTGAATCATCTCCGCGTTGAAAAAATACTCGAAAATATTTCGCGTCCCGGAACCTTCTTCGCGCACGATGAACTTCTGCTTCGCCAGCTCGTTCTTCGATACGCGCCGCGCGCGCGCCAGCGCATGCTCCGCCCCCGCAATCATCACGTGCGGGTGCGGGCCGAATGCCGAGCTCTCCACACCGAAGTCGCTCGGCGGGCGCCCCATCACCGCAACATCTATATCGTAGTTGCGCAGCGATTCCACCGTCTCCGCGCGGTTCCCCACCACCAGCTTCAGGTCAATCCCCTCATGCTGCCTTAGGAACGCGGCGATCAATTCGGCGGCGAAGTACTTGGCTGTCGAGACCGCGCCGAAACGCACCCGTCCACCATGCAGCCCTTTCATCGCATCCAGCGTGTCGCCCAAATCCGCGATCACCCGCTCGATGCGCGCTGCAGCCGCAACGGCTTCCCGCCCCGCGTCGGTTGCGCGTAGACGGTTACCAGTGCGATCAAATAGCGGCAGCCCCGCGTCTTCCTCGAGCAACTTGATACGCGAGGTAAGCGCCGCCGGCGTGACATGCAGCGCGGCAGCGGCTTTAACCACCGTGCCGTTGCGCGCGACTTCGTGAATCGCTTCGAGCTGCTTGAAAGTAAGGTTGTTCATTTTGCCTGCTTAATTTTATTGAGTTTAAAGGAAATTATATTCAGTTTTATTGCGAGGTGCAAGCTGTTACGTTCTTACCGTGACTGTGCAGCGAGGAGCCACGGCTATGAGCGTCTACTTGAAATCACCACATGACAAATCCCTGGACGAAAAGTCCTCGACGGTGCGCGGCAAGGACCGATACAAAGCCGGCGTCATGGAATACAAGAAAATGGGCTACTGGGAACCGGAGTACGAGCCCAAGGATACGGACATCCTCGCTCTCTTCCGCGTCACTCCCCAGGACGGCGTGGACCCCATCGAAGCATCCGCCGCCGTGGCGGGAGAATCTTCCACAGCAACATGGACCGTGGTGTGGACCGACCGCTTGACAGCCTGTGAGAAATATCGCGGAAAATGTTATCGCGTGGAACCGGTACCCAACGCGGCAGGCTCCTACTTCGCATGGATCGCCTACGACCTCGATCTCTTTGAGTCGGGCTCCATCGCCAATCTCTCGGCTTCGATCATCGGAAATGTTTTCGGATTCAAGCCGCTGAAGGCGCTACGCCTGGAAGACATGCGCATGCCCGTCGCGTACATAAAAACCTTTGCCGGCCCGGCGACGGGAATCGTGGTGGAACGCGAACGGCTGGACAAATTCGGCCGGCCGCTACTGGGCGCGACTGTAAAGCCGAAACTTGGGCTTTCCGGGCGCAATTATGGACGCGTGGTGTACGAAGCGCTGAAGGGCGGCCTGGACTTCACGAAAGACGACGAAAATATCAATTCGCAACCCTTCATGCACTGGCGCGACCGCTTTCTGTATTCGATGGAAGCAGTGAATCGCGCGCAGGCCATGACCGGCGAAGTGAAAGGCACGTACCTCAACGTCACGGCCGGAACAATGGAAGACATGTACGAGCGCGCGGAGTTCGCCAAAGAGCTGGGCTCGGTGATCATCATGATTGATCTGGTGATCGGCTACACGGCGATCCAATCCATGGCGAATTGGGCGCGACGCAACAGCATGATTTTGCATTTGCATCGCGCGGGCCATGGAACGTACTCGCGGCAGAAAATTCACGGTGTTTCGTTTCGCGTGATTGCGAAATGGATGCGCCTGGCCGGAGTGGACCATATCCACGCCGGAACGGTCGTGGGGAAACTGGAAGGCGACCCGCGCACCATTCGCGGCTATTACGACATCTGCCGCGAGGATTTCGTGCCGCAGAAACTTGAGAACGGCGTCTTCTTCGACCAGCCGTGGGCTTCGATGCGTAAACTCATGCCCGTCGCTTCCGGCGGCATTCACGCCGGACAAATGCACCAACTGCTCGATCTGCTGGGCGACGACACAGTGATGCAATTCGGCGGCGGCACCATCGGCCATCCGGCGGGGATCGCAGCGGGCGCCACGGCGAATCGCGTCGCGCTGGAAGCGATGGTGCTGGCACGCAACGAAGGCCGCAACATTGCACTCGAAGGTCCGGCGATTCTGCAAGCCGCCGCGAAGAATTGTCTGCCGCTGCGCCAGGCGCTGGAAATCTGGAAGGATGTCACGTTCGATTATGCGTCCACCGACACTCCGGACTTTGTGCCAACGGCAACCGTGAGCGTTTGAAACTTTTTGTACGGGAGAGATCGAAATGCGATTGACGCAAGGATGTTTTTCGTTTCTGCCGGACTTGACGGACCAACAGATCAGGGCGCAGGCGCAATACTGCATTGACAACGGCTGGGCCGTGAACCTGGAGTTCACCGACGATGCGCATCCGCGCAACACCTATTGGGAAATGTGGGGCTTGCCGATGTTCGATATTAAAGACGCGGCGGCGGTCATGATGGAACTCGCCGAGTGCCGCAAAGTTTATGGCGATCGCTACATCCGGCTCTCGGGATTCGATTCCACGCACGGCTGGGAGTCGCTGCGGCTTTCCTTTCTTGTGAATCGCCCGGCGCATGAACCCGGCTTCAAACTCATCCGCCAGGAAACCGAAGGGCGAAACATCCGTTACACCACGCAGGCTTACGAGACCGACAGGCCCGAGGGGCAGAGATACCGGTGACGCGCGCGACCGCGACGGCAGCGCGAGCTTGCCTGAAGGACATTTTGTGACCGAAACAACGCGATCCTACGAGCATCCGGGCATCACCGATCCTGTTGCGGACGAGCAGCCACCGGGAACGGTGGCATTCGCGAAGTCAATCGGCGCTGTCGCCACTGCTGCGACCGCTGCCGGTGACGAATCGCCTGTGGCGACGGTGGATCTGGCGAAAGAACTGGTGGAAGCCGGCATCGAGGACGTGCTGCGCGAGCTCGACGACGAATTGATCGGCCTCGCTCCGGTGAAGACGCGCATCCGCGAAATCGCGGCGCTGCTGCTGGTGGAGCGCGTGCGGCGCAAGCTCGGATTATCGAGCGAGGCGCCGACGCTGCACATGTCCTTCACCGGCAATCCCGGCACGGGCAAGACCACCGTGGCGCTGCGCATGGCGCACATCCTTCACCGGCTAGGATTCGTGCGCAAAGGCCATCTGGTTTCAGTGACGCGCGACGATCTGGTGGGGCAATACATCGGCCACACCGCGCCGAAAACCAAGGAGATTTTGAAGAAGGCCATGGGCGGCGTGCTGTTTATTGATGAGGCCTACTATCTTTACCGGGCCGAGAATGAACGGGATTACGGGCAAGAGGCCATCGAGATTCTGCTGCAGGTGATGGAAAACCAGCGCGAAGATTTGGTCGTGATTCTCGCGGGGTATGCCGGTCGCATGGAGAAATTCTTCAGCAGCAACCCCGGATTTCGCTCGCGTATCGCTCATCACATTGACTTTCCGGATTATGCCGAGGGCGAGTTGCTCGAGATCGGTGAATTGATTCTGGCAAAACAGAATTACAAGCTGAGCGCGAGCGGAAGGGAAGCTCTGGAACGCTACATCGCCGCCCGCAAGCTGCTGCCACATTTCTCGAATGCGCGCTCGATTCGCAACGCGCTGGACCGCGCGCGTTTGCGCCAGGCCAATCGCATCGTGCGTTCCATCGGCGGCGCGAAAATCACCGCGGACGTTCTGATGACCATCGAAGCTCCCGATTTGCTCGCCAGCCGCGTGTTTGGGCAGCAAGCCACGGCCAGCTCGCCGCTGAGCGATGAAGTTGAGGAAACTTTTGATTGATCTGGTCGTTGTGGCGTCATTCGTTGACTCTGAGCTGCCGGGCGCGTGGCAGTTCTACGCTTGATGGAGCCCTGCCCGTTTTTTATCCTCAATAGCCACGCCATTCGGTTAACCTGTCGTGCCGGTATGCTCGCTGGATTTTTCTGAGGATCCTATGCCCTTGCAAGGTTTGATATTCGATGTGGACGGCACGCTCGCCGAAACCGAGGAAGTGCATCGCCAGGCGTTCAACGAAGCTTTCGCTGCGTTCGGATTGCCGTGGAATTGGGAGAGGCCGCTCTACCAGGAACTCTTGCAGGTGACCGGCGGAAAAGAAAGGATTCTTCACTACCTGACGAAATCGCACGCGACGGATCTCGCTGCGGTGCGCGACAAAATTCCCTTGATTTACGATTTCAAGACGAAGCGTTATTCCGCCATGATTCTGGCGGGCGCAGTGGAATTGAATCCGGGCGTCGCGCGACTGATCGCCGAGGCTAAATCCGTCGGAGCGCGCCTGGCAATTGCCACCACCACTCATCTCGATAACGTGGAGGCGCTGCTACGGCACACATTCCCGGCGCACGGCGCGGCGCTGTTCGATGCCATCGTTGCCGGAGACGAGGTCAGCGCGAAAAAACCCGACCCGGAAGTATTCGATGCCGCGCTGCGCAAGCTCGGATTGTCCGCTGCGGACTGCATTGCATTTGAAGATTCCGCGAATGGCGCGAACGCGGCGCGCGGCGCGGGCCTGCGAGTAGTGGTGACACCGGGCATTTACACCGCCGCCGACAATTTCAGTGGCGCGAGCTCGGTGGTATCCGATCTCGGCGAGCCGGGGAGGCCGCATCAACACCTCGCAGGATGGAAGTGGCCGGACGGAATTCTAAGCTTCGCTGCGTTGCGTACGAAAACCGAAGAAAGTCGAGCTTGAATCAAGCGGCGTCGTTCGCGCGCGGCGCCGGTCCGTAGGGGCGGGTCTAAGACCCGCCCCTACAAGCTCCGCTCCGAAGATGCCCGCCAAAAGCCACCCGGCTCAAATTCAAACTGATGCCAGGCGTGGCGCGTGCCAATTGCCGCGCTCACCCAACCGAACAAAGAACGCTAAGTTCCGCGCGAGGCGTCTCTACATTCATTTTTTCTAAGTGTCAGCGTAATTATATTCAGTTTTCTTTCTGCTGGACGCCTGCTAGCGTTTAGCCATGTCGCTGCCTCAGGCTTCGCCAATCCGACCTTCGGGCTCGACCGTCCCTAAGCGTCCCGGGGAAAAAGCCCCTGCAACAATCGCGCGCGAAATGACGCTCGAGAAATTCCTGCGCGCGGCGGCACAGTGCAGCAACAACACGCATATGCGGGCAGCGCTGGAATTGCTCGGGATCATCGCCAAAGCCGGCACGCAGGTTGCGGACGTCGTTGCGCTGGGCCACATCGCGGGGAGCAGGGCAGCGCCGACGGGCTCGGCCAACTTCGACGGCGACGCGCAAAAGCGCCTGGACATACTGGCGAACGAAGTTTTCATTCAAGGACTGCGGCGCGCTCCCGTGGCGGCGATTCTCTCCGAGGAATTAGCGCACCCGCTCGCTCTGGATGCGGCAGCGCCGCTAGCGGTGGCAATCGATCCGCTCGACGGCTCGAGCAACATTGACGCGAACGTCTCTATCGGCACGATCTTCACGATCTTTCCCGCTGTGGAGAAGGCACTGGATCCGGCGCAACACTTTCTGCGTCCGGGCCATGAGCAAATAGCCGCAGGCTTCCTGATCTACGGACCGCAAACTTCGCTGGTGCTCACAATCGGCGAAGGCGTGCAGGTGTTCACTCTCGATCGCCGCGCCGGCGAATTTCGCCTGGCGATTCCGCGGCTCGCGATTCCTCGGGATTCCACCGAATACACGGTGAACGCCGCAAACTACCGCCATTGGGATGATTCGATCCGCGCCTACGTGGACGACTGCATCCGCGGCGCCGACGGGCCTTTGTCGCAGGATCACAACCTGCGCTGGATCGCCTCGCTGGTGGCGGATGCGTATCGCATTCTGGTGCGCGGCGGTGTGTTCCTCTATCCTGGCGATCAACGGCGCGGTTACGCGCGCGGCAGGTTGCGCCTGATTTACGAAGCGAACCCGATCGCGTTGCTGATCGAGCAGGCCGGCGGCCAAGCGACCGACACGGTGCACCGCATCCTGGAAATTAAACCGCGGGAACTCCACGCGCGAACTCCCATCGTGTTCGGCTCGCGCACCGCTGTCGAGCGAATCAGCCAGTACCACACCGATCCGCAGTTTTCCGCCGAGCGCGCCCCGCTCTTTTTTCAACGCGGGCTGATCAGACGCTGACCGGGACCCGCGAACATGTCCACAAGGAATCCAATTATTTCCGTCACAGGCTCATCCGGCGCCGGCACCACGTCGGTGCGCAACACGTTCGAGCAGATTTTCCGGCGCGAGAAGGTGAAGGCCGTCTATCTCGAAGGCGATTCCTTCCATCGCTACGACCGCTGTGAAATGCACCAGGCGATGGCCGAGGCAGCCGCAAAGGGCGATCACCACTTCAGTCACTTTGGCGAAGAGGCCAATTTGCTTGAGGAACTGGAAGCCGCGTTTCGCGGATACGGAGAGAACGGCCACGGGCGCATGCGACATTACGTGCACGACAACGCGGAGTCGGAACAATTTGGTGCGGCCCCCGGAAAATTCACGGATTGGCAGGCCATTCCGGACGGCAGCGACCTGCTTTTTTACGAGGGGCTGCACGGAGCAATCGTCACTGACAAAGTGAATGTTGCGAAATACGCGGATTTGAAAATCGGCGTGGTCCCGGTAATCAACGTGGAATGGATCCAGAAAATTCACCGCGACCACGCCTCGCGCGGATATTCCACCGAAGCAGTCACCGACACGATCTTGCGCCGCATGCCGGACTACGTACGTTACATGTGCCCGCAATTTTCCGTGACCGACATTAATTTTCAGCGCATTCCCACCGTGGACACTTCGAACCCCTTCATCGCGCGCTGGATTCCCACTCCAGACGAATCCATGGTGGTGATCCGCTTCCGCAATTCCAGTGGCATCGATTTCTCGTATTTGCTGGCGATGCTTCAGCACAGCTTCATGTCGCGCGCGAACTCCATCGTGATTCCCGGCAACAAGCTGGATCTGGCGATGCAACTGATTTTGACGCCTCTGATTCTGCAGTTGGTCGAGCGCAAACGGCGAGCGTCGTAAGGCGCGCGACTTTTACTTCACGCAGTGACATCCGCACTCCACTACACGCCGCGACCTCGCGCGTTTCCCCCGTCAACCAATTGCCCGTGCAGTCCTTCATGCATTTCTGTAGGATGATTTCGCGATGACCGACGGCCGAGAACGAGTGTTGACGATGAACAGAGGCTCGGCGACTTTGAAGTCCACCCTGTATGAAGTGGGCCGCGACCCTGGCAAGCGCGCCGAGGCACTCGTCTCAATCTCGGTGGCCTACAGCTACACCACCAGCGCGCGCCTGAAAATCATCGATGCCAACGGCGCCACGCTGCTGGATTCGTCAGTAAAGGGCACCGACTCGAATGCCGCGCTGCAAGCGATGTTCGCATGGCTGGATAAGCACGAATATCTCTCCGGGCTAAAAGCTGCAGGCCACCGCCTGGTTCACGGCGGCGCGCGTTACACCGAGCCACAGCGCATCACGCCGAAATTTCTAACAGCGCTGGAAAAACTCGTGCCGCTCGATCCGGATCATCTGCCCGCTGCGATCAAAGAGATAAAGTTTGTCGCGAAGAAATTCCAGAAGCTCGCGCAAGTGGCCTGCTTTGACACGGCATTCCACAGCTCGTTGCCAACCGTTGCGAAAATGTATGCGCTGCCGCGCCGATTTTACGATGAAGGTTTCCGCCGCTACGGCTTCCACGGCCTTTCCTTTGAATATATCGTCGGTGAACTTCGCAAGCTTGACGCGAAACTCGCCGCCGGACGAGTGATCGTGGCGCACCTGGGCAGCGGTGCGAGCATGGTCGCCCTGCAAGATGGAAAAAGCATGGACACCTCCATGGGATTCACGCCGCTGGAAGGGTTGGTGATGAGCGCGCGGTCGGGTGACGTGGATCCCGGCCTGCTGCTCTATCTGCTCGCGGAGAAAAAAATGTCCGCGAAACAAGCTGGCACCCTCCTGAACAAGCGATCTGGCCTGCTGGGAGTTTCCGGCAGCACGGGTGATATGCGGGAGCTGCTGGAAAAAGCGCCGCGAGACGTCCCCGCAACCGAATCCATCGATTTATTTTGTTATCGCGCGAAAAAATGTGTCGGCGCGTATGCCGCGGCGCTGGGCGGCCTCGATGCGCTGGTCTTCACCGGAGGAATCGGAGAGCGAGCTCCCGCCATTCGTCAACGCATCTGCGGCGGCCTGGATTTCCTCGGCATCCGTCTCGATGCCGTGCGGAACACAGCCAACGCACCGGTAATTTCTGCGACGGACAGCCGCGTTAACGTGCGCGTCATACAAACCAACGAAGATCTAATGATCGTGCAACACGTCATAACCGTTCTCGGCGAAAAAACGCCGGGAACGCACTGAGGGTGTCATGTTCACATTTGATGCAAAGTTATCCACCGCAATAGCAGCCCCGCCGCCTACTCAGCAGCAGCCCGCACAGAAACAAGCGCCCGCCACGACCGGCCCACTCTCCGCCGACTTGCTCGACAAAATGCAGCGCTACTGGTGTGCCGCAAATTACCTGTGCGTCGGGCAAATCTACCTGCTCGATAATCCGTTGCTCCGCGAACCGCTCACGAAAGCGAACATCAAGCCGCGCCTGCTGGGGCACTGGGGCACTTCTGCCGGACAGAATTTCATCTACGTGCATCTGAACCGGCTGATCCGCGAGACCGGCGCCGACATCATCTATATCTCGGGCCCCGGCCACGGGGGCCCCACCCTCAACGCCTGCGCGTATTTGGAAGGCACCTACACGGACGTGCATCCGGAAATCACGCAGGATGCCGCCGGAATGCGCCTGCTCTTCCGTTCCTTCTCCACGCCCGGAGGAATTCCCAGCCACTGCGGCCCGCATACGCCGAATTCCATGCACGAAGGCGGCGAGCTGGGCTATTCGCTGGTACACGCGTTCGGCGCCGCGTTTGATAATCCCAATCTGATTGTCGCGTGCGTTGTCGGCGATGGCGAAGCGGAAACTTGCCCGCTGGAGGGAAGCTGGAAGAGCGTGAAATTTCTGAATCCGGCGCGCGACGGCGCCGTGCTGCCTATCCTGCATATGAACGGATACAAGATTTCGGGGCCTACCGTGTCGGCGCGTTGGTCCGACGACGAAATTTCAGCGTTCTATCGCGGATGCGGCTACGCGCCGTATTTCGTCGAAGGCGACGATCCGGCAATCGTGCATCAACAACTAGCCGAGGCATTGGATCGTTGTCACGCGGAGATTCGTGAGATCCAGAAACAAGCGCGAACGAAGGACGCGGCCACCAGCGGTAAACCCATCCTTAAGGCGTGGCCGATGATTATTGTGCGCACTCCGAAAGGCTGGACGTGTCCGAAAGAAGTAGACGGCATCCCCGTCGAAGGCACATTCCGCGCGCACCAGGTACCGCTCTCGAACGTTTGCGAAGAACCCGCGCACCTAAAGCTGCTGGAAGAATGGATGCGCAAATATCAACCCGACAAATTATTCGACCAGAACGGCCGTCTGATTCCAGAACTCGCAGCGCTCGCTCCGGATGGAAACAAACGCATGGGGGCGAGCCCGCACGTCAACGGTGGCCGCGTGCTGAAAGCGCTCGATCTACCCGATTTTGCGCGCTACGCGCTGGAGGTGCCAGGCCCAGGCGAAGTGGTCGCGGAAGCCCCACGCAAACTCGGCGAGTATTTGCGCGACATCATCAAGCAGAATCCCGCAAATTTCCGGCTGTTCTGCCCCGACGAAACCAACTCAAACCGCCTCAATTCCGTATTCGAAGCTACCAATCGCTGCACCATGGAGCAAACAGTTTCGATTGACGACCATCTTGCCCCCGACGGACGCGTGATGGAAGTCCTTAGCGAACATTTATGCGAAGGCTGGCTGGAAGGCTACCTGCTCACTGGCCGGCACGGGATGTGGTCGTCCTACGAAGCTTTCGCGCAGGTGGTGGATTCGATGGTCACGCAGCATGCCAAATGGCTCGAGCAGTGTCTGGATTTTCCCTGGCGCAGGCCGCTCGCATCGCTCAACGTCTTCATCACCGGCCACGCCTGGCGCAACGATCACAACGGTTTCAGCCACCAGGCGCCGGGATTTGTGGACAACGCGTTGCAGCGCCGGAGCGAAGTCGTTCGCGTTTACTATCCGCCGGACGCCAACTGCTTGCTCAACGTTTTCGATCACTGCCTGCGCAGCCGCAACTATGTGAACGTCGTCACCTGTGGCAAACAACCGGAACTGCAATGGCTCACGTTCGACGAAGCGCTGGCGCATTGCTCGCAGGGCGCGTCCATCTGGAAATTCGCAACCAACGACGGCGGCACGCAGCCGGACATCGTGCTCGCCTGCGCGGGCGATGTGCCGACCATCGAGGCCTGCGCCACTTCCTGGCTGCTGCAAAAATACGTGCCGGGCATAAAAGTTCGCGTAGTGAACGTCGTGGATCTCAACGCGCTGATGAGTCCCGACGACCATCCGCACGGCATGGACAATATTTCATTCGAGGCGCTCTTCACGCGAGGTGTGGATGTGGTCTTCGCGTTCCACGGCTATCGCTGGCTGATTCACAGCATGGTGCACGGCCGCGCGAACGAAGGCCGCTTTCACGTGCGCGGTTTTAACGACCAAGGTACGACCACCACCCCGTTCGATATGGTGGTGCTGAATAAAATGAGCCGCTACCATCTGGCCATTGATGCGCTCAAGCACATTCCGCGGCTACGTTCGCAAGCGTCCGACGCGATTGATATGTTCAACCGGAAATTGTACGAACATCACGCGTACATCCGTGAACATTTCCAGGACATGCCGGAAATTCGTAATTGGCACTGGACCAAGGACTTCAGCGAGCCGAGCGCTCCACCGCCGCTGGCGAAGGACCAGCCGCGCGGGCAATCGTTCAGCGACGCATAAACGCGAGCTTTCTACCGCGCTCTTGATTTTTTGGAGTAGCGGCCCAACAGCCAGTTCCAGCGAACCACCAGCAGATCGCAGAACATCATCACGCTATCGCGCAGCACGTGAACTTTCGTGGCCGGATCATGCGCCCAGCGCACCGGCACTTCCGCGATGCGCAGGCCGTGGCGCTTGGCGAGAAACAGAATTTCCGGGTCAAAGCCGAAGCGTTCGATGCGCTGCTGTTCGAAAATAGCGCGCGAAGGTTCGCGGCGGAAGATCTTGAATCCGCACTGGGTATCGTGAAACGGCAGACCGGTAATCACGCGCACGAAACCGTTGAAGATGATGCCCGCGAGCTCGCGATGGCGCGATTGGTGAATCGAAATCAGCGTCCGATCCAGCGCGCGTGACCCGATCGCGATGTCATATCCG
>Ga0209773_10000171_pt1 | contig 19612 bp, 18 predicted proteins | sample BogFormECP14_OM1_FD_188244 | JGI IMG/M metagenome (GOLD analysis project Ga0209773, IMG submission 188244) | Bog forest soil microbial communities from Calvert Island, British Columbia, Canada - ECP14_OM1 (SPAdes) (version 2) | ecosystem: Environmental > Aquatic > Freshwater > Wetlands > Bog ... | reverse complement strand
GCCCTTCATCACCCACGCAACATGCTCCATGACAGTGATATCTGTAAGCGGATCGCCGGACACGGCAACCAGATCGGCATACTTTCCCGGCTCAATGCTTCCCATATCCTTATCGAGCGAGAGCAGCGAAGCGCCATTGATAGTAGCCGCCTGTAGCGCCTGCAGAGGCGTCATGCCGCCGCGCACAAGCGCTCCAAACTCCTTGGATACCGACTCATCGACATCAGCATCATCCACGCCGTAAGCGATTTTGAGGTGGTACTTGAGAGCCCTTTGGAAAGCTGGTCCCTGCTCTTTGACGATGTCGATGCCTTTCTGCATGCTCCGCGGATCGCGCCCTTTCGACAGCCCGGTTTCGAGATCGTGCTGGAAGCAATAGAGCGTGGGCACGAGCCATGTCCCGCGCTGCGCCATCATCTGCGCGCCTTCATCGTCCAGCATCGTTCCGTGTTCGATGGAGTCCACGCCGGCGCGAACAGCAGCTTTGATGCCGATCGTGCCTTCAGCGTGTGCCATGACTTTGCGTCCGGCCCGATGAGCAACCTCAACCGCCCGGGCCATCTGCTCGTCGCTCAACTCCTGCACGCGGTAGTCGCTGATCGGATCCATCACGCCACCAGTCGCCATCAGCTTGATCCAGTCTGCGCCATACTTGATGTCGCGACGCACGATGCGGTTCACGTCATCGACGGTATCTACGGTGTTGGGTTGCTGCATGCCGGGCTTGTCGGGAGAGAGAAGGTCGCCGTCGCCATGTCCGCCTGTGACCGAGACAAAGCTGCCCGCCGCCACGATGCGCGGCCCTGTGATCAGGCCTTTCGCAACACCGTCGCGCAGGGCGAACTGCGGATACGAGGGATACTCTTCACCGGCATCGCGCAGGGCAGTGAAACCATGGGCCAGCCATATCTGCAGGTTGGCAACCCCCTGCACCGTCGCCTGCGGCGCAGATGTCATCAGGTATTTGCCTGGCGTCTGTGTCGTCGGATCGGAAAGGATATGTGCGTGACAATCGATCAGCCCCGGAACTAGCGTGTATTTGCTCATGTCGATGACGACATCGTCTTTGGGCGCGTTGGTGCTGATCGCCTTGATGCGGTCCCCCTGAATCACAATGTAGGCGTCTTTCGTCACCTCGCCGTTGCGGACGTCGATCAACCGGCCAGCATGTACTGCGATCTCTTTTGGCGCAGGAGTCTGCGCATAGGCTGTAATGCAGGCAAATGTAAAAGAGGCAAGAAGATAGAGCGGGTTCTTTGAGCTCACCTGAGAATCCTTAGTTGGTCTGTGAGCGTGATAGTAACAGAGGGGCCGGAGAAAATAGTAAAGGCAGGCTCGATGCCTGCCTTTGAACTTCGTAAAGAAAGCTGATTACTTCTTTGCGGGAGTGGACTGCGTGGTCTTTGTGCCTTCAAGGACGGAATGTCCGCCGGTGCGCTTCTGCATCAGGATGGTAAGGCCGATGGAGGTCAACATGAAGATGATGGCACACCACGTTGTGAGCTTTGTCAGCAGGTTGGCCGCGCCGCGCGGACCGAAAGCCGTCTGCGAACCCTGACCGCCGAATGCGCCGGCAAGATCAGCGCTCTTCCCCTGTTGCAACAGGACGACGATGACGAGGAAGACACAGACGATAACGTGGAGAGCAATAAAGAGATAAACCATGCGCTGCTTTCTTCTGGAACTTCAGAAATAGGTCGGACATTCTTGGTGCGGAAGGGGGGACTTGAACCCCCATGCCTCTCGGCGCCACCCCCTCAAGATGGTGTGTCTGCCAATTTCACCACTTCCGCACTCGATGAAACTATGTCCTCTCAAAAGTATAGCAAAGCAAACGCACATGAGAAAGGCTGTCAGAAGCGCATTTCAAGGTCGCTGAATCCACTTAACTCCAGCAGATGCTGCCCGTCGCGGGCCGCATCAACAACTTCATGTTCAAGCACCCAGGTATGGGGGTGATGGATAAAGACCGCGTGCAGTCCGGCTGCGAGTGCGGGATTGATGTCAGACTTGGGACTGTTGCCGACCATCCACGTCGTGTGCGGAATCAACTCATATTTATGACATACGGCATGATAAGCGTCAGGATTTTTCTCACGCGGTACTTCAACGGAAGTGAAATGGTGCGCCAGCCCGGAGCGCGCAAGCTTATCAGCCTGCTCCTCTTCGTTGCCCTTTGTCATGAGAATCAGGCGGTGCCTTGACGCCAGCACCGGCAACACTTCGGCAACGCCCGGCAGCAACTCGATTTCATGCTCGCTGATCGAACGCGAAAAGCTCACGATGCGTTCGTGCTTCTCCGCGGTAACAGGCTCAGTGCTGAGCCTTTCGAAGCATTGAACAAGTGAGTGCCGAAAGCTTGCCAGCCCATATCCGCGCTCGCGCACGGTTTCGCGCTCCACTTCATTCAGAACAGACCGCACTTCTTCGTGCGTATAAGCGTGATGATTCAAATAGGAGATGAACGCAGCAATGGCTCGCTCAAAGTAGATGTTGTTTTCCCAAAGCGTGTCGTCAGCATCGAGCAGCAATGTTTGTCCGGGCGCGAATCTGGGAACGAAGCTCATCATACTTTTAGGGTAGCAAAAATTGACCTCGACACTGTGACAGGAGAGCCCTGGTTCAGCGATCGTAGATTGCTCTATATTCGTGGTCGAGCAGAGACATCAGGAAAAGAGAGTGATATCGGCCTTCGCGAAAGAAAGCCTCGCGAAGGATGCCCTCTTGTTGAAAGCCCACACTGCGGTATACATGCTGCGCTCGATGGTTCGATTCGAAGACATCGAGCCATAACCGATGTGCGCCAAATTCTTCAAATACTTTCTTCAGCAAGAGTCGTAAGACTTCCTTGCCGTGGCCCTGACCAGGCGATTGCATCACAACTCGCTTTAATTCAATACTTCGATGCTCTGACTTGAGGCCGCGCAGGATGATGTATCCAATCTGACTCCCGGAAGAGTCAGCCGCAATCAGATAGCAGGTGTCGGGGTCGCAAAGCGCCGCTAGGTGTTCTTCAACTGTCCATTTTCCAATGTGCTCACGGAATTCCGGCGAGTGCTCAATCTCGACAATGAAAGAAAGGTCTGCCTCTGTCGCCGCTCTCAATTCCATAGCACTATTGGGCTAACGCCTGTTTGATAGCCGCATCGGCAAGGGGAGCCATAATGCGATAACCGGCACCATTTGGATGCAATCCATCGTCGGCCAGATTTTCCTTCATCATGCCGTGGCTGTCCACCATGGCGCCAAAGTAGTCGAGATAGACAAGCTTGTTCTGCTCGCAATACTTGCGCAGCCATTGATTGAGTTGCAGAATCTCTTCCCGCGGGCGCTGCAAAAAGAATCCCTGCCGCTCCTTGATGTAGTTGTGGACTGGCGTGACCGACGAAAACACTACGCGGATGGAATGCTCGCGTGCTAATTCCGCCAGCGAAGCATAATTTGCTTCGGTCTGTTCGACTGTCATCGGGCCGGTATTTCCAGCGATATCGTTAGTTCCTGCAAGAATAACGACTACCTTCGGCGCAAGATCGATGACGTCCTGGCGAAAGCGAATCAACATCTGTGGTGTCGTCTGGCCGCCAATGCCGCGATTGATATAGCCCTTACCCGGAAAATATGTATCGAGCTTCCATGCATCTGTAATGGAGTCGCCAAAAAAGATGGCGCGATTTTCGTCCGGCCCGGAGGTTTTGAGTTGCGCGTTGGCCTCGCGATAGCGGTTGAGTTCTCCAAAATCATTCATGAACGTGGAAATCCGGCTCTCGCGCCAGCGTTCCAGGCTGAGAACTGCCTGCGCTGCTGGATCATCCTTGGCCGAGAGCGCAGGTTGCGTCTGAGCGATCCCGGATGCGGCCATGCAAATGGAGCTGACGATAAGAAGGCAGGCGAGTTTGTGCATGAGCACAAAATATCATTCAGAGGAAGCGCAACTCCAGCATCGTGCAGTCGTCATTGGCTGGCGTAGCTCCACAGAAGGCTTGAAGCGCCTGTACAACGCCGTCCAGATTGCAACTTGAGCCGAATGCATGTTGCAGGCGGGCATCGCCAAAGAAGTCGCCTGCCGCATTTTCTGCTTCTGTCACCCCGTCTGTTACCAGGAAGACGCGCGTTCCAGGCTCTAACGTCGTCGTATACGCGCTGAATTCAGCCCAGCCAATCATGCCCACAGGAAGATTTGATCCTTGGATCTGCTCCACACTTTGGCCGTTACAGACCAGTGGATTGGGATGGCCGCAATTGATGTAGTCAAGCCTCCCCGTCTTACTGAGTTTCAGAATGCACAGCGTCGCGTACTTGCCCACATTCTTCGCGCAGATGTACTGGTTAAGAAGCGCGGCCACTGTATTGAGCGAGTGGCGAGCCTTCAGCTGTGCATAAATCATCCCCTGGAGGGTTGAGGCAAGGAGTGCCGCAGAGACGCCCTTTCCCGAGACATCGACGATAACCAGATAAATATGTTCATCGTCGACGATTACGTCATAGAAATCGCCGCCGATCTCCTTGCAGGGAACGGAGCGAGCCGAAACTTTGGCGTAGGGAAGCTCCGGTATTTGCACTGCCATAAGGCCTTGCTGGATGTTTGCTGCAATATCGAGCTCTTCACGGTAGCGGCGGGCTTGTTCCTCGGCGATCGCAAGCTGGGCGTTGTCGATCAATGCGGCCGCTTCTGAAGCAATCGTGCGCAGCAATTCGCTATCCACTTGAGTCAGATTGCCGGCATGCACGCGGCTGTCCAGATACAGCACACCGAGAAGCTCATGCTTTGCGGCGGCTATCCCGTTCGAGGATTTTGCACGCCGGCTTCGCAGCGGGATGCAGATGATCGAGCGGATGTTCTGCATGACGATGCTTTCCGTGCGAACGCCGGCTTCCGCCTTGAATGTATCCGTGACGATGAACTCGCTTGCAGACGACATGGCTTGTTGAATGGTGCTTCGAGAAAGCGTTGAGTCGTCAGTAAGAACTTCGCCTTTATTGCTGCGGCCTGCGGCGAGCTTCAGTGTTCCTTTTTCATCGGGAAGAAAAAAGTAGCCGCGCTCAACTTTGGTGAGATCGAGCGTTGTTTCGACGAGGCAGGTGAGGATTTGATCGACGGCGCCGACCGCATTCAGTCGGCGGGCCGCTTCGATGAACCAGCGGAGTTGTTCCAGGCCGCTGGTGCTGCTCGATGCGGCGGGAAGCTGCACAAGAAGCTCCCGAATCGTTGATGTTGATTTGTCATCCGGTATGCCAAATCGCATTTTCGGGCCATCAAGGGATCCAAAGTGGACAAGATCCTGAGGCAGGAGACGCTGCCGTTGCACGCGAATCCCATTGACGAACGTGCCGTGACGGCTCTCCATATCGGTGACATGAAATGCCGCGCTCTCGTAGGTAATTTCAGCGTGCCTGCGGGAGACGTGAACGTCTTCAAGAATCAGATCTCGATCTGGCAGCCGCCCTACTGTAAAAGGCGAGTGATCGATGATTCCGGTAGACCGGTGCGGGCCATCGAAGATTTCATATTGTGTCGGCGGAACTGGGTGCATGTCTGGTAATCCGGTCTGAGACAGCCGAGGGCAGAGAAGGTGAGCGTCGGCCGGCCATGTGAAACTGCTTCAAGCGCCGATTATACAAAGCCGCTCCAAATTTCCTGATCTAAAACCATCGGAGGTTGTATTTGGCGGTTTTCTGCCTCTTTTGAGCGAAAAAGCCCCTAAGAGGACGAATTCGTAACAGACATATTGACAAACCTTGCGCACAACGAGCATTCTGTTGCGTTTTCTCAATGGTGTACGCCTCCCTGGCCTGGCGGACTTGGTGCTGCCAGGCTTTCTTTTTGCCTGCGAGCGCGACCAGCGTGAGAATCCTATAATTTTGGGTGATGTCTTCTACTGAGAAAAACCTGAGACCGCTGGAATCGGGCATCTTTACTGACTTCCACGACCGGATGAGCTACGCGGGCTATCTTTGCCTGGATGGCCTGCTGGCCCAGCAGCGTCCGCTTTCCAAACCCGAGCATCATGACGAGATGCTCTTCATCATTCAGCACCAGGTTGCTGAGCTTTGGCTCAAGCAATTGATTCATGAGTTATCCGCCGCGATCTGGCACGTAAAGCACGACCACCTCGACCCATGCTTCAAGATTCTCTCTCGCGCCAAGCTCATCCAGATGCAACTCTTCGATCAATGGGCGGTCCTGGAAACGCTGACACCATCCGAATATATGGAGTTTCGCAGCATGCTGGGGCATGCCTCGGGATTCCAGTCGTTCCAGTACCGGAAGCTGGAATTCCTTCTTGGCAGCAAAAACAGAGACACGCTGAAGGTCTTCGTGGACTCTCCCGCAATTCACGAAGACCTGCTCGCCGTCCTTGAGGCGCCGAGCCTCTACGATGAGTTCCTTCGACATTTGAAACGACGTGGACTTGCTATCCCCGACGAATGCGTAGAACGCGACTGGTCCAGACCTTACGAGAAAAACGAGGAGCTCGTTGGCGTTTTGCGGCAGATTTATGAGCGGCCACGAGAACACTGGGACGCATACGAAATGTGCGAAAAGCTGGTCGATGTAGAGGAATACTTTCAGCTCTGGCGCTTTCGCCACATGAAGACAGTGGAGCGCATCATCGGCTTCCGCGAGGGAACTGGCGGCTCATCGGGTGTGGCCTTTCTGCGCCAGGCGCTCAATCTCACGTTCTTCCCTGAACTATTTGCCTTGCGTACCGGGCTGAAGCAGCGATGAGTTGTCCGATTCAGGAAGCGGTGGCTAAGCTGCTGTCGGGCCCACTGACTGAAGCATCTATCCGACGCCACATATCGCCGCTTTTCACCCGCACACTCGCGAACGATCACATCTATCTAGCGAACCACTCGCTCGGCAGGCCTCTTAATCAGATGGCCGAGGACATCCGCGAAGGCACAGCGCTTTGGGAAACGAAGTTGGGCGACGCCTGGGATGAGTGGCTTTCCGAACAGGAAGCGTTTCGCGAAAGGATTGCAACCCTGATTGGAGCGCCTCGCGCCGATTGTGTCGTGCCAAAGACCTCAGCAGGGCAGGGATTGCGCGCCGTCTTGAACGCCTCTCCGAACAAGCTACGCGTGTTGAGCACGCGCGGCGAATTCGATTCCATTGATCTGATCCTGAAGCAATATGCCGCGCTTGGCCGTATCGAGATGCAATGGATTGGACCTGACTCCGAAGGTCGTTTTACCGCGTCGAGAATGATCGAAGAGTTACGTCCCGGAATCGACCTGGTGGTAATTTCGCAGGTCATGTTTATGGACAGTCAGATTGTCCACGATCTCAGGTTACTGGCCGACAAGTGCCATGCGATTGGCGCCAGATTGCTGGTCGATGCCTACCACGCCATAGGCGTCATTCCGGTTGATGCGGCTGCGATGCAAGCCGACTTTCTCATCGGAGGCAGCTACAAATATCTGCGCGGCGGACCGGGAGCGTGCTTTCTCTATCTTTCTCCAGAAGTCCTGGACAGCGGGCTGCAACCTCTCGATACCGGATGGTTCGCCCGTGAGAACACATTCGGTTATGAACGGCCCGATCCTCCATTACTGCGCGCCGGTGGCGACGCATTCCTTGAATCGACGCCGCCAATTCTGACTTACTATCAGGCACGAAGCGGCCAGAAGTTGACACTGGCACTGGGCGTGGAACGCCTGCGCGCACACAGCCTTGAGCAGTTGACACGCCTGAAGAGTTATCTGCGCGAGATCGGCGTCGAGGCCGTAGGCGGCGACAGCGGCCACGGCGCATTCCTTGCCATACGATTGGACGACGCCAAGTCCATTTCAGCGACGTTAGCTCAGCGAGGTGTGATCACAGACGCACGCGGCCCATGGCTGCGTCTGTGCCCGGATTGTTTGACTCAGGACAAGGAGCTTCGAATAGCCGCGACGTTTCTAGGTGAGGTACTGGAGCAGATCCATTCCTAGAAGGATGCTGAAAGAGGAGTGGTTTTGAAGGGGCACGGCTTTAGCCGTGCCGTAGGTGCCGCAGATTGAGTGCGGCTTTAGCCGCCGAGGGACGGTTTTATCCCGTCGCGGCACTTTTCAGCAACCTTCTAGAAGGCGCCTCGTTTCGTCCTGATTATTTCTGTACTTGATCAAGCGCCAGATTCAACTCAAGCACGTTGACGCGCGGTTCTCCGAGCACGCCAAACTGGCGGGACTGGGTGTGGGCCAGAACAAGATTACGCACGGTGTCGGGTCTAAGATTGCGTGTCTGCGCAATGCGATCGACCTGGAAGAGAGCCGCCGCAGGCGAGATGTCAGGATCGAGTCCCGAGCCTGAAGCCGTGACCAGATCGATGGGCACTGGCTGGTTGTTTCCATTCTGCTGATATTTTGCGACGTCCCCCTGAATGCGCGAGACCAGCTTCTGGCTTGAAGACGCGAGATTCGATCCGCCCGACGACGTTGCATCATAGCCATTGCCAGCCGCAGATGGACGGCTGTGAAAATATTTGTCGCTGTTGAAACTTTGCCCAATAATTCTGGAGCCAACGATCTGGCCATTGTTGGAGATGAGTTGTCCTTCGGCCTTGTCTCGGAAAGCCAAGTGAGCGAAAGCTGTTACAGCCAAGGGATAGGCGATGCCCAGCAGCAAGGTCGTTACCAGCGTGAAGCGAATCGAAATAATAAGTGATCTTTTCATGGTTTTCCCTTGATGTTTCCCTTTAGACCAGGTGCAGCCCGTTCAACACAACGTCAATGAGCTTGATGCCAACGAAAGGGACAATAACGCCGCCTACGCCATAAATAATGAGGTTGCGTCGCAGCAGCGCCTGCGCCGACTTCGGCGCGTATTTCACCCCACGAAGCGCAAGCGGTACGAGCGCAATGATGATGATGGCGTTGAAGATCACTGCCGACAAAATCGCTGAGTGCGGAGTCTTGAGGTGCATTACGTTCAACGCGTTCAGCACCGGAAAAACCCCTGCAAACATAGCGGGGATAATGGCGAAATACTTGGCAACGTCATTTGCGATGGAGAAGGTCGTGAGCGCTCCCCGCGTCATGAGTAACTGCTTGCCGATTTCAACAATCTCGATCAGCTTGGTCGGGTTTGAATCGAGATCGACCATATTGCCGGCCTCTTTAGCCGCCTGCGTGCCCGAATTCATGGCCACACCTACATCGGCCTGAGCTAACGCAGGTGCATCGTTGGTGCCATCTCCCGTCATGGCAACGAGCTTTCCTTTGCCCTGCTCGCGCTTGATCAAATCCATCTTGTCTTTGGGTTTCGCTTCAGCCAGAAAGTCGTCAACGCCCGCTTCGCGAGCGATAACGGCCGCCGTCAGGGGATTATCACCCGTGATCATAATGGTGCGGATGCCCATGGCGCGCAGCCGCGCAAGCCGGTCCTTCAGGCCGCCTTTGACAATGTCCTTGAGATAGACAACGCCGAGCGCGGTGCTGTTCTCAGCTACAACCAGAGGCGTTCCGCCGAGGCGGGCAATCTCTTCAACCTTGTCAGTCACTTTCCGCGGAAGACTCGAACCCTGCTGCTCCAGGAAGCGTGCGATAGCATCGGCAGAACCTTTGCGAATCAAGGTTCCCGGCAGGTCTACGCCAGACATGCGAGTCTGCGCGCTGAACGGAACAAACTCCGCTTGCATCCCCGTCAGATCGCGCCCGCGCAGATTGTATTTCTCTTTCGCCAGCACGACGATGGAACGGCCTTCCGGTGTCTCATCGGAAAGCGATGCAAGTTGCGCCGCGTCCGCAAGACGTTCCGTGCTGATCCCCGGAGCGGGCAAAAACTCGGTCGCCTGACGATTCCCGAGCGTGATGGTTCCCGTCTTATCGAGCAGCAGGGTATTTACATCGCCCGCAGCTTCGACAGCGCGTCCAGACATGGCCAGTACGTTGTATTGCACAAGACGGTCCATGCCTGCAATCCCGATGGCTGAGAGAAGTCCGCCGATAGTAGTAGGGATCAGGCAGACGAGCAACGAAACCAATACGAAGATCGTCTGCGGCGCGTGCGAGTAGATGGCGAATGGCTGCAACGTTGCAACCGCCAGAAGAAAGACGATCGTCAGACCTGAGAGAAGAATGCTCAACGCAATTTCGTTCGGTGTCCTTTGCCGTTCAGCGCCTTCAACCAAAGCAATCATCCGGTCGAGAAACGTCTCGCCCGGATTCGATGTGATTCGAATTTTGATCCAATCGGAGAGAACCCGCGTCCCGCCTGTGACTGCAGAACGGTCGCCGCCGGCCTCGCGAATGACCGGCGCCGATTCGCCAGTGATAGCCGATTCGTCTACCGACGCAACACCTTCGATGACTTCGCCGTCGCCCGCGATAAATTGCCCGGCTTCGACCTTGATGATGTCATCGACGCGAAGCGCGGAGCTGGAAACTGCTTCGGTGCTGCCGTCTTTCCTGTAGCGATAGGCCATAGTTTCGCCCTTGGCCTTTCGCAAAGTGTCAGCTTGCGCCTTGCCGCGGCCCTCCGCCATGGCCTCGGCGAAGTTGGCAAACAGTACGGTGAACCAGAGCCATAGTGTGATCTGCAGATCGAATGCGAATCCGGGCTGGTGCCGAACGATGTCCTGAATCAGCAGCGCAGTGGTAAGCACGCTGCCAACTTCCACGACGAACATGACCGGGTTTTTGATCATGGCGCGTGGATTGAGTTTGGTAAAGGCGCCGATAATCGCCTGGCGCAAAATAATCGGATTCCAGAGACTCTGTTTTTCTGCCATTGCTTTCTCCGCTGCCCTAGAAAAGTTGTCCTGCGTGCAGCAACAGGTGCTCAAGAATGGGACCGAGGCTTAACGCCGGAAAAAAGGTGAGCGCGCCAACGATAAGAACGACGCCCGTCAACAGGACCGTGAATAGCCCTGTATTGACTGGGAACGTTCCAGGTGACGGCGGCACGCTCTTCTTCTGCGCCAGGTTGCCTGCCAGAGCGATCATCGGGACCATCATCAGGAAGCGGCCGGTGAGCATAGTGAACCCGAGGCTCAGGTTGTACCAGTGCGTGTTGGCGCTCAATCCCGCGAACGCAGAACCGTTGTTTCCGGCCCCTGAGGTAAAGGCGTAAAGAATCTCGCTTAAGCCATGCGGCCCGTTGTTTGTCAGGCTGCTCAATCCCATGTGCGGTGAGAGTACCGAGATGGCTGTAAGTGTCAGGATGATGAGAGGGAAGATCAGCACATAAAGCATGGCCATCTTCACGTCATAGGATTCGATTTTCTTGCCAAGGTATTCCGGCGTTCGCCCAACCATCAATCCCGCAATAAATACGGACAGCACAACATAAATCAGCATGCCGTAAAGCCCTGCGCCGACTCCGCCAAAGACGATTTCGCCCAGCATGATGTTCGCCAGCGGTACCATGCCGCCAAGAGGCGTAAACGAGTCATGCACTGAGTTGACCGCTCCGCAGCTGGCGTCAGTAGTGATAGTCGCAAACAGAGCGGATTGTGAGATCCCGAAGCGAACTTCCTTGCCTTCCATATTGCCGCCGGATTGCAGCGCACTGACATGCTGATCGACTCCGTGGAGCAACGGATGCGGCTGCGACTCAGCCCAGTAAGCGGTGGTAAATCCTGCGATGAAGAGCACAGACATGCACGCGAAAACCGCCCAGCCATGGCCTGCCGATCCTGTCATTCTGCCGAGCGTCACTGTGAGAGCCGCCGGGATGATGAAGATCGAGAACATCTGCAGCAAATTGGTGAATGGCGTCGGGTTCTCAAAGGGATGAGCGCTGTTTGCATTAAAGAAGCCGCCGCCGTTTGTGCCGAGCATTTTGATGGCTTCCTGCGAAGCGACCGGGCCTTGCGCAATGGTCTGCGTCTGGCTCGGCTGTTCAAGAGTGGAAACGGTGGTGTAGGGTTTCAGGTTCTGCACAACACCTTGCTCAATCAGTGCGCCCGCATAGATCAGGCAAATGGGCAGCAGAATGTAGACGATCGAGCGAGTTGTATCCGCCCAGAAGTTGCCGATCGTCTTCGATTCCTTGCGTGCGATACCGCGCACAAGAGCAATCGCAACGGCGATCCCGACTGCGGCGCTCAGAAAGTTGTGATACGCGAGACCCGCCATTTGCGTGAAGTAGCTCATGGTGGTCTCTGGCGTGTATGCCTGCCAGTTGGTATTCGTGGTGAATGAGGCAGCAGTATTCCACGCAAGATCGGGCGCGACCCCCGCAAGGTGCTGCGGGTTCCATGGAAGAAAGTGCTGTGCTCGTTCGATGACGTAGGTAAGCAACAAGGAAACGAAGCTGAAAAGAAGCAGCGCGACGGAATATTCGCGCCAGGTCATCTCTTCTTCTGGCCGTATGCCGGAAAGCCTGTAAATAAGCCTCTCAATTGGCCGCAGAACCGGGCTTAGAAATGTGCGCTCACCCCCGAGCACGCGCGCAATATAGATTCCCAGCGGGCGCATAAGTGCAAGCAACAAGGCAAAGAAAATGAGTGATTGGAGCCAACCATTGGCTGTCATTTCAAAACTTCTCCGGATAGAGCAAGGTCACAACAAGATAGGCCATCATCAGAACGGTGACGGCAACGATAATTACCGTAAGAATGCTCATAAACCGGCTACCTCAGGCGCTCGCAGGCACTCACATAGAGGAGCGCAACGGCAAAAAAAATAAGGGTGAAGAACAGCACGAGAAGGTCCCACATGATGCACCTTTCTTTGAACGCAGACCTGAAAAAGGCCCGTCGGAACAGGCCTCTTCTTAGTAAATGGGTCTCACGCTAAGTCGCGCATAAGGGATTTATAAGGAAGTCGTAAAGAGGACTATTCAGGCGCGCCCTCAGGCAGAAAGCGATAGCCCACCCAGGGTTCAGTCTGAATGTATTCCTTGGCCGAATCACCCTGTAATTTCTTGCGCAGCTGGCCTACAAACACGCGAAGATATTCGGGCTGCTGCGCGGATTGCGCTCCCCACACAGAAGTAAGCAGCGCGCGATGCGTGATGACTTTCCCGGCATTACGCGCAAAGTGCAGGAGCAGGTCGAACTCTTTGGGAGTCAAGTGAACAGCTCGGCCATTCACCGTCACGCTATGCGCTGCCGGGTCTACGACGAAATCGCCGGCCTCGATTGCGACATCGGTATTGCGGTCTGGCGCGCGCCGCAGATGCGCGCGTACACGAGCCAGCAACTCCTGCGTGCTGAAGGGCTTGGTCACATAGTCATCTGCGCCTGCATCGAGCGCTTCGATCTTCGTCCGCTCCTGATCGCGAACCGAAAGCACCAGAATTGGAACGTCGCTCTTTGCGCGAACCGCGCGTGAAAGCTCGATGCCGGTCATGCCTGGCATCATCAGGTCGGTAATGATCAGATCAGGCATCCAGTCCTGCACCAGATGAAGTGCCTCTTCCGGTTCATTCGCTGTGCGCACGTCATAACCTTGCGCGGAAAGCGCGGCACGCAACACGCGGGTGATCTGCATTTCGTCGTCTATTACCAGCACTCGTTCGGCCATACTTCGATACAGTATCATCGCGTTTGGGATGCAAAAGCAAAATAGCCGCGTGGGCATAACGGTACTTCGTTACGCATTATCTACGGCACTCGCCCTCGTGTTAGTGGTGATATTCCGGCGCCTGATCCATGTAAATGTCACAACCGTAGCCTTGAGCTTTCTGGTGCTCGTGTTGGTTGTGGCAACCAGATGGCGCCTTGTTCATTCGGTATATCTTTCAATTCTTTGCACTCTACTCTATAACTTCTTCTTTCTGCCGCCGCTGGGAACATTTACGATCACCGACCCTCAGAACTGGGTAACTCTGTCAGTGTTTCTTGGCACCAGCGTTCTGGTTAGCCAACTCTCAGAGAGTGAGCGCAAGCAAAGAGAAATTTCAGAGCAAAGGCGCGGAGAAGTGGAGCGATTGTACGAATTCAGCCAGCAATTGCTCATGCACGAGGATTTGCGTGACCTGGCGCGCACTGCGCCTTCCATCGCCGCCAAGGTGTTCAGTCTGCGCGCGGTAGCGCTCTACGTTGCGGGGCAGGATGCCGCATACTACTCGGACCCTGAGAATGAACTGATTCCGGCCATCGAGCTAAAGCAGGTTGCGCAAAACCCCGAGCCAGGTGTCCGCGAGACGGATGGTGCTTTTGTTCTTCCTCTCATGTTTGGCATGCAATCAGCCGGAGCGTTGGCTGTGGCGAATGGCGTGTATTCGCTCGAAATGTATGAAGCGATCGGTGGATTGGTAGCCATTGCCCTTGAGCGTGCCGCAGCCCTCGAGCGCACCAGCCACATGGAAGCAACACGCGAAGGCGAGCGCCTGCGTAGCGCGCTGCTCGATTCCGTGACGCACGAGTTACGCACTCCTCTCACCGCAATTCGCGCAGCAGCCACAACATTGATCGGCCATCCAACTCTTCCGGAAGCGGAGCGAAACGAGATGTATGCAGTGGTGGATGAAGAGAGCCTGCGCCTCGATCGGCTCATTGGTGAAGCAGTCGAGATGGCCCAGCTGGACTCCGCAGGCCTCCATGTGCGGCTGCGGCCGGAGAATGTGCAGGACTTAATCGATATGGTCTTGCAGGAACAGCACGCGCGTCTCCGTGGACGCAAGGTCGAGGTGCACGTTCCCGAGTCCCTTCCTAGTGTTCCGATGGATCAGGAATTGGTAAGACGTGTTCTGCGACATCTGATTGAAAACGCGCTGAAGTATTCGCCGGCAAAATCCCCGGTGGAGATTACGGCTGAAACCGTAGGCGAACGATTGCTGGTGCACATCGCCGACCACGGCGTTGGCATAAATCGATCGGAGCAGCCGTTCATTTTCGATAAATTTTTTCGCGGCAGCAATCAACGTGATCGCGTGGATGGAAGCGGCATGGGATTGGCAATTGCGAAAGCGATTCTTACCGCACACGGCGGCGGCATTGAGGTAAAGAGCGAACGTGGTAGCGGAGCCGTATTTACTTTCTGGTTGCCGCTTTCCGGTCTCGCCTAGCGTCTCCGGAAAGCAAATCCGGCGGATGAAAAATGGGTTTGGATAGGGGACAGCCGTCACACTGGGGCTGTCGTCTGCAATGCTGCTTCCCAAGCTCAACTACCACGGCGTGGAACTCGTTGTAGTGCTTAGCGCGAGAAGCCTCATCATCCTCAACGAATGCACCGAGCGCGAGTTCCTGCACTTCCACATAACCTGCTTTTTCATCCGCGAGACCATGACGCGTGACAAGCCTTCGCAGATACTCATCCACCACCATCACCGGTTGACCCAGTGCGTAGAGCATGATGGCGTCAGCTGTCTCAGGGCCGACGCCCGGCAGAGCCAGCAATTGCTGCCGCGTTTTCGTTGCTTCCTGTGCGGAAAGCCGAGTCAGCGATCCTTGATATTCGCAATCGAGAAAATGAACAAAGGCTTTGATCGATGAAGCCTTTCGTCGCATAAATCCCGATGGACGGATAAGGGTTTGAAGCTCTCCTTCAGAAATTGTGCGCAGAGCTTCCAGGTTCAAGACACCGCTTCCCCGCAGATTCTCAATCGATTTCTCGACCGCCTGCCACGAGGTGTTTTGCGTAAGATATGCGCCTACGATGACTTCAAGCGGAGTCTCCGCCGGCCACCACTGCTGCGGTCCATACGCATCCACAAGTGCGGTGTACATTCGGCGAAGCAAAGCCGCAGATTTCATGCGAGGTTCGGCTCAGGCAATACCTGCATCCTCTCGCTGCTGGCGCAGTTGAAGCTTCCATCCCAGCAGCTTCGCTTTCGTCGCTTCAGCCTCGGCTTCCGGAATCATGCCCTTGTTCTGATACAAAATGGACAAGCTGGTGTGCGCCAGAACGTCGTCGGGATCGATCTCAGCGAGGCGTAACGCGACACCGATGGCTTCATCGAGTTCACCGATGTCTTTGAGTGCGCGGATCAATCCGTGCATAGCGTCGAGCATCGAGGGATCGTCAGCAAGGCAGGAGCGAAAAGCGGCCACAGCGCCTGCCAGATCACCGTCGGCAACCTTGTCGATCGCATCGTAATACTGGTCCGTAGCTGAAGACATGCTAAATACAATGATATCTCGCTGGAAAATGAAGGAATTGTAATGACGAGCACCACAGGAACAGTGAAAACCAGTACCGAATACTTGTTCTTCAACACGAAAAAGCGCCGCGAGATTGTGCTGTTGACCCCGCAGCTTGAAGAGATCGTCGAGCGAAGCGGGATTCGCGACGGCTTTTGCTTTGTCTCAGCCATGCACATCACTGCGGCCATCTACGTCAACGATCTTGAGAACGGTTTGATCGCCGATATACAGGACTGGCTGGAAGCACTCGCACCTGCCCGGCCTAATTATCGTCATCATCAGACGGGGGAAGACAACGCAGACGCGCACTTAAAGGCATTGCTGCTGCACCACGAGGTGACCTTACCCATCACGAATAGTCGGCTCGATCTGGGCACCTGGCAACAAATCTTTTATGCAGAGTTCGATGGGCAACGGCGCAAGCGGGTCATCGTGAAGCTCATGGGAGTGGTGTAGCCGCCGCCCGCTCAGTCGAGGCGGCACCGGGGATGGCCGCAGAGATAGCTGCAGGTTTAGTGGCCGGAACTTGAACTGCCGGCGCCTGCGGTGCGGTCACTCGCGGCAGCACGATGATGTCCACACGACGGTTCTGCGCGCGGCCCTCAATGGTTGCGTTTGTCGTCGCCGGATGGTATTCCGCATAGCCGGACGCTGAGAGTCGCGCCGGCGCAAATTGATGGCCGACGATGAAGATGCGAGCCAGCCGCGTAGCGCGGGCCGTCGAAAGCTCCCAGTTCGAATCGAACTGTTCGGTGTGAATCGGTATGTTGTCAGTGTGGCCTTCGATGCGGACATCGTATGGAGTGGCGCGCAGAGCCTCGGCAATCTCGCCGAGTGTTGCGATCGACGCTGGTTGAGGAGCCGCTGCGCCGCTTTCATAAAATCCGGCTTCGCGCAGCGAAATAATCAGGCCTTCGCGTCCAATCCGCAATGCAACAACGTGCTTGGCGATCTGGTTCGAGAGAAGGCCTTCAAGATTCCGCTTGATGCGTTCGAAGTCCTGCTGCACTTCAGGGGAAGCAAGCATCTCGTCGCCCATCACGACATTCATCGGGATAGCGGGAACATCTTCCGACGCGGAAGCTGCGGACTGAGTCGCTTTTGTTGGAACCGCAGATTGGAAGAGCCCCAGAGACCTGAAAGCTGAGTTGATAGACGCTGCCGCCTGTGCCTGCTTTTGCTGGTCAGCCTTGGATGTGGCATACATCACGACGAAGAATGCGAAGAGCAGGGTAATGAAGTCGGCGTAGGAAATCAGCCAGCGCTCATGGTTCGAGTGGTGCTTGTCCTTGCGCCGTCTCATGCCTGCTGTCCTTGCGGCTTTTTCCGGCGCTGCGCCAGAAAGCTCTGCAGCTTCACCTCAATCATGCGGGGATTCATGCCCTCAATGATGGAGATAACGCCCTCCAGCGTCATCTCCTTGATGCGCTGCTCTTCGTGCAAACGAAAACGCAGCTTGCCCGCAGAGGGAAGAAAAAGAATATTCGCCGAGCCGACTCCGTAAATCGTAGCGACAAAAGCGACGGCAATACCGCGGCCAACCTCATCGATATGGTCGAGATGCTGCATGACCTGAATCAGCCCCATCACCGCGCCGATGATGCCGATCGTCGGCGCAAACCCACCAGCGGATTCAAATACCGAGGGAATGGCTTCTTCTCTCTGCGCATGGTTGTCGAGCTGCAACTCCATGATCTTGCGCAACTCGGCAGGCTCCGTGCCGTCCACCGCCAGCGTGAGCGCCTGCTTGAGAAATGAATCGGAGATGGTCGGCAGATCCTGGTCCAGTGAAACGATGCCGCTGCGTCGCGCCTTGTTGGCAAAGCTCAGCAGCAGCTGAACCGTTGCGTCGCTGTCGACCTTCTTCGAAAAGAAGACGCCCGTCAGGCGTTTGAAAGCAGCGCCAACGGTTGCCAGCGGGAACTGCAGCATGACCGCGCCGAGCGTTCCGCCAAGAACGATCATGGCCGCCGTCGGCTGCAGAATCTGGCCCACATGACCACCCTCAATCAGCAGGCCGGCAAGAATTCCAGCCAGCGCAAGTATCACACCACCAAAGCTGCTCTTATCCATGATCAGTTCTTCCCAATGAATTCTTTCCGAATCTGAATTGCCAAAAAATATGAGAGCCGTTAGATTTCCTTCCGCCGCCGTCGTAGCTGTGCCGCGTCATCCAATCCGTCGGGAATCTCTCCCGAATGCATTGCCTGCTCCGCTGCCACCGCACGCAGCCCCGCCGCGCCCCCGGCAACGTTTGCCAGGTCTGCCGCGCCGGCAGTAGACAGCTGCGAGAAAACATTGACCAGAAGCATCAATCGATAGGCGGAAATGCGACGCACCACTTCCTGGCATGGCTCCGATACAACGATCTTCTCGCCGTGAATCAGCGTGAGCATGGTATCGGGAGCCGACTCCACATACTTGATCAGGTCGCAGTTCACGACCATTGCCTGTCCATTGAGCCGGGTGAGTTCAATCATGCCCCTGAAACCTCCTGCATCTGGATTGGCTTATCGGCATCGCGGCTAAAAGATTGATGAGCAAACGCGGCTCACTCGGCAATATCGAGCCATACGCACGTTGCTTGCCAAACACGAGGACGAATCCTCTTCACGCATAAAGTGCCTTTACCTCGCGCCGATGAAGGCAGTGGGTAACGTGGTTCCTGTGGAAACGGTGACCCGGTCATGAACAACGCGTTCCTGCGCCGGTCAGGCACCCGAAACGGGCAACCTAAATCAACGCAAAAGAGGAGCACAATTTATGTCATTGGGTGTCCTGAATAACATTTCCGCCATCTACGCGGAGAACAACCTGAACTCGACGCAGGCGGGCCTGCAGAACACGCTGACGCAGCTCTCGTCCGGTTCGCGTATCAACTCGGGTGCTGACGATGCAGCCGGTCTTTCGCTTGCGAATGGCCTTGGCGCTAACTCCGCCGCCCTCACGCAATCTTCGACCAACGCCAGCGAAGGCGTCGGGCTGCTGCAAGTCGCCGATGGCGCGCTTTCGCAGGTGACCAACCTGTTGAACCGTGCTGTTACGCTGGCGACTGAAGCTTCCAACGGCACGCTGAACACGGCGCAGGACAGCGCTGCCAACTCCGAGTTTCAGTCGATCCTGGATGAAATCAGCAACATCGGTAGCACGACCACCTACAACGGCCAGCAGGTATTCGGCGGCAGCTTCCAGATCTTTACCGGAGACGGAACAGTGGGTGGTGGCTTTGCTGACACAATCACCCTGAGCGGGCTTACGAGCGCTGCAGTCGGTGACAGCACTGGTTCCGCTGGCCTTACCTATACCTCGGGCGCTGGCACAGCAACGTCAACCCTTACCTACACCCCGGTTGCAGCGGACAGCGTCAAGCTGAGCGCGGACGATCTGACTTCGGCAGCCAATGCTCAGACGGCACTGAACGATGTCTACACCGCGGTACAGGATGTAGCGGCGGAACGCGGCTACACCGGCGCTCAGATCAACACGCTGAACGCAGTCAGCAACGTCGAAAGCACCGAGCAGGAGAACGTGGTCTCGGCGCAGAACTCCATCCAGGCGACCGACTATGCTTCGGCCACCTCGAACCTCTCGAAGTA
>Ga0209773_10000169_pt1 | contig 19655 bp, 18 predicted proteins | sample BogFormECP14_OM1_FD_188244 | JGI IMG/M metagenome (GOLD analysis project Ga0209773, IMG submission 188244) | Bog forest soil microbial communities from Calvert Island, British Columbia, Canada - ECP14_OM1 (SPAdes) (version 2) | ecosystem: Environmental > Aquatic > Freshwater > Wetlands > Bog ... | reverse complement strand
GCAGCCTCCTTTCTATGACCCCAAAGCTGACGATGCCGTGAACTACGGCGGCATGGGCGCCGTCATCGGACACGAAATCAGCCATGGGTTCGATGATTCGGGCTCCAAATTCGACGGCGCGGGCAATCTCCGCGAATGGTGGACGCCGGAAGACCGGAAGAATTTCAATGAACATGCCGATTGCGTTGTGAAACAGTTTGATGGCTACGAAGTGGAACCGGGCCTGCACCAAAACGGCAAGCTCGTGCTCGGCGAGAGCATTGGCGACCTCGGCGGCGTGGCCATTGCTTACGCTGCATACGAGAAATCCATCGCGGGCAAACGCCCGAAAGACATCGACGGATTTTCGCCGGAGCAGCGCTTCTTCCTCGGATGGGCCCAAGTGTGGGGAACGAATCAGAGGGCGGAGGCAGCACGTCTGCAAACCAATACCGATCCCCACCCGCTCGCACGCTTTCGCGGGAATGGTCCGCTGTCGAACATGGAAGCGTTTGCCAAGGCCTTTGGCTGCAAAAAGGGAGACCCGATGGTCCGAGAGCAGCTCTGCAAGATCTGGTAGCTATGCCCCAATGCACTGGCAATCGCGCGACGCCGCAGGCGCAGTTTCAAGCGAGGAAAAGCTCTTACAGATATCTCGTTGGCTGCGCTTCGGTGATTGCTGGCTTCACGAGGCCAGCCTCGAACCTTCGCACGAGTAGAGAAGTGTGAACTGCTGGGCGTCGCAAGGAGATAATCGTTACTATGCGTGTTGGAGTCTTCACGCCTCTGCTCTCTCAGCTTTCGCTGCCTGACGTTCTCAAGAAACTCGCCGCACTGCGCATCAATACAATCGAACTTGGCACTGGAAATTATCCGGGCGATGCGCACTGTGAGCTTGCAATCCTTGACGATAGCCGCGCGTTCGCGGCCTTTCAGAAGGTGCTTGCCGACCACGGGGCGCAGATCAGCGCCCTGAGTTGTCACGGGAATGCTTTGCATCCTGATAAGGCGCGCGCAGCGCAGGACAATGCGGTGAGTCGCAAGACGATCCTGCTTGCGGAAAAACTCGGGATACCTGTGGTGATTGATTTTTCGGGATGCCCCGGCGATTCGCCGCGCGCCACCGCACCCAACTGGGTGACCTGTCCATGGCCTCCGGAATATCTGCAGGTTCTCGACTGGCAGTGGAACCAAGTGGTGGCTCCTTACTGGATCGAGCACGTAAAATTCGCCCAGGATCACGGCGTGAAAATCGCCATCGAAATGCATCCTGGATTTGTGGTTTACAGTCCAGAGACGATGCTCAAGCTGCGCTCGATCGCCGGGCCTGGCGTGGGCTGCAACTTCGATCCCAGCCACTTGTTCTGGCAGGGCATCGATCCCATAGCCGCAGTGCGCGTGTTGGAAGGGGCGATCTTCCACGTCCACGCGAAAGATACGCAACTCTACCCAATTAATCTGCAACGCGCCGGAGTGCTGGACACCAAGCCCTACACCGACGAGCGCGCGCGCAGTTGGATTTTTCGCACCTGCGGCTACGGTCATGGCGCGGAGTGGTGGAGCGAATTCATTTCCACGCTGCGAATGTTCGGGTACGATTCCGTGCTCTCCATCGAACACGAAGATAGCCTGCTCTCCGCGGAAGAGGGGCTTACCAAGGCTGCGAATTTCCTCAATGAGATCGTAATCCGTGAGCGCCCGTCGGCGGCGTGGTGGTTGTAGCGCGCGGCGGAGAATAAACTCGATGAAAACATTCACAGAAATTAAATGAGCTCCGCCGCATGCTGATTTTCTCGACGATTGTCGCAATCTTCGTTTACGGGATGATCTCCGCCATGTTGGGCACGATTTTGCCCGACCTCTCGGATCGCTTCCGCCTTTCACCCCGCCAGAACGGCACCATCGCCTTCGCGCAGGCGCTCGGGCTGATCATTGCGTCGCTGGGCGTGGGCCCGCTGCTCGATAACGAAGGAAAGAAGCTCGGACTTATCATCGGGCTCGCATTGATCGCTATAGCGCTCTTTGCGCTTCCGCGCTCGTCCGGTTTTCGCAGCATTCTATTTTTGCTCTTCCTGCTCGGTGTAGGCGGAGGGATTGTCGTGACCGGCGCGAATGCTCTGGTCAGTGATGTGGGCGAAGCGCACCGAGCCACCGCACTCAATATGGTGAATTTGTTTTTTGGGCTCGGCGCACTGGCTACCCCGTTTATCTCGGCGAACCTTTTCGGACGAAACTGGATTCGCCTTTGCTACACCATCGCCGCCCTCACCGTCGTCTCGCTCGCGATCGAAGCATCAACCAAAATGCCGGTGCCTACTCGAGCCGGCGGGTTCGTGCTTGCGAATGCGGCTCCCGTTCTCGGCCGTCCCCTGCTTTTCCTGCTTGGATTATTTCTTTTTCTTTACGTGAGCTGTGAGGTGGGAATCTGGAACTGGCTGCCGCGTCACCTGATCGCGCAGGGCATTCCTGAATCGCGCGCGCTCAACATTCTTTCGCTGGGATTCGCGCTCGGCCTGCTGATTGGCCGTGTGGGCGTCTCACCCATCCTGATTCGCGTTCCCGCAATCACGGTCTTACTCTGCGCATCGATCGTGATGGCAATCTCGACTTTCCTGATGCTGCGGCTAAGCAATCCTTTCACCGCTGCCATTCTGGTCTTGCTCGCAGGGCTTTCGATGGCGCCGGTCTTCCCCACCACGCTGGCCATCGTTGGTGATAATTTCCCTCGCATGACGGGAACTGCCATCGGATTTGTGATTACCTGTGGTTGGATTGGCCTCGCCGTCAGTTCGCGCATCATAGGTTTCATCGCGGGCGGCGATCCTCGCCGGCTCAAAAGAGCTCTGCTCGTGATCCCGGCTTCGGCCGTGCTGATGGTGGTCCTGGATTTAGCGATCCAGCATGTGCTGCGCTAAGGCAACGATGCGCTCGGCGGGACGTTGCATCCGGAAGTCCTTGCGCGCTAAACCGTCAACGCTTTCATGTACTCTGCGTCAATCTTCAGCGCTTCCATCGGCGGCATGTCGTACTGCTCCTGCTCGATAAAGGCATGCTTGATGTTCGCTTTTTTTGCCGCCAAGAAAATCGGACGGTAGTCAATGCTTCCGCGGCCCAACTCAGCGGAAGGCGGCGGATTCGTATCGGAACCCGGCTCGCCGCTCAACTTGAAGTCCTTCACATGCAGCATGGAAATGCGCGTGGGATAGCGCCGCAAATAATCCACCGGATTTTTGCCGCCAACAATCACCCACCCGCAGTCCATCTCCATCGTTACTTTTGCGGGATCTGTCAGGCGCAGCAGCTCGTCGTAAATTACCACGCCGTTCACCGCGCGGAACTCCGCCGTATGGTTGTGGTACCCAAATTTAATTCCGGCCGCATTCACGCGCTCGCCGAGCCGATTGAATTGCTCCGCGTTCCAGCGCCAGTCCTCAAGCGTCATCGCTTCTCTGGCAGTCTTCTTAGCTTCAGCTGTCGCAGGCGATCCCTGCGGAAATCCGGGCGACGCGCAGATGATGTACTCCAGCCCGAGCTCTTTTCCGAACTGGATGACGTCGTCGAGGTGTGGCGCCAGGTCCGCATACGAATAGTGGGCGCTCACGCAATGCAGCCCTGCTTGTTCCATGGCCTGCTTCACGTCGCTCGCGCTGCGGCCAAAAAATCCCGCAGCTTCAACCTCACGGTAGCCCATCGCGCTCAGCTGACGGAGCGTTCCGTCATAGTCCTTTGGCAACAATTCTCTGACGGAGTAGAGCTGCAATCCGAGCGGCAAGCCCAACGGATTCGCCATCAGCCAAGGTGCATCGGCACAAGCGGCGGCGAAAGCCACCGACGCCGAAGCAGTCTTCAGAAAATTCCTTCTGGAGATTCCTCGCATGGTCACGCCCCTGTTCTGAAGTGATGGTCATCTCAATAACTCGCGCGAACCGCGCTTACCCGTGAATCGCCTTCGCGTCCGAATCCCACGTGGCAATCGTTTTCTTGAAGTACGCGTAGTTCGCCAAATGGCAGCCGATCGCGGTGTGATTGCCAAACACTTCGTTCTCAACAGAGGTTTTGCGCGTCCGTACCGAATTGAAAAAATTCGCCTGGTGCGCCGAAACGTCGCTGTATCCAGCCGGCGCCGTAAAAATCTCGGACTGCACCGTTGTCTGATAATCGAGTGGCGCGGGTTGCGGATTTTCCGTCGCCCACTTCGCGAGATACGCATTACGAAGCCGCGCCGGCCAACCCTTGGTGGAATACGTCTCGGGCTTGGGAGTAATGTCTTGCGGCGTAAATGTCAGCGTCTGATTCAGAATTTCCATTGTGCCCTTCGTGCCCTGGAATTTGATCGGTTCGCCGCCTTGCTTGGCATTGTTCAGATTGCAGTACAGCGATACGCGGAAGTTCGGATAGTCGTAAACCGTCTCAATCACGTCGGGGAAATCGCGCCCGTCCTTCCAACGAAATAATCCGCCAGTTGTTTGCGCGCGTTGCGGAACTTCATTGATTCCCGCAACAAAGTGAATCCCCGAAAGCAGATGCACGAACAAATCCCCCGCCAGGCCCTCGCCGTAATCGGCGAAACAGCGCCAACGGAAAAAGCGTGCCGCGTCAAACGGGCGCTGCGGCGCTCCCACCAGGAAGGCATTCCAATCAATGGTCTGTTCGCTCGCATCCGGAGGAATCGGATACACCCAAGCGCCGCTGGGCGAATTCCGGTTCGACGACCCCTCGATCAGGAAAACCTCGCCGAGCGCACCCGACGAATACAGCTCGCGCGCCTTTTCGTACACGATGGAGCTGACGCGCTGACTGCCGACTTGCATGATGCGATTTCCTTTTCGCACCGCATCCACCATCGCGAAGCCGTCCTCCACGTTGTGCGACATAGGCTTTTCGCAATAAACGTCCTTTCCAGCCGCGCAAGCATCCACCACCACTCGGCGATGCTGATGATCCGGGACCGCCACGATCACCGCGTCCACATCCTTGCGGTCCAGGATCTCTTTATAATTACGCGTTGCCGGCACCTGCTTCCTCACCGCTTCCTGGGCCGCCTCGTGCCGACTGTCGTAAAGGTCGCACACCGCAACGCATTCGACGCCAGGCACCGCGAGCGACGCATCGAGCAGCTCGCATCCGCGCGTGCCCGTCCCGATGGATGCGAATCGGACGCGATCGCTCGGAGCTACCGCGCGGTCGGCACCCCAAAGCGCCGCCGGCTCCAGCAGGTTGATCTTGGAACTCGCTCCGGCAGCCACGGAACCCGCACTGATCTGCATGAACGTCCTGCGTGTTAGAGACTTCATCCGTTGTCCTTTCTTGCTTACATAGTCCGCGCTCGACCGGCTGCATTGTCGGCCGCGGTAATCGCGATCTCGAGATTCTTCTCTACAGATGCTCCCGGGCGGTTCAGCACCGCTGAATCGGGCGATACGAGAACAAACGAATTTCCCCGGACGGCAACGAGAGTCGCAGCGGATGCTAGTAATTCGATGGAGCATCCTGCAATTCATAGCTTACAAAAGCCAGTCGCTTGCTGTCCGGCGACCATGACGGCACGTTAATAGTCCCCTGGCCGCCGAACAATTTCGCTAGAACGCTAATCTTCCCACCCTCGCGGGACATCAGCCGCAGCGTAACGTCCTTATTCGGCGGATGACCCGTCACGCTTTTGTCGAAGGAGAGAATGACCATCCATTTCCCGTCCGGAGAGATGTGCGGGAACCAATCGTTAAAATCATCGTGGGTGATCTGCTCTTGTTCGCTGCCATCGGGGCGCATGCGCCAAATCTGCATGATGCCGGTGCGCACGGAATTGAAGTAAATATATTTTCCGTCGGGAGAATATTCAGGACCGTCATCGAGGCCTTTGGCTGTGGTCAGCTGCGTTTCCGTGCCGCCCGCAACTGGAATCGAATAAATATCGAAGTCCCCGTTTCGTTCGCCAACAAACGCCAGCGTGCTTCCGTCCGGCGACCACCCGTGCCAGTAGGAAGGAGAGTTCTGCGTGATTCGGTGGGGCGCCCCGCCGCCAAACGGAACCGTGTAAACGATCGATTTATGGTCACCCTGCGATTGATCGCTGATCGCGATGAACTTTGAATCGGGCGAAATTCCATGATCGTTGTTACAGCGGATGGCGAATCCCGTGTCGATCACTTCCGGCTTCCCGCCGGCAACCGGCAAGCGATATATCCGACCATCCTGGTTGAACAGGAAAAATGCTCCGTCGCGCGTCCAATTTGGCGCCTCGAAATGTTCCGGCGCGGCGTAAACCACCGTTCGCACCTTTGATTCGATAGCAATCGTCTCCAGCTTACTGATGAGCGTCGTCGTTGCAGCCCATGATCGCCCCCAGGCCAAATACGGCAGCACGAAAACGCACAGCATCGCCAGTGCCGAGAAAATGTTTTTGCTCATAAGCTTCCCCGTCGCCGTGAAGCGCGGCCCGAGTGCCGCCGTCGGTGATAAGCGCTCCAGCCTAAGCCATGATTTCCAATAACAGAACGCATTCTAGCATGACGGCATTTCACTAACAGAAAGCACCAAGACGTGCTGGTTCGAACCGGCGTGCGAGAGAAACTGTGGCGAAAAAGAACTCTGCACGTGACTGAAAAGAGTGGCGCGACCAAGGGGACGATCTTAGAACCTATTTAGGAGCGTTTGTGTCAAGTTTTCCTCAGTTTGCCTGTCCCAAGGAGTGGAGGATCTAAAGCGTGCTCGATTGAGTCCTCATTGACTGGCAACTTGTATCGAGCGTCCCAATGCGCAGAACATTTGGCAACGCCAAAGGCCGCTCATGTCGTCTTAACCAAGCGGGCTAAACAGGTGCTGGCGAGAGTTGCCGGTGAAATCAGAATAGTCGATTACAATAAGAAAAAACACTACGACACGGGGAGGACGCAACCGTGACAAAGCGCAAAAGTAGTGGAGTAGATGAATACATAGCAAGTTGTCCAAAAGAGGCGCAAGGCGATTTGGTGAAGATCAGAGCGGCCGTACGGGCGGCAGCGCCTGGCGCCACTGAACGCACCGATTATTTCCAAATGCCCGGATATTCCTATCCAGGAGTTGATTATTATGATGGGATGTTTACCTGGTTCAGCTTCAAGAAACCACACATACGCCTACATGTACCCCCTTCAGTAATACAAGAACATAGGAAGGAACTTGCAGGTTATGCCACAACGAAAGCCATTGTTAGCTTCCCAAAGGGTAAACCAGTACCAGTGACATTGGTGAAGAAACTGGTGAGAGCAAGTGTAAAGGCAATGAAGGATAGGGCTATCAACCGCATCAAAACGTGACCGCCCCGGGTTATGGACTCTTTTTGGCGACGGCTACGTCCAATTCTTGTTCGAAACAAGACCAGGGGAATCAACCGAAGCTATTGAAGACACACTGTTCTTGGAAGTGGCGCGCCCGAGGGGACGATTTTAGAACTTTTCTCGGCGATTTCATGGAAGCCTTACCACGGTTCGACTTCCCCGCTGAAACGCTCCTGTAGTCTGTTCGCGAGCGGCGAGAGATTCTGCCCGGTAACCCGACTAGATTGCTTGCTATGTGGGCCTGGTTTGATTTTTTGATGAGTGACTTCAAACTGTTCCCGCTACCTAGTGCTACTCCACTTTAGGGTCGAGCTGCTTTGCCGTCGCGATATCGGTTTTGCCGCCTGACTTATCGCCTTTTTTCTGCCTAGCCAATCCGCGGACGTAGTAGGCGTGGGCGTCGTTGGGATCAAGCTTGATGGCCTGGTCGCAGTCCTGGATAGCCAGGTCGTACTGGGCGTTTTGGCTGTAGGCGTATGCCCGGAGGTCAAAGGTCCGGGCATCATTGGGATTAAGCTTAATGGACTGGGTGAAGTCCTCGATGGCGCGGTCGAATTCTTTCTTACGGCTATGGGCGTGACCGCGGTTGGCGAAGGACTTGGCGTTATTCGGGTCGAGCTTGACCGCATTGTCGTAGTCCGCGATGGCGCTGTCGAATTCCCCTTTCTGCTCGAAGGCGACGCCACGACGGCAGAAAGCCTCAGCGCTAAGCGGATTCTGTTTGATGGCCTTGTCGAAGTCCTGTATGGCAAGCTCAATCTGGCCGTTATCGTCGAGGGCATTGCCGCGGTTGAGAAAGGCAATGGCGAGGGTTTCGGGCGTCTCCTGGCCCGATTCGATCAACGCGGAACAGCCGCGCATCTTGCGCTCAAGATCGTCGCCCGTGCACCAGGCCAGATTCTGATCGTGGGCGTTCTGCGCCCTCGCGGCGCCCGCCACCAAAGTGCCGACGGCGAGAAAAACTGCCGAGGCTCTCCCGTACCTGCCCGTTCGCCTTTTGCACAGGGGAGAGATCATTCGCAACCCGCTAGCGCCAGCGTTTTGAGCATCGTGATCGCCATCTGGCATCTCCTGGATCCCCGCCGCCTATTTCATGTGGGGAGGGGAAACAATCCTTAAGATTCGCGATGGTCGCAGAGAGGACGTTAGGAACTTGTAAGGCTGTTATAAAGATTTCGTAAGGAAGGAGGATTCCGGCCACTGCCGTCGGTTGTATCAACGAATCCAGCACACTCGGAAAATGAAAAACTTGCGCACTACCATGGGACACTTTTCTGGCAAGCTGCTCCCGTAAACGCCCCAACCGGACAAAGCAATGCTTGATCGCTACCATGCGGACCGGGCGGAGTTTGAGTTCGAAACGAACGAAAGGGTACAGCTGGAAGCAGTTGAAAACAAACGACTCAAAAAAGTGGCGCGCCCGGAGAGATTCGAACTCCCGACCCTCTGGTTCGAAGCTTGGGAGGCGGGAAATCTAAAGTCTTTCGTGTGCGTCGCTTAAGGGTATCGTCACTCTATCCCACGTTCCTCAATTGTCCGTAAGTTGTCCGCTCTGACACATTTCATTTCGTTGAGTGAGCCGGCCCTCGGTCCGGGGTCTTTAGATGGTTGCGCGGGCCTGCAACGCTCCGAAAGCGCCACTCGCTAGTTCTCCCCTACCGATTTGAATTAATCCGCGAGGTTGCGGCATGAAGCCGACGAGCGCTCATGTTGCCTCGGGTACGGATCGGCACCGTCAGTGAGGAAGGCCGACACGCCGCAACAAGTTTTGGAAGCGAGGGTTGTCCTGCAATCCGTCCATGCTTGGGTCTATATGAAGATAGATAAGCCAATGGGAATGCTCTTCGTACGATTTCTCCAGATATTCAATCGCGCGGTCGTTTTCTCCCAAACCGACGTGGATGCCGGCGAAGAAGTAGGGTGCCACATACCGGTGCTTTGCCAGCTCTGTCAGCTCATCGATCGTCTGAAGTGCTTCGGTTGTCCTACCCGCCGCGGCAAACGTGTGCGCCAGCGCCGCGCGCATCAGAGGGCTGCCGCCTGACAGCTTCACTCCCTTTTCACCCTCGGCCATGGCCAGTTCGTAACAGCCGGTCTTCCTGAGCAGCAGACCAAGAATCCAATATGTGACGGGGTAGTTTGGGTCCAATTCGATCGTTCGGCGCAGTTGTTCGATGGCTTCGTCGTATCGGCGGTCGTTATAGAAGGCCCATCCGACGGCTACGTTGATAATTAGAGACAGCGGATCGAGCTCCTGGCCTTTTTTCATCCTGGCCATAACTTCTGCGTGTTTCCCCATGGTCATCAGATACTCGGCGTACCAGTGGTTGGCAGTTGGATATGTGGGGTCCAATTCGAGGCTGCGCTGGAATTCGATCTGAGCCTGGTCCCACCGCCAATCGTGAAGCCACAACAGGGCCGCCAATGACGCGTGCGCTTCGGGCAGATCCGGATCGAGCTGCAGGGCGGTCGTCGCCGCCGCTTTGCCTTTAGGAAACACTTCCTTCGGCGGCAGATAGCTGTTCCATCCCAGGAGCACGTAGGAGTCAGCGACACCAGCATAGGCGAGCGCGTAGCTGCGATCTTTCTCGATTGCCTGTTGAAAGTAATCGATGGCCTTATAGAACCCTTCTTCAGTCCACATATTCCAGTGATGACGACCACGCAGGTAAAGCCGATACGCCTCGGCATTCTCCGTGTGGTGTTTTGCCAGCCGCTTCTTTTCGGCTCGGGTCAACTGTAACCGTAATTTTCCGGATATCTCGTTGGAAATTTCGTCTTGCACCACGAGGATGTCGTCAGGCTTGCGATTGTATTGCGCGCCCCATAGTTGAGAACCTGTGGCGACGTCAACTAATTCGCTCCCAATGCGCAAAGAGCCGCCGACGTGCATTATTCTTCCGGTAAGCACCGCGCGAACATTTAGCTCGCGACCGATGGCCTGAGGATCAATTTTCCGGCCCTTGTACCGAAATACGGTGCTCTGCGCCATGACGCGCAGCTTCGGTACTGTTGCCAGAGTATTGATTAGGCTCCCTGTGATCCCGTCACTCAGATACTCGTCCTCGGGCTCGCCACTGGCGTTTTCGAACGGTAAAACTGCGAGCGAGTGAATGATCTTGGAAACTCGTTGTGGACGAACCGCAGCTGCTTGCGCCGACGAAGTCTGCGCCCTGCGCTTACCGCTCGACGATATGAGTCCGGCGGCTGGCGCCACCTGCGGTTCCGTTCCTTCATCCCCACTTCTCCAGCCCGAATCGGAATCTCGCCTTAGCCGTCGCAGCTCAACCCCCATATCGGCCGCGCTCTGATAGCGTAGCTTGCGGCCCTTCTCCAGCGCTCTGCGAATCACCTCCTGCAGCGCAGGCGGAACTCGGGGATTCACTTGTATGGGAGCCACCGGATGGCGATTGAGGATGGCTTCCGTCAGGACGCCCGAGCTGGCCCCTTGAAACGGTAGCCGCCCCGTCGCCATCTCATAGAGAACAACACCGAAAGAGAATAGATCCGTGCGGCCATCCAACTCCTCGGCCCGCACTTGCTCGGGAGACATGTAGGCCACTGTTCCCATGGCCGTCCCCGGGCTGGTGAGATGTTCTTCGGAGGCGTAGGACAAAGACTGTGTCATTTGCGTCGCGCTCTGGTGTGCGAGGCCTTCGCGCCGCATGCTTTTGGCCAAGCCAAAGTCGAGAATCTTGACGCGACCCCGCCCGGTGACGAAAATGTTGGCGGGTTTGATGTCACGATGAATGATGCCTTCGCTGTGCGCGGCATCGAGCGCATCAGATACTTCGATGGCGATCGAAATAATACGCTCCGTATCCAACGTGCCCGCGGCTATCCAGTATTTCAGGGTCACGCCATCCAAGTATTCCATGGCGATGAACGGATGGCCTTCGTGAATCCCAATCTCGTAGATGGTGCAGATGTTCGGGTGATTGAGGGCAGATGCGCGTTGTGCTTCGCGGCGAAAACGTTCCAGGGCAAGCGGGTCTTCGTTTGCGTTTTCGGGCAGGAACTTTAAGGCAACAAACCGGCCGAGTTCATTGTCCTGGGCTTTGCAGACTATACCCATGCCGCCGCTTCCCAGTTTCTCGAGTACGCGGTAGCGCGAGATCGTTTGCCCGGTAGCGAAGGGAGCTTCGGTCATGCCGTTGCACGACTTCAAGTGGACGTTCACGTCGTTAACGATTCAGAGATGTATTCTGTCGTCGCGAAACAGCGTGACTGCGCGGGAGCATCGATCGTTATTTCCGACCGCCACGCAACATGCGGTAATCGCACCGCGTCCCGACAATGCTGTCCTGAGTGCCTCAATTTGTGACAACCACTTCGGCACTGCCATTGCCGCACATTCCGTATATGGTTCCTGAGACGCAAGCACCCACCGAGTACTTGAAGCATCCTGGCCTCTTGGCGACGACGGAGATGGGTCGGTCCGCACCGCCGATGATCGCTCCGTCAGGTGTATCAAACGGAGAAGAGGGACCGAAGTCCAGAACGAAGCCGGTGTTTTTGGATAAGCTTTGCCAGATCACGGTAGTTCCGACCTTCACGCAGAACGACGCGTTTCCCTTGGCGTTCGGAATGCTCGGCGTAGCGGATGCGGAATTACCCCCGCTGCGTTTCACATCCACATTGCAAGCGCTGGTAGTCGATCCGCAGGTGGTGCTGGCATTACACAGGCTGCCCGGATTTGACTCCGAGCAAACGTACTTGTTGTTTTTGTTGTCACCATTGAATCCCTTGGCCGACAGGTGCGCGGCCATCATCAGCGCCGGGAACATCATTATTGAACAGCAGCAAATTGCCAGAAATCCTTGCAGCTTCATGACGCACCTCCCAGAAAGAAATGACAGCTTGCCAACGTGGCCCTGGAGCGCGAGTGCGCGATCCGATCTCTGGCTAATTGACGCCGGGCGTTCCTTTCCAGTCGAGAACGTCCACTAACTTCCATGAGTTTTGAGACAGATCAATTTGCAGCTGTCCTTGCTTGTCAATGACCAGCTGAGCTCGGGGAAAGAAGACGCCGGTGCTCTTGCTCTTGTCGGAGTCGTTGATGTCAATCTCGCCGCCGCTCAAATCGAAGGACATGGATTGGGAATCCGTCCAAGCCTCGCCAAATCTAATTTGGCGATTGGTGATAAAGCGAAGCTTCCTGCCAGTTGGGGTAGGAATCATGCGGATAAAGCTAACGTCGTACCCCACCGTGCCGGTGAGCGAAATGCGACCCACGGCTCTCATCTTTTGCAGCGCGGTGACCAAACCTTGGTTCTGGCCTTTCGTGAATGCGTCCACCAAGACTTGCCTCTCCTCCATGGTGGAGTAGTCGTTGATGATCAAGCGTATCTCGACGTTCTGACCCAATTGCGTGCCAGTTCCCATTGCCGTAGCTTCGATCGTCTCCGCCTTTTGGCAGAGAGCAGACGAGCTTCCGAAGGTTAGGAGGCCAATCGCAAACAGTGTGCTCAGAACCAAGAGGTGAATTTTCTGAATCGTGCTCTTTGGTTGCCGCATTTGCCGCTCCCTTTCCGTTACACCGGGAATTTGATCTTCAAATGTCGCCAGGGCTATGCCAGTTTTTCCTAACAGCTTCATAGGCACCTCGCACAACCTTTATTGTCTCGGCGATCTGGAGCCGAGGCCGATTCCTTTGATGACTTGCTGATTTTGTTCCTTCCAGCAAAGAATGGGAACTATTAGAACTAACAGTCCCCCCTCAATAGAGATCAGCGAAAGCGATCCGAGCATCGACGGAGCGATCGCGGGAACTTCCGTTAAGAAACACCGAACTCTCCCGCCTCCTCCTGCCATCGGCCGTAGTGAAGCCTTTCAAGTCCTTCGGCTCACGGTACCCGAGCAGCCAAAAGCGTTGCCCAAAGAGTCGCGTTTCCTGACGGGATCTGACGAGCGCGTCGCGACGAGCATAGGCATACGTTCTTTGCATTCATCACTGCACGCTTGCGGTACTTGGCTTTTTCCAAGCTTCGTAGAGGAGAACATACTCATGAGGTCTATCCGGACAGTTTGCCTCTCTTACGCCAGCCGTACTCAGTATTGGCTTAAGGACGGGCAGCCCTCAGGTCAATACCCGGAAACTGGCTGCGAAAAGCCGAAAGGCGAACCAAACATACCTGTGACTTTTAACTATTCACGCCGATTTGCAATGGCCGTAATCTCCTTCGCCAAGGATAAGACGACCCGGAGGGAAACCACCTCCGAATAAGGGTGAACCCCAACACCCTCCACAGTTCCTCCTCCGGGTCTCCCACCTTGTGTAGGAGCATTGGAACGAGGATGCGTTTAAATCCTACTGAAGATGTATCGTTTCTACCCATTTGAATGGCGTGGTGCGACGTGGTCGTCATCGCCACGTTGACGGTACTGTGCTTATTTGCATTCCTTAGCGTTTCCGACATCGTGTTCGTTTTGGTGCGGCGGAGAGGGGTCGAGTATGAATCATCGAGCGGCCGTCAGCACATTGTGAGCACTCATCCTCCCGCGATTTCACGGAGTACTACTTATGCCTGCCGTAACGATTGTCAGTCTATCCGCGGACCTGAAATCACAATTTCTGGATGGATTCGCTCCGAGTGAACGCAAGATTATACTGTCCGCTGCAACACAGCGCCGATTCGCCGTTGACTCCGTGATCACAAACCAAGGTTGTCTTGCCGACCATCTATTCCTGCTGACGAAAGGCCGCGCCAGACATTTCTTTGTCACAGAAGCAGGCAAGAAACTTCTCCTTCAGTGGCTTGGACCAGGGGATCTGATCGGCGGTCGGACAGTCTTGTCGAGACGTTCTTTGTATCTCCTCAGCACGGAAATGGTAACGGACAGTTCGGCGTTGGCGTGGGATCGCAACACAATCCGAGGACTTGTCGCACGGTATCCCAGGTTGCTGGAGAACGCGTTGTTAGTCGCGTCAGACTATGTTTCTTGGCACCTCACGTCCTACATAGGGTTAGCTTGCTACACCGCCCGCCAGCGGCTTGCCATCGTGCTGGTCACGCTTGCCCGCACGATTGGGAAAAAAGCTCCGAGCGGTATTGCAGTCCATATCACTAATGAGGAGTTGGCGAGCGCGGCGAATGTCACGCCTTTCACCGCAAGCCGCCTGATTAGCAGGTGGCAGCGCAGCCGTGCCCTCGTTAAACGTCGCGGCAGCATCGTTCTTATATCCCCGCAACGGCTCTTTTGACGGACTACATGACCGCGGTTCAGTTTGCGCGGCGCCCCTCCTTGTCCTGGCATTCCGGATCGCGCTTGAACAAATTCGAAGTTGCCCAAGCGCAACGACGGAATCAATCTCGCGTGCGACGTTTCTACCGAAGTAGGTGGTTCAGCGCCATTCGTTCGGCTATTTGGTCGTGGACTCTAAACAGGAGAAGACTATCGGCAATCAGCCATTTGTCCGCATTCTCGTGGTAGACGATTTTGCCGAGTGGCGGCGCTATGTCCTTGAGAAACTCCGGGAGGGCAGCAGCTTTGAAGTTGTCGGCATTGCGGCGGACGGACTTGAAGCAGTTTTACAAGCCGAAGCGATGCAGCCGGACCTAATCTTATTGGACATCGGCCTCCCAAAGCTGGATGGGATCGAAGCTGCTCGCCAAATTCGCAAGGTTGCTCCCGACTCCAAGATAATTTTCCTGAGTCAAGAAAACGACCCCGATCTGGCGCGGGCAGCTCTCGGTGTTGGCGCGCGTGGTTATGTAGTCAAGTCGGACGCCGGCACGGACCTGCTCCCTGCGCTTCAGACGGTAATGCTCGGAAAGAGGTTTGGGAGCCGCAGTTTGGCGGGCCAAGCTTTCACGAATCTTGAGGATTGACATGCCAACGGCTCGATTCGCTGGAGAGAACTAATCGGACCGGCGCTGGCGTCCTCTTTGTTAAGCGAGAAGATCGATTGCTGGCATGCGGTTCGGCTCTTTGTTGACGATGCTTCGCTCTCCGATGGATGCACTCGCTGCGTCACGTCCACATTGAAGGCTGGAATCCGACGATCATCATCGCCACTCAACCTCACAGAAAGCTGGCTTTTCGGAGATTGCTAGCCATTGTCTTCACGCCTGTGGGATACCTTCGTTTATGGTTCTTGAGCGGACGGATACTTCAGAGGATCTGTCGGCTTGATCGAGGCGTCGATGCTTCGCACGTGAAGGTCGCGTTGAGGGAAAGGTATCTCGATGCCAGCTTCCCGCAAGGCTTTAGCCACGCTCGTCGTGACGTCGCTCTTCAATTGAAACCAACTTTCTTGCCGCGCAGACCAAAAGCGGAGCTCGAAGTTCAGGGCGCTATCGCCAAAGCCCACGAAGAAGGCGGAAGGTTTGGGGTCCTGCATAACTCCGGGATTCGATCCCGCTACCTCGACTAGCAGATTGATAATCTGTTCGGGGTCCGTGCCGTACGCTACTCCAACAGGTACTTCCACGCGCCGCCAGGGCGTCGACAGAGTCCAATTGATAACTTGATTCGAGATCAGGTTGCTGTTGGGCACAATTACTTCCGAACCCTGGTAAGTCTGCACCGTACTCGAGCGAGCTCCTATCCTTTTGACCGTACCGACCAAGCCGTTGACGTCTACAGTATCGCCGACACGGATCGGCCGCTCGAACAGCAGGATTAATCCAGAAACAAAATTGCTGACGACGTTTTGCAGGCCGAAGCCGAGTCCGACGCCCAGGGCTCCGGTGATAACCGTGAACTTACTGAGGTCCACCCCTGCTTCAATTACAGCCGCGAAGAAAATTAACGTTAAGAGAACGTAATACGTGACCTTTGAGATCGCATACGGAACGCCGCGCTGTAACGGCAACCTCGAAAGGACGTTCTGAAGTAAATGCTTAACCCCATTCGCGAAGGCGAAACCGAAGAGAATGATTAGCAGGATGTTTAACGCTCCCCAAAGTGTAAAGTGGACTCTGTCAACTCCGATGGGGTATCGGAGCAGGCGGGACACGCCATCGATTACTCCGCCATAGATCGTTAGCAAATTCAGTAGAAACTTCAGCCACGACAAAAATGCTCCAACAATCAGGATCCGCACGCACCAGCTCTCGATCATATCAACGCGCGTCTCGAGTATGGACCGCACGCTGCGGCTGCGCAGGAGCGTAGAAAGAATCATGCTTAGGACGCGTACTGCACAGTAGAGAACAGCCGCCAAGAAGGAGCCGAGGACGGCAGACACCAGCAGGACCTGCGAAAGCGAGAGAAAACCGAAAATGTTGGCGGCGAGACATGCGCTAAGCAATATAAGGCCAACGCGAACCCCGATGATCAGTATCTGTAGACTCCTGCTGGTCGGATGCAATTGACGAAGTCGCGACCGACGCGCGAGCAATGTAAAAATGACCAGAGCGGACAGAACAACTAGCACGAAGAGCTCGCGCTGCATTAGTGCGGACGGAGGCGGTATCAACACGCGAACGCTCTCGACTGCATAGAAGGCCGCGAGAGCATACAGAAAAGGTCGCGTTTCAGGCTCGATCAGCGTCGGAAGCAGTCGCATCACCGGAATCACAAAGAGCGAGAAGCCAATGAAGGCTACGCTGATCGGAGCCGAATATATCTGGCCAAGCGCTCCGAGTAGCGCCAGGAGCAGAGCCACCGAGAAGGGACGCGCCAGGATCTCCACAGCTCCCGAAGAGACGTCAGGGCTGTTGCCGGAACTCACGTAACTCCGGAGTTTCAGAACCGCGAAGACGGCTAGGACATACAGTGCGAGGACAGCGCAGAGGAACAATTTTCTCCTCCGCAAGTACTCCCCGGTCGTCTGGAACTCTAGATTCGCAGAGCCGTGGAGCAGGCTGGATTTCGGCTGATCGGGCTTGCGCAGTTCACGCACCTCCCAGAGCGGATAACCATCCCTCACCACTAGGCGACCACGTAATAGCTCCTGAGTATTGCGAAGTCTGACGAGTACGTCCGAGATTTGCTGGTCATGTTGGGAGACTTGATTCTGAACGGTCAGGACAAGATTCAGTTGTTCTTGTGCCTGCGATCGAGTAGTACTGATTTGTTCCAGCTCCTGCCGGACGCGCTCGACAACCGCGTCGATCCCTTTAATTTCGTGGATCCGATTCCACGTGGCCTGCCAACTCGCCTGCTGGTCATCGAGCAGAAGGATCTGCCTCTGCAAGTTGGCCGCGCGGTCGGTTAGAAGTTTGCGTTGGGCCGCGTACTGCTTACTCAATGAACGCCAATACGCATCTTCGTCCCGCAACTCCACGGTGTTCGGCAAACCTTCCAGCAGGCTGTCGACCTCGGCCGACCGTTGGCGAATCTCTTCAGTCTGAGCTTTGTCTGCACGATCAGCCTGGAGAAGCTCCGAGGTTGGTGCCAGCTGCCTTGCAATGTCCTGCAGTAGGCGATCCAACGCCTCTGCTCGATCGGCGATCTGCGGTAAAGGGATCGCATTATCGGCGGGCGTCGCAAGTGACTCAGCTGGGGGTGTCTGTTGCTCCTGATGCTGAGTTGCCGGGTTCGCATCTTGAATTTTCTTTGTCGGCGGTTGAATCTGAGCCACCGCGCCCGACAGTGACAGAACCGTGGAAGCTAACAGCAGTGTCGCGCGCAGAATACGTCGCCGTCGCCCTTCGCCGCGGGAATCGCAGATTCTTGGTGAAGGAACCGATCGATACAAGAAGTTTGGATGTGTCCGGCCCATAAGCAATTCCAACCCCTCACGGGAATTTAGTGGTCGCTTTCCCCACGATGGGCGCCGTCTATCGCGAGGGCCTCAATAGCTTGATCAACGGCATCTGGTCCGACGCGGATGAGAGTTCTGGCGAAGATCTAAACGAGCGTTCGCGCATGTATCCGCACCCCTGCACGGCAGCCCTGCCACTTCCCGTTCCCGCTTCCTAACGAGCGGCAATATTAGTCTTCAGAACCATATCGGTTCCGATTCCCCTGGTTTTAGTAGGTGTTCACGCGAGCATCCTCATTACAACGCGCAGTAGCTCACTGGTCGGTGTGGCAAATACCACAACTGGAACCATGGGAAGCGCGGCTGCGAGTGCCAGCGTGATGAGCGTAGGTTTAGTAACGGGCACTAACCGCATTTGGCGAACCACGCTGAAGCTAGTGCCCAGGTCAGCCAAAGACGACGCATCTGGGTTCCCCAAAAGATTGTCGTGTGGGTCGTAGTGCTGACGAACCCATTTTGTCTGAAACAACTGGTTATGCTTCGTTACCAATGCTCCATACTCAAGTAGTGCTCGCTTTTTGGTATTAAGAAGTACGGGTGCAACGACGAGCAGAGGTACAACCAGGACGATGACCGCGAGGACACCGTAAATTATCATAGGGAATTTTTCGGAAGCGAGTGTTGCGTCTTGATAGGCGATTGCGTTGGCGATGGAACCTGCCATCACGACGCCTCCTGCGAAAACGATAGAACTGAAGGCTTTTTGGCCTTCGGATAGAAAGCCTAGCCCGGCCGCCATGTCCGTGTGAGTAGCCACTAGAAACAGGTTGATTCTTGAAGCGCGCCACAGGAACGTAGTCCACAGAAACATTCTCCAGAACCATCGCAGCAACAAAAAGCGGAAAATGGGTGTGCTAACCAGTCTGAACCACCACCCGGCATAGGTCATCGCGCCTGCGGCTGTCGTATGCCAATTCGAGATTCCACTCATTAATAACTCGGTCTTACCGAGAAATATTGGCGAGAGGTATACCGCGACGATCATTGCGACCTCCGGGAACACCCGATCCCGTAGGCGGATGGTCTTTTCGATCACCGACCCGAAGGACAGAAGCTCCCCCTCGTTTACCAATCCAGACCTGAGGAATTCGAGAACAAGCGTGCGCCATTTCCGATCAATTCCGGACTCGGCTAAGATCATGATCGGAAGAGCGATCAAAAACCGCGCGTTCACTGCAAAGTCGTGGAGGAACGGAATGTTGACCTGCGATCCATAGGCCACTTTTTGCACGAGAGAAAGCACCAGTAGTGGGAGCCAAGTAACGAGAGTGGCGAACAAGGCCCGGTTGATCACTCGCCGGCGTTCATTACCCGCGCGCCCCAGGCGAACCAGAATTCGATGAAATGGGCCGCCGCGCGTCAGGGAGAAACTCTCGGCGGCGGAGGAATTTACTTCGCTCATCTCTGGCACCTCGGCCACGCGCACACTGAAACCTTCACTCACCTTCTATACAAGGAAATCAAGACCGCTGGCCTTGTCTGGTTTGGTACGGAGGCGGCCGGAACGAATGGCGGCATTGAACAGCGCGAAATCGCGCTCTGCCTGGTCTGCGTAGGCCGCTGAGTACTTCACCAAGGCTTCATCGAACGTATCCTTGGATCCCAGATAGCCGGCGATCATCGCCGCGTCGCCGGCTTTTGCATGA
>Ga0209773_10000167_pt1 | contig 19757 bp, 15 predicted proteins | sample BogFormECP14_OM1_FD_188244 | JGI IMG/M metagenome (GOLD analysis project Ga0209773, IMG submission 188244) | Bog forest soil microbial communities from Calvert Island, British Columbia, Canada - ECP14_OM1 (SPAdes) (version 2) | ecosystem: Environmental > Aquatic > Freshwater > Wetlands > Bog ... | reverse complement strand
CCAGCTTCGAGTCCAGCTCTCGCCCAACAGCCGCCACTGCAGGGTGGGCGAAACTGCCGAACTGATCACTGGGTTTGTCGATCGTGAAGAAAGCCTGCCCATCCAAATGGCTCCATATCGCAACGTGAAGTGGTGCGTACATCACGACGGAGGGCTCGTACCGGAACATCCGTTCCATGATGGTGTGGTTTCCCATGAGGTAGGCGACCGCCGAGCTTGAATCCCCCGCAAGGCGCACCACCGGGTCGACGTCATTGGTCCAATAGCGAAGGAATCCCCATGGCGCTGTTCGCCCGACGAGGTCAACCATCTCGCCCCAAGGCGCGCCTCGACTCACCAGTTCGCGTACTTGGTCGAGTGGGAGGGGAGGCACGGCATCCTCAAACCGAGCTCGGAACTCAGATTGAAGCATTCCCGTTGGAATGGTCATGCGGTGTACGAAATAGTCGACAGTGGCGCTTTCGGTTGACGCGCGGGCGCCTTGGCTGGAGTCAGACAAGTGAGGTCCACACGTGCTGGTAGCCGCGTAGGGCTGTTACGTCAGTAAGTGGACCGTTTCTAGGCATGTGACTGTTCGGGCGATGGAGCGAAGTGCTAGGAGGACGTTGCGTCCGCGCGGCTATTTGGTCCATTTTTCCTCCTCCGGGGGTCGACTACTGCGGTGAAGCCACTTGGCTTCGCCGAGGCAGCACCCAGTCCGGACGGGGGAAGTGGCAGGTGTAGCCATTGGGGTAGCGCTCGAGATAGTCCTGATGCTCGGGCTCGGCCTCCCAGAACGGTCCGGCAGGTGTCACTTCGGTCACCACCTTGCCGGGCCACAGCCCGGATGCCTCTACGTCGGCGATCGTGTCTTCGGCGACCAGGCGCTGCGCGTCGTTCAGGTAGAAGATGACGGAGCGGTAGCTCGTGCCCACGTCATTTCCCTGACGATTACGGGTCGTGGGATCGTGGATCTGGAAGAAGAACTCCAGTATTTCCCGATAGGACGTCTTGTCGGGGTCGAACGTAATCTCGATTGCTTCGGCGTTGGTCCCATGGTGGCGATACGTCGCGTTGGCAACATCTCCACCCGTGTAGCCCACCCGGGTGGACAGCACGCCAGGGCGTTTGCGGACCAAGTCCTGCAAACCCCAGAAACATCCCCCAGCCAGGATTGCATTTTCAGTGCGCACCGTCATCGGACCACCTCCCTTGAACCCTTAGGTCCCTCAAACAGCTTCTTGTATCGTCCATAGCCCTCGCCTTCGAGGTCGTCGTAGGGGACGAAGCGGAGGGCTGCCGAATTGATGCAGTACCGCAACCCACCCTTCTGCGGTGGGCCATCGTCGAAGACGTGACCAAGATGGCTGTCACCGTGATTCGAGCGAACCTCGAGGCGGAGCATGCCGGCGCTCCTGTCCATCGTCTCCACCACATTGGTGGGTTCGAGGGGCATGGTGAAGCTGGGCCAGCCGCATCCGCTGTCAAACTTGTTGGTGGAAGCGAACAGCGGCTCTCCCGACACGATGTCCACGTAAATGCCCGCATCCTTCTTGTCCCAGAACTCGTTGTCGAAGGGAGCCTCAGTGGCGCCCTCCTGAGTCACCGCGTACTGCAGATCACTAAGTTCGGTAATTTTTTTGAAGTTCTTGCCGCTATCGGCTTCTGAGTCTTCCGTCATCGTCGATTTGGCCCTCCGAGTTGATCCGCTGTAAGTAACAAGTGCGACCTTGAGGCGTATTCGCTTTCTCAGCTGCAATGCCTGCTATGCCTCATCGGCGCCCCACGAGATTGAGTGCGATCGGCCAGCTCGAGTGAACCTTTTTGAGTCGACTCGTTGCATCGAGTGATCGTCTTGTCTATCTCTCGGTGCAGATCCTCCATGGCTGCCTCTGCGCTCATCGCCCCTGCGTGCCATGCGATGTCAATGTGAACGGCGCTCAACGCAAGAAGAAGTGCTTCGCTGGCGACGTCCCCAGCTGCAGCGGCCTGCAGGCTCGTCGTCGGCCTCGCCAAGCGTCGCTCCATCGATGTGGCCGCGTCGTTCATCCAGCCTGAGTCGACCACGACGGCGATATCTTCAGTCTCGTCATGCTGTGACCATGGCCTTTCCATCACCCCCGCCTCTCCAGCGTCGCCGCCTCGATAACGTTGCCCACCGCTTGGTCGATGTTTCGCCAATATTCAAAGGCGCGCTGGAGCACCTCCTCGCGACGTAGTCCGGAGAGAATGTTCGACACGGTGTCGATCAGGCGGTCGCGGGCGGCGTCGTCCATTGTCTCAGTGAGAAGAGTCTTGGCCTGCCCGAAGTCGTCGTCTTCGGAGTGCAGCGTGTAGGCGGCTCGAACCATCTCGCCGTCAGCCGCCCATACGGCCTGCTCCGCGTAGGTGGAGGTATCAGCCGCCGGCGCCCGGTCGAACGAGTTGGGGTAGTACACGGGGTCGGTGACGTTGTCCACGCGCATCGCACCGTCCTTGGAATAGCTCCGGACGGCGGAGCGAGGTCGATTCACCGGGATCTGCTGGTAGTTGACCCCAAGGCGGGCTCGATGAGCATCCGCATAGGAGAAACCGCGGGCGAGGAGCATTTTGTCCGGCGAGAGGCCGGTCCCCGGCACCGTGTTGTTGGGTTGGAAGGCAGCCTGCTCTATCTCGGTGTGATAGTCGCTGACGTTGCGATTGAGGGTGAGGCGTCCCACCTCGGTCAGCGGGTAGTCGCCGTGCGGCCAGACCTTGGTCAGATCGAAGGGGTTGAAGCGATAGGCCTTGGCGTCGTCGAACGGCATGATCTGCACGTGGAGAGTCCAGCTCGGGAACTCCCCATGCTCGATCGCCTCGTAGAGGTCGCGTTGGTGGTAGTCGGCATCCCAGCCAGCAATCCGGTCGGCCTCGGCCTGGGTCAGACACTCGACGCCCTGGTTGCACTTGAAGTGGTATTTCACCCAGAAGCGATCGCCCTGGGCATTTACCCACAAATAGGTGTGCGAGGAGTACCCGTTCATGTGGCGCCATGACAGTGGAATGCCACGGTCGCCCATGAGCCAGGTGACCTGATGAGCAGACTCAGGAGAGAGCGTCCAGAAGTCCCACTGCATATCGGCGTCGCGTAGGTTGCTCGACGCAAGCCGCTTCTGTGAGCGAATGAAGTTCTGGAATTTGATTGGATCGCGCACGAAGAAGACCGGCGTGTTGTTGCCGACGATGTCGAGGTTGCCCTCACTGGTGTAGAACCGAACGGCGAAGCCCCGCGGGTCGCGCCAGGTGTCCGGTGAACCGCGCTCGCCGGCCACCGTCGAGAAGCGCAGGACCACGTCGGTCTCGGTCCCAGGGGCGAAGACCGCGGCCTTGGTGTATCGGCTGATGCTTTGTGTCACGGTGAACGTCCCGAAGGCACCACCGCCCTTCGCATGGGGTTGACGCTCAGCAATACGTTCGCGGTTGAAGTTCGCCATCTGCTCGATCAGGTAGAAGTCCTGGAGCAGGACGGGTCCGTCCGGACCGACGGTAAGCGAGTTCTCCTGGCTGGCGACAGGAATGCCGCCGTCCGTTGTCGTCGCGGGACGAGACTGTGACGGGGTCATGGCTTTTCTCTTTTCTACGAGACACATCTCCGAAGCCTCCGGGCGGGACTGGCGCCGATTCACCAGATCGCATCGCCAGTCCCGCCGAAGACAGCCCGGATCCTCGTCAATGTCGGGCTTCGGTCAGCCCTGAACAGCGAGGGCTCACAGGGAGCTGCAAGCGTCCCGGATCACGTCGAGCACCACATCTGGATGGGACAGCATCGGAACGTGGCTGCTCGCCACCTCGGTGATTTTTCCGTTCATGCGCTTCGCGGCGGCTCTTTCGAGATCGGGGTGCACGCTCTGGTCATTCGTTCCCACGATGTTCCAGCACGGCTTGTCCCTCCAGGCCGGACTCTCAATCTTTGCGCCGAACAGGGTTGCGGCCGGGGGGCTGGCGGTCGCCCAGACAAGCTGCTGCTCCTCCTCGGGCAGGTCGCCCGCGAAGTACTCGATGCCCTCTGGGAGCATCCAGACACGTCCGTCCTCCACTTTGATTGACTTGAACACGTTCGTCTGCGGGAACTTGTCCTGCTGACCTTGCAGGGTTTCAGTCTCGTCGGGCCCTAGCGCGTTGATGTACACGAGACCGGCGACCCGATCGTCGTTCCCCGCCGCGGTGATCACGGCGCCACCGTAGGAGTGACCCACCAAGAGGATGGGACCCGGAACTTGCGCGAACGTCCTAATGGTGCAGTCGACGTCGGCCTGGAAGTCATCGAGACCATGTTGGCTGGCGATTACCTCGTAGCCTTCCGCGCGAAGCGGCGCCATAACCTTGGCGAAGCACGATCCGTCCGCCCAGATTCCATGGGCGAAGGCGACACTTTTGATTGGGGACATTATTCATCTCTCTTTCTTGGTTGTGTTTGCTTGTTGGGTCGAACTGGGCCAGCCGAGATCGCAGCGCGGATCACGCGGACCACTGCACCCGATGGTGAAGGCACAGGCTCGTGACTTGTGTCCAGCGTGGCGGGACTGGCTGTGTTCCACGGAAAGCTTGGCGCCAGCCCGCCGCCGATACGACCGCTGGACCCCTATTTGCGCCAGGCTTCGGCACACGTGCGCGGGGCGAAAGTGGTCAGCAGGGAATGCTCTAGCACTTCTCTGCCGCTTCCTTGATCACGTCGAGCACGACGTCCGGGTGCGACAGCATGGACACGTGACTAGAGTCCACATCGGTAACCGTTGCTTCCATGCGCTTCGAGACGAATCGTTGAAGGTCTGGATGAACGGTCTGGTCGTTGTTTGACACCACGTACCAGCTCGGCTTCGACCTCCACGCGACGCCCTCGCACTTTTGGTCGAACAGGTCATGGACTGGCGCCATGGCGGTGGCCCACACAACCTGCTGCTCCTCCTCGGACAGATCTCCCGCGAAGTACTGGACGCCAGTCGGGCGCATCCAGTTTCGATCGTCCGCGACTTCGACCTGGCCGAAGACTTCCGTGAGCGGGAAGTTGCTCAGTTGGCTCTGAGTCGTCTCTTCTTCGTCCGGTGCGACCGCCGCGATGTACACGAGGCCGGCGACGCGGTCGTCGGTTCCGGCGACGGTAATGGTGGCCCCACCGTAGGAGTGACCGACGAGGAGGATAGGGCTCGCGACGCGCCCGAGCGTGCGAAGGATGCAATCGACATCTCCTCGATGGCTGTCGAGACCGTACTCAGCGGTGATCACTTCGTATCCCTCCACGCGAAGCGCTGGGATCAGCTTGCTGAAGCATGAACCGTCAGCCCAAATGCCGTGGCAGAAGACGATGCTCTTGACTGGGGACATAGCCCCTCCTTTCAGATACGAATGCGACTTCTGTATCTTGTAGGGAGCCCGTCGGCCGAACATTACCCAGGTGAGTAATTCGATCCACTGCTTGTTGGCCGTGGACTCCGACCGGCTCGCCGCTAACGATGCAAGTTCGGTGCCATTGGATACGCTCAAGGCGTGGGAGAGGTGAGCCTTTTCGCTATGGCGTGACATGAAGAGCTCACTAGCGATCTCGATATTGCGCCGACCTCGCCTGCGAGATCGTTCAGTCGCCGCTCAGCCGCACTCAGACTGACCCACGCGCGGATGCTGCGCGAGCTTCGAGTTCGACGGGAGTGTTGCGAGGAGGCGCACTCCCGCCCCGGAGGTTACGGTCTGGTTCTACGGCACTGACCCACTCAGATTGAAGGGAGCGGGGGTCGCATTCATCACTTGATCGAGTTATTCGCTATGTCGAAACAGCTGGCGTTGGAAACTCACCACCACTCCCACTCAAGCACCCGGTCAAGCTCGGTCACGTCGAGGTTCGACCCATCGGTCGAGCGCATAGCCAAGGCCCGGCGTGTGCGGGGCGGGACCACGCCCTCGTTGGTCCCTCTTGAGGTCAATAGATAAGATAAGTAAAGATCCACGTCGTCGATCCCATGTCTTTGGGCCGCAACGATCTGGGGATGGCCCAACTTCAGCGTCTAACGCACGACGCCATTGGTCCAACACTCCTCAAGACGTCTGTTCTGTCACGAAGCGCGTCAGCTGGACTCGCGAGTTGATCCCAAGCTTTCCGAAGATATGTCGCAAATGCATGTTCACCGTGTGCGGCGAGACAAATAGAGAGTCTGCGATCTGCCGATTCGTCCTGCCGTCGGCGGCCAACCTGGCTACGTTGATTTCAGGGTCGGTCAGTGACGCCCACCCGGATTTGGGCCGGTCGCTCCCGACAAAACGACGACGCACCCCCAGACGGCGAAGTCTGCCTCGCAAGCGAGCCGAGTCCCACTCGGCCCCCGTGCGAGTGGCGATCGACAACGCCTCGTCGAAGGAATCAATAGCTAATGCGATGTCTCCACCTGCGGCGACGCGCACCCGACCCAGATCCTCGAGCGCAGACGCATAGGCGAGGGGGCGCGGCCCTTCTCGGTAAAGTTCGGTTGCATTCTCCAGGTCTCGGATTGACTCGAACCAGATTCCACGTACATGCGCTGCGGCCGCTGCGCAGGAGCGCACCGTCGGGTTCAGGGTGGCCCGACGCTCAGCCAAGGCGATGATGTGGTCTGCGAGCTCTTCATCAGCAGCGGCGGCGGCAATCCGGGCCGCTTCGGCGTCGTCGGGGACCTCGTGGGGGAAGAGAGGGAACATCGAGAGGCGTTTTTCGAAGCCGTTGGTGCAGAGCCATTCGTGGGCTGCCATGGCATCACCTTGAGCAAGGGACAGCTGAGCCAGGTACCACTTCGCCTGGTTCGAGATGCAAGGGGCAGCTGCGTTGAGCATGACCTTGGCGATCTCGGCGACCGCGAGCGCCTCTCGTTCGTCACCGGTATGGATCTTCAACTTCCCGAGGGCCACGACGGCCGGAGCGTGGATCGGGCCGAGTACACGATGGGCGTCTGCCACGCTGTAGCGCCCTTCAAGCGCAGTCGCCGCTTCGGCGAGATTTCCCACCTGGAGAAGCTGGCGACCTTTGGTCACCTCAAACATCCGCAGCGCAAAATTCTGCCGGTCCCTCTGCGCGGCGCGGGCTCCCCTCGTGACTGCCTCAAGCGCTTCGTCGTAGAGATCGAGTGCATCGAGGATCCACGAGTGGAACATCAGAACCAAACGGGCTCGAGCGTCCTGACGTCCACCATGGTCTCGCCGTTCCGCCTTGAGTATGGCGCCGAGAGCGCCTTCAAAGTCGAGCAGTTGGTAGTGGATCGCCGATTCGGGCAGCTCGAAGGCCATCCAACAGGCTTCGTCGGCGCTGGCGTAGGACGCCTCGCGCGCTTTTGGCTCGATGACGAGCGCCTCGTCGGCTCGCCCTGCGACAGTGAGGCTGTGAAGCAAGGAGTCCCATAGCCACGTGGTCAGTTCGGTGTCCAAGCCCGGAAGAGCAAGACCGGCTCGAGCCGTCTCAGCTCGGACTTCGGGGCAAATATCGAACATGGTCGCAACGCTCAGCCGCACCCGCGCTTCTTCGCTCGCGGGGAGCGTTCTGCGGAGCGCTGCGCCGGCGAATCGTTCACCCTCTTCCGAGAGCCCCGCAGCAAAGAGTGACAGGACGCGCTGTACGACGAGGGCACCTCGAAGCGGATGATGTTCTGGCGCGAGCTCGAGCCCACGCTGAGCCAGCGAGGCAGCGCCCTCGGGGTCCGACAATGCGAGCTGCTGGGAGGCTTTGAGCACCGTTTCGATCGCCACGTCGTCTCCGGGTTCGGCGCTTTCCGCAAGCTGAAACGCGACCTCGGTCGGCAGCGCGCCGCGGGCGATGAGAACGTCCGCGGCCTGGCGGTCGAGGCCTCGCCGGACCGAATTGGGCATTCCCGCCCGGACCGCCTCTCTGATCAGGTCGTGACGAAAGGTCAGGCGGTCCCCGTCGTCGACGAAGAGATCCGCCTCAAGAAGCTCTGTGACCGGGTCAACGAGCTCGCCAACGGACAGTGAGGTCATTGCGGCGAGGTCCTGGAGCGTAAAGCGGCGTCCAAGGCTCGATGCAAAGGATGCGACCCGTGCCGAGACCGATGAGAGACGAGCAAGGCGCCCTCGGATCCCTTCGCTGAGGCGTCCGGGTCGATCATCCGCGACGAGGATGGCACGGCCCGAGTCGTACTTGAGGACCGAGTCGTCTTGGAGTCCACGCAAGAACTCCACCAACAAGAAGGGGTTTCCCTTCATGCGTTCGGTCTTGTTGAGGAGGTCCTCGTCCGGTTGAGCCCCAAGGACATCGGCAACAAGGAGGGCCACCGCGTCGCGATTGAGTGGCCCTAGCTTGATGTGGTCGGCGCCTCCGTCGATCAGTTCGGACTTGGCCTGTTGTACAGGCACGACGCCTTGGTTCGGGCGAAAGGCGAGGATCCAGGCCACGGGCAGCGAGGCGAGCCGTGGTCCCAACTGCCGTATGGCCAGGGCACAACTGGCGCCCGCCCAGTGGAGATCGTCGAGGCAGATCAGGAGGGGTGATTTGAGGGCTGCCTCCTCGACCACCGATTGCAGATCCTGGATCAGCCAGAACAAAAACTCGGGCGATGCGTGGGAGTCACTCAAGGCACGCCGATCGGCCAGCGGTGAGGGCCCCTCGAAGAGAGCGTCGAAAAGAGGTTCGAGTTCGGTTGGACCTGCCACGTCGACCGCGCCACGCCCGACGCAAAACCCCAGCTCGCTAGCCAGTTCAATCGAAGCATCGACGAGCTTGGTCTTCCCCGCCCCGGCACTCCCTTCGATCACGATGGCCCCTCCGGTTCCCACGCTCACCTCATGAAGCCGACGTTCGATAACCCCCATCTCTGCCTCGCGGCCTCGAAGGGGAAGGGACTCCTGGGTCACGTGACACCTCCGACCAGGTCCGACAGTGTGGTCGCCACGTCGCTGAAGACATGTTCGGAAGCGGTCATGTTGGCGCTGGGTTTCAACACAATCCGCTCATGGCCAACACCCTTTCCTTCTGCGAAAGTTCATCCGCGACGGCTCCAACGGGTCATGGAATCTGAGATTTGCGGACTAGCTTTACAATCTTCAACGCCCCTCGCTATGGCCATGTTTGACAAACTTTGTTGCATAGCTTGCGCATGGGGCACAAACTTGTTCTTGTCCCGTAATCAGCTTGCTAAAGCATCGGCCCAAATACCGTTGCAGAGGACGATGCTTTTGATTGGGGAGATAACTCACTCTCCTCGATAAGGCATTGATTCTTTGGTTACGTGTACTTTCGATCTCGAGTTCTCGGCACCGCTTCCTGTGCTCCTCGCATCATGCGCTTGCTCGGCCAGACAGGACTTCTGTCAAGCGACCGCGAATACGCTAAGTAATCGCTAAACACCTGGTCTGGGTCCATTCCCGGCATGCAGCCGGGGTCGCCGGCCGTTCATTTCAAATGATGGACGCCGCCTCGTCGACCCCTGAGCCTCGGAGATCGAAGAAGAACCGCCGAATCAGCCGGCTCTGAACGAAAACAGAAATACTTGAGCTTTCTGACTTCTGGTTCTGATGGTGAAACTGGTCTCGCCAATGAAGCCGCAAGCCCCACCAGCGTCCACTGTTCCTTCGTCGCTCTCAGTCGAGACCTGCGCAGAACCGTTGATGAGGACGAGGTATCCGGCCGAGTCTTTCGGAAAGAGATGCACCACATCTAGGTTCGGACGGATGCGTCCGCAGGAAATCGCCATCTGTGCTTCACTTCCGGGCGAGTTCGCGTCGATGTCGTCCACGACCGGCAACATCACGGCTTGGAATGCATCACGATCCTGAAACTCGGCGTCGTGCGAACCCCAGACCGATAAGGCAGATGATCCATTTTCGCCCCGGGGAAGGCACACTCTCAGGAAGCGAGCCGGGTCCTGCATGGACTCGTTGAACCGGCGAAGGGCAAGACCCGCCCCATAATTTGCAACATGCACCCCTCCTCTGGCCCTACCTTCCCCGCTGCCGAGGCCGTCCACGATTGCGAGTCTGCCCTCAAGGACAAGGGTCACTTCAAGCAAGTCACGCCGAAGAAGTAGTGGGGATGAACCGCCAGGACGGACTTCCACCTCGCTGAGGGTTCTGATCTCCGGAGGAAATAGGTCATCCTCGACGTCGCTACAAAGATCCGCTCCGATGTGACATCTGGCGCTGTACCAAGACCCCTGGAGACGAGGAATCGATCGCCTTGGTCGCAGAACTAACACGGTTAGTGGTTATGGCGTCCGCTGACCCTGAAGATGGCCCTCATGCCATTTCCGACCCTGCTCCACGGGACTTAAGCGTTATCCGCACATGGTCGGGGGACAACAGTTGCGACGACTTAACGCGATACCTAATTTTGACTTAAAGCGATACCTAATCCGCCAGGTCAGGCTTTGAAGCCTTCTCCAGCCGCTCTCGTATCTGAGATCGAGATGTAACACCAAGTTTCGGGAAGATGCGATAGAGGTGCGCACCCACCGTTCGATGGGACAGGTAAAGCTGCTCTGCGATCTGTCGATTTGAGAGCCCCTCTGCAACCATGTGCGCGATCTGTAGTTCGTGAGGCGTGAGCCGGTCGATGGGGGTGGCTCCGCGCCGTTGACTCGCTACCCCGGTGGCTCGGAGCTCCTGTCGGGCCCGTTCACCCCACGGGAGGGCTCCCAGCGCGTCAAATGCCTCTCGAGCCAACCGGAGAGGACCCCGCGCCTCCATGACTCGTTGGTGGCGCCGCAACCACTCCCCCCAGGCAAGCTGAAGCCGAGCTCGCGTAAAGGGACGAGAGAGCATTGCCTGGTACCCCAGTGCGGATGCGAATGAGGACTCCGCTTTCGCATCTTCCGCCAATACCGCTTCGGCGAATCGGATGTTGAGGTGAAGCATCGGGGATGGAGTCTTCCTGCCGATTTCGCGAAGCTCATCAAGCTGGTGTCGGGCTTCGTCATGACTCCCGGTATGTGCCGCCGCTTCGGCCAGATCGGCCAATGCCCAGCTGCGATTGAAAGGATGGTAGCTCGGGTCCTTGGGGTCGAACATGCTCCTGTAGTGCTCCATGGCTTCGGAAAAGAGACCCAACCCCAGGGCACTGAGCCCCCGAGCACGTACCAGGAGAGCCAGGTTTGAATTGAACGAGAGAGGCAAAAGAATCGCCTGGACTTCCTCCGTAAGCTCGGTGACAAGATCACGATCACCGCGAAAGGCTGCAAGAAGGGCTTGCGTGGTGAGCCCGCCGGCGAGCCAACGCGTCCGGTGAGTCTCGCGAGCTAGACCAACGGCTTCCTCGGCAGCCCTCGCTGCGAGACTCCAGTCATCAGCAAAGAGCGCAGCGTGTGCCTGAGACTCGAGGGCCTGCGTGAGAAAGGCAACCCGCCCCTGCGATCGGAGGCCGGCCACGGACCTTTCCAAAAATCGGCAAGCCATATCGAAGTCGCCATAGGCACAGGCAGCCATCCCCAAGACTCGAACCGCGGCAGGATCACCGATCGTTTGAGGATCAATTTTTGAGAACTCATCGTTGAGGAGGCGTCCCATCTCGATCGGGGCTGCCTGCGCAAAAAGGGCCAGCCGCTCAGGGTTGTCCTGATTGACGTCCAATGACTCCGCGACGCGCATGAGATCCGTACGAATGCGATCTCCAGGATCGGCCCAGTAGCACCTTCGCGACGCCGTGAACAGGAGTTGCAGAGCCAGATCGGTATCTCCGTCCTCCGATCGCTCTCGGGCGAGATCAATCAAGTTCTCGATTCCCCGTTGATCGAGGGCGTGAAGGACTATCAAGTCTCTAAGCCATGCCAACTGAGCCTGCTGGCGCCGATCGAGAATCCGCGTCCCGGCAGCTGCCAATGCAGTGTCGGCATCGTCCTGCTGGCCAATCTCGAAACAAAGCTCGGCCATAACCAGGGATCGCATGCCTGCCCTACCCATGTCGTGAGACAGCTGAATTGCTCGGTCCATTGCCGATATCGCAATTGCAACTGCACCCCTCCGGCGAGCGCGGTATGCCGCTTCTTCCAACTCAATCGCGACCGACTCGTTCTTTCCAACGACCGATGCCGCCATATGCCACACCCTGCGGTCGGGCTCGTATACCAGCACGTTCGCCAAAGCGGCATGAGCCGCGCGCCGCGAGTGCTGGCTGTTTTCGTAGTAGATGGCTGACCGAACCAGAGGGTGTCTGAAATTCAGTCTGTCGTCGATTGTTATGAGCCCGCTTCTTACGGCTGGCTCCAGAACGTCCTCAAGGATTGGTGAATCGAGCAACTCGTTAGTGGCCTCGAGCACTTCGGCGAGATCGCTGCGTTCGTCGAGAGCCGCTACGAGCAGTGCGACTCTCGTGGCGGGAGGCAGGTCAAACGCTCTAATGGCGAAGGCCTGTTCGAGACGGCGAGTTAGGGGCATCAACGTGGCCGAAAGGGCGAGCTGTCCCGCTCCAACGCGTGGCAGCTCCATTAGCGCCAACGGATTGCCTGCAGCTTGAGTCAGTATTCGAGAACGTTGATCGGGCTTTAGATCTGGAAAGGCGTCGTCCAAGAGGGCAGATGCGGCTTCCGGAGCGAGACCTTCAAGGAACATATGCGGCACACCAGACTCGCGTACAGCACTTTCGTATCCGGTACGGATTGAGAGAAGCATGATGATCGGCTCATCCTCGATGCGGCGAGCGATAAACGCTAGGACTTCGCTCGACGGCTGATCGAGCCAATGGAGATCTTCTGCCAGTATCAGGATCGGCTGACGTGCAGCAGATTCGGCGAGTACCTCTAATGCGGCAAGTGCGATGCGGAAGAAATCGGGAGCTTCCCTATCGATCAATCCGAAGGCCGCCAATAGGCTGTCGCGCTGTCGCTCGGGCAGATCGCTCGTCGCGAAGAGAACCGGCCTGATCAGCTGATGGAGACCAGCAAAGGGAAGGTTCGTTTCGGCCTGTACACCAGATGTTCGTAGTACGCGAAAGCCCTTTGCCGAAGCGTGAGCGCCAACGGTCGAAAGCAGGAGTGACTTGCCCACCCCAGCTTCGCCTTCCACGAGCTCAGAGCCCCCAAAGTCACCAACAGCGTTGAGTCGCTCGATAAGAACCGCGAGCTCCTCTTCACGCCCACAAAGCGTGCCGACCATCTTCAGTGTGCGTTCTGTCCCACCCGGTGTACGAACCACGTCGATTACTTCCGTCGGCTCCTTGACTCAAAAACGGTCGATCTCTGGCGACTGACGGCTACCTCCTCGGAAGGCTGCGAGTGCCGATAGCATACTGAAGTCTTCTCATCAAGCGAGTGGTGGTGCACCTGCTCCCGAATTGTCCGGTCCATCAGGGACAGCAAGGCTTCTGAGTGTCGTCGACGAGAATCCGGCAGGGCGTTCAGGCGGATCCATTGACCGCCGCCAGACCCACGTCGGCGGATGGCCTATAGGCAAGAGGACGACGAACACTGCGACATAGCCCTGGGGTGGCCGTCACGCTGACGGGGCGGGCCCCCATCGGGAAAGCGGTGGCCGCTCTGGACGGCCACCCATTCGGCGCCAAAGCGACAGTCGACACATTGTCTCCACTCAGAGCAAAAAGGCGGCGCGGGGCAATGAAGTTGAATTCCCGCCTAGCGATGCTTCGACTGAGAGTCGACCCTGCTTCCGCGTTATCGTAACTCTAGAGTCGATTTGGCCTGCCGCCCACGGACAGGAGTCTCGGTTGGCTGTTCTGGAGGTCCGCGATCTACACGTTTCCTACCCAACGGAACGAGGGTCCGTACGAGCGGTCAGAGGCGTTTCGTTCTCCTCCTACAGGGGCAAGATGCTCGCGATCGTTGGTGAGTCTGGGTCAGGGAAGAGCACATGCGCGCAAAGCATCCTCAAACTTGACCCGTCAGCGCAGGTGTCCGGACAAATTCTCTTTCACGGGGAGAACCTTCTGACCGCAAAGCCCCGTCGACTGCGAGCGGCGAGGGGTTCAGGCATCAGCATCATTCTTCAAGACCCCCTCTCCGGGTTGCACCCATATCACACAGTGGGATGGCAAATCGTTGAGGCAATCCGGGCTCACCGACCCGACATTTCAAAACGACACGCTCGAGATTGGGCTATCGATGGCCTCGATCGAGTCCGATTGTCCGATCCTCTTCGGGTGGCGGAAAGCTATCCGTTCCAGCTATCTGGAGGAATGAGGCAACGCGCCATGATAGCCATGGCCGTGATCCTGGACCCCGAGGTGCTCATTGCTGATGAACCGACCAGTGCGCTGGACGTGACCGTCCAGGCGGAGATTCTTGAACTCATCGGCAACCTGAAAGCAGAGTCCGATATGGCAGTGGTCTTGATCACTCACGATCTCGAAGTCGCTTCTCAGATGGCTGATGAAGTTGTGGTCATGTACGGAGGATCAATTGTCGAGCGGGCGGATCGGCTCGAGCTCTTTGCACATCCAGTTCACCCCTACACCGACGGACTCTTGCGGTCTTCGCTGATGCGACATGACGGCTCAGGTACGCTCAACTCGATTCCCGGCCAGCCACCTGATCCGCTTGAACTCCCTGGTGGCTGCTGCTTTCATCCCCGGTGCTCTCGTGCCACCCCTCGGTGCCAAACCGATTCGCCCCAACTGCTACCCATACGTCCCGGTGCGAGTCACGAGTGCTCCTGCTGGAACGCACTGGGTGATGAGATTCAGATGTCAGACCGAACCCTCCTTCGATGACGATGGAGCCTCTCCTGAAGGTCCTTGACGTCACCAAAGATTTCCGGAGAAGTTCCCTAGGGCGACGATCCAGCACGCAGAACATCATTCGAGCTGTCGACGGCGTGAGCCTCGAGATACTTCCTGGGGAGACCCTTGGTCTCGTGGGAGAATCCGGTTCAGGTAAGACCACCTTGGCAAGATGCATCATGCGTACGTGCAACGTCACCTCCGGGCGCATCGTCTTCGACGGTATTGACACCACAGATCTCGGTCGGCGACAGCTCCTCGATGCGCGACGCAACATTCAGATGGTCTTCCAGGACAGCCAGGGTGCTCTAAATCCGCGACGTCGAGTGACCCAGATCATCGGCGAGCCGATGGCCATTCACGGAGTCGCGAAGGGAAGTGAACTGAGACGGAGAGTCGCTGATCTGATGGAGATGGTCGGCCTCAATCCCAACGATGCCGATCGATTCCCCGGCGACTTCTCCGGTGGACAACGCCAGCGCATCGGTCTTGCCCGCGCCCTCGGACTCCGACCAAAACTAGTGGTTCTCGACGAACCGGTTTCGGCGCTCGACAGTTCGATCCAAGCGCAGATCCTAAATCTCATCGTAGATCTCAAGAAGCAATTCGAAATGGCGTATCTGTTGATTGCTCATGATCTCTCGGTCGTTAACCATCTATCTGATCAAGTGGCCGTCATGTACGGCGGCAGGATCGTTGAATGCGCTCGGGCAGAGGAGTTGAACCGGCTTCCGCGTCACTACTTCACACATGCCCTTCACTCAGCAGAGCCCGGTAGCCCAACGCATACGAGCCGATTGGCTAGCAGAGACAGCACGATTTCTCCTGAGAATGGAGCGTTGGGCTGCAGCTTCTCGCAGCGGTGTCCGGCAGCAGAGGATCTCTGCCGAGAGACGGTGCCCACCCTCGTGCCCGTCCCAAACGAAGAAGGTCACCGCGTTGCATGCCATTTCCCGAGAACCACTTGACCGATTACGAGCCAGCTCCGGGGCTTGAGCGTTATGTCTTCACTCGGCGCGAGTGGCCGGGTCCAGCCACCACCCAAGAATGTCGATGGCTGCACTCACGGACACCACTACTACGGTGCTGAAGAGGACTATGCCCATGACCACCGGCTGATCCTGTTCCTGGACCGCGCGGAGTGTTGTAAAGCCCAATCCGGGTAACCCGAACACTTGTTCCACTACCACAGCACCGCCGAACAGAGACACGAAATCAACAGCGGTCTGGCTTGTCAGCAATGTCCACGAAGGACGCAAGGCATGGTGAAACAACAGACGCGACTCCGAGATTCCCTTGGCTCGAGCAGTGAGCATGTAGGGCTCGTTCACTGTATCTAGTACCGAGATCCTGGTCAGTCGGGTGTAGGCGGCAGCGAATCCCAGCGCAAGGGTGAACCAGGGAAGGATCATCGCTTTGAACCAACCAATGAAGCTTGTTGTCAGGGCAACGTAACCCGGCGCCGGGAAAATGCTCAGTCCGTGCGTTGTCAACTCAAAATAAAACAACCAAATGGCGATGGTGCCTACGACAAATGACGGTACTGAGTAGAAGAGAAGCGCGATGCTCGTGATAAGTCGGTCGATTCCTACTCGGCGCGTTCTGGCCGCAAGCACTCCTGATGAGACCCCGACGATTATCCATATCACCACAGCTCCTAGAATTAGGGAGGCAGTGACGGGAATCGCTCTCGCAACGATGCTGCTAACTGGCTCATCGTTGTAGTAGTCGTAACCAAGGTTTCCATGCGCAAGGTTCGCGATGTAGTTGACATACTGCACAAAAATGGGCTCATTCAGTTTGAGCCGGCGTGTGATGTCAGCGATGGTGGCTGGAGTCGATTCTCTTCCGGCGAGTGAGTGGACCACTTGTCCCGGCCCAGGCCCGACGTAGAAAATCAGGAACACGATGGTAGAGACGACCCAAACCACTAAGACCGCGACGAGGACGCGCAACGTCACAAGGCGAATCATCGCGAGCCTCTCGGTGATATGGCGTCCCTCACACTGTCAGCCAGTGCACTGAAGGCCATGGTGAGAGTCACGAGAGCCAACACCGGACACAGGAGGAACCACCACGCTTCTTGGTAGTAGTTCTGGGCACTTGCGATCATTGATCCCCAGTCAGCCTGAGGCGGCTGAATCCCGATCCCCAAGTACGAAAGAGACGCCTCAGCAAGGATGTTGATGGGAATCAGAAGAGTCATGAACACGAGAAGTTGCGGCAGGACATTGGGGAGCACGTCGACGATGATCGTGTGACCCGACGATGCTCCCAATGAAAGGCTCGCTTCGACATACATGCGCTCACGTATCGAACGGACCTGACCACGAATCACACGGCCGACGGGGGCCCAAGCGAACAGCCCGATGAGCACCGCTATCAACCCGACGCCCTGGTGAATCTGAAAAGGACCAACGTGAAGTGGTCCGTATGAGAGAACGGACGCCAGGCAGATTGCAATGAGAAGGAGCGGAATTGCGAGAGCGATTTCAAATAGGCGAGAGACCATTCCATCAACTGCACCGCCATAGAAGCCAGCCGCGATGCCGGTCAGAGCACCCAACAAAACCGCCAAGAGCGACGCGCCGATGCCGATAGCCAAAGCTGGCCTCGCGCCATACGCAATTCTCACCAATACATCACGCCCGAGGTCATCAGTACCCAGTAGGAAGCTCGAACTCGGCGACCTAGGTAAACCATCGCTCGTGAGCGCATTGCTGTATTGACTATTGACGCCGTGGCCCGTCAGGTCGGCGATAACCGGTGCAAAAAGCGCCATGAGGATAAACACCGTCACCACAGCCAACGAAAACATCGCCACTCGGTCAGCGCGCAAGCGACGTGCCGTCAACCGCCAGGACGCCTCGGTCCCCGGCTTTACTTGAGCGCGAGCCAACCTATTGACCCTCCGGTTGCTGCCAAGGAATCCTTCAATGTCTTGTCCCGATCGAGAATCTCGCTGACCCGGGGGTACTAACCAGAAATCCAGACATTGGTCGGATCGAAGTCTTGAATTTCGGGAATCCAGACGGCATTGTGCACCGCGGAAGAGTGGAAGTACGGGAGAGAGGGACTGTCGACTGGATAGATGGCAGCGGCCTTCATGACGTCCAGGTCAACCTGCGACCAGATGCTTGCTGCCTGCGTCTGAGACCTCACAGTGAGACCTGAAGAAATCAGTGCATCAATGGTCGGGCTGTTGAACAATCCAAAGTCGTCGGTGTAGGGAGGCAGACTGGATCCATCGACTAACGGCTGAAAGAAGTTCACGGCGTTATTGTTGTACCAGTCCGGGAACCACTGAGAAAAACTGAGGTCCCAGGCGCCAGAACGAGCCGTGCTGGGTACTTCTTGGTATTTCGTATAGAGCTGCGCGATTGGAGCGCCGATCCCTGTAACCGAGACTCCTACCTCACTCAGTTCGTATTGCACAGTCTGAAACATCCGAGTTTGAACCTGACTGTCGGAGGCGTAGAGCATCTTCAGTTTGAGATGGGTTCCAGCCAGTAACCGTCGAGCCTTCGCCGGGTCATACGGATAGAGATTCGAAGACTTGGATCCAATGATGCCGGGTGGCAGAACGTGGGTCAGGGGTGGACTCACGCCAGGGCCGTCATCATCCTTGACGAGCGACGAACGGTCCAGAGCGTAGGAAAGTCCCTGACGAATCGATGTCTTACTCAGGGCACGATCGTTGTTCGGTGATGCAACGTTGAATACGATGAATGGATCCAGCCCGAACGAAGGGCCGAGGGTCAAATTCGGATTGTGAGATGCAATCAGTGCTGGCACCTCTGCAGGTGGTACCTGCGTACCGCCCCACTCGTAATCCGCATCGGGAGCGTTGGCCTCTAGCTCCTCTTGAGTCACGTTGGGATTAACCGTCTCATTGATCTCGATCTGGTTCACATACGCCTTGCTTAGCGGGTCGGATCGTGGCGACCAATCGAGATTTCTCGACAAGGTGATCTCGCGGTCGGGAGTGTACGACGAGATTCGGTAGGGCCCGTCCGCGATGGTGTTCTCCGCCAAGGCGTTGGATCCCGGAAGGTAATCGAGATACTCAACCGGCACAGGTGAAAATGCCGGCATCGCCAGCAGCGAAGTGAAGTAGCTCACCGGCTTTGTGAGCTCAAAGGTCAGCGTGAGAGGGTCTGAAGGATCGAGGCTGACTCCCGAAATAGTATGCGTGTCAAGAAAGGAACGGATAGCAGATACGTTCGCCGGCACTTGTTCGAAGCTGTCACAGAATTGGGTCATCCCCTCGATCAATGACTCGAAATCCGAGAGTCCCCCGAAGGGTTCAACCGGATTACACGTCCGCTCAAGACCCCGGAGAGCATCAGCCGCAGTGACCTGTCGGGGAGGAGAAGTGTCCCATTCTGCCCCCGAACGGATAGTCATGGTGTACGTCAATCCGTCCGCAGAGATGGTGGGCATCGCCGTGGCCAGATCTGGAACCACGTCGGCTGTTTTCCCGGGTGTGGCTGGGTAGGAGTAGAGCTGGCGGCTCCAGGCGCGAAGAACGAGATAGGTCGGGTTGTAATACGCCACGTTGGGGTCCATGAAGTCCACGTCCCCGGTCCCAACCAAGAAGAGAGTGCCGCCCCGCTGTGGCTCGGCTTTCGTCACTGCGGCACTACTTGACGTTGTGGAACCGATGCCGAAAGTGGTGGCAACCAAGGTCACCACTGCGACTGCCAACAGTGTGGTGCCGACGCACCGCGCCCCACTTCGTCGGGTGGGGCCCAAGGTCAGCGCCCGATCTCCATAATCAGTCACAGGGGTTGATTTCGACTTCGACGGCCTGATTGGCGAGGTCGCCGAGCTCGCCTGGGTTCGCGCAAGTCGGCGGCTGTGACATGGGCCTTGCCTCCCGCCGGAACGATAACGTCAACAATCGTTTTGCCGCCGATCGCGGCGCCGGAAGCGCACGACCACCTCCGCGCCGCCCCTAGCGAAGCGCGTGGCGGAGGTCCTGCCGCAACCCGAAGAGCCTCCACAATCAGACACTCAATGCCACTGGGGTCATCTCGTTCACAAATGGCCATGTCATTGGCCACCCGAGTTCCCCGAGTTCGCACAGTGAAGGACGGTAACCGACCGATCGGTTTGAAGTAAAATA
>Ga0209773_10000166_pt1 | contig 19796 bp, 18 predicted proteins | sample BogFormECP14_OM1_FD_188244 | JGI IMG/M metagenome (GOLD analysis project Ga0209773, IMG submission 188244) | Bog forest soil microbial communities from Calvert Island, British Columbia, Canada - ECP14_OM1 (SPAdes) (version 2) | ecosystem: Environmental > Aquatic > Freshwater > Wetlands > Bog ... | reverse complement strand
GCTTCAGCACGATGACGCCGGCGCCTTCGCCGCGAACGTAGCCGTTGGCGCGGGCGTCGAAGGTTTTACAGCGACCGTCCGGCGCCATCGCGCCCGCCTTGCTGAAGTTAATCGTGATCGCGGGCGACAGGATCAGGTTGACGCCTCCCGCCAGTGCGAGCGTTGACTCTCCGCTCCGCAGGCTGTTGCAGGCTTGATGAACGGCGACCAGCGACGACGAGCAGGCGGTATCGACGGCGAGACTCGGTCCGTGGAAATCGAAGACGTAGGAGATGCGATTGGCGGCGATGCTCAGCGCGTTGCCGGTGCCGGCATACGCGTCGATGCGATTGACGTCGTTGAACTGGACGCGGCCGTAGTCGTTGTTCGAGATGCCGATGAACACGCCGGTATTGGTGCCGGCCAGACGGTCGCGCACCTGGCCGGCGTCTTCGAGCGCATCCCACGCGACCTCGAGCAACACGCGCTGCTGCGGGTCCATTCGGGCAGCCTCGCGCGGCGAGATACCAAAGAAGTGCGCGTCGAACTGGTCGACGTGGTCGATGAAGCCGCCGAAGCGCGTGACGATTTTGCCCGCGGCGGCCGGATCGGAATCGTAATATTCGTCGAGGCTGAAGCGATCAGCGGGAACTTCGCTGATGGCATCGATGCCGCCCTGCAGCAAGTCCCAGAAAGCGAGAGCATTGTTTGCGCCCGGAAAGCGGCATCCGATGCCGATGATCGCGATCGCGTCTTCGTTGCTCTCGCGAACGGGGATCGCGTTTGCATTTTCGTTAGCATGGACGGCCGGTGTCGACGAAATCTCAGGCTCGGCCAGGCGGCGCGCGAGCGCTTCAATGGTCGGGAACTCATAGGCCAGCTCGGCCGGAAGATCGCGGCCCAGCCATTCGGAGAGCTCGCCCGAGAGACTGACCAGCTCGGTCGAGCCCAGTCCGTAGCTGGCGAACGGCTCGGCGACGTCGACTTCTTCTATTTCGATTTCGAGCAGCTCGGCCAGGCGATCGACCAGCCATGCCTGGATCGTTTCCGCGCCTGCTATTGCGCGAGTGCCGTTGCGCGCGGCGCCGTGGACGACTCCGTTAGTGTGATTGGTATCCATCACTCGCTCGCCCATCACTCGCTCTGCGCGCTCCGCTCGAGCGTGCCGTCGCGAAACTGCGCCTGGCAGATGCGGCGCTGAACCTTGCCGCTTGGCGTGCGCGGGATGCCGCCCGCGCGGAGCAGCACGACGGCATGGACGCGGATGTCGTGCTGTTCGGAGACGGCGCGGCGAATGGCGCGAACGACGGCGTCGAGGCCTTCGTGGGTCCAGGGGTTGCGCCGGTACCCGTTTGCAGCGAGCGTTTGGCTGACGCCGTTGCCGCGCGGAGGATCGGCGGCCTGCCGGCGCTCCACTTCGGCGGCGACTATCAGGCGCTCGTCGTCGGTGACGTCGACCGAGAAGGCGGCGCATCCGCCGGAGCGCACCGAAGCGTGGCTTTGCTCGACGGTCAATTCGATGTCGTTGGGATAAAGGTTGCGGCCGCCGATGATGATCAGATCCTTGAGGCGGCCGGTGACGAACAATTCGCCGTCCTTGAGAAATCCGAGGTCTCCCGTGCGGAGATAAGGGCCCTCGCGCGTGTCTGACCGAAAGGCGTTGAAGGTGTATGCGGTTTCGTCGGGGCGCTTCCAGTAGCCCTGCGCCACGCTCGGACTCGACACCCAGATTTCGCCGATTTCGTCAGGCGCGCACGCGAGCATCGTCTCGGGATGAACGACGATGATTTTTGTGCCATGCATGGCGCGGCCGCAGCCGACCAGCGTCCGCACGATCTGATGAGGGTCGGAGGCGGCCGCGATGGCGTTGTGATCGAGCGCGGCGACGCGCGTCGTGCAGAGCACGGGGTCGCCGTCCACCTGGCCGCCGGAAACGATCAGCGTCGCTTCGGCCAGTCCGTAGCATGGATAGGAAGCGCGCGGACGGAAGCCGCACGAGGCGAAGGCCTCGGCAAAGCGCTTCAACGTGTCGGCGCGGACCGGTTCTGCCCCGTTGTAGGCGACGCGCCAACTGCTCAAATCGAGGCCGGCGCGCTGTTCGGGCGTAATCCGGCGCGCGCACATGTCATAGGCGAAATTGGGACCGCCGCTGATGGTGGCGTGGTAGCGCGAGATCGCCTGGATCCATCGCAAGGGGCGCTGAAGAAAGGACTGCGGCGGCATGAGAACGCATAGCCGCCCGCTGTAGATGGGCTGGATGATGCCGTTGGTCAGTCCCATGTCATGGAACACCGGCAGCCACATGACGGAGACGGAGTCGGCCGTTATCTCGAAGGCGCGCTTGATGTGGGCGCAGTTCCGCATGATGTTCTCGTGACTGACCATCACGCCGCGCGGTACTGCCGTGGAGCCGGAGGTGTATTGGAGCAGCGCGAGAGCGGAGCCGGTTACGGCGGGGTCTCGCCAATTGCTGGCGGCGTCGTCGGGAATCTGGTCGGTCGCAATCCAGCGCATCGCGCGAAGTTCGGGTGCCTGCGCGAACAGGCCCTCGACTTTGGAGAGAATCGAGGCTGTCGTGAGCACCAGCGTCGGTTGCGCGTCGCTCGCTATCGTCAGCAGGCGGGCGAGCGTGCGCTGAGGCTGGGCGATATTGAGATGGGGCACTGGGACGGCGGTAACACCGGCATAAAGGCATCCGAAGAAAGCGGAGATGAACTCGAGGCCGGCCGGATAGAGCATCAGGGCACGCTCGCCGGCGGCGCGATAACCCTGAAGCATGGCGCCGATTGCACGGGCCTGGCGGTCCAGCGCGCCGTGGGTTAGGTGGGCGCCTTCGACTTCACCGTCAACCAGGTAGCTGTAAATGCGCGCGTCGGGCTCGCGCTGTGCACGCTCGCAAAGCAGGTCGATTAGAGTGGAGGCATTGCCGTTTATTTGATTCACACGAAACCCGCCAGGCGCATTCGCCAGGCGACTCGCATTTGCGCAAAGTTACCTGAGTTGGATAGGCAAGAGGCCGAATCGCTTGGCAAGATCAGTGTTGCAGGAAGCGGGTTTGCTAGATACGAAGTGTTCCCCGGATCGGTAACTCGGTGTTCTGCGAAGAACCAAGGCGAAGCTAAATGCTTCGGTTACTTGGGCCGCGCAATGCGCAGAAGTGCGCGCGAAGGCGGTGCTAGTGTGGGACTCGGCGGTCGATTTGATACTCTGTTGCCGCGATAGTATATAGCTAGTTAGTATAGCGAGGCGCCGCTTCAACTGAGTATAGTTAGTATCTAATCATAAACATACTAAGTAACCAATTAGGGTAGCTAATTTGACAGACATTGGGTAATGAGCGTAAACTTGGATTCGTCGGAATCGTAAAACGAATCGAGCCCGACTTTGATCAAGCCCGACCGGTGGCCCTTCTTCTCGCCTTTGACCACGCTCCGCTAGACCAACGCTAATACTCCGAGACCTCAAGGCTTGAGGGAGGCCCACGTGGGACGACCTCGTTTCCATTCATTTCGCAAGACTGTGGCTGCACTTACTGTGGCTGGAGCGGTGTGCTTTGCGGCATCTGCCCCTGCCTTCGCTGCGCCGTGGCAGCATGCGTGGGGCGACTACGACAGTCATCAGCAATGGCATGACGCGGGTTGGTGGCTGCAGAACCATCACGACTGGGTAATTTCGCATCATCCGGAATGGTCTGAGAACTACGCGGCGACGCGCGGTCAGATAGGCGATTCGGACAGCATGCACGCGCGGCACTACGGCGACGGCGGATTGGATCGCATTGTCGAGGCTAACGAAAAGGCTAACGCGAGGGCGATCGAGGCCGCGAAGAACGAAGCGCGCAAGGCGCGTGTAACTTCACCTACATCCTAGAGGTATCTATATGAAGACGACCAACTCACGAAAACTGGTAATGACACTGGGCGGAATCCTGATCGCGACTGTGGCTGCGGGATGCTACGGCGGCGGAGGCTCGGGTTACTATTCGAGCCAGCCCTACGGCTACAACAGCAGCTATAGCAGCTATGGGAGTTCCTATCCTTATAGCGGTTACAGCAATGGACAGCACTATCAGCAGAACAACGTGAGCTCGTACCATGGTGGCTATCAGAACGCCGCGCGAGCCGATGAGAATCGTGACCAGCATGTTGCGAAGACTCCGGATCGCGGCGTGACGCGCACCGAAACTCAGCATGCGAACGTCGATCATGACAAGGTATCGCTAAAGGACTCAGAGCCGTCGCGCACGGTGAGAAACTAGCTGTTACCTGGCGGCTATGAAGTCGACGAGCAGGGCTATGGCGGCGCGCACATTGTCGGCCTCGGTGCGGCCGCTGCGCACGCGCGGCTTGAAGGAGTGATCGCCGTCGTCGAGCCATTCGATACGGATGGCGCGCGATAGCTTGTAGGTCTCGACCTCTTCGGGCAGGCCGAAGCTGTCGCGGGTACCCTGTACAATCAAGGTGGGCGTCCGCAAAGTTTCGAGATGGCGAGTGCGCGTCTTGGCGGGCTGGCCGGGCGGATGAAATGGATAGCCGAGGCATACGACGCCGAGCACCGCGGCGTCATCGGCGACCATCGTCGCGATTCTACCGCCCATCGATTTCCCGCCTATAACCAGTGAGCTTGGTCCACCGACCTCGTCGATCATCTCACGAAAGGATTTCATCAGGACGGGTTGCGGATCGGGAGCGCCGCGCTTGCCGGACTCGCGGCGTCGCTGCATGTACGGAAATTCGAACCTGATTACGCGAACGCGTGACGCGGCAACTCCTTCAGCGACGCGCTTCATGAACGGCGTGTCCATCGGCGCGCCGGCGCCATGAGCAAACAGAAAAGATTTCTTCGCAGCCTTTGGACCGTCGATAAGGACAGACGCCATAACGATCGATCATTGAACGGCGGTCGCGTTCGCGCAACCGGAATCGGGCGCGGTGCATGAAGCAGAGTAAGCGAAGCCGATGGTGCTTCGCTCACTCTGCGTTGTTCGTCAGGCGTGCGCGGATTCGGCGGGAGCAGCCGGGCGCAGCGGTGCGGTGGCGTCGACGAATTCCGCGAGGAAGCGCGACACGCTCGGGCGGTTGCGCAATCGTGTGAGCCACGCCGTCACGTTGGCGAACTCGGGCGACGGCGCCCCCTCCATCAAGGACGCGATGTTGATTGGCGAGAAGCACGAGATGTCGGCCACGCTGAATTCGTCGCAAAGGTACTCGCGCTTGCCCAGCTCGCGATCGAGGCGTTGATACTGGCGCGCGAGCTCGGCCTTGGCCTGCGCGACGGCGGCGCTGTCACGCGTCGAGGGGTCGGGCTTCAGCAGCACCTCGCGCACGAGAACGCCGAGTTGGGGCGCGAGAAGCGTGTCGCCGAGATCCTCGAGCGTCCTGCATCGCGCGCGCTCGACGGCGCCGGTCGGAAACAGCGGAGTCTTGGGCACGCGCTCATCCAGATACTCGAGGATGATGGTCGAGTCGGGAATTACCGCGTCGCCATCGACGAGCACTGGAATCTGCGCCTTGGGATTCAGCCGCGGCAATTCGTCGGGCTTGATCCATCCGGTGGCAGGGGTCCAGTTGACCAGCTTGGTCTCGTGCGCAATCGATTTTTCGAACATCGCGATTCGCGGCTTGGCGCTATACACGCTGAGAGGTGAGTAATAGAGCTTCATCGCATTCCTCCGTGAGAAAAGTTTGAGATCATTTCGTTGGTTCGCTCTGCAGTACCATCTGTGTTTGGGTGACGATTGCGAGCAGCTTGCCGGTCTCGGACGTAACGCGCGTCTGCCAGACCATCGTGCGACGGCCGCGATGGATCGCGACGCACTCGGCGCGGACGGTGGTGCCGACAGCGGCGGGCGCGAGGAAGTTGGTCTTCGATTCGAGCGTGGTGGTCGACGCGCCGTTGCGCAGATTGAGCGAGGTCGCGCAGCCGCCGAGGGTGTCGGCCAGCGCCATCATCGCGCCGCCGTGCAGCACGGCAGGGCGGGTGCACAGGTCGTCGCGGACTTTCATTTCGGCGGTCACACATTCCATCGTCGCGCTGAGGAACCTGATTCCGAGCAGCTTCGCGAACGGGAGCATGTCGCGAGTGAGTTGTTCGATTGCATCCATCACCGAACATCATGTGCGCGCGGCACGTGCGAGTGGACCATCAATAGGCCCACTTTACGGTAAAATTAAGGATCCACTTTCACCGCCGGCGCGACCGGAGTACGGTCGCAACCGAGAGGTGATCGCATGTTCCTGAAGCTCGATTCGGACGGGGTGCTGTACGATCAGATTTACCGCGCGCTGAGAGGCAATATTCTCAAGGGGCGATTGTCCGCGGGCGCGCGTGTGCCTGCCACGCGCGACCTCTCGCTCGAATTGGGCGTGTCGCGCAACGTCGCGATAATGGCGTATCGGCAATTGCTCGACGAGGGATATTTGACGACGCGGATGGGCTCGGGCACCTTCGTCGCGCGCGAACTGCCGCGACATCTAACGACCGTTGCCACGCGCCGGCGGCCTCGTCCGGCCCGGCCTGCTGCGACGATTCATCTCTCTGCATATGCGCGGCGCGTGCGCGAGGCGTCACACGGGACGCAGTTCACGTGGGAGCCGCGGCGCGACGTGTTGCCGTATGACTTCCGCTACGGCCCGCCGTCGTTCACGGATTTTCCGCACGAGACGTGGTGCCGCGTGATGGCGCGGCGGGCGCGGCGCGTCACGATTCGCGAGCTCGACTACGGGCCGGCGGAGGGATTGCCGGCGCTGCGCGAGGCGATCGCGGATTACGTGGGCCGGGCGCGCGCGATCGCGTGCAGGCCGGAACAGATCATCGTGGTCAATGGCTCACAGCAGGCGCTGGACATGGCGGCGCGCGTGCTGGTCGACGCGGGCGACGTCGTGCTGATGGAAGAGCCGCACTACCGCGGCGCGCGCACGGTGATGCGCGCTGCGGGTGCGAAAATCGAGACGATCGCGGTGGACGAGCATGGCCTGCGCACCGAGGAGCTCGCGAATCGGCGCACGCTCAGCCGCCTTGCGATCGTCACGCCGTCGCATCAGTTTCCCACCGGCGCCGTGATGCCGCTGGGGCGTCGGCTCGAGCTGCTCTCGTGGGCGCGGCGCACCGGCGCCTGCATCTTCGAGGACGACTACGACAGCGAGTTTCGCTATTCGGGCCGTCCGATCGAGGCGCTGGCCGCACTCGACGACAGCGGGTGCGTGCTCTATGCGGCGACTTTCTCGAAAGTGATGTTCCCCTCGCTGCGGCTGGGATACCTGATCGCGCCCGCGCCGCTGATCGAGCCGCTGCGATCGGTCAAGGCGCTGATGGATACGGGCGGAGCCGGCCTGGCGCAGGCGGCGCTGGTCGATTTCATCCGCGAGGGACATTTCGAGCGGCATCTGCATCGGACGCGCACGCGCAATGCGAGCCGGCGCGCCGCGATGCTTGAAGCGATCGAGCGTCACCTGGGCAGCCGCGCGGAGGTGTCCGGCATCAACGCCGGCCTGCATCTGGTTTTGTGGCTGCGCGATTTGCCCGCATCGAGATCGCGCGAGTTGCGGATGCGTGCGGGACGCGCCGGCGTCGGCATCTACCCGGTGGATCCTTTCTACCTCGATCCGCCGAAGCAGGTCGGCCTGCTGCTGGGTTACGCGTCGATGCCGGAAAAGCAAATAGCAGAAGGCATCCGGCGCTTCGCGTCGGTCGTCAATTCGCTCTGAGAGAAGACTCTGTGCGCGGCGTTCTCAGGACGACCATCCTTGTCGGTTGTAGTAGGCCGTCACCAGCTCGGCGATTTGATCGGTGGTCTTGTCCACCAGGAAGCCAGTCGACGAGGTGTAACTCTTGACGCCCCCTGCCGCGATGTTCACGCCGATCGATGCGGCCGCAACGGCGCCGCCCGCAGCTGCGCCGGCCGGTCCCGTAATGCCAGCTCCCGGCATGTAGCCGCTGTCCGCGCTCGTGCTGAAGTCCGTCACCTCGGTCGAGCCCTCGTCGGTTTTCTGAACAACCTGAACTACCGAGTCCAGTTTCGACGCGCCGGCGCCGAGCCCAATCACCATCCCCCGCAGACGGTTTCCTTCGCTGATGTCGGTGAACTGGCCATCGAGAATCAGTACATTGTTTCCGGTAGGCGGAGTTCCCCGCTGCGGACAGGTGGCAGTGATGCCCTTTTGCGACGGGTTAGACGCCACCTGCACGCAGATATTTTGGGCAGTCTGGTGGGCGATCTGGAGCTGTTGCGCATCTTGATCTTCGCCCGACATGTTGCGGTAGGCTACCCGGAAGATGCCGGAGTTGAGCGAGACATCGGACGCGCTGGCGGCGAATGGATAGACGAAAACCGCGGTAGGCGGACCGGCAGAGATCGGCGCAGCCGTGCTCTGCTGCGTAACCTGTGCACCTGCGCATCCGAACGCCGAGACCGCTAACAGCAAGATATTCGACGGAGAATTTGAGAATTCATTGCATTCCAACTCGAGCTTCGGAGTCTATTGTTTCCAGCTTTCACTTGCTGCGATTCTTTGCAATCAACCCGGCGGCGGCGCAATTGGACTTTGGTATAGTTTGCGACCTCGAAAGGGAAACCGCGACGGTCCTACAGATTCGACGCTTGCCTCATAGAAAGAAACCGGCGATACATTTTCCGCGGAGAGACGTCTGAAAAAGCTAAAATCAAAGTCGAGCGGCCCATCCAAGGCCGCCGATACCGGAGCGGTGCGAGGTCGGCCGCGGCGACGCCGAAGTTCTGCTCGGCAGGTCGTCGATTCTGCCGCTGACGCCAGCGAGGCACTCGAGTTCGAGGACTTGCTCGCCGAACTCTCGGCGACCTTCGTACGTATACCGCCGGAGCAAGTCGATCAGGAACTGACGCAATGGCTTCAGCGGATTGGTCTCTTCCTGAAAATCGATCGCTCAGTGATCGCACAAGTGAACCCGGCCATTGGCGAGGTTGTGATCACCCACCAGTGGGCCCGCGAGGGCGTGGGTTTAAATCCGATTGGGCTCAGCACGGCCAAGGTCCTGCCGTGGTTGACCGGGAAGATTCTCGCAGGCGAACTGACGGTCTTGTCGAGTGAGACGGAACTGCCGGCGGAGGCCGCGAAGGATCTCGAATGGGGCCGCCTCGTTGGATTCAAATCCATGGTTTCGGTCCCGTTCAAGATTGGCGGCGTCGTCGTCGGCGCCATCAATTTCGGCGCAATTCTTCGTGAGCGAAGCTGGTCTCCACGGATTGTTCAGCGGCTGCGCCTGGTCGCCGAGGTGTTCGGCGGTGCGCTCGAGCGTCAACGCTCGACTGCGGAAATTCGCCGGCTGACGGCGGAGATGCGTCACATCTCCGGCGTCGCGATGATGGGCGAGCTCACCGCGTCGCTGGCGCATGAGTTGAATCAGCCGTTGGGCGCTGTGCTCAACAACGCGCGCGCGGCGCGGCGCCTGCTGGCGGCAAAGAAGCCGGACCTCGCCGAGATTGGCGAGGCGCTCGACGACATCGTGCGCGACAACTCGAGGGCAGTCGCGACTATTCGGCAACTGCGCTCGCTATTTCAACGCGGCGAAGCGCAAACGCTGCCGGTGGATATTCAGAATATTTTCCGCGATATCGATCGAATCGTCGGAGCGGACGCGCGCGAGAAAAAAATTGATTTGCGAGTTGATGTGGCCCCGCCGCTGCCGATCGTGTTCGGCGACCGGACGCAACTCACCCAGGCCGTGCTGAACCTGGTCAATAATGCGTTCGATTCGATTTGCGCCGTCGACGATGGACCGCGCGAAGTGGTTCTGCGCGCGGGCGGAGGTGAAGCGGGGCGCCTGCGCGTCGCGGTTTGCGATTCCGGCGAGGGAATCGATTCGAAAATCATGCCGCGGCTGTTCGACCCGTTCTTCACCACCAAGTCCACCGGCATGGGGATGGGTCTGGCGATCGTGCGTACGATCGTCGAGACGCACGGTGGTCATCTGCAAGCGATTCAGAATCCCGGGCGCGGAGCGACGCTCGAGTTTGTGCTGCCTGGCGCGTCGAATATGGCCGCGGGAAACTGATTCGAGCGCCGGGTATTCAACTCAATGCCAATCAAAGTCGCGATCATCGATGACGACCAATCGGCGCGGAAGTCGCTGGCGCGTCTGATGAAGTCGGCGGGGATTTCCGCCGTGACATTTTCTTCGGCGCAAGAATTCCTCGAGGCTGCGAAAGACAGCCAGGTCGATTGCGCGGTGACCGACCTGCAAATGCCGGACGTCGACGGCATCAAGTTGCAGCAGGCGCTCACGCAAATCGCGCCGCATCTCGCGATCGTGTTCGTCACCGGCCATGGCGACGTTCCTGCCGGCATCAAGGCAATGAAGGGCGGCGCTGTCGACTTTCTCGAGAAGCCGGTCGATGACGAGGCGTTGCTGGACGCTGTTCGCCGCGCCGCAGAGCGCAGCCGCGAAGCTCGAGCGTCGCGCGCCGAGTTCGACGACCTCCAGCGCCGGTACGAGCGGCTGACGCCGCGCGAGCGCCAGGTGTTCCAGCTCATTACCTCGGGCCTCCTCAACAAGCAGGCGGGCGCCGAGCTCGGCACCGGTGAAAAGACCATCAAGGTTCAGCGCGCGCGGGTGATGGACAAGATGGAAGCCGCATCGCTCGCTGAGCTGGTGCGGATGGCCGATCAGTTGCATATCCAGCCAGCCGGCAAGCCCGAATCGAGACCTCGTCGTTCCGGCGACGCGCGCACCCGTTAATCAATCGTCCGCTTTCGGCAGTTGATCGGCAGTTAGATCCGTCGCATACTATACCCCCTATGGTATGATGGAGGTTTAACGATGAGTCACACGATTCAGGACAAAGCCAAGCTACTCCATCGCGTGCGCCGCGTGCGTGGTCAGATAGAAGCTGTCGAGCGGGCGCTCGAAAACGAGAAAGGATGCGCCAACGTCCTGCACCTTGTCGTTGCGGCGCGCGGTGCGATGAACAGCCTGATGGCGGAGATTATCGAGGGCCACATCCGGACGCACGTCGTTGATCCGAACCACGACCGCGATCGCAGCCGGGCCCAAGGCGCGCAGGAGCTGATCGACGTCGTGCAGGCGTATCTGAAGTAGGAGCAGAACGCCGCCATGGAAACGCGCGAAAACGACGGGAACGACGCGCCGAGCTTCGGCTGGATTGAAGGCGCTCGAATCGCAGTGGTAGCGCTCGCGGCGGTCGCTGTGCGGTTTCATGTATGGGAGCCGTTGCCGCACATCAGCGTCATCGGGATCGTGAGCCTTGTGATCGGCGGCTGGCCGATCTTCGAAGAGGCATTCGAGCACGTGGCCGCGCGCCGGATGTCGATGGAACTGTCGATGGCGATCGCGATCGTCGCGGCGGCGGCAATCTCCGAATATTTCACCGCGCTCATCATCACCTTGTTTGTGTTGATCGCCGAGGTGCTCGAGGGCATGACGGTTTCCCGCGGGCGTCGCGCGATCCGTGACTTGCTGGATTTCATGCCGCGAACGGTGACCGTGCGCCACGGCGACGGAGGCCGCGAGATTTCGGCCGACGCGCTGAAGATCGGCGATTCGGTGCTCGTAAACCCGGGTGCGCAGGTGCCGGTCGACGGCGTGGTGATTGGGGGACGCTCATTCGTCGACGAGGCGCGAATCACCGGCGAGTGGATGGCGGCTGAAAAGCGACAGGGCGCGATGGTCTACGCGGGGTCGATTAATCAATCGGGCGCTCTGGAGATTCGCGCGGACCGGATCGGGCGCGACACCAGCTTCGGGAAAATCATCGAGGCGGTCGAGCATGCGCAGCGATCGCAGGCGCCGGTGCAACGGATAGCCGATCGCCTGGCTGGGTACCTGGTGTACTTCGCGCTGATTGCCGCCATGCTGACGTTCGCGATCACCAGCGATATCCGCTCGACCATCGCCGTCATCATCGTGGCGGGCGCATGCGGTATCGCGGCTGGAACTCCGCTGGCCATTCTCGGCGGCATCGGGCGGTGCGCGCGTCTCGGTGCGATCGTCAAGGGCGGCCTCTACCTCGAGACGCTCGGGCGAGTGGACACCGTCGTGCTCGACAAGACCGGCACGCTTACCTACGGCCGGCCCGAGGTCACGAGTGTGATTCCGACCGACGGCGCGTCGGTGACGGACGTGATCGATGCGGCCGCGTCGGCAGAGGTGCGATCGGAGCATCCGCTGGGCAAGGCGATTGTCGCGTGCGCTCTTGCGGAAGGTCGAAAAATCCAGGAGCCCGAGCGGTTCGACTATCAACCCGGGCGCGGAATCACGGCGACGGTGAATGGTGCGACGATCGTGGTGGGGAACCGCGCGCTGATGGCCGAGGGGGGCATCAACGCGTCGAGCGCGGCGGATCTCGACGCGACGTCGGCAGTTCTTGTCGGGCGGGCAGGGCAATACCTTGGAACGATCGCAATTGCGGACGCGATTCGGCCCGAGGCGAAGAAGGCGATTGAGGCGTTCGATCGCATGGGAATCCGCACGGTTCTTCTGACGGGCGACACCGAACCTGTTGCGCGCAACGTCGGGCAGACGTTGGGGATAGCGGCGGTCGAGGCAGGCCTGCTGCCCGAGATGAAACTCGCGCGCATCAAGAGCCTCGTGGCGAGCGGGCGCGTCGTTGCGATGGTCGGCGACGGGATCAATGACGCGCCGGCGTTGGCGGAAGCGAGCGTGGGCGTCGCAATGGGTTCAGGCACGGATGTCGCCCGCGAAAGTGCTGACGTGCTCCTGCTAGGCAACGATCTCGAAAAGTTTGCCGAGGCTTTGGCTATCGCACGATGGACGCGGAAAATTATCCTGCAGAATTTCATCGGCACGATTGCGGTGGATACGGTCGGAATCGCGCTGGCGGCGGCCGGGTTGCTGAGTCCGCCGTTCGCGGCGTTCATCCATGTAGCGTCGGAGCTGACCTTCATTATGAATTCGGCGCGGCTGCTGCCGCGGCGCGAAGGCGTTCGCCGAGCAGCGGAGCTTCATCGCGAGTACGACGTGCGCAAGCTGTCGGGCGTCCACGCCGGATAGGCAAAACGGATCAGCGTGTCTGTTGATCGTTAGCAACTCGCTGAAAGAGCTGGGCGGCGCCTTCGTAGATCGTTGCGCCGTCTTCGGGAGCGCCGACGAATTCGGCGATCTGCCGCATCTCAGCGACCCAGCGATACGCCTTCGGGCGCATCGCAGGCACGGCGCGATCAAGGCGCGCGAGGAAGCCCGGTTGACTGCGGGCGAGCTCGGCGCGGAGCGCGTCGTCGAGGCCGTCGCGCTCGGCCGCCGCGAGCATCGTCGCACAAAGCGCAGTGAAGCCCTTGGTCAGCCCGGCGTACGAGAGCTTCAAGCCCGAAGCGGCGCCGACGGGACCGTCGAGGACCGCGATGTCGAGACCGAAGCTCGCCAGGCGCGTCAGCAGATAAGCGTCGCGGCCGGAAGCGTAGAAACGCGGACCCTTGGCGGGATCCTGAGTGCCGGCGGCGGGCGGGCCGCCGATGATGCCAGCGTCGATGAAGTGCGTCGTCGCGTCGAGCAGGTCGCAGATGTGCCGGCAAGTTGCGGGCGAGATCGCATTGCAATCGACGAAGACCGGCGGCACGTCCGCCCGGCCAATTGGACCTCGAAGACGTTCGGCAACTTCGACGGCGACACCGGGAGGAACGATCGAAAGCACAAAGCTCGCGCCGCGCACCAGCGAATCATCGTCGTCTGCTATCTCGAGGCCGGCGCTGCGAACGCGCGCGACGCTCTCTGCGCTGCGGCCGGCCACTTCCGTCACAACGCGCGCGCCGGCTTCGCGCAGCCGGCGACCTACCGCGGCGCCCATCTCACCCGTGCCGACGATCGCAACCGTCAACGAGTCTCGATCGCTCATCGAATCACCCTCGCAGAAATTTCGCGGAAGTTTTTTAGTAGCGGTTCATGCGTGCCAGGCGGTCGGCGTGAAAGTTCGAATCGCCGAACAGCTCCTGGCAGACGCGGACGCGCTTCATGAACAGGCCGATGTCGAATTCGTCGGTCATGCCGATGCCGCCATGCATCTGCACAGCTTCGTTGACGGCGAGCACGGCACTGAGACCGGCGCGCGCCTTCGCGACCGACACGATCGCACCGGCGCGGTCGAAAGAATCGTCGAGAGTCTGCAGCGCCTTCAGCACGGCTGAGCGCGTGACCTCGAGTTCGCAATACAGATGAGCGGCGCGATGCTGCAGCGCCTGAAATTCGCCGATCGCTTTGCCGAATTGCTTGCGCTCTTTCAGATAGGCGACGGTGCGGCCGAATGCTTCTTCGGCTGCGCCGACCATCTCAGCCGCAACGATGGCGCGGCCGACGTTGAGCACACCTTCGAGGACGTCCCAACCCGCATCGATTTTGCCGAGCACATTCTCAGCGCTGACGCTCACGTCCTCAAACGCGATTCGCGCAGCGTTGTGCGTGTCCACCGTCGGCGTGCGCTCTGCCCGAACTCCGAACGCGGTCAAATCGACGAGAAACAGCGTGAGACCGTTGGTGTCGCCGGCTTTGCCCGTGGTTCGCGCGACTACGATCAGAAGATTCGCAACGTGGCCATCGAGCACGAAAGTCTTGGCGCCGTTGAGCTTGAAGTTATTGCCGGCGCGAGTCGCGGGCATCGCGGATTTTTCGGGATGATGCTTTGCGAATTCGTCGACCGCCAGCGTAGCGATCAAATCGCCGGAAACGATTCGCGGCAGGTAATCTTTTTTCTGCTTGTCGGTACCCGCGCGAGCGATGGCAGTCGCTGCAAGAATCGCGGTCGAGAGAAAAGGGGAGGGAGTCAGCGTGCGGCCCAGTTCCTCCGCCACGACGCCGGCCTCGACGTGTCCGAGTCCGAGGCCGCCGTAGTCCAGGGGAACGAGAATTCCCGCCCAGCCCATCTCGACGAAGTTTTTCCACAGCGCGCGCGAGAATCCGTCGGCGTCGCGCTTGTCGCGCAGCGCACGCAGATGCGCGATCGGCGCATTCTTCGCCAGGAAGCCGCGCGCATTGTCGCGCAGCATCGTCTGTTCGTCGTTGAGAACTAACGCCATCAGCGGTTACGCACCCGGCAGGCCCAGTATGCGCTTGGCGATGATGTTGAGCTGAACCTCGCTGGTGCCGCCCTCGATCGAGTTGGCCTTGGAACGCAGCCACGCGCGCGCCGTGCGCCCCTCGCGCGAACGCTCGCCTTCCCACTCGAGCGCATCGGTGCCGCCGGCCGACATCACCAACTCCATCCGGCGCTTGTTGAGTTCGGTGCCGTAGTATTTCAGCAGCGAGGACACGGCGGGATGCGCCTGCCCGACCTTCGCCATGTCGCCCGCGCGATCCATCGTGAGGCGAAACGCGAGCGCGTCGATCTCGAACGCCGCGATCTCGCCGCGCAGAACAGTGTCGGCCAGCATGCCGTTGTCGGTGCCGACGGTGTCAGTCGCAATCTGGCCGAGCGAGCGATTTTCCGTCGTGCCGCCCATGCCGCCAATCATGTCGCGCTCATGCGTCAGCAGGTACTTCGCGATGTCCCAGCCCTTGTTGAGTTTGCCGACGAGGTTCGCCTTCGGCACCAGCACGTCGTCGAAGAAAGTCTGGCAGAACGGCGACGCGCCCGAGATAAGCGTGATGGGCTTGGTCGAGACGCCCGCGCTTTCCATGTCGAACAGGATGAAGCTGATGCCTTCGTGCTTGGGCGCGTTCGGGTCGGTGCGCACGAGGCAGAAAATCCAGTCGGCCTTGTCGGCGTATGACGTCCAAATCTTCGAGCCGTTGACGAGGAACTGATCGCCTTTGTCCTCGGCGCGGGTTTGCAGCGACGCAAGGTCGGAGCCCGAGCCAGGTTCCGAGTAACCCTGGCACCATCGAATCTCGCCATGCGCAATTTTCGGCAGATGCTCGCGCTTCTGTTCTTCGGAGCCGTACTTCAACAGCGCGGGGCCGAGCATCCAGATGCCGAAGCTGTCGAGCGGAGAGCGGCAGTTGAGCGCGCGCATTTCCTGGCGCAGAATTTTAGCCTCGTCGCGCGAGAGGCCGCCGCCGCCGTACTCGCGCGGCCATTCCGGCACCGTCCAGCCTTTCTTTCCCATGCGCTCGAGCCATTGCCGTTGCGCGTCGGATTGAAAAACCCAACGCCGGCCGCCCCAGCAGGTGTCGTCTTCGGTCTGCGACGGACGCCGCATCTCGGGAGGACAATTCGCCTCCAGCCATGCGCGCGTCTCTTTGCGAAAATTTTCGAGATTTTCCATAGCTATACGTCAGGTCCTAATAGGTCTCCGTACGCGATTCAAGGTTGCTTCGTGTGACCTCACTTCTTTTCGTTCATCGGGCCGAAGGCGTCGGGTTGCATCTGATGGCCGTAGATGTCGCCCGAGAAATATTCGGACTGATGGGTGGCGGCACGCGCGCCCCAGCCATACTCGAAATTCCATCCCGATGGATTGCGGAAATAAAATGAGTACATGTGATCGTTGGAATGCTTGCCGGGCGTGATGATCACCGGGACGTTGTTCTTGCGAACGATGTCGTAGGTCATGCCTACGTCGTCGAGGTTGTCGACCTCGATCATGACATGGTTGAGCCGGCGATCGGCGCCCGGAATGCCGAAGGCCACGGTGTGATCGCGTTCGTTGCAATGCATGAAGACCAGGCCGATGCTGCGTTTGCCGCTGCCGATCTTGTATTCGACGCCGCCGCGCATTCCGAGCTGAGCATAGAAGCGCTGCGCGGCCGTCACGTCGCGCTCGCGGATGATGCAATGGCCCAGGCCGCCGCTGCCAGTCTTGAAGCGCCCATGCATCGCGCGGCCGGGATGAAACGGCTTGTGGAATTCGGTCAACGGGCCGTGAAAGATCTCGACTGGATTGCCATCGGGGTCGCTTAACTTGAGAACTTCGAGTACTCGACGCTCCTCGGCTTCGTCCTCGGAACCAGCGCGGAACTTTATTCCCGCTTCGGAAAGCTGACGCTGCATTTGCGCGAATTCGTCGGCGCCTGCCACGCGAAGTCCCAGGTATGCGAGGTCGTCGCTGCCGTCAGCATGCAGCACGATGCGATGATGAAAATAGTCCATTCGCAGGTAGCATCGATCGGACTCGCCTTCCTCGACGACTTCGAAGCCAACGACATTGGCTGCGAAGTTCTTCCATTCCGCGAGGTCTTTCACGCCGACGCCCATGTAACCCAACTCAGTTACCTGAATCATAGTTTTTCCTCCAAGCGCTGCCTCTCAGTTATCTCAGATGATTAGTCAGTCGTCCATCTAGATGACTACACGATACACCCTTCATCGAGCGTCGGTGCGAACCCAATCGGAGCCGAGAGCGACGCGGCGCACTGAGTCCGTGTCGGTTGGCTGATGACCGACTTTATTCGCGGGCGCAGGAGCTTCGACTACCTTGTTCGAGAGACGGCCGAGTCCGGTGACTTCGACTTCGACCAGGTCGCCGATGTTCATCGGGCGCGAATTCTTGGGCGTGCCCGATAGTAAGATGTCGCCCGGCAGCAGCGTGATGAAGCGCGACAAATCGGCAAGTTGATAGTCAATCGGAAATATCATTTCAGAGATGGCTCCTTCTTGAACCATCTTGCCGTTGATGTAAGTCCGCAGAGTGGATTTGCGAATGTCTATGCCACTGACTATTCCGGGACCGATCGGGCAGAAACCGTCCTGACCCTTCACCCGCAGCATCGAGCCCGCGTCGGTCTCGCGATAGTCCTGGCAGCCGACGTCGTTGGCAGGCGCGAATCCCGCGATGTAATCCCAGGTGTCTTCGCGGCTGACGTTGCGCATCGGCTTGCCGATGATCACGCCGACTTCGCCTTCGTAGTTGAGATACTTGTGGCCGGCCGGGCGGCATAGCACACCGCGATGGGAATTCAGCGCGGTCACGGGCTTCTGAAAGTAGGTTGGAGTCTCGAGCATCGGCGCTTTGAACTCGACGCGGCGCGAGTCGTAGTTCAGGTGGATGCACAAAATTTTGGTGGGGTCGCATGGCGGCAGGTAGGTCGCTTCGGCGTCGCGGATGCGGCGGCCGTCGCCGAGCACGAGCGCGTCGCCGTCGGGGCGAACCCACTTTGGTTGTCCTTCGTGAAGGATTCGACGCCATTCTTGTCGCGGACCGTCTAGTACGCTCATTGGGTATTCTCCGATTAGTCAGTTGTCGATTTCAGGCGAACGAGCCTTTCAACGCCGCGATATTTTTTACGTCGCAGAAAAAGTCGAAGCTCCAGTTACCGCCTTCCCTGCCGATGCCGGAGTTGCGCGCGCCGCCGAAGGGCGCGGCTAGTTCGCGCACGAAGAAACAGTTCACCCACACTGTGCCTGCAGTCACGCGACTGGCTATGCGCATCGCGCGTTCCGAGTTGCGGCTGAAGATCATCGCGGCGAGGCCGTAGTGCGTACCGTTCGCGAGTTCGAGCAGCTGGTCTTCGTCACGGAACGTCTGCCACGTCAGCACCGGGCCAAATACTTCGCGCTGCACAATCTCCATGTCCTGCCGCACGCCGTCGAGCAACGTGGGCTCGAAGTATAGTTTGCCGGCGCTCGAGCGCTTGCCGCCCCACAGCGGCTTCACTCCCGACTTGAGCGCGCGATCGACGAAGCCTTCGACCCGCTTGTAATGTTCGGGCGTGATGAGCGGTCCGACGCGCGTGGTTTTCTCGCGCGGATCGCCGACCGTCATATGCGCGGCCGCCGCGCGAAACTTGCTCTGAAATTCGTCGGCCACCGAAGCTTCGACGAGCAGCCGCGTGCCGGCCAGGCAGACCTGCCCGGCGTTCAAATACTGGCCGGCTGCAGTCTGCGCGGCCGCGTCGAGGTCGGCGTCGGCGCACACTATATAAGGAGACTTGCCGCCGAGCTCGAAGCTGACCGGGGTGAGCGAGCGCATCGTCGACTGCCCGATCAATTTCGCCGTGTCGGTCGAGCCGGTGAAGCTCAGCCTGTCGATGTCGGGATGGGCGGCGAGCGCCGCGCCCGCGTCTTCGCCGATACCCTGCACGACATTGAGCACGCCGGCGGGGATGCCGGCTTCGGTCGCGAGATCCGCCATCATCGAGCACGTGAGCGGCGCCCACTCGGGCGGCTTGATCACGACGGTATCGCCCGCTGCGAGAGCTGGACCGACCTTCCACGTCGTGAGCATGAACGGTCCGTTCCACGGCGTGATCAGCGCGGCGACGCCGGCCGGATCGAAGCGCACGTGATTGACGACTTCGGGCGAATCGATCTGCTCGTGGTTCAAGTTCAGCGCCCGGTCAGCGAAGAACTCGATGTTGAGCGACGCGCGCGGAATGACGCGCGCCAGATTGCCCATGAGCAGCGATCCGTTGTCGGCCGTCTCGACGGCGGCGAGTTCCTTGGCGTGTTCGAGGATCACCTGCGCGAAACGCTTGAGAATGCGATGACGTCCTTCCGGGCCGAGCTTCGCCCACGCGGGAAATGCGCGACGCGCTGCAGCCACGGCCGCATCGACTTCAGCTGCGCCGCCGGCGCTCACGTCGGCGAGATGTTGGCCGTCGATGGGCGAGCAGTTCTCGAAGGTCTGCTTCGACGCGACGCGCTTGCCGTCGATGAAGTGCTCAGTAGATACGTCCACCCCCGCTATTTTCGAAGTGTTCATCTGCGGATCTCTCCTGGAAGATTAATTTTGCGTTTTTCCTGGCTCGTTTGCATATCCGACGGCTTGCGGGGTTCCCCGAGGATGCCGTCGACCAGCCGCCGCGCACGTTCCTTCGGCGCGAGAATTTGCGCCAGCTGGTAATTTCGCGCGCCCGACGCCAGGTAGAAGCGCTCGTACAACTCGTTGCGGCTGGCCAGCGCGCTGCCGACGAAGTCCCACGCCAGCCGGAAGATTCGC
>Ga0209773_10000165_pt1 | contig 19797 bp, 17 predicted proteins | sample BogFormECP14_OM1_FD_188244 | JGI IMG/M metagenome (GOLD analysis project Ga0209773, IMG submission 188244) | Bog forest soil microbial communities from Calvert Island, British Columbia, Canada - ECP14_OM1 (SPAdes) (version 2) | ecosystem: Environmental > Aquatic > Freshwater > Wetlands > Bog ... | reverse complement strand
GGTGATACGGTTCTTCAGACCTGTTTCCATGGCAATGGCTCCATACTATCCGAGGATTGGGTAAGATTGGGGGACGCAAACCATAGTTTAAGGAGGACCAATTTGTCTCACTCCGGTTGGAAACACACACCGCTCTCAAGTATTCCCATTGAGCACCTCAACCCGCTCCTCGAACGGCAGTTTGTGCACGGCGAGCAGTCGATGCTGGCGCGGCTGCTCTTGCGCAAGGGCTGCATCGTGCCCGAACACAGCCATCACAACGAGCAGATTACGTATGTTCTGGAAGGTGCGTTGAAATTCGTACTCAATGGCAATGAAGAAGTAACAGTCCACACCGGAGAGACGCTGGTGATCCCGCCCAACGTCAAGCACAGCGCGGAAGCGCTGGTCGACACGATCGATTTAGATGTATTCGCGCCGCCGCGCGCGGACTGGATCTCGGGAAGCGACGCATATCTTCGTAAGTGACTATCTGCCGCTCGACCCAAATCCCTGAGCGCCGCGCGAGCTTTCCGTAAGTTCCTCGACAGCCGTGATCTCAAGATGAGTCATCGACTGAAAGGGGGACATCTGCGCGATCTTATCGCCTTTGCGGATGGCGACGCTGGCGTCAGTATGTTGTAACTCAGCGTGAGTAAGTGCTCCCTGCGCATCGCGAACGGTGCGCAGAGAATACTTCGGCTGATTGACGTTGACCAGGCACACGAGTATCTCGCCTCGATAGCCTGCGTCGATGCGCCCTCCGGCATACGTGACCCCTTTGGCGGCCATTGAGGAACGGTCGCCAAGAATGAAGCCACAGCCTTCCGGCCCTTCCACGGCGATGCCGGTCCGCACCCTGACCGGCACGCCGGGTTCGAGAACGACATCTTCAATCGCGTAAAGATCGAAGCCCAGGTCGCTGCCTGCATAGTTCACCGTAGGCACACGGGCATCCGGGTGGAGGAGTTGCACCTTAATCATGTAAAAGGGGAGCTTTCTGTAGTTACTTTGCGCTGGTTGAGGTTGCCTGTTTCTTCTGCTTGGCCCAGCGGCGTTTCTGCGCGTCGGCGATCCGCTTGCGAGCTTCGGCGCTCAGATGGCGCTTCTTGCGAACGCCGGTGAGGTTTCCAGATGCGAATAACTTGCTGTTGCCGGAACCTTGCAACAGGGCGCGCACCTTTTCCAGGCGGCTGATTTCTTCATCGATAGCAACAACGATTTCTTCTCTGGTCATACTTTTTTGTCCTTACTGATTTGAATAAAGTACTTCAGTTACTGGGGTAACGGGGAACATTGGTGAATCATTAAATTAACCAACTGTTAAAAGCTTTCATAAGTGGGGCTACCCTTTCAAGATAAAAATTCGGTTACGTTACCTATGATTTGCGGGTTTGAGGATACATTTCCACGTTCATCTATGGTTTATCTTCCATTCACCGTATTGGAACATTCACCAGGAATTCGCAGCCTTTTCTCGAATCTTTAAAATTGAATTACCTCAGGCGTAGCATCATGATGGCGTGTTCACCACTCTACGCGCTAGCAGGCCCCGGAAGTTAGCAGCCCCGGCATCCACCTCCATGGGGCTTTTTGACCTTTCCCCCGGAGGCTCGGCGGGACTACTAACTCCACATATTTCCGTCGAGTTGGGGAAATACCAGATCCGGCTTGCCGCATCGGAAGCGGAACGTGAAGCCGCGTGCAGGTTGCGCTTCAAGGTCTTTAACCTCGAGCTTGGTGAGGGACTTATGTCCTCTTACTCGACGGGCCTGGATAAAGACCAGTTTGACTATGTCTGCGACCACCTGATTGTCGAAGACCGCTCCTCCGGTGAAGTGGTCGGGACCTACCGTATGCAGTCGGGCAACGAAGCCGGCAGGCACTGGGGTTACTACAGCGCACAGGAATTTGACTTTGCTCCTTACGAAGCGGTGCGCGAGCAGGTACTGGAGCTGGGTCGTGCCTCGATTGATCGCGATCACCGATCGAGCGAAGTGCTGACCCTGCTGTGGCGCGGAATTGCCCAGTATTCAAAGTCGTATGGATTGCGCTACCTGATCGGCTGCTCTTCGCTTAACTCCCAGGATCCCGCCGAAGGATGGGCAATATACGAGCAGCTGAAGCCCTTCCTCGCGTCCGCGGAATTCCGGACGAAGCCGACGGCCCCGTACACCCTGCCCCTGGGCAATGGAGAGCTGCAGAATGCCCCCAAGATTCCGAGGCTTCTGAAGACGTATATTGGAGTGGGAGCGCGAATCTGTGGCGAGCCGGCGTGGGACCGGGAATTTGGCACGATCGACTTTCTTACCCTGCTGGACCTGCGACAGCTGACTCCCGCTGCGAGGAACCGATTTCTACCCGACGAAGAGCATTAGAGAGCTTTTGCCGCAGCCGGCTGCGCGCCGTTGGTCTATTGCTCACGCTGCTGCTGTTGTTTGTTCGCTTCGCCTGGCTGCGTTTGCGTAAGCGTCGGCTCTCGATTACCGATCGAGCCGAATGGTTGCAGGATTCCTGCGCCCGCGTTCTGCGCTGCCTTTCAATTTCTCTTGCGACGGAAGGCCCGCTTCCAGGATCAGGACTGATCGTCTCGAATCATCTCAGCTACCTCGATATTCTGCTCCACGCAGCGACTGGTCCGCGCATTTTTGTGTCCAAGGCCGAGGTGCGTTCGTGGCCGATCTTTGGCTGGCTCGCGCGTTGCGGCGGCACCATCTTTATCGTGCGCGGCACCCGGTCTGGCGCCACAGAAGCCGCGATCGGCATTGAATATGCTCTGCGTTCGGGAGTGACCGTCGTCCTTTTTCCAGAAGGCACAAGCACCGATGGCACAACCCTGCTGCCCTTCCACTCCTTTCTCTTTGAGCCGGCGGTGGAGGCTGAATCCCTCGTAACGGCGTCGGCGCTCTGCTACGAATCCGATGCTGCCGACGAGCGTGATCTTTGCTACTACGGTGACATGAGCTTCGTTACGAATCTGCTCTATGTAATGGGGCGCAAGAATATCCGCGCCAGGGTCCGCTTCGATAGCAAGCCTCGCGTTTACGGCAACCGCAGGCATGCGGCAAACGACACGTGGGAACGTGTGGCACGGCTTCGGCTGCGCGCCAGCATGGATTCTCCTCAGGATTCACGCCGGCATACGACTATGGCCGGCGAGCTTCGCTAGCCTTTCTGAACCAGAGAAACTGACCTTGCGCACGAAGGAATTGACGAAATCGAGTAAATGTTTTCTCATGCTCTGGCAGCGCAATTCCTGAAACAGAATCACGTCTTTTTCGAGGCATACATGCAACGACGCGAATTCCTCAAGACCAGCGCCCTGGCTGGCTCAGCTTACTTTTTCTTCAGCAAGCAAGCTCTGGCGACTACCGCCGATGCCCACATTGAAGTCCTGGTCAACGAGCCGATCGCAACCATCCAGCCAGAGATTTACGGCCACTTTACCGAGCACCTGGGCGGCGTGATCTACGACGGTGTGTGGGTGGGCGAGAAGTCGAGCATTGCCAATGTCCACGGCATCCGTAAGGAACTCGTCGACAAGCTGAAAGCGATCAAGGCGCCCGTCATTCGCTGGCCCGGCGGATGCTTCGCCGACAGCTACGACTGGAAAGACGGCATCGGCCCGCGCGACAAGCGCCCTCGCCGCACGAATTTCTGGGTAGACGATCCGCAGGCAAAAAAGCTCTCCGCCAATGCCGTGCAGAAATTCGAGCCGAACACCTTCGGCACCGACGAGTTCGTCGAATTCTGCAAGCTGAGCAGCGCCGAGCCCTACATTGCCGCGAACCTGCGCGCACTGCCGCCACTCTCATTCGATCAATGGGTAGAGTACTGCAATTCTCCCGCGCACAGCACCACCTATGCCGACATCCGCGCCGCCGCCGGATACGCCGAGCCATACGACGTCCGCTACTGGGGCATCGGCAACGAAAGCTGGGGTTGCGGCGGAAACTTCACGCCCGAAGAGTATTCCAACGAATACCGCCGCTTCACAGCATGGGTTCCTGGTTATGGCGTCGATCTCCGCTACGTCGCCTCCGGCCCCAACCAGGACGACGTCGACTGGACCACGCAGTTCTTCGAAGACATTCTGCATCGCCGTACCATTCGTCCGCCGTATGGCTGGTCCGTCCACAACTACACGAACGCGCTCGAAGCCTTGAACTTCAACGATCAGGATGCGTACTCGCTCTTCTACCAGGGAACATCGACCGAATCGATCATTCAGAACATGTGGACGGCGATGGGTGTCTTCGACCACGAACACCAGACGCGCATGGTGGTAGACGAATACGGCCCGTGGTACGGCGCAGGCACCGAAGTCGATCCCACGCACATCTTCGGCCAGCAAATCACCATGCGCGACGCCATCGTGACCGCGTTCACGCTCGACATCTTCAACCGCCACGCCGAAAAAGTCTGCATGGCAAATTGCGCGCAGCTGATCAACTGCATCGACTCGCTCTTCCTTGCACACGAGGACAAGTTCATCGTGACGCCAAACTTCAACGTTTTCGAAATGTACGCCGCCCATCAGGGAGCAAAAGCCGTGCGCGCCGAATTCTCCGCGCCATCAATTAGCTTTACCGATATCGTCAAGCCGGATCGCTGGGGCCCGCCGCGAGCCGGCGAGCGTTCCGTGCAGCGCAGCCTCAACGGATTAATGGGCTCAGCATCGGTGAACGGTAAGCAACTGACGCTGACCGTCGTGAACCCGAGCCTCACCGACGCGCTCAACACGCAGGTAGCAGTCCGCGGAGGCAGCGCAGCATCGGCCTCCGCAACCGTCCTCGCTACTTCCGACATCCACGCGCACAACACCTTCGAGCAGCCGAACGCCGTCATGTCAAAATCCGCGCAGGCAGCTGTAACCGGATCGACGGTCAGCTTCACCTTCCCGCCAATGTCAGTAGCGAAGCTCGAAATCACGCTGAGCTAGAAGCGGGTGTGGTGTGGTATCGATCAGCACGGAAAATGGGTGCCCCACCCTTCACAAAGTGAAGGGTGGGAAAGCACAAAACCATCCCAGAGAATTGTCATCCTGAGCAAAGCGCGCAGTCGAAGGACCTGCGGTTTTCACTTCGTATCCACCGCATAAACCCGCACATAATCCACAAGCATCTCCTGCGGGAATTTGCTCGAAGCATCGGGCGAACCAGGCCAGTCGCCTCCGACAGCCAGATTCAGCAGAAAGAAAAACTTCCCATCGTCGAATGGCCACACAGCGCCTGTGGGCAGGCTCGCGGGCGTAAACGAAGCGTAGACATGCGTAGGATCATCGACGTAATACTCAACCTTCTTAGGCGACCAGAGCAGCCCAAAGACATGAAACGCATCGCCGAAGGCTTCATCATGCGGCAGCGTGAAGGGCAAGCCAATCTGCGTGCCGGTAAATCCGGTTCCATGTATGGAGCCATAAATAGTCCCCGGCTTCTTGCCAATGTTCTCCATGATGTCAAGCTCGCCGCAAGCAGGCCAATGCACTTTCGGAATGTTATCGCCGAGCATCCAGAAAGCAGGCCAGAAGCCTTCGCCTTTGGGAACCCTGATTCGCGCCTCAATTCGCCCATACTGAGAACTCTTCAAACCTTCTGACTTGATGCGAGCCGAGGTGTAATGCCCATGCACATTGCTACGCGCAACGATGTGCAGATAGCCATCCTTGCCGACAAACGCATTCGGCTTCGCCGCGTCACAAGGTGGCTGCGACGACCCAAAAGTGCAATACGTTTCAAGCTCCTGATTCCCAAAGCCGTTCGAGCCCGTTTCAAATGTCCAGTTCGCGGGGTTGGGTGCGGAGAGAGAAGAGGAGCCGTTAAATTCATCGCTCCACAGCAGTCGCTCGTGCCGCTCCTGCACCAGCGCGATTCCACCAACCATCATCAACAGTGCGCTCAGCGTGAGCAGCGATTTTGTCGTCATCATTCCAGAGGGCCCGAAACGGAAATCGATCCACTGTACGCAATATATTTCATCCCAACAGCTAAAAGCTGTATCAAAAAAATATGCTTGTTCCGTTTGATACAGAGAACGTCGTCAACGAATCATCCATCGCCGTGCTCATCGATCGCTTCTATACGCGCGTGCGGCAGGACGACATTCTCGGCCCGGTATTCGCCAAAGAAATCGGCGACGAGTGGGAGCGGCATCTTGAGACGATGCGCGCCTTCTGGTCTTCATTGATGCTCGCGAGCGGACGCTACAAAGGCAACCCTATGTTGAAGCATCTATTGCTGCTGCCTCGCATCGACTCAGAGCATTTCGAGCGTTGGCTTGGCATCTGGCAACAGACCACCTCCGAGTTATTTCCACCTGAGGCAGCCGCCACCTTCAAGCGCAAAGCAGAAAGCATGGCCGAGCGCCTGATTGAAACTATCGATCGCCACCACGCGTCTTTACACGCTACAAACTGAGCCCGCACGACTCGTAGATCCGGCTGATCCACTCGATATCGCGCAGGCCTTCTTCACCATTCGTCTTCGGCTCCTCGTTTTTCAGAATGCAATTGCTGAAGTAGTCAGCCATGCGGACGAAATGCGACGGGTCTTTCGCAGGATTCGGTTCATCCAGACTAGTCTTGTCGTTGAAAGACGCAGTCAGGTGCTGTCCCTCATAGGGAAATGCGCTTTCTACGTTAAGCACGCCTTTCGACCCATGCACGCGATAAAAGCCATTCATGTCCGCGCCATAGCTCGTATTGCAGGCAGCAACGATCCCGGAGGGGAACTTCATCGTCCACGAAGTATTCTCCTCCACCTGATCGAAGCGCCCATCGTGATCGATGGTGGTTGAGTAGGCCTTCACTTCTGCCGGCTCCTCGCCCGTAAGATAGCGGCACGCATTCAGCGAATAGATACCCACATCGAGCAACGGTCCGCCGCCGGCCATCTTCTTATTCAGTCGCCACTCGCCAGACCGGATATTGAATCCGTTGGCACTTTCAATCGCCTGCACCGTGCCCAGCCTACCTTCGCGGATCAGCGAAATCGCTCGCAGGTTCGTCGGCTCATACTGGCAGCGATACGCAATCAGTAGCTTCACCTTCGCCTGCCTGCAGGCATCGATCATGGCGTGCGCGTCGGCCACGCTCGTGCACATCGGCTTCTCGCAGAGCACATGCTTGGCCGCCTTGGCTCCGCGGATCGTATATTCGGCATGCATGTTATTGGGCAGCGCGATGTAGACAGCGTCGATAGCCTTGTTATCGCGGATTTGATCGTAAGTCTCGTAGGTGTAGATCGAATTCTCAGGCACGCCGTACTGCGCCGCCATTTTGCGCGCTTTGTCCGGATGCCCGCTGACAATACCGGTAATCTTCGACTGGCTCGACATCTTCACGCCGGGCATGAAGTGGTCCATCGAGATGCGGCCGAGCCCAACGATGCAGTAACCGATGCGTTTATCGTCAGCCTGCGCATTAAGATCAGGCAGCGCACGTGAGAGAAGAGTCGCGCCCGCAAGGGCGCTGAACTGGCGGCGATTCAGATTCATGCCATAGCTCCTAAAAAGGTTTCAAGTTGGAAAAGACACGGTGGTGACACCAGCTCTAATCGTGATTAGATGTAGGGCATGGGAATTGCAACAGAAAAGCTGCGCCTGAGCGAAATTTCTCCGCGCATCATGCAATCGGAGATCCGCTCGATGACCGTAGAGTGCGACCGCATCGGAGGAGTGAACCTCGCGCAGGGCGTGTGCGATACCGAAGTCCCTTCCACCGTAGTTGAGACCGCAATTAAGGCCATTCATGATGGTCACAACATTTATACGCGCATGGACGGAATTACGCCGCTGCGCCAGGCCATCGCGCGCAAACTCGCGCACTACAACGGCATCCACGCCGACCCCGATACGGAAGTGCTCGTCACCTCCGGCGCAACCGCGGGGCTCTATTCGGCGTGCCTCGCTCTTTTCGATCCCGGCGACGAAGTGGTCCTCTTCGAGCCCTTCTACGGCTACCATGTCAACACGCTTCTGAGCCTGCGTATCCAGCCGCGAGCCGTGCCCATGGCGATGCACACCTGGGAGATCGACTTCGACGCGTTGAATGCCACCATTACGCCGCGCACGCGCGCCATTATCGTCAATTCACCATCGAACCCATGCGGCAAAGTCTTCACCCACGCAGAGTTTGAAAAGATCGCCGCCCTCGCGAGAGAGCACGACCTGTTCCTGCTCACCGACGAGATTTACGAGTATTTTCTCTTCGATGGCGCGGCGCATATCTCGCCCGCATCGCGGCCGGAAATGTCTGAGCGGACGATCACCATCTCCGGCCTATCGAAGACGTTCAGCATCACCGGATGGCGCATCGGCTACCTCGCCGCGGACAAGCGCTGGCTGGGCTCCATCGCGTATTTCCACGATCTGACGTATGTGTGCGCACCTGCGCCGTTTCAATACGCCTCAGTTGCAGGACTGGTAGAGCTTCCCGACAGCTTCTACGCGTCTCTCGGAACGGAATATCAGGCCAAGCGCGACATGCTGTGCAGCGCATTGCAGGACGCGGGATTTGCGCCCTCGATTCCCCAGGGCGCGTATTACGTGCTCGCGGATGTCAGCGCTGTTCCCGGTGCAACCGCGCGTGACAGGGCCCGCAATCTGCTGGCGCAGACGGGAGTGGCGGGCGTTGCCGGCACCGCGTTTTTCACCGGAGGACGCGGCGAAGAAATCATGCGCTTCTGTTTCGCCAAACGCGACGAGGATTTGCAGCGCGCCTGCGACGCTCTACGCAGCTACCGCATATCTTAGAGTTGTCATCCTGAGCGTAGCGCGAAGCGCGGAGTCGAAGGACCTGCAGTTTCTCAGCAGCACGAAAACGGGTGCCCCATCCTTTGCGCAGCAAAGGGTGGGAAAGCACGAACTTAAACCAGAGACGAATCACCGCATCTGAAACTCGGGCGAGCCAAGAATCATCGCCGCCATCGTATTCAGCACCTGCGTCGCGTCAGCCGGAGCAGCAGCCTGCGTCAGCTGCTCCCGAATCACTGAGTTCGTTTTAGCCGAAACATCCCCCGCAATCAGCAACTCCTCCATCAATTCCAGCGCCTCATCCTGTCCACTCGGCGCTGCCGCTTTCTGCGTCATCACCGCAGGCTCGACAACAACGCGACGCAGGGAATCAGACGAAGATGCAGGCCGCGCCAGCAACCCCGCAGCAAGCAACTGCGGCGCATCGAACTTCATCCCACCCAGCTTGCTCGTCGCCAGCTGCATCGAGAAGTTGAGCCGATCTACAAGGGCCGCAGAATTCATCCAGTGATCGGCCGTCATGGGATAGCCCGTTGGCGGCTGCATCTGGTAAAGCGGCTCGCCCATGCGCGTCAGCGTTCCCACCAGCGCACCAGGGTTTGCGGGATTCGTATCCGTAGCCCGAAACGCCGAGGCAACAAATTCAAGCGGCGTTTTCACTTTGTTGCGATAGTTCGCGCGCGACCAGAACTCAGGCGAGTGCACCATCGTCCGCAGCACCTGCCTGATATCGCCATCAGACGATAGATACGTCTGCGCCATGCGATCGACGAGCGCCGGCGGCGGCTCGTCGGCAACAAAGCGCTGTGCCAATTTGTAACTGATAAAGTGAGCTGTCTGCGGCTGTGCGGCAAGCCACGTCAGGGCCTGCACGCCCTCATTAAAACCGTCTTCCTTGATTGTCTGCCCAAACCATTTCTTGGTGCCCGGCTCATGCCTGCGTGGATCGAAAACAAACGGCCCGCCCAGTTCCGGATGATCAATTGTCCATCCAGTAAAAATCTTCGCAAGATTCGTGACGTCCGCCTGCGTGTAGCCGCCGTTCACGCCGACTGTGTGCAGTTCCATCACCTCGCGGCCATAGTTCTCGTTCAGTCCACGGTCGGCCTGCTTCGGGTTCGCCTTCTGCCGATTCGCGGCAAGCGAGTCCGGCCCAATGCTGGTGCGGTTGTCGAGGTAGTCAAGCATCGCCGGATGCTCCGCCGTCGCCAGCAGCAGGTCTCTGAACTTGCCCAGCGCATGCTCGCGAATGGCGTTGCGCTCATAGTCGACGAGGTAGTAGGTCTCGATGGGATTCTTGTGCAGAAAAATGTTGAAGTGGTTGAACCAGAAATCGGTCATCACTTCTTCAAGCTGCCGCTCGCTCAAAATCGCGCGCAGAATTTTCGCCTGTTGCAGCTCATTCTGCGCCACGCCAATTCCCGCCCCGCCTCCGCCCATCATCTGAAAAAGCTCACGCTCGCGCGGATTGAAATCGTTCACCAGCATCCCGCGCTGCGGATCGGCAACGCGGCGGCAGAGGATCATGCGCTGCTCCACCGGCAGACGCATGATCGCCTGTATGCGCAGATTCTTCTGGTAGCCGAGAATCTGCTCGGCCAGCATCTGCGCCGTGGGACCGTTCTGCGGCTCGTCGTCCATGTCGATCGGGGGAGGCGCCTGCATGGCATTCGCCTGAGGCGTCTGCATTGCATTTGCCTCAGTCGTCTGTGCCGTATTCGTTTGGGTCGCCGCCGCGTCCTTAGCCTGTTTGTGCTTGTATCGCTCGAGCAGAACTTCGTAAGCGCCCGCGAGCACCGGGTCCTGCGGCATGGCAAGCTTGCCCGCTGCAATCTGCCGAATCACGCCGCCGTCAGGAAAATTCATCGCCACCAGCGACGGGGGCATGGTCAGCGACGGGTAAGCCGCAAGGCGCTTGTCGAGATCAGCGTTGGGAATGGCATCAGGATTCAGCTGCTGCTCGAACCACGCCTCCCAGCCGATCTTCGTGACAGCGGCTACATCGCCAGGCCGGGGGCCAAAAGTGAAGCGATCAAGAATCTGCTGTGCGCGCTCTTCATTCGTGAGCGGAGGGAGCACGGACGCGGTGTTGGCAGGAGTTTTATGATGCGAGGCCGGGCGCGCGGTGCTCTGTGAGGCAGCCGTGACCGGCAGCAAAGCGACGGCAACCAGACTCATCCATAGCGTTGCGCGAATCATCCAAAGCCCCTGGCAATCTGTATAACCCGGAAGCCGCGCTTAGAGTTGCGCGGGTTGCGTTTTTGTCGCTTTCGACCGCGAAATCCCGGACATATAGCGCAGCACCGGCCTTGCCAGCAGCAGAACGGCAAGCACCACCGTGATCGTCATCGGCGTGCGCACGCCGGACTTTACGCCCCACCAATAGTGCACAGCGCCCGCAATCGCCGCCGCATACGCCAGCCGGTGCAGCGCCTGCCAGCGCTTGCCGCCCAGCTTGCGGATTGACCACGTCGTCGAAGTCAGCGCCAGCGGAACCAGCAGCAGCCACGCGGTCAACCCCGCGGTGATGAACCGCCGATGCGTAATGTCATTCACCATCGCGCTCCAGCTGAAGTTCGAATAGAGCCAGAGATACGTCAGCAGGTGCAGGCAGGCATAGAAGAAGGCATACAGGCCGAGCATGCGGCGAAAGCGGATGAGCCAGCTCAGTTTCGGAATCAGTCGCCGCACAGGAGTAACGGCAAGCGAAGTCACGAGCAGGCGCAGCGTGCCTTTCCCAGTAAAAAAAGTAACGGCCGCAATAGGATCGGCGCCAAGCGCGTCGGGCACAGTGGTGCTCGCGCGCCAGAAATTCCAGACCAGCCACACGACGGGCGCAAGGCACGCAGTATGCACCAATACTTTAAGGAAGATAATCCAGCGATTCGGCATCAGTAATATCTGCGCAGGTCCATCCCATTGTAGAGGCTGGCCACCTGATCGCCGTAGCCATTGAACATCAGCGTCTGGCGCCGTTGCTTGAAGACAGGCTCGCCGATGCGGCGTTCATATTTCTGGCTCCAACGCGGATGATCCACATTCGGATTCACATTCGAATAAAAGCCATATTCATCCGGAGCCTGATCATTCCAGGCCGTATGCGGCTGCTTCTCGACAAAGCGTACCTTCACAATCGATTTCGCCGATTTGAACCCATACTTCCACGGCACTACCACGCGGACAGGCGCGCCATCCTGATTCGGCAGCGTCTCACCATAGAGGCCAAAGCACAGCAGCGTAAGCGGATTCATCGCCTCATCCATGCGCAGACCTTCAGAATAAGGCCAGTTGATCGAGGACTGACTGAGTCCCGGCATCTGCTTGCGATCGGCAAGCGTCAGGAACTGCACAAACTTCGCATTCCCCAGCGGCTCGCATTCCTTGATGAATTCCGAGAGCGAATACCCCACCCACGGAATCACCATGCTCCACGCCTCCACGCATCGATGGCGGTAGACACGCTCTTCCTGCGGACGCAGCTTCAGCAGAGTATCGATGTCGAAGGTCTTCGGCTTCTTCACCAACCCCTCAACCGTCACCGTCCACGGACGCGTCTGCAGGCGCCCCGCATTCTTCGCCGGATCACCCTTATCCACGCCGAACTCGTAAAAGTTGTTGTAGTTGGTGATGTATTGATACGGCGTGAGAGTTTCGCCGGTGGTCGAAAGCGGACTCTTCACGGTATCGAGCTTTGTTCCCGCATGCACACGCGCCTCCGGCCGCAGAATCCGCGCAATGCGCTCTCCCGCAAATGCCGCAACCCCGGCAGCGCCCGCCGCGGCCATAAAATTCCGCCGGTTCATATAGGCAGATTTCGGAGTGATCTCAGAAGAAGGGATGTCGCTTGGTTTGCCGATCAGCATTCTTTTGTGCCCTGTCTTTCTAGTTACAGACTAAAGTACGTGCCAACAAGCGGCGCGGATGCTTTTTCACGCCACAAAAACCAGGATAAATTTGGAGAGTTCCGAAAAGCAGTTACCTTAACACTTGGAACCCATAACTTCAGACTCTGAGGAGCAGCGAATGGTTACAGAAAACCGGCAAAGGCTCACCCCGCAGGAAAACGACCGTATGCGCCAGGCCTCCGAACTCATACTTGCCGCCCGGCGCGATGCCCAGCCGATTGAGAGCCTGCCCGAAGCGCTGCGCCCTCACACCCTCGACGAAGCCTACGCGCTGCAGGACATCATCGCGCAGGCCCTGGGACCAATAGGCGGCTGGAAAGTCGGCGCCCTCTCGCCAGACGCGACACCCGCATACGCTCCCATGCCCTTGCTGGGAGGCTTCGCGCATAGCGGTCAGACGCTCAGTGAGTCGCATCGCCGCTACCGTGGCGTCGAAGCTGAAATTGCCTTCCGTATCGGCAAAGACCTGCCCGTCCGCGATCAGGCATACTCGCGCGAAGAGGTCATCGAAGCGATTGCCTCCGCGCACCCAGCCATCGAGTTGATGGAACCCGCCTTTCTCGACCCCGACAAAGTAGACCGCCTCTCGATGATTGGTGATTTGCAGATGAACGGCGGCTTCGCCTACGGCCCCGCATTTCCTGCCTGGCAGAGCGCCGACCTCACGAAAGAATCGGTCGTAATGAGCATCGACGGTGTCGTCCGCTTCGAAGGCACCGCCTCAAACCCCGCCGGAACCGATCTCCTGCGCCTCGTTACGTGGCTCGCCAACGAAGGCCAGCACCGCACCGGCGGTCTGAAAGCAGGCGACTGGATCACCACCGGAAGCTGGTGCGGAAAATTCAACGCCAACGCCGGATCAGAAGCGCGCGTCACCTTCTCAACCTTCAGAACCGTGCAGATTTATTTCGCATAGCTCGAAGAAAGAAGTGCACTCTGGATTTTTCGATGAGCACGAAAATGGGTGCCCCATCCTGACGAAGTCAGGGTGGGAACGCACGAACCCAAAAACAGGGGGCAGAAGCTCAACTCTCTCGGGTCTTGGAAAGGGCCTTCAGGCCCGGGCTTTCGCAAACGGCCATTCTCCCCGCTTGCGAGCACGCACAAAATAAAGCGCGCTGCCCGTCACTGCGATCACGCCCGCATACACAAACTCCCGCGAAGCATCTGACCGCGAGAACACGATGAATAAAAATCCAGCCAGCGCAACCAGCGGCGGCAACGGATAGAGCCACAACCGAAAGGGCCGAGGCATCTCCGGCTGCCGCACGCGCAGCAGAATCACGCCAATCTGCTGCAAAACATATTGCAGAATAATGCGAATCGCGACGAGCGCCGCAATCACATGTGGCAGGTCAAAAAAGCAGAAGGCCGCCGCAACAATTCCAAGCGCAATCAGCGACACATTCGGAAAGCCATGCTTGGGATGCAGCTTCGCAAACGCGCGAAAGTAATTGCCGTCGAGCGCGGCAGCATACGGCGCGCGCGAATATCCCAGCAGCAATGAAAAGACGGAAGCAAACGCCGTCCACATCACCAGCACAGCGATCACGCGCGCAGCCGTGTTTCCGAACGTACGCTGCATCAGAACCGCGACCACAGCATAGCGCCCATCGCCGCCTTTCACCAGATCCTGCCACGGAATCACACCGAGCACGCTGATGTTCATGAGCAGATAAAGCACAGCGACAACAGCAATCGAAAGCAGCACAGCGCGCGGAATTGTCCGCCCCGGATCGCGCACTTCACCGCCGAGGAAGCAGACGGTGTAATAGCCCCAATAATCGTAGGTAGCAATCAGCGTCGCCGCGCCTAGTCCTTGGAAGAACGCCGGAGTCAGATGAAACGCACCCGTGGGCATGGCGAGCTGCGACGCATGAAAGTGCGTCACTCCGGCAATAATCACCGATCCGATCGTCAGCAGTACGCCCGTCCATAGAATCCACGCCAGCCGCCGGATGGCGCTCAGGTTGCGATACAGCAATGCCAGAATCAGCAGGCAAACGCAAGCCGCGAGCAAACTCGTGTAACGCAGATGTGCAATCCCCGGAACAGGATTGCCCAACGAAGGCCAAAGATACGCCGCATACTGCGCCAGTCCAATGCACCCCGAAGCAATCGAAAGCGGCGCGCTGAAGCCAAGCTGCCAGATGTAGAGAAACGAAGCCCAGCGTCCCGGGCCCTCACGCCCATAAATCTCGCGCAGAAAAGTGTATGAGCCACCCGCCTCGGGCATCGCTGCGCCCAGCTCCGCCCACACCAGCCCGTCGCACACGGCAATCAGCGCGCCAAGAATCCATCCAAGCATCGCCTGCGGGCCGCCCATCGCCACCACCACCAGCGGCAGAGTAATGAAGGGTCCTACGCCGATCATGTTCATCATGTTCAGCGAGACGGCATTTCCAAGGCTCAGTTGTCGTTTCAATTGCGACGGCATGCTTTGATATTCATCTAACAAAAATTAGGCAGTGTCTCACGAATCTTGACCAGAGCTTTTAGGGTAGAAGCACCGGCCTTTAGGCCGGTGAATATCGGCCCCAAAAGCGATGGGGCTTTAGCCCTGGGTTCGTAAGACACTGCCTGGTGCGTGGATTGTACACTGAACATAACTACCATCTTCGGAGACTAGACAAGTAGATGCAGCCTGCCAGCCGACGACTCAAGCTGATCGCCACACTCGCGCTCGCTGCGACCATCACCCTGCAAGCCCAGACCGTCCCCTGGTCCACGCAAATTGCCGCCACACCCAACGCGCAAACGCTGCCTGAAGACCGCGGCGCCGACGGCCTATGGCAGACGCTGCGCAAGCTGCACACCTGGGCCAGCGTCATGATGATCGTCGCCCACCCCGATGACGAAGACGGCGGTATGCTGACGCTCGAATCGCGCGGAGCCGGAGCGCGCGTAGCCATGCTGACGCTCACGCGCGGCGAGGGTGGCCAGAACGCCATGTCCGGCGAAGAATATGACGCCCTCGGCCTCATCCGCACCAATGAGCTACTGCGCGCCGATGAGTTCAGCGGCACGGAACAGTACTGGTCGCGCGTCGCCGACTACGGTTTTTCCAAGACTATCGACGAAGCCTTCGAAAAGTGGGGCCACGACCGCGTCCTCTACGACGTAGTCCGCGCCGTCCGCCTCAATCGCCCTCTCGTCATCACCGCGGTCTTTACCGGCAATGTCACCGATGGCCACGGCCATCATCAGGTCTCCGGTGAAATGGCCCAGGAAGTCTTCAAAGCCGCAGGCGACCCCAGTGTTTTCCCCGACCAGATCGCCGAAGGCCTGCGCCCCTGGTCACCGCTGAAAATGTATGCGCGCGTCCCCGGCTTCTCCATCGGAGGAGACGGCCCGCACAAGACGATGTTCGATTATGCGACGGGAAAATCCTCGCCGCTGCATCTGCGCGACTACATCAATAACGCATGGATGGACGACGTCCCATCCACCAATGTCGTCATCCCCGAGGGTACCTACGATCCGGTACTCGGCCGCTCCTACGTGCAGATGTCGCGCGAAGGCTGGAGCGAGCAGAAATCACAAAATGGCGGAGGCAACCCTCCGCTTCCCGGCCCTTTCGACGTTGACTATCACCGCTACGGCTCGCGCGTTGAGACCAAAGACAATGAGTCATCCTTCTTCGACGGCATCGACGTATCGCTCGCCGGCATTACGACGCTCGCGCACGGCGACACGCAGTTCCTGAAAGACGGCCTGCGCGAAATCGACCGCCACGTCACGAAGGCTCTCTACGCCTACATCCCATCCGACCCATCAAAGATCGTTCCTGACCTGCACGACGGCTACCTCAAGACGCAGCAGCTCATCGACGCGGTCAACTCGAGCTCATTGAGCGCCGACGACAAAGCCAACGTCAATCATGAACTCAACATCAAGCTAGCGCAGTTCAACACCGCCCTCGCCGAATCTCTTGGCCTGCAGGTGAACGCGCTGGTCACGCCGAATCTCCAGACGGATCGCAATCCCTTCGCCGGCAGCTCCGCCGCACTGACGTTTCTCCACGCCACACCGGGCATGAATTTCAACGTGCGCCTGCACGTCACCAGCGCCGGCCCGTGGACCCCAGGCGGGCAGCTCAAGCTGGCAAAAACCTGGCTCGTCACACCCGAAGGGGAGAAGTGGCCCGTCGAGCGTGTCGGAGGCCCCATCGCCACGAGCGCCTCCGAAGCCGATATCCTCTTCAAATTAGAAGTCCCGAGCAAAGCGGCTGCCACGCGGCCATATTACAGCCGCCCTACAATCGAGCAGCCGTACTACGACATTAACGACAAGCGCTGGCTCAACCGACCCTTCGCACCCTATCCCGTCGAAGGCTGGGCCGAGTTCAACTACGACGGCGTGCCCATCCGCATCGGCCAGGTCGTCCAGACCGTGCATTGGGAACACGGCCCCGGCGCGGTCTATCAGCCGCTCGTCGTCCTGCCGCAGATTTCCGTCAACATCGGCGCAGGCGCGGGCGTCGTGCCTCTCGGCGCCAAATCCTTTCCGCTCACAGTCACACTCGACAACGAGCAGCAGAGCAACGCCGACGGCGAACTGCACCTGCAACTTCCTGACGGCTGGACCGCCGAGCCACCCACGGCAAAATTCCATCTGCCGATAAATGATCCAGACACGGTTACATTTACCGTACACCCCACTTCACTGGGCGATGCCAGCTACACCATCAAGGCCATAGCCCGCAGCGGCAACTTCGAGTTCAGTGAAGGCGTGCAACAGGTCGGCTATCCCGGCGTCCGCCCCTATTACTACTACCATCCGGCCGCATACCGCGCGCGCGGCGTGGACGTAAAAGTCGCGCCAGGCCTAAAGGTTGGCTACATCATGGGCACAGGCGACGAAGTCCCGCAGGCTCTCGAACAGATCGGCGTCCGCCCGCACCTGCTCACCGACGACGAAATCCTGCACGGCGACCTCGCGCAGTACAACACCATCGTGCTCGGCATCCGCACCTACGCCGCGCGCCCCGCGCTCGCTGCAGCCACGCAGCGCCTTCTAAACTATGTACAGAACGGGGGTACGGTTGTCGTCGAGTATAACTCCTACGAGTACGACCACAATTTCGGCCCCTACCCCTACACCCTTGGCCGCTCGCCGGAAAAAGTTGTCGACGAGAAATCCAAGGTCACGATCCTCGAACCCAACAACCCGCTCATGACCTTTCCCAACAAAATCACAGAAGCCGACTTCGACGGATGGGTCGAAGAGCGCGGCCACTCCTTCATGCAATCGTGGGACCCGCACTACGCTGCCCTCACGGAGACGCAGGACCCCGGACAGGACCCGCAGAAAGGCGGCCTGCTTTACGCCCGCTACGGCAAGGGCGCCTACATCTACGTGGCCTACGCCCTCTACCGCCAGATGACCGAAGCCGTTCCCGGAGCGTACCGCATTTTCGCCAACCTCGTGAGTGCCGGTGCTGACCGCAAAGATGGAAGCGCTACGCGCCAGTAATGCCGCAGATCGGTTGAACATCTCGAAGGCACAGGAAAACAATGGCTCTTTCCGCTCGTGTGCTATGATCCGCGTGTGTCAGCCGCTGGATCGCTCCATAATCCGGAAACTCCCCGGCATACTGCGATCGTCCGCGTGACGCATTGGATCACGGTCATCTGCTTCTTTGCTCTGCTGATTAGCGGTGCTGAGATCGTGATCTCTCATCCGCGGTTCTACTGGGGTGAGGTGGGCAATGTGAACACTCGTCCGCTGTTCTCCATACCGATCCCGGCCTCACGAGGTACGGTCCCCACCGGGTACAGCTTCGAGATGCCGGATGCGAATGGCTGGAGCCGCTATCTTCACTTTCAAACCGCATGGGCTCTGGTGCTGACCGGCCTCACCTACGTCATCGCCAGTTTGTTTAGCGGCCATTTCCGCAAGGACGTGGTTCCGGAAGCGGGCAACAGAACATGGCGGGCATACTGGAGCCGCATCGCGCAGTATCTTCGCCGCGCGCCACCCGACACAGTCGAAGAGCTCTCATACAATGTGCTGCAGCGAACCGCCTATCTGGCTGTGATCTTCGTTCTGTTTCCGCTCGTCATCTGGACAGGACTCGCCCTGTCTCCCGCGTTCGATTCCGCGTTTCCGGCGACCGTGAATTTGCTGGGAGGCCGCCAGTCCGCACGCACGCTGCACTTCTTCCTCTCCGCAGCGCTCCTGCTTTTCCTCATCGTCCACATCACAATGGTCGTTCTGTCAGGATTCAGAAGCCGCATGCGGGCGATGATCACCGGTCGCGTCGTCGCGCCTGAGGAACTCCCATGAAACCTATCTCACGCCGCAAGCTCATCACTGGCGGTATCGCTGCCGCTGCCGGCGTCTCCGGCCTGGCGGTTGCCGACCGCCTCGCGCGACGCTACGAGCTCATTCCGCCCGATTGCCGAGGGATCTACGGTCCCGGCGAGACGCTCACCTACGCCGCTCAGCGCCTTCTGACGAAGCATTCGCTGGCCCGCGAGTTTCCACGCAGCATGATTTCGAAGTCGCCCTTCGCCAATGCAGTCGCGCCGCCCAACGACGCCTTCAAACTCCATCAGGCCAGCGGATTTTCAGACTGGCGGCTGTCGGTCGATGGAATGGTAGCCCACCCCACATCGTTTTCGCTCTCGGACATCAAGAGTTTTCCCGTCCGCAGCCAGATCACCGAGGTAGCCTGCGAGGAGGGCTGGTCCTACATCGCCGAATGGATCGGTACGCCTCTGACTGAGGTCCTGAACGCTGTTGGACCCTTGCCGCAGGCCCGATATATCGCATACTTCTCAATCGAACCCGACTGGTGGGAAAGCATCGATACGACCGACGCCCTGCATCCCCAAACGTTCCTCGCCTGGGGAATGAACGACGGCGATCTTCCCATAGGCTTCGGCGGTCCACTCCGCATGCGCGTGCCCCGCCAACTGGGCTACAAGAGCGTCAAGTACATCACCCGTCTCACCGTCACCGATTCGCTCAAAAGCTTTGGCAAGGGTCTGGGCTCTGCTGCGCCCGAAGCCGGTTATGCGTGGTACGCCGGCATCTGAGGCCTCTTCTTTCAACACTTGCACTGTACGCAGCCGGTCCTGAGGGCGCCGATCACTTCCTGATAAGAACATGCGTCGCATTTTCCCCGGAGACAGTTCTGAAAGGCGTGAAACCGAGT
>Ga0209773_10000163_pt1 | contig 19893 bp, 15 predicted proteins | sample BogFormECP14_OM1_FD_188244 | JGI IMG/M metagenome (GOLD analysis project Ga0209773, IMG submission 188244) | Bog forest soil microbial communities from Calvert Island, British Columbia, Canada - ECP14_OM1 (SPAdes) (version 2) | ecosystem: Environmental > Aquatic > Freshwater > Wetlands > Bog ... | reverse complement strand
CGCCAGGGACACCCGATCGCTTCGCGACGGGTTCGCGCGCGCCTCGATCGAGGCCAAGGAGGCCTTCGGCGACGGTACTCTGTTCGTGGAGCGGTACGTCGAGCGCGCGCGTCACGTCGAGGTGCAGGTCGTCGGCGACGGCGCCGGGCGAGTCCTCCACTTCGGCGAACGGGATTGTTCGATGCAACGCCGCTATCAGAAGATGGTCGAGGAGGCGCCCGCCGTGGCGCTGCCGGTGACGACCCGCGCGAGGCTGCACAAGGCCGCGGTCGATCTGCTCGCCGCGATCAATTACCGCAACGCAGGCACGGTCGAATTCCTCTATGACGTCGATCGCGACGAATTCTATTTTATGGAAGTGAACGCGCGCATTCAGGTGGAACATCCCGTCTCGGAAATGATCACCGGCGTCGACCTCGTGCAGCTTCAGCTTCGGGTCGCCGGCGGCGAGGCGTCGTCGTTCCGACAGTCCGACATCGCGGTAGACGGTCACGCGATCGAAGCGCGCATCCTCGCCGAGGACCCCGATCGCAATTTCGCGCCCTCGCCGGGACGCATCACGCAATGGCTCGCCCCCCGTGGTGAGGGCGTTCGCATCGATACGGCGATGGAGGTCGGCGCGTCCGTGCCGCCCTTTTACGACAGCATGATCGCCAAGCTGATCGTCCACGCGGCCGACCGGCCGGGCGCCGTGGCGCGACTGCGGGATGCGCTGGAGCAATTTCAAATATCGGGGCTCGCGACCAATCTGCGCCTGTTGAGGGCGATCGTCGGACATCGCGATTTCATCGAAGGGCGCTTCGACACGCGCTGGTTGGAAACCGTTCTCCTGCCCCGCTTCGTCGAGAGAAGGGATAGCTGAATTGGCTCACATCGAGTTTCTCGACGAGACCATGCGGGATGGGCAGCAGAGCCTCTGGGGCATGCGCATGCAGGCCGGCATGGCGCTGCCGGTCGCTCCGTTGATCGACCGGAGCGGATTTCGCGTGATTGATCTCGCAGGCTCGTCTTTGTTCGAAGTCATGATCCGCACCTGCCGCGAGAACCCGTGGGAGGGCCTCGACCTTCTCGTCGCGGCGATGCCTCGGACCCGACTGCGCGGCGGCATGCGATCAAACGCTTCCGTCACGTTCGGGGTCACCCCGGATTCCCTGATGGACGCCTGGATGCGGCGTCTCAACGTGCACGGCTGTCGGAGCTTCTGGATCTATGACGTGCTGTTCAACATCGACAAGATGCACCGGCTGGCCAAGGTTGCCAAGGAATTCGGATCGGAAGTCTCCGGCGCCATTATGTTCGCGCTCTCGCCCGTGCACACTGACGAATATTACGCCGACAAAGCCGACAAATTGTCGGCGTCCGCGGATATCGACACGTTGCTGCTATACGACACTGCCGGCGTGCTCGACAAGGAGCGGCTGCAAACGCTGGTCCCCGCAATCAAAGCGAAGGCCAGGGGAAAGCCGATCGAGTTCCACGCCAACAATATTCTGGGGCAATCCGCCAAGGCCTATCTCGACGCCATCGACCTCGGCGTCACGATATTGCACACCGCCAGTCGGCCGATGGCGAACGGTCCGTCGGTTCCCTCTACCGAGATCATGATTCACAACATCGAATTGCTGGGCCACACGCATAGCGTCAACAAGTCGTTGCTGCCGCCTGTCGCGGATCACTTCGAGCGCGTCGGCAAAGCCGCCGGATATCTCGTCAATCAGGCGAACGAATATGATGTCCTTTCGATTCGACACCAGATTCCAGGCGGCATGACAGGCACGCTGAAGGCGCAATTGGCTCAGCACGGCATGACCGATCGATTGGACGACGTTCTTCGCGAGACCGCCGAAGTCCGCCGCGATTTGGGCTATCCCGGGATGGCGACGCCTTTCAGTCAGCTCGTCGGCATCCAGGCGGTCCTGAACATCGTCAGCGGCAAACGCTACAGCATCGTTCCCGATGAGGTGATTCAATACGCGGCCGGTTTCTATGGCCCGACCGTGGCGCCGATAGATCCCAACGTGCTGGACCTGATCATGTCCGCGCCCAGGGCCAAGCAGGTAGTCGCGAGCCCCCCGGAACAGCCGACGATCGGGGAGTTGCGCGAGCAGTATGGCGTCGACAACGACGACGAACTCATCTTGCGCGCGCTCGTGCCGGAGCCTGATCTGACGAAGATGCGCGCGGCCGGGCCGGTCAACCAGGACTATCCACTGCTGTCGTCGCCTGAACTCGATCAGGTGCAAAGGTTGATGCGCGTCGCGAAATCGCCGGTGGTTCAAATTCGATCGGCGAATCTGACGGTCGACTTGCACAGACAATCGCGCTGAGGACCAGCATGCGCAGGGCCGTCATAATCGACGTCGTTCGTTCCCCGTTCGGCCGAGGCCGCCCTGGCGGCGCGCTCGACGGCGTCCATCCAGTCGATCTTTACGCCGCGGTGCTGAACGAACTCGTGCGCCGGACCGGCGTCGATAGGCGCCTTATCGAGGATGTGATCACAGGCTGCGTGATCCAGGTCGCGGAGCAATCGGGAAACATTGGCCGCCAAGCCGTTCTGGCGGCGGGCTTTCCTGAGAGCGTCCCCGCTGTCACGTTGGATCGAAAGTGCGGCTCCGCCCAACAGGCGCTGGACTTCGCCGCGCAAGGGGTCATCGCCGGCGCTTACGACGTCGTGATCGCCGGCGGCGTCGAGATGATGAGTCTCGTGCCGGCGCGCGTCAATCGCATGGGGCGGGACAACGAAGGGCCGTCCTTTCATCGACGATACCCCGAGGGTTTGGTCCATCAGGGCATATCGGCGGAGTTGATCGCGGCGCGATGGGCGATCGGCCGAGAGGAGATGGATCGTTTCGCGCTCGAGTCCCATCAGAAAGCGGCTGCGGCCGAAGATCGCGGATTGACTGGGAGATCGATCGTTCCGATTTCTGTGCCGCGCGCCGACGGAATCTCGAAGCTGGTCGAACGCGACGAAGGACTTCGGCGCGACACGACGATCGAAAGGCTGCTCTCCTTGAAGCCGGCGTTCGAGGACGCGCAGGTGCTGGGCCGGTTTCCCGAGCTACATTGGAGCGTTACGGCCGGCAACTCGAGCCAGGTGACTGATGGCGCGGCGGCCGTGCTCATTGTGGAAGAGTCCATAGCCGCGAAGCTGGGCTTGCGGCCAAGAGCCGCCGTCACGCATTTCGCGCTTGCGGGCGGTGATCCGATCATGATGCTCACAGCAATCATGCCGGCGACTGCAAAGCTCCTCAAACGGGCCGGATTGACGATCGATCAAGTCGACGCCTTCGAAGTCAACGAAGCCTTCGCCTCGGTCGTGCTCGCGTGGATCAAAGAGACCGGGGCGGATGCGGCGCGCGTCAATGCGTTCGGCGGCGCCATCGCTCTCGGACATCCCGTCGGGGCGTCCGGCGGACGTCTGCTCGGCAATCTGCTGGCGGCGCTGGAAGACACGGGCGGCCGATTCGGGCTGCAGACCATGTGCGAATCCGGCGGCATGGCCAATGCGACGCTGATCGAGCGCCTGTGAGGGTTGGAATTCCCCTCCCCGCTGTTACGATCGGAGAGTCCCGCCCCCGGCCCCTCGCCGTAAGAACGGGGAGGGGAGAATCGGCGGACTCAAGCGCTCAGGTTCGCGCCGCCGTTGACGAAGATGACTTGTCCCTGGATGAACTCGGCCTGGGGCGAGGCCAGCCAGCGCATCAGATTCGTATAATCGGAGGCGGCGACGCCCCGTCCCGACGGATTGTGATCCGCGGCGTGGCGCACGAGATTCGCAGCCTCGGCGCCGAACAAGGTTCGCACGGCGTCGGTTTCGACAATCGCGGGCGCGATCGCGTTGATCCGCACGCCTCTCGGCGCCAGCTCGACCGCCAGATAGCGAATCATGCTTTCGGCCAGCGCCTTCGCGACTCCGATCGCCGCGTAATTGGCCACGACGATCCGACCGCCCCGGCTCGTCAGAAAGAACACCGCGCCGCCGCGCGGGAGAAGCGGCAGCGCGCCCTGCACCAGAAACAGCAGACTTCCGCCGTTGGTGACGATCGCGCGCGAAAAGCGTTCGGGATCGGCGTCCAAAATCGGCGTGGCATAGGCGTCGACTGCGCAATGCACCACCTGATCCAGACGGTCGGTCACCGAGCGGACGGCGTCGAATATTTTCGCGCAGCCCTGAACGGTTCCCGCATCGGCCTTGATGAGATGCGCGCGCGCGCCCGTGGCGGAAATCGCTTCGGCGGCGGCGCTCGCCGCTGCGTCGTCGTTGTGGTAGTTGAGGAACACGTCGCCCGCATCGATAGCGAAAGCGATTCCGATCGCCAGCCCGATGCCCTTGGTCCCGCCCGTAATCAGAATCGACAATTGATCGTCTCCCGAAACCCAAGACCCATCATTTCGCGACGGTAGGAAACGCCTCGTCCGGCAAACGCATCAGGCTCAATCGGGTTCTGCGTATGTGCGAGCTCGCCGCCCGCCTCGCGCGCGCCCCGTTTCCCGCCAGTATCGTATCCACGATCGCTGTATATTCCTTGAACTGCTTGTCGCGGTCGCGCGGCGTTATGTAGGCCTGGAACTGCATGCGAAGCAGATGGATTTGCATCAATGGTAGAATGCGCATCAACTCGTGATTGCCACCGATTTGCATGATCGTGTCGTAGAAATAACGCCTCGCGTCGAGAAACGCGGCCGTTCCGCCGTCGTCCTTGAAAGTCAGCAGACGCTTGAAACACTCGCGCATCCGAACCGCGTTGTCGTTCTCGCTGATCCGCCGCGCGGCCAGATCAGCCATGACCCCCACCAACGCTTCAAGCACGACGAGGCTGTCGCGCACCTCCACTCGCGACAACGCGCGCACATAGGCGCCGCGATTGCGCGTCACCGTCAATACCCCTTCGGCCGCAAGTCGCTTCAGCGCCTCACGCACCGGACCGCGGCTGACCCGCAGTTCCTTCGTCAAATCGGCCTCGATCAGTCTTTGCCCGGGAACGAACACGCCGGCGCGAAGATTTCGCGTGATCGCATCGACGACCCGATCCGGCGAAGTCATCTTCGCGCGCTCACGCTCCACCGTGCCGTCAGATTTTCGCGGCGCGGAGCGAGGGGCGGAATACTTTTCGATTTCCATTTTCATCTAAAATAGTGGTCCATCTTCACGAAATCCGCGACTGATACATGGCGGAAAGCACATATACCACGCCTTTGCGGATTGTGACGAAAGCAACAACCGCCCCATCGCCGCGCCTCCAGATTTCCTGACGCGCCGATCGGGCGCCGTTTCCCGCGCGCGCTCCATCATCATTCGTTCGGACGCACCATCAACTTGATCTGAGTGGTCGGCTTACGCAGCGCCTCGAAGGCGTCCGGCAATTGCTCCAGGCCCACGACGTCAGTGATCATGGGGCGCGGATCAACGCGGCCGGAGTCAAGCAGGTCGAGCACCAGACGCCAGTCCGGACGCCCGTAGCCCAGGATGAATTGGATATTGACCTCCTTGAAGATGGCCGACATGGGAACCATTGTGTCTTCGACCATGCAGACGCCGACAACGACCATTCGGCCGAAGGGTCGCGTGAGATCGACGCACTTTTGAATCATTCCGGGCACGCCGACGCATTCGAATATGATGTCTGGGGGGGCGCCTGCCTTTTTCGCGAAAGTCTCTCCGACGTCTTCCTTGCCCGGATCGATGACCGCCGTGGCCCCCAGCGCCCCCGCCGCCTCTCGCCGCGCGTTGGCATATTCGCTGACGATCACATCGCGCGCGCCCGCCAATTTCGAGAATACGGCGACGGCCAAGCCGATCGGGCCGCCGCCCATGATCAGGACACGCTCGCCCATAGCGACTTTGCCGCGCGTGACCGCGTGGAGCCCGACCGCCAGCGGCTCGACAGTCGCCCCTTCACGACTCTTGACGGCCGTAGGCAGGCGCAAAGCTTCCACAGCGTTGAATTTGACGTATTCGGCATAGGCGCCCTGCGCGGTAGGACTGAATCCCGTCAGCGTGTTCTTGGGGCACACGATGCCGAGATTGTCCTTGCATTCGCTGAGCCCGAGGCTTCGGCACTCCGCGCACGCGTTATTGGGAAGCGCCGTGGCCATCTCGCCGACCTTCCATCCGGGAGCGCCGGATTCCACGATCTCGCCCGCGAATTCATGACCCAGAATGGTGCCGTTCGGCACCACGAAAACGCCGGGATGGGTCGAGTGCAGGTCGGAGCCGCAGATGCCGCAATAGTGGACCTTCAGAACGATCTCCCCAGGTCCGGCCTGGGGCTCAGCGACGTTCTCGATGGCGAGCGGTCGGCCCAGTTCGTGGAATACGGCGGCTTTCATGGCTCCATCCTCCCTTTGATTTCTGGTCGCAACATCTCTCTGGATATCGTCGCCCGAGTGTCCTACAAAGTCAGCCTACAATAGGTCGGCGAAGTCCGATTGTCCACGACCGCAGGTGCAGGTACGTTTGACGAGGGAGGAAAAGATGGACCGGTTGAAGGGTAAGGTTGCGCTCATCACAGGCGCGGGCACAGGCGTCGGCCGAGCCTGCATGAAGTTGTTCGCCGCCGAAGGCGCGAAAGTCGTCGGTGTCAGCCGCACTCAGACCAATCTCGACGAGACGCTCGCCATGGTGAAGGCGATCCCGGGCGAAGGGAAAGTCGTGGCCGCCGATCTCTCGAAGCCGGAGGGTGCGGAAAAGGCGGTGACCGATACCCTGGCCGGCTTCGGTCGGATCGACATTCTCGTGAATTGCGCCGGCGTCGGCTACAGCTGGCTGGAGAAGAGCCCCGGCTCCATGGGTCCGGTCGACGACACCACGCCGGAAAAATGGCGAGAAGTCATGGCGATAAACTTGGACTCGATGTTTTACATGTGTCGGCTCGTCGTTCCCCAGATGAAGAAGCAGAAGGGGGGCTCGATCGTGACCGTCACCAGTATTTCCGGGCTTCAGGGGCTGCCCGTGGCGCATACTTACACCGCCGCGAAGGGCGCGGCGATCAACCTGACCCGCTCGATTGCGATCACCTATTGCAACGACGGCATCCGCGCCAACTGCATAGCCCCAGGATTCATCAAGACTCCGATGGTAGAGTCGGTTTTGAGCCTGTTCGACGATCCGGTGATGGCCGACAGACTCAGCCCCATGAAGCGCCCCGGTACAGCAGAGGAAATGGCCTATGGTTGCCTGTACTTTGCTTCCGACGAATCGACATATTGTCAGGGTTCGGTGCTGGCGATCGACGGCGGCACGACGGCCCGCCAATAGAAGCGCTGGCGACGTCCCGTCCTCCTCTCAGCGTCCGCCGACAACGCACACGGCCGTCCAGCCCGAATACGCTTTCCTGGCGGGGATCAGAAGGCGGCTGTGGCCGGGTCGGGACCGATCCGCCCAGCGGGCGAATCCAGCGCTTCGATGCGCCCGATATCGTCGTCATCGAGACGGAAGGCGAGCGCCCCGACGTTCTCCCTCAGGCGCTCGAGGCGCACCGTTTTCGGAATGACAATCAGGCCGCTGTCGAGATGCCAGCGAATGACGACTTGCGCCGGGGTTTTCCGATGCTTCGCGGCCATGCTGACGATCGCAGGCTCGCTGAGCAAAGCGCCCCGACCGAGGGGACTCCAGGATTCCGTTTTGATCCCGCGCTCGTCGTGAAACTCTCGCAGGGTCTTTTGCTGAAAGCGAGGATGAAGCTCGATCTGGTTGACTGCGGGCGTGACGCCCGTCTCTGCGATGATTCGTTCGAGATGACTTTGATTGAAATTCGAGACGCCGATCGAGCGGACCCGGCCTTCCTGCTGGAGACGGACGAGCGCTTTCCAACTTTCGACATAGCGGTTGACCCGCGGCCGCGGCCAATGGATCAGGTACAAGTCGAGGGCGCCACGACGTAGCCTCCTGGCGCTATCCTCAAAAGCGCGCAGCGCTTCGTCGAAGCCGTGATCTGAATTGCCGAGTTTTGTTGTAATGAAGACATCAGTCCGGCCGTCCAAGGCCTTGCCGACGCCTTCCTCGTTGCGATACATGGACGCTGTGTCGACCGCGCGATATCCCTCGTCGACAGCCATCTTGACAACCCGAGCTGTCGTCTCAGGCGGCGTCTGGAAAACCCCAAGTCCGAATTGGGGCATCGGCAGGCCGTCTTTGAGGACGACAGTCGGTTGGATTTGATCGGTCATTGAGCCGTCCTCGGATTTGGCGGAGGGAACTTGTCGGCGGGCGGCCGGAGGCTGGGGTCCCACCGCAGTTGAATGCTTTTGGGTTTGGGCCATGTGGCGGCTGCCCGGGGCCGTCCGCGGCAACCCTAGCGCAACGCGATGCGTCCGCCTACCCTCCCGTCGGAGGGGCTTGTTTCCTGGTTGACGCACTCTGACGGCCCTGCCCTATTTCGCCGGAACCGGAGCATGCCACATCGAATATCGTGGCTCACACGAGGCTTGTTTCCACGAGCGACGGGAAATGGCTAGGGGCCGCAGTTCGCCATTCGCGTCGCCGTGTCGAGGCTCTGCCGATGATGGGTGTTCAACGCGATCAAATACGCGACCCGTCGCCATTGCGCCGGCGTACGGCCTCGGATGGGCGCCATGTCCGCCAAAAGCGCCAAAAGCGCCTCGTCCTCGAAGTGGTGCGCCATGCGGTAGGCGTTGTCACCATATTTGCGGACAAGCGCATCCGCATCGGCATGGGCGAGCCCCGCGGCTTCCCGCCGCCGGCGCCGGAACCAGTTGAACACGTCCAGCTCCTTTCCCGACAACGAAAAATCCCCCGCGAGCTTGAGCACATCGCGGGGAAAAAGATCCCGTGCGCACCTCGAGGACAATAAAAGTGCGCCAAATCGACAATGGCAGATTGGGGTTAACCCAAAGTGAAGGGTCGCACAGCGCAAGAAAGGCGGCGAAGCGCATGATCCGCACGCCGGCAGCCCGAGTTCGGCCGCCTTCGGCCCCGTCGATTCCTCACCGCATCATGTCGGCGAGCGAGTTCCGCATCGATGTGCTCGGTATCCCGAACAATCCCCCGTACGGGACATCCATGTCGAGGATCACGAATATCGCACTAGTGACCGATATGGCGCACAACGCTATGACAATGGTGCTCAGGGTATTCGGCGGAGCTCGCAAGCCAAAGGTTCCAAACAAGATGAGGAGCCAGAACACCAAGACCCAATAGAAGGGCGAAGAGATCGACGCATGAACGCCTTCGATCACCGTCCAGCGAAGCTTGAGCAAATCAGCATACTGCCCGGCGCAGGAGGACATCAAGTTTCGGTGCAGCGAGTCGGTCGGCTGCAGGTTCTGGATCTCGAGGCCGATTTCGTTCATCAGATCAGCCAGGACAGTACTTTCGCCGGTCCGCGGCATATGTGAAGTATCCGGATAGGTGACACCGGTTGGAGGCGGTTCGGACGGCCAGGTGCTCGCGATGATCGCGGCAACGTAACTGCGCAGTTGCTCTCGCGTCCGCTGCGTCTCCGGACCATAATCACGCAGGCAGCGATCGAGCTGGGCGAGCTGACCCGCGTATGATCCGCGAGCGTTATAGGCGGCATCGAAGCCTGACTTGACCGAAGTCGTCAGGAGCCCGAGGACGATCGCCGTAAAAGTCACGAGCAAGCTGATCGCAAGCTGCACGAGTTCGATCGAATCGCGCGATCTGTGTTTCTCGGGCAGGCGCGAATTCACGTAGAATCCCACGCCGGCGCTCGCGCAAAGCAGAAGCAGAAGGAAGAACGAAGACCAGAAATGCGACAAGTCCGAGTTTCCCCACGGTGGCGCCATCGTCAACATCGAAGCGGTCCGGCCCAGCTCGGGTCGCGCCGAATGCCAAAACCGAAACTCGGATGTCTTTGCCAAAAAGAAGCTTGCTCGCAAGCTGCCGCAAGTCCGGCACATGGCAAAACCGATGAAAAGGGCCGAAAGATGAGCACCCCAGATTGCCCGAAACGCCGGGGCGACCGGCTCATTCCTTTGCGCTCCGCCCCAACACCCGCCGATACGCCCGTCTCACCAGATCGCGCGCCTCTTTGATGGACGCGGCGAGGGCCTCGAATTCCGGCAGCGCGGCGGCTTCCGCGATGCGACGCTTGACCCCGCTCGCCGCCTTCACGGGATCGAAACGGCCGGCGACGGTCAGCCGCATGATTTGGGTCGCGTCCGTATAGAGGCGATGCGCGTCGGCGAGAACGGCGGCATCCTCAGGGGCGAGCAGTCCGAGTTCGCCAGCCTTCGTGATCACCGCGCGCGTGGAGACGTCTATCAGCTCGGGGCGCTCGCGCGCGTGGGCGAGGATCAGGAATTGCGCGATGAATTCGATGTCCAGCAGCCCCCCGGCGACGAGTTTCAGGTCCCACGGATCGGAATCGCCCTTCTCACGCCCGATCAGCGCGCGCATTTCACGCACTTCGCGCGCGAGTTTGGCCGGGTCGCGCGCGGCGCGCAGCGTCTGCGTGACGACGGCGCCGATCTCCGCGGCGAGCTTCGCGTCGCCGGCGACGACGCGCGCGCGAGTCAACGCCATGCGCTCCCAGGTCTCCGCTTGCTCGCGCTGATAGAGCGCGAAGGCCGACAGTTGCGTCGCGAGCGGCCCCTGGCGCCCAGAGGGGCGCAGCCTGAGGTCTACGTCGTAGAGCTTGCCGGCCTTGGTCGGCGCCGTGAGCGCGGCTACTAGGCGCTGCGTCAGCCGCGCGTAATAGAGCGCCGCGCCGAGCGGCCGCCGCCCGTCCGATTCGACGGCCTCGGCGGGAAAATCGTAGATGATGATGAGGTCGAGATCGGAGGCGGCGGTCATTTCGCGCGAGCCGAGCTTGCCCATCGCCAGCACCGCCACGCGGCCTTCCTCGATGCGGCCGTGCTCCCGCGCGAACGCCGCGCCGACCCGCTCCAGCAGCGCGGCGACGAGCCCTCGAGCGAGGGCGCTATAAGCGCGTCCGGCCATTTCCGGGTCGAGCGCCCCCGAAAACAGCCGGACCCCGATCAGAAACGTCTCCTCCGCAGCGAAATCGCGCGCGCGGTCGAGCATCGCCTCATATCCGCTGGCGGCGTCGAGAAACGCGTCGACCCGCCGCGCCTGCTTGCCCTCGTCGAGACTTTCCGAAATCGCGGAGGCGCGGCCGGGATCGATCGCGGCGTCGAGCACGTGCGGGCGCGAGACCACGACTTGCGCGAGGCGCGGCGCGCCGCCGAAGAGATCGCCGAACAATTCGCGCAACCGTTCGTTCGAGCGCAGGATCGACAGCAGCTCCGCGGCCGCGGGCATGCGCGCGAGCGCGGCGTCGAAGGCGGCGAGCGCGGCGTCGGGATCGCCGGAGCCGGAAAATGCGGCGATGAGGCCCGGGATCACCTCCGTGAGCACCTCGCGCGCGCGAGCGCCCTGGACCGCTGGGCGGCGGCCGAAATGCCAGCCTCGGATGGTCTCGGTCGCCGCCTCGGGCCGCTGGAAGCCGAGACGACGCAGCGTCGCCAGCGTATCGGGATCGTCCACAACGCCGGTGAAGACGAGGCTGCCGGCTTCCGCGCCCAGGGTCGGCGCGTCCTCGAACAGGCGCGCGTAGTGCTTTTCGACCTGCCGCAGGTGATACGTCATCTCATCCGCGAAGGACTCGACCTCGGCATGACCGCAAAACTGCGCGAAGCGAGCGAGCGGCTCGGCTTCGAAGGGCAGACGTTGCGTCTGCTCGTCCGCGACCATCTGCAAGCGGTGCTCGATTCGGCGGAGGTACGTATAAGCCTCGGACAATTCCTCGACGGCGTCCGTGCTCACCCAATCCTCGGTCCCCAGTTCGCGAAGCATTTCGAGCGTCCGCGCGCCGCGCAACCGCGGGCGCCGGCCGCCGAAAATGAGTTGCTGGGTCTGGACGAAAAACTCGATTTCGCGGATGCCGCCGCGGCCCAGCTTCACGTCGTGGCCGGGAACGGTCACGCGCTCGTGTCCGCGCACTGCGTGAATCTGGCGTTTCATCGCATGGATGTCGGCGATCGCGGCGTAGTCGAAATACTTGCGCCAGATGAACGGCGCCAGCTCGCTCAGGAAACTGCGCCCGAGCGCGACGTCGCCCGCGACCGACCGCGCCTTGATCATCGCGGCGCGCTCCCAGTTCTGGCCGAGCGTTTCGTAATAGGAGGCGGCGCTGGCGATCGACATCGCGACGGGCGTCGCGCCGGGGTCCGGCCGCAGGCGAAGATCGACCCTGAGCACGTAGCCGTTGGGCGTGCGCTCCTGCAAGAGCCGTGCGAGCGCCTTCGCGATCCGCACGAACAGGGGTCCGGGCTCGACCCCCTCGGGGATGGACGCGGACGCCGAGTCGTAGAACACGATGAGGTCGACGTCGCTGGAATAGTTGAGCTCGCGGGCGCCGTGCTTGCCGAGCGCGAGCACGAACAGCCCCGAGCCCGCCTCGATGTCGGGGCTCTCGGGATCGAGGTTCAGCCGTCCCTCGACCGCGGCGCGCCGCAGCAGGAAGCGTAGCGCGGCCGAGACGGCCGCATCGGCGAAACGCGTCAGGGCTTCGGTCGTCGCGACCAAGTCCCAGACGCCGCCGATATCGGCGAGCGCCACGAGCAGCGCGGATTCGCGTTTTGAGCGGCGCAGCGCCCTCATCGTTTCGGATTCGTCCGCGAAGCGAAGCGCCTCGACGCCTTCGATCAACGCATCGAGCGAGCCCTCAGGAGATCGCAACAGCAGACGCGCAGCCCGCGCGGGATCCTCCGTCGCCAGCGACCAGAGATAGGGCGAGTGGTCGGCGATGCCGAGCAGCAAATCGCGAATCGGCGCCGCCCTGGCGATTTGGCGAGCGGACGCGAATCCCGGATCCCGGATCAGGTCCGCCAGGCGCCGGCGCGCGATGGCGATCGGACCGCCGCGCGGAGCCGCGACGATGCGGTCCGCGAGCGCGTTCACTCGGCCGCCTGCGCCTGCGCGGGCGGCGGCGCGAGCGCGGGATCGCGTGCGGGAAGAGTGACGACGACTTTCAGCCCCGGCGCGTTGTCCTCGAGCCGCACGGTCCCTCCATGCAGGCGCGCCACCGCCGCGGCGAGCGACAGGCCGAGCCCGGAACCGGGGCGCGAACGCGCGCCCTCGAGCCGCACGAAACGATCAAAGACGCGCTGGCGATCGGCATTGCTGATTCCCGATCCGTGATCGGCGACCTCGATGACGATTTGCGAGCCCTCGCGCCGCGCGACGACGTGGACCCGGCCGCCGCGGCCCAAGTTCGCGGCGCCATATTTCAGCGCGTTGTCGATCAGGTTGGCGATCGCCTGGCCGATCAGCTCGCGGTTGCCTGTCATCGTCAGGCCGGGCGAGACGGCGACCGTCATTTCGAACCCTTTTTCCTCCGCGACGGGCTCATAGAGCTCCGTCACTCCCGTGACGACTCCGCCGACGTCGAAGGCGCTCATTCCCGCCCGGTCGGCGCCGGCCTCGGCGCGCGCGATCATCAGCAGGGCGTCGAAGATGCGGATCAGCCCGTCGGACTCCTCGATCGTGCGCTCCAGCGCGGCGCGGTAGGCCGACGGGTCCGCATCCTGCCGCAACGCCTCCTCGACATGGTTGCGCAGGCGGGTCAACGGCGTGCGCAGATCATGGGCGATATTGTCGGAAACCTCGCGCAGACCCATCATCAAATCGGCGATCCGCGCGAGCATTTCGTTGAGTCCGAGCGCCAGACGATCGAGTTCGTCGCCGGAACCCGAGACGGGCAGCCGTTGCGAGAGATCGCCGGCCATGATCGCGCGCGCCGAACTGTTCATCGCGTCGATGCGCCGCAGCACGCGCCGCGCCACGAACAGTGCGCCGAGCGCGGCGAGCCCGGCCAGGAAAATCAGCGAGGTCGCGAGCGCGCGCACCATCACCGCGCCGATCCGCGCCCGATCGCTGAGATCGTGCCCGACGAGGAGGTGGAACCCGCCCGGCAACGCGAATATGCGCGCGAGCGCCCTCCTGCCGGCGGTCGAAGCGTCGGTGGCTTCATAAGTCGTGTCTACGAAGCCGACGTGATCGAGAACCCCGGGGGGCAACTGGCTGATATTCCCCGCGAGCGGCTCGCCGGCGCTGTTGGTCAGGAGGTACAAAGTCGAGCCCGGCTCACGTGAGCGCGCCTCGATGGCCGAATCCAGCCTGCGGACGCCGCCCAGCTCGTATTGCTCGGCCAAGCCGTTGGCCTCCGCCTCGATGGTCTGCTTCGTCTCCTCGTCGACCAGCTTGATCACCTGCCAGGCGACGATTCCCAGAACGAGACCGGCGCCGAGCGCGCTCAAGCCGAGAATGGCGAGCGTCAGCTTGAACGCCGTGGCGCGAAACAGTTTAGCGAGCGCCGTCACGTATCATGTATCCCGCCCCGCGCACGGTATGCAGGAGCGGCGCGTCGAAGTCACGGTCGATCTTGGCGCGCAGTCGCGAGACATGGACGTCGATCACGTTGGTCTGCGGATCGAAATGATAGTCCCAGACATGTTCGAGCAGCATGGTCCGCGTGACGACCTTGCCCGCGTTCTGCATGAGATACTCGAGCAGGCGAAACTCTCGTGGTTGCAGCGTGATTTCTTCGCCGGCGCGCGTCACTTTGTGCGATAGACGATCGAGCATGAGATCGCCGAGCCGATAGACCGTCTCCTCTGGCGCGCCTTTCGGGCGGCGGCGGGCCAGCGCCTCCACGCGCGCGAGGAGTTCGGAAAAGGCGTAGGGCTTGGCGAGATAGTCGTCGCCGCCGGCACGCAGGCCCTTCACGCGGTCGTCGACCTGACCGAGCGCGGACAGGATGAGCACGGGCGTTTCGTTCTTCTGCGCGCGCAATGCGGAGATCAGGGAAAGGCCGTCCATCTTCGGCAGCATTCGATCGACGACCGCAACTTCATAGCCGCCCTCGTGCGCCAGGTCGTAGCCACTCACCCCGTCGGCGGCGTGATCGACGGAATGGCCGGCTTCGCGCAACGCCTTGACGAGATAGGCGGCGGCGTCGCGATCGTCTTCGATGATGAGAATCCGCATGGCTCACCTTTACACAATCGGTTGTCGGCGCGGTCGGCGACCACGCCGACAATGCCGGCCTCGACGCCGGATCAAAATAAAAGGCGGCAGACCAGGGGGCAACTGGCCTGCCGCCCTCGGGCCGGAGTCGCGGTCGGCGGGGGGAGCCGCGCGATCGAACCGGCCTGTTGGCCTCGGAGGGGCGCCCGAGGCCAATCTCGGATCAGGACGCCGCGCGGGTGGGCAGTGCGACGAAGCGCACCGTCTGGTCCGACTTGACCCGGAGCAGAACGGCCTTGCGACCGTCGGCCTTGGCCGCGGCGAACGCCTCGACGATCTGCTCGGGCCGCGTCACGGACTTGCCGCCCGCGTCCAGAATGATGTCACCCGACTGAATGCCGCGTTCGGCGGCGGCGCTGTCGGGATCGACGTCGGTGACGTGGACGCCTTCTTCGCCTGCCTTCGCCCGCTCCAGCTTCATGCCGAGCTTGGCGACCGGGCCCTCGTCGGCATGGCTCGGCGTCTCGAGGCTGGCCTGCTGCTGCTTCTCGGTCGGCATGGCGCCGAGCGTCACGTCGACGGTCTGCTGCGCGCCGTTACGCCAAACCGAGAGTTCCGCCAACTTCTTCGGCCCGAGAGCCGCGATGCGGCGCGCGAGCTCATGCGGATCGGCGACGGCATCGCCGTTGACCGAAGTGATGACGTCGCCGACTTTCACGCCGGCCGTCTCGGCGGGGGAATTCGCGGTCTCCTTGGCGACCAGAGCGCCCGAAGCGGTCTTGACGCCGAGGCTGTCTGCAAGATCGGGCGTCACCGGCTGGATCTCGACGCCGAGCCAGCCTCGCTCGACCGAGCCGGTGTCCTTGAGCTGCTGAACGACCGTCTTGACGACGTCGCTCGAGATCGCGAAGCCGATCCCGACGCTGCCGCCCGAGGGCGAGAAGATCGCCGTATTGACGCCGACCACCTCGCCGTCGGTGTTGAAGGTCGGGCCGCCGGAATTGCCGTGATTCACCGGCGCGTCGATCTGCAGGAAGTCGTCATAGGGACCCGAATGGATGTCACGTCCGCGCGCCGAGACGATGCCCGCGGTCACCGTGCCCCCGAGCCCGAAGGGATTCCCGACTGCGATCACCCAATCGCCCACGCGCGGGGCTTGGGAAGCGAATCCGACGAACGGAAACGAGCCGTCGCCCTTGACCTTGAGCAGCGCGAGATCGGTCTTGGGGTCGGTCCCGATAACCTTGGCGTCGAGGGTCTTGCCGTCCGACGTCGTCACATCGACCTCGGTGGCGTGATCGACGACATGGTTGTTGGTGACGATGTATCCGTCGGCCGAAATGAAGAAGCCGGAGCCCTGCGCCATGGACTGACGATGCGGCCGCCGATGCAACGGCGCCTCGCCGTCCCGGTCGTCGGGGAAGCCGAACTGCTTGAAGAACTTGTCGAACGGACTGCCCGGCGCAAAATGCGGCATGGCGGGTGTGTCGGAATCGGAGTCGGCATCGGCGTCGCCGCCGTCGGCGAGCTTGACCTTGACCGAGACGACGGAAGTCTTCACGCGATCGACCACGTCGGCGAAGGAGGCCGGGCCGGCCGAGGGTTGCGTAATCCCTACTATCTCGGCCGAAGCTGAGAAGGCGCGGTTCTCTAGCGCCACGCCTCCGACCGCGGTGACGGCCGCGGCGCCGAGCAACGCGCCGCGCAACGTACGCTTACCCAAGGTCGGGAAGGGGACAACAGACATCTGGTTCTCCATCGAGGCGCGGGCGCATGCCCAGCCGCACAGGAGAAGATGCTACGCAGAGCCTAACGCCGTGATGGCGCCAAGATGAAAGATTGGTAATGTTTGCCCCGCTCGGGGGCAGTCGTCTGGCGACGCCGTCGGGTGCTAGAACAGGTCAGTGCGCACGTTGCGCGAGAGCCAGAGCACTTGAGCCGTGCCGATCAGGAGGGCGTCAGTCGAGGCGTCGATCGGCTTCAAGCCCTTCGCTGCGATCGCTCGCTGAGCTAGGCCGTCGAGCGCCGCTTCCGGCGCCTTGGCATTCGCCGGGTCCAGCTCACCGAGCAACAGCCGCAATGCCGCAGACTTGTTGCTTTTGGCCAATCTGGCTAGCTCTCCTCGCGCCCATGCGGCCGGTTCGATACGATTGAACGCGGCGGCGGCGCGGGCGTAATAATATGCGGCCTGAACGTCGTCGATCGGGCCGCCTTTGCCGAGCCTGGACATCTCTCCGAGATCGAACGCCGCATAGGCGTCGCCTCGCTCCATGCCGATTTTATACCACTTTCGCGCTGCGTCGAAGTCGACGGGGACTCCAATGCCGTTGAAGTAAAGAACTCCGATGTGCCCCGGCGCTTCTGGATGGCCAAGGGCAGAGGCTTTCTCGAAATAGGCGAGCGCCTTGCCCGCATCTTTCGGTGTGTTGATGCCGTCTAGATACACCCAGCCGAGGTTGTCGATTCCGTAAACGTCCCCTCGAGCGGCCGATTCCTCCCAATATCGACGCGTGAGGGCGAGATCGGCCGGGACCGCCTCGCCACGTTGATACATGCGGCCCAGCGAATTCATGGAATAGGTAAGGCCCATGCGCGCCGCGACGTCGAAGAGACCCTTCGCCTTCACGAAGTCTTTCGGAACGCCACGTCCTTCATAATACATTTGTCCCAAGGTATGCATAGCTAAAGCGTCGCCGGCAGCCGACGCCTGCTCCAGCAATTGCTTGCCCCGAACGGGATCGAGCGGCGGCACGTAAGATAACTGATAGCCCATCGCCCAAAGAGCTCTGACGTACCCAAGCGAGGCCGCTCTCTGAAAAGCCGCCATCGAATCGCCGTCTCGAGCGAGCGCCGCATACACCCGTCCCAGCTCATAGTTGAAGCGTCCGGAGTCGGGCTGGGCTTTGTGAGCCAATTCGCAGGCGGGCTGCGCGGCCGAAACATCGATTTTGCCCACCAGGACGCCCTCCCCGACGCCCTGGGCGTCGAGCTTGTCACCCGCCAGCCGGTCGCAATCGGTCATTTTCACGTCGATCTCGAGATTGACCTGACCCGGCGCGCCGTCGGTCGTGCTGAACAGGGCCTCGACCTGCTTGCCTTCCGTCCCGGCCTGCGGCTGGAATTTCAGATGTCCCAAATCCGCGAGGGTCAGGGAACGTCCCTTTTCGATGACCCGGTCTCCTAAAACGATCTGTCCGAACGGAACATCCATCGCAAGTTGAATGCCGCGTTCCGAATCCGACTGGGCAAGGGTCGGCGGGCTACGATACTTCAGATTGGGGCCGAGCCCGATCAGCGAAACGCCCGAGGCGCTGATGTTCAGATGAGGCTTTGCGGGCGCGGGCGGAGGGGAAGCGTCGCCCGAGGACATTGTCCCTTGGATGATCAAGACCGAGCCGACACCGGTGTTGCCCCACGCATCGTCCACTCGGTAGCTGAAGGAATCCGCCGGTTGCGGCGTCGTGCTTTCGTAGGCGAGGCGGGCGAAGTCCGCAGCCGGAATGGCTTCGCCCTCCGCGACGCCGCGCGAGTCGAGGGTCAGGCGCCCAGAAGCAGGGCGTTGTTGGATTCTGACCAGGACTTCGCCTCCCTCCGGTTGCACCGGAGCCGCGAGGTGCAACGCCTGCGCTCCTGCGCCGGGAGCCAACGCGACCGTCAGTCGCTCCGCGAATTTCGGAGGCGGCCGCTTCGGGACCAGATTGACGTCGCCGACCAACGACGAGGTGTCCCAGGGCGCCTGCTGATTGTCGGTGTCCTGCAACACGTAGGAACGCACACGGGTCAGAACCTGACGAACATCGAGGTTCGGCAGCCCGGCGTAACGCACAAAGCCGGTGGTGAACGGGCTCATTTCTCCCGTTCCGTCCAGCGCCACCTGACCGGGCTGGGTGGAAAATGCGATCAGCGAGCCGCTCGCCGTGCCTACGGGAGCGAGACCTCGATTTGTCCCTCCGGCTCGCGGCGCCGCGAACGCCGTCTCGAACGGATTGTCGCGACACGCGTCGAGAAACAGGAGTTGCACTTTGGCGCCCGCCTGACGCATCGCGGAACTGATGTCCTGCAGCGCGATCGTGTCCAAGGCTAGGCTGCGCGGGCCGTCGATCTTGGCCGATGTCGGGAGCAGATAGTTGAGAGCGCCGACCTCCGCGGCGTGGCCGGAATAGTAGAATAGCGCGATGTCGGCGCCATCGATCTCCGCCGAGAACCGGCGCAGCGCCAGCTCCATCCCGATCTTGTCGACGTCCTTCAATTCCACCACGTTGAAGTCCAGCGTACGGAGCAGAGCCGAAACACCGTCGGCGTCCGCGCCAGGGGTCCGGAGCGGCGCCGCGTGCTGGTAGGCGGCGTTGCCGACTACCAGCGCGACGCGGCGCTCGGCCTGCGCGGTGGAAGTAATTGTCCCGAGCGCGCAGACCGAAAACAACACGGCTGTAAGTCGGCCGGTTCTCCCGCCGCGGGCCCGCGCTCGGCCGGGACCTGTCGCGCGAAGAGGCGCTCCCGAGCCGCGATCGGCGAGGTCAAGCGAACGCATTGGCCTCCTCACATTCGGCAGGCGTCATTATTTGCCGCCTCCGCCGCCACCGCCACCGCCACCGCCGCCGCCGCCGCCGCCGCCACCGCCACCGCCGCCACCGCCGGTGCGCTCCTGCGCCTCGTTCACCTTCAGCACTCGCCCCTCGACATCGTGGCCATTCAAGGCCTGCATGGCACGAGCCGCATCCGCGCTCGCCATTTCAACGAAGCCGAACCCACGGGGCCGACCGGTGTCGCGATCGTTGATCAGCGCAACCGACTGGACCGGACCGTGCTTTTCGAACAAAGCACGCACCGCGGACTCGTCCATTGAGAACGGGAGATTGCCAACATACATTTTCGTCATTTAGAAACACCTAACTAAAAGAGAGACAAACGGCCAAGCATCCGCCGGGAGCGGGCGCGAG
>Ga0209773_10000162_pt1 | contig 20005 bp, 19 predicted proteins | sample BogFormECP14_OM1_FD_188244 | JGI IMG/M metagenome (GOLD analysis project Ga0209773, IMG submission 188244) | Bog forest soil microbial communities from Calvert Island, British Columbia, Canada - ECP14_OM1 (SPAdes) (version 2) | ecosystem: Environmental > Aquatic > Freshwater > Wetlands > Bog ... | reverse complement strand
TCGTCGTAGTGCGACGCCCACTCGACGAATTCCTCTGTCTCCTGATGCCGCCAGCCGCCGGGAGCAACCGCATCGGCGCCGAAGTGGACGGCCTCGCGCGCGCGCAGCCGCTCCAGCCGAATGGCAGTCGGCACGTAAACGAATATCACCAGATCGAGCAGCGGAACGATCGAACTGCCCCAGCCGTCGAGCGAACCGCTCAAGACCCAACCCGGCCGCGGCAGGAACATCTCATGCATCAGGCGAAGACGCTCGGCCACCTCGCGCTGCTCGCGATACGGCGGCGTCGTCGGCAGCCAGAAATAATCATCGGTATCGTGATGCGGCGCCGCGAGCGCGTCGGCCAGCGCGCGGCCCAGGCTGGTAACGCCGGCACCCGAAGCGCCCATGATGTGAATTCTCCAGGTCTTCAACATCTAGCCGCTCTTCAGGCCGCGGAGGATGTCGAGGCGCAGATTCAGCTTCTCGCCGAGCCACAGCGCGTTGACGGCGTGATCGGTGTAGGCGTCGGTGGTTTCGGGATGCACGAGTATGTTCAGGCCGGCGCGATTCAGCATCAGCCATGGAATAATTTTGGCGAATTCTTCGGGATTGAATTTCACCTGGTACATCGATTGCGGATGCGGGCCCACGGCACCGTCACGCCAGCGGCCCATCTCGACTTTGAATTTGCGCTCGATCGCTTCACGCAACTGCGCGGCGGTCTCGCGCGACGCATCGTCGTAGTAGATGTGCGCGTGATAGCAACTGATGATCGCGGGATCGATCGCGCTCGGCATCGTGACGACTCCTTTGGCGACGGCCCCAGCGTCGGCCGCCGCCGACCTGTCCTCGGACAAGGAGAGGTTAGGAGATGCGCTCGAGCACGATCACCGGGATCTGGCGCGTCGTCGCTTTCTGATAATCGTTGAACGTCGGCATCAGCTTGGCCTGCGCGTCGAACAGGCGCTGTCGCTCCGGGTCCTTGGTGATGACGGCCTTGGCCTGGAACTTTTCCTTGCCGACTTCGATCGTCGTCGTCGGATGCGCCTTCAGGTTGTGGTACCACGCCGGATGCTTCGGAAATCCGCCTTTCGACGCAATGATCACGATTCGGTCGCCGTCCTTGGTATACACGAGCGGCGTCGTGAACGGCTTGCCGCTCTTGGCGCCGGTAGTAGTCAGCAGCATAAGCGGAGCATTCACGAACGGCCCGCTCAGCGCTTTGCCGCCGTTGGCGCGAAACTCCGTGATCAGGTTCTCGTTGAACTGCTTCATCGCTTTCTCGTTGAACTCGGCCATGAGACGTCTCCTTGGTTGTGTGATTGAACTGCGGAACCCTCTAACCTCTCGCGTGAAATAACGAACGAGGCAATAGCGGCGTTACCAGACCATTGTTCCGGGCGGCAGATCCATCAGCACCCGCCCGGTGGATTCGTACACGGCGGGCTGCACGACGACGTGGGCCGTGACGACGTGCGCGTCCCGGAAGCATCGCTCGAGCGGGCTCGACTCGTAGATCGCCGCCGCGCCGCCCGCGTTGTACATGAGATCGACGGCCTGCGCGCAGCGATGCACGGCGTCCACCGCCGCGAGCCGTACCAGTGCGATTTGCTTTTGCGAGACCGGGTTGCTGGTGGCGACGACGTGCGAAACCTCGTCGACGGCTTGATGCAGAAAAGCGCGCGCTGAATCCACGATGGCCTCGGCCCGCGCAACGTCGATTTGCAACGCCGGCCGCTCGCGCAACAGGCTCATCTGGCCGGTTGGAATCTTCGTCAGCGCGAGTTCCTTGAGCGCGTCGATCGCGTGGCGTGCAATGCCCAGGGCGACGGCAGCCTTGGCGACGGCGAAAGTCGCGATCATGGGGAACTCGTAGAGCGGGCCCTGATCCACCGCCGCGCCGAAGTTCATCGGCTGCGTGAATCCTTCGTCTACGAAAAGATTGTCGATCGTAAAATCGTGGCTGCCGGTCCCGCGCAAACCCGCGACGCGCCAGGTGTCGAGGATTTTCACATCAGAGGCGGGCAGCGCCACTTCGATCATCTCGGGGATTCCGTTGGCGCCCATCACTGGCGCGCCTTTTTCAATCAGCATCGCGCCCACGATGAAGACGTCGGCTTGCTGGCATCCGCTGCCGAAGGGCCATCGTCCCGTCAGGCGATAGCCACCGTCGGCACGCACCATCTGGCCGGGAGCCACGGCGCCCGCGATGATCGCACGCGGAATCGACGCAACCAGCAGGCGCGCTTTGGCCGCACTGAGATGCGCCGCCAGCAAGCCGCCGTCGAACGCGATCATTATGTTCCATCCCGATGCGCCGTCGGCGTAACTGACTTCCTCGATCGCCCGCAGGACCTGCGCGAGCGGAGTCTCGAGCCCGCCCAACGCGGCGGGAACGCCCATCGAGAAGAGTCCGCCCGCGCGCATTGCGTCGACCACCGGTGTGGCGAGCTTGCGCCCGCGCTCGGTCTCGTCGGCATGCGCGCGAATGAGCGGCAGCAACTCGCGCGCGACGGCGACTGGATCGTCGTGAATTAAATCTGAGGCCACTTGTTGTTCCACGGGCGCGCTTGCTCGTATGCGTACGACGCTTGCAGGACGAGATCTTCGCGATGACGCTCGGCGACGATTTGCAAGCCGCACGGCAGCCCCGAGTCAGTGAGGCCCGCGCGCACCGACGCGCCGGGGTGGCCGCTCATGTTGAAGGGATAGGTGAAGACGACGGCGTCCAGCGGATGCTTCAGCGGCTGGCCGTTGATCTCGCTCGGCATCGGCCCCTTGGCGGGAAACGCCTCGGTCGGCAGCACGGGACACAGCAGGAGATCGAAGCGCTCGAAGACGCGCTGGCACCAATCGTTGAACTCGGTGCGGCGCCGATACGCGACGCCCATATGCTTCCAGCTGACGCGCACGGCGGCGTCAGTACCGGCCGCGAACGCGCGCCCGAAATCGTCGTGATACTTCTCGAGCCATTCATACAGCATCGCGTAGCCCTGACCCGCGCCGACCTGCATCCACGCGCGGCCGGTGTCGGGGACAGGGTCGTCGATCGTCGTCACGCTGTGGCCGAGGTCCTTGAACACGGCGGCCGCCTTCGCGATCTCGCGCGCGACGTCGTGCTGCACGAGCTGGCCGAAGTCTGGATGAAACGCGATGCGCAGCTTTTTCGGCAGCCCCTCGAGAATCGCCGCGTAGGAAATCCCCGGATGCGGCAGCGAGTCGGGGTCGGCGGGATGATAGCCGACTACCGCATCCATGAAGATCGCGGCGTCGCGCACGGTGCGCGTGATCGGACCGTGGACGCTGGTGTCGTTCCATTGTTGCATCCCGAGCGTCGGGTCGTTGGGAATGCGGCCGTAATTCGGCTTCAGGCCGTAGCATCCGGTGTAGCACGCGGGGATTCGCACCGAACCGCCGCCATCGGAGCCGGTCGAAATCGGCACGACGCCAGCCGAGATCGCAGCCGAAGTGCCGCCCGACGAACCGCCGGGCGTACGCTCGAGATTCCACGGATTTCGCGTCGGCCCGAACAGCAGGTTCTTGGTGAATGCGGTGTAACCGAACTCCGGGGCATTGGTTTTGCCGATCACAATGGCGCCCGCAGCCTTGAGCCGCGCCACTTGTATCGAGTCCGCCTTCGACACGTTGTCCTTGAACGGCTTCGATCCGTGGCTGTTCACCAGCCCGACCGTATCCTCGAGGTCCTTCACGCCGAGCGGCAGACCGGCGAGCGTGCCGACTTTCTCGCCGCGCGCGATCTTCTCGTCAAGCGCGCGCGCCTCCGCCATCGCTGCATCGGCGCGCAGCGCGACAAAGGCGTTGATCTTCGGATTTGTCTGCTCAATTCGCCGGATCGTCACGTCCATCAATTCGCTGGGCTTGAGCTCGCGCTCGCGAATCATCGCGGCAAGTTCGTGGGCCGGCTTCCAATACAGTTCGGTCATGGCAGATACCTCCGAGGCGAGGGCGCTTGCTGTGGCGATGTTTACTACGATGAGACCGCTAGTATAAAGCGGAACGGGGGCTTTGATTTCCCGCAGATCAGCTCATCAGCCCTCGAACAAGGAGTATGACTTCGTGGAAAAAATGCATTTCACGCGGATGGACCAGGGCAGCGACGAGGATTTCCAAATTCTCAAGCAGGTACATGAGAAAACCCTGGCCGAGTTGCCCGACCGGTTGATGGCGATGGTCAACGACCTCTCGGTGGACCAGGCGTACAATCTCAATCGCCGCGGTCACAGCCTGCAAGCGGCGACGCGCGCGCTGCGCGACGGCGCGAGCGAGGAACTGATCGTCGTCGCGCTATTCCACGACGTCGGCGAGGCGCTCGGGCCGATGAATCACGGCGAGATCGCGGCGTCGATTCTGCGGCCGTTCGTGTCCGACGATCACTACAACCTGCTCAAGTACCACGGCCTCTTCCAGACTTACTTTTACGCGCGGCACCTCGGTCTCGATCCGAATGCGCGCGACCAATTTAAAAATGAATCGTGGTACCAGATGACCGTGGATTTCTGCGCGAAGTACGATGAAGTGTCATTCGACCCGTCGTATCCCAACGAACCGATGACCACGTTCGAGCCAATGGTGCGCCGCGTAATGAACAAGCCCTGGCTCCCGCCAGCCAAAGCGGTGTGAGCGAAGTCGCGCTGGTTTGACTCCCTAACAGGCGTTAGATAGGTTTTTCTCAGGCCTGTGCGAAGCATTTCGAAAAATTCGGCGGCGCGCGTGAGCGCGAAAGTGGTCGATTTGCGGCGGCCGGCGGACACCCGCGACCGGGTGCTGCAGGTGGCGCAGGCATTGTTCGCCGAACGCGGTTATCGCGGCACCAGCTTGCGCGACATCGCCAAAAAAATCGGCATCAAGGCGCCGTCTCTGCTGCATCATTTTCCGTCCAAGCAGCAGCTCTACCTCGCCGTGCTCGACCGGATGTTCGAGAGTATCGAAGATGCGGCGAATGCGGTGGCGTGGGGGCGCGAGAGTCCGCAGGATCGGATGCGGCAGGCGGTGACGGACGTTATCGACTACGTCTCCCGCAGGCCTGACTTTGTGCGGATCATGTGGAAGGAGATGGCCGACGAAAGCGGGGTCGGGCGGCAGGTGCTCAAGCGGCGACTGCCGCCGCTGTTTTCCACCGCAGTGAATTTTATTTTTCGCGGGCAGCGCGACGGTTACTTTCGCGCCGAAGTCGATCCGCTGCATTTCATGTGGAGCCTCAACTCGATCACGCTCGGCTACTTCACGACCGCTGCGATGATTCGGCGGCTGTGGAGCATGAACCTGCTCGAACCGGCGATGATCGAGCGCCGCAAGCGCGAAGTGATCGACATGGTCGAGCGCACGCTGTTCGTTAGCAACGCAGATCCGCGGAAGCCTGAAACGCCGCAGTCATAGACACTGTATATAAGGAGAGAGTTGCGACTATGAAGTTGGGAACATTTTATGAGCATCAGCTGCCGCGGCCGTGGAAAGAAGGTTCGGAGTTGAAGCTCTTCCAGGACGCGCTCGACCAGGTCGAACTCGCGGACAAGCTCGGCATCGACCACATGTGGGAAGTGGAGCATCACTTCCTCGAGGAATACGCGCATTCGTCGGCGCCGGAGATTTTTCTCGCGGCGGCCAGTCAGCGCACCAAGCAGATTCGGCTCGGTCACGGAATCGTGCTGCTGCCGCCGGGCTACAATCATCCGGCGCGAGTCGCGGAGCGCATCGCGACGCTCGACCTGGTGAGCGGCGGGCGCGTCGAGTTCGGCACGGGAGAATCGTCGGCTGAGCTCGAGCTCGGCGGCTTTCGCATCCCGCGCGCCGAGAAACGCGATATGTGGCAGGAGTCGCTCGGCGCGATCGCGCGAATGTTCGTCGAGGATCCGTTCCTTGGGCATGAGGGCAAGTACTTCACGATGCCGCCGCGCAACGTGGTGCCGAAGCCGGTGCAGAAGCCGCATCCGCCGCTGTGGGTCGCATGCTCGCGGCGCGAGACGATTCACCTCGCGGCCAAGCTCGGAATCGGCGCGCTGACGTTCGCGTTCGTCTCGCCGGAAGAGGCGCGGCAGTGGGTCAACGACTATTACACGACGCTCGAGAATGAGTGCGAGCCGATCGGCTACGCGATCAATCCCAACATCGCGATCGTCACCGGCTTCATGTGCGACAACAACGCCGAGCTGGCGCACAAGGCGGGCGACGAAGGCCTGAAGTTTTTCTCCTACGCGCTCGGCCATCACTATGCGTTCGGCCGGCATGAACCGGGCAAGACCAACATCTGGAACAATTTCAAAACCAGCCCGATCAGCTTGCCGGGCATGGATGGCAACTCGTGCGTTGGGTCGCCCGACCAGATTCGCACGCGGCTGCGCGAGTTCGAGGAAGCCGGCGTCGACCAGGTCGTGTTCATCTCGCAGGCGGGCAACAACAAGCACGAGGACATCTGCTCGTCGCTCAATCTGTTCGCCGAGAAGGTGATGCCGGAATTCAAGGAGCGTGAGCAAAAGCGTGCTCATCAGAAGGCCGAGCGAATCGCGCCTATTCTCGAGAAGGCGATGAAGCGGAAGCCCGAGCCGAAAATTCCGAAGAGCGACGGACCGACCATCGTGCAGGCCGGGATGCTGGTTTAGTTCAGGCGCTGCAGTCAGTTAGGCGCAGCAGTTAGATGAAAGGCCGTCCCGAGTGGGCGGCCTTTTCATTTTCGCGACGTCAGTCTTTCACGGGCGCGGTCGGAGGGGGGCCGACGCGAGTGTACTTCACCGGGAATCCGTGGCACGAGGTTGGATCGACCAGCTCTTCGCGGAAATTGCTCGCGTCGCTGACGATTATCCGCGCGTCCACCCATCGCGCTCCCATGTATCCGTGCTCCGCACAAATCTGATCAGCCACCACGATGCCCGGCACGTTCGGATCGAGTCTTCCTTTCCACACGACCTGGCCGGGCGGAATATTTTTGTTGCCATCGACCAGCGTCGCGACGTAATTGCGGCCGCGCAGCATCTGATCGAGACCAATCACCACTCGCAGCGGCCCGCCCGGATAGGTGGCCATCCAGTTTCCGTTCAGCAGCCGCGCGACGTTCAGCGGCGGCGGAGGCGGCTGAATGGGAGCGGGCGGAGGCGTCGGCATCGCGGGACCCGACGATTGTTGGAACGACGGCGAACTGCAGGAGGAAACCACCCACGCGAGGAGAAGCGTCAGCGATGTGACGGCGGCAGTCGAAGTTCGTGAGTGGCGGCGTATCGGACGCGGCATAGATTCCCTCCCCGCAAAACGGATGGACAAGTATAGACTGCGCCGCAGCGTAGCACAGCATTACTGCCACCGCGGGTAGGGGTCATCGGTGCCGAGGGTGCGGGGCGTTCAGCCCCGCACATCACTCACATGAGTTGATACGCGCGCGCTACATTCTCGCCGAGGATGCCGCGGCGACCCGACGAAGTCATCGGCGCGATCATCCCCTTCAGCTCTTCAAGATAGTTGCCGGGATGATCGGGATGCGGATAGTCGGTCGCCCAGAAGAACTTGTCCTCGCCGACGATCTGCATCATCGCCGCGATCGTGCGTTCGTCGGGATCAGCGGAAATGTAACACTGGCGCTTGAAGTAGTGCGACGGCTTCTCCTTGAGTCGGACTGTCGCGCCGAGCGTGGTGCCGTTGAAGATGGCGTCGCCGCGATCGAGAAAGTAGCCGATCCATCCGGCCTGCGACTCGAGCACTACCACGCGCAGTTTCGGAAAGCGGTCGAACACGCCCAACTGGAAGAACGTTCCGAACGCATGCTGCACGCCCTGGCCGGCGAACAGATCGTAGTACCAGGCGGCCCAGCCGAAATTGTCGTAACGATGGTGGATGCCGAAGCTGGCGGGCTCGAAGGTCGGATGTATCGCGAGCGGGACGCCGAGATCCTGCGCGGCGGCGAAGACAGCGTCGTGGCGCGAGTCGCCGTGCGGAACGCGTGTGATCGTAAACGGGCAGACGAATGCGCCCTTGCATCCGTCCTTGACGGCGCGCTCGAGCTCGCGCGCCGCTTCGGCCGGGTCGCCGAGCGAAAGATGCGCGATCGGGATCAGGCGGCCACCGGAGTCGCGGCAGAAATCCGCGATCCATCGGTTGTAGGCGCGGCAGTACGCAGCCGAGAGCTCGGCGTCGAACAATTCGGCTTCCCACAAAAGTCCGATCGTCGGATAAAGAATCGACTTCGCCATCGCCTCCTGATCCAGCAGCTCGAGGCGCTCCTTCATCACCATGGTTCCGAAGGCCGCGCCTTTGAGGTAGGTGTCTTCGGGCTTCGGCGCGAGCATCCGCACCTGCTCGGGCTTTGCGTCGCCGCGCATCGCGCCCTCGCGCAGCTTCCTGGCGTCCTCGACTTTCTTGCCCATGCCACCGAGCGAACCGAGCAGGCCGGGCGCAGTCATCTTGGCGCGCTTGCGATCTATCTCGAGATATTCGAAGCCGTCGTCGCCGACGCGAATGCGCATCGCGCGGTCGCGATACTTCGGATCAATGTATTTTTCCCAGAGGTCGGGTGGCTCGAGGATGTGTCCGTCGCAATCGATCACCATTTCTTCGGTCTTCATCGTATCAACTCCCATTACTCAGTAGTTATTCGACTGAGTACTCAGAAAATCGCGAGCGGATTGACCGGCGATGCGGTGCCGCGCTCGAGGATTAACGGCGCCATCGTGAACATGAACTCGTTGCGGCCGAGGCCCGCGCAGGCTGAGGACACGGCGTCGAGGTCGGCGTTGTCGATCAGGTGAACGCCCAGGTAAACCAGCGTGCCGACGTGCACCGGCAGCGGGATGCCGTCGTAGCCGCTCGGCACGACGTCGCTGACGGCGTCGCAGCCGAGGATTGCGATGCGCCGTTCGTGGAGCCACGGCAGGCAGGCGGCGTCGAGGCCCGGGAGACCGACGCGCATCGGGTCCCATCCGCCTTTTATTTTGCGCATTGCGGAGCGGCCGGTGCGGACCAGCAGCACGTCACCTTCTTCGACGTGAACCTTCTGCGCTTTTTCGGCGGCGTCGAGATCTTCGGGCATGATTTTTTCGCCCGGCTCCATCCATTCAACTTTTTTGAGGCGCGGAATGTCGAGCAGGACGCCGCGGCTGACGATGCCGGCGCGGGTGACATCGATTGCGCATTTTTTCGCGCCGTGCGAGCCGACTTCACTGGCGTCGAAGCCGTTGTACATTTTGTTCTGCCAGAACACGTGGCAGAGCGCGTCGATGTGGGTATTCGCCATTCCATGCGGTGCGATGGCGAAGTAGTCGCCGGCGTAGGGCAGCGCCTGCTCGGCCGAATCGGCGCCGGCCTGAACCATCAGATGCGTCACGGGAGTGGGATTGTCGGGCGCGGGGATGGTCGCGAGCGGCAACGCCATCGAGACGCTCTCACCGGTTTGCACGAGCTTGGCGGCGGCGGCGCGTTTTTGATTGGTGATGAAGTTCAGCGCGCCGCGCTGGTCGTCCTTGCCCCAGCGCCCCCAGTTGCTGAGCTTTTCGAACATTCCTTTCACGTCCGAAGGCGAAAGCTTTTGCGCCATGATAATCTCTCCCGCAGGTCAGGTGCGTTAAACATCCGTATAACACGGCGTGCGGCGGACCTGTCAATTTGAACGATCGGTATGTCTGAGGAGCGGGATTTGGGCAACGACTACATCGAAGCGGCGCGGGTATTTCACGAGATCACGAAGCATTCGTACACCAGCGTGCGTTCGTCGCCGCATTTTCTCGACTGGGACATCAAGCCGATCCCGTACAAGATTTATCCCGGCGCCGCGTCGGTCCCTTTGCCGCGCGATCTGAATCTCTCCACGACGCCGACGCTGGCGGCGCTCTCGTCGTATGTGCCGGCAGATTTTTCAGCATCGATCGACACGGGATCGCTCACGCGAATGCTGTTCTGTGCCGACGGGCTGACGCGGAGCAAGCGCGTGGGTTCCGACGACTATCATTTTCGCGCCGCGGCGTCGGCGGGCGCACTGTATCCGATCGAGATTTACGTTGCGGCGGGAGATGTGGCGGACCTGGAGACGGGTCTCTACCATTTTTCGCCGGCGGATTTGCGGATGGCCGGGCTGCGACGCGGCGATTGGCGCGGTTATATCGCGGACGCGGCCGCCAAGCGGCCTTCGCTGCTGCGCGCGCGTGCGGTGATCGCGATGTCGGCGATTTACTGGCGCAGCGAATGGAAGTATCGCGCGCGGGCGTATCGTTATTGCTATTGGGACGCGGGAACTATTCTCGCGAATCTGCTGGCAGCGGCGGCGGCCGAGGAAATTTCCGCCGAAGTGATCACCGCATTCGAGGATCCAGCGCTTGAAACACTGCTCGGTATCGACGGCGAGCGTGAGGGCATGATTGCACTGATCGCGCTCGGACATACCGACGAACCGGCGGGGCCATCGCCGCAGATTGAGCCGCTGACTCTCGAGTCGATTCCACTTTCGTCGAGAGAGGTGGCGTATCCAGACCTGGTCAAGATCCATGGCGAGTCGCGACTGGTCACCTCCGATGAGGTCGCGGCCGTTTCCGCGGCGAAGTTGGATTCGAAGCCGCAGCCGCCGAGTACGAGCGCGCTTCATCTCGAAACGATTACGTCGGAAGAATCTGCCGGACTCGGCGAGACGATATTGCGCCGCGGATCGTCGCGCGCATTTTCGCAGCAAGCGATCACCGCTGCAGAACTCGCGACTATCATGGCCGCGTCGAGTGAGCATCCGCAGGCTGACTTCCCTCCGCTCACCGATACCTATTTGATCGTCAACGCGGCCGATGGGCTGGCGCCCGGAGCGTACTACTACAATCGAAGTTCGCGCGCGTTCGAGTTGTTGAAGGCGGGCAACTTCCGCGGCGAGGCTGGATACCTGTGCCTCGAACAACCGCTCGGCATGGACTGCTCTGCACTGGTCGTCTACATGGCCGACCTCGAGCGCACTCTGGGCGCGTTGGGGAATCGCGGCTATGGCGACGCGCATCTCGAGGCCGGAATTCTTGGCGGGCGTGCGTACCTCGCGGCGTATTCGCTGGGACGCGGCGCGACTGGACTCACCTTCTATGATGACGACACGACCAAATTTTTCGCGCCGCACGCGGCGGGCAAGAGTCCTTTGTTGATGGTCGCGATTGGCGTTCCCGGGAAGGGCAAGTCAGTTAGTTAAGTCCGAACCCCGCGTTTTGTTACTTCTATTCGATCTGAGTACTCTTTCGAGCAGAGGTTGATGCTCCAATGAATCTGCCTGAGCTTCGGAATCTGGATCTTAGCATCGCGCGAGCACGAATTGCGCTGTCGCTCATCGCGATGCTGTCGCTGTATATCGATCCCAGCACCGCGGGCGGCCTCTTCCACCTGAATGCTTACGCGCTGACCACGCTGCTCTGCCATCTGGCGTACAGCGTCGGGATGTACTACGCACTCAGCCGGCGATTCTCGGACGTGAATCTTCAGCTGCTTTCGACCTGCTTCGACCTGTTCTTCGCGACCGCGGTCGCATTCATAACCGAAGGCCAGACGAGCGCTTCATATGTATTCTTTGTCTTCGCGATTGTCGCCAGCGGCAGCCGCGTGCGGTCGCGTCCGATCGTGACCGTGACGTTCTGCAGCGTCGTTCTGTATCTGAGCGTGATTGTCCTGACCCAGGGGATAACCAGCGTTTACGATATGCGCGCCGTCTACCTGGCGATCACGGGATATTTGATTGGTTTCTTTTCACAGCAGCGCGCGCTGTTTGAGGCGCAGGTGCGCGAGCTCGAAACTCGAGCCGAGCGGCAATCGATCGCGCGGTCGTTGCATGACGGTTACGTGCAGGCGCTGGCCGGAGTCAATTTGCGGCTCGAGACCTGTCGCGCCTTGTTGAACAGAAACCGCCCGCAGGATGCGTTGCTGGAAATCACCGATCTGCAAACCGGCGTCGCCCGCGAGTATGACGCCGTGCGAATCTATCTGCGCTCACTCGCCGGGATCGATCAGGGGCGCAGCGCCGAGCTTTCCGCGCGGACCGATCCCAGCTTTGAAGTTCGCGCCGATTTCAGTGGGCGCAGTCTGCTCGGCGAGCATATACTGCAGATAATGCTCGAGGGGCTGCGCAACGCCAGGAGTCACGGCCTGGCCAACCTCGTGAGGATCGATGTGCACGAGTCCAACGACAAGGTTTCGATCACTATCGAAGACGACGGAGTAGGCCTGTCGGACTCGTCGTCGCGGCCCTGGGCTATCGCCTCGCGCGTCGCGGAACTGGAAGGGCAGATGAGCATGCACAGCGACGGCAGCACGCGCCTGCTGATCGAGCTGCCGAACAGTTAGGTGCATGGCAACGCCGCTGCGCATCGTAATCGCCGACGATCATGCTCTCTTCCGGCAGGGATTGAAGTCGCTGCTCATGCTGCAGGCGGACACGCAGGTCGTCGCGGAAATAGAATCGGCGAATGACGTCGAGCCGGTAGTATCGCGCTCAGACAGCAACGTGCTTCTGCTCGATCTGCAGATGGACCGCTGGATGATGGACGACATCCCGCAACTCAGCCGCCTGACTAATGTGATCGTGCTGACCGCGAGCGAGAGCGCCGAGAACGGAGTGAAAGCATTGCGGCTCGGCGCCAAGGGTGTCGTGCAGAAGCGCTTTGCGATCGAGACGCTGATGATGGCGGTGCGGTCGGTGGCCGACGGCCTCGTGTGGATGCCGCCGACGGTGCAAACCGAATTTGCGCGGCAGGAAAGTTCGAGCGGCAAGGAATTGACGCCGCGCGAATCCGAGATTGTCCGCTACGTTTGTTCAGGAATGAAAAATATCGAAGTCGCTGAGCGGCTCGAGATAACCGAGAGCACCGTCAAAACCCATCTCAACAATATTTTTCAAAAGCTCGGCGTGCGCGATCGTCTCGAGCTGACACACTACGCGATCAAGACCGGGATGGTCGCGGTGATCGATCGCAGCCGCTGATATCGCACTCGATCGTGATGCTCAATTGATGGGCGCTGCCGTTAGATGTGGCAGCGTCTTTTTCATCGGATTTTTCCCACCTGCGACGATAACTCTCAGTTAATTGAAAATTTGAAACCTAAGGTGGATCGCTCACTCCATCGATAGTTCTACGACCTGATTCGTCGTTGGATGGAGTCGGGATTTTTCGCTCCGGGGCATACGTCTTGCTCTAAGGCAGAGCGGCGCGATCAATGCGTCCGTCGCGTCGCGAAGGCCAACGCCAAAAATCAACTTTGGAGGGAGACGATCGATGTACTCAGGAGCAACGGGAATTTGGGACAGACTACGCGTGGCGTGGCGAGACCCGATGGTGCGCAAAAACGCCGGGTCGCTGATGGCCGGCAAGATGATCGGGCTGGGGCTCGTACTCTTGCTCATCACGAAATGGTATTTGCCCGCCGCAGCGTACGCGGACACGGCGCCGGCGCTGCCGCCACCGCAGGTCAACGCGATCAACACAGTATGGACGCTGGTAGCGGCCTACCTGGTTTTCTGCATGCAGGTCGGCTTCGTCATGCTCGAGTCGGGCTTCGCGCGATCGCGTGAGACCGTCAACATCCTGGTCGAAGGAATCGCCGACACCTGCATCTGCGGCGTGACCTTCTGGCTGTGGGGATTCGCATTCATGTTCTGCCCGGGCACGCCGTGGATCGGCACGACCGGCTTCATGCTGCACAACCTCGCACCGACCTACGGCACCACCGGCGTGCCGCTGCTCGCGTACTGGGTGTTCCAGTATGCGTTCGCTGACACCTGCTCGACGGTTACCTCGGGCGCGATGATCGGGCGCTGCGATTTTATCGGCGATCTGCTCTACAGCGTCGGCGTGACCGGCTTCATCTATCCGATCATCGGTCACTGGGCCTGGGGTCCGGACGGATGGCTGGCAAACCTCAACCCGGTCAACTTCCATGACTTCGCCGGATCGACTGTCGTGCACACGATCGGCGGAACGATCTCGCTGGCCGGCGCAATTGCACTCGGACCTCGCCTTGGCCGCGTCTTCAAGCGCGACGGCGGACAGCCGATGAAGCCGCACGATTTGATCATCGGCGCGACCGGCGGACTGATCCTGTGGTTCGGATGGTACGGATTCAATCCGGGCAGCACCCTGTCCGCGATGGACGCGCAGGGCATTGGCCGCGTCTCATTCAACACGACAATCGCAGCATGCTCGGCGGGCCTCACGTCACTGTTCTACTCTTACATCAAGGGACAGAAGTGGGATCTCGCGCTGACGGTTAACGGATTCCTGGCCGGCCTCGTCGCCATCACTTGCCCCTGTTACTGGGTCGATCCCGAAGGCGCGTTCCTGCTCGGAATTGGCGCGGGCATCGTGGTGGTCTGGGGAATCGACCTGCTCGAATACCTGCGCATCGACGATCCGATCGGCGCAGTCCCGGTGCATATGATCGCGGGAATCTGGGGCACGCTCTCGCTGGGGCTCTTCGCCGCAGGCAAGTACGGTGCGGCTACCGCGATGGGAGGAGATCCCAGCAGCCCTGTCACGGGCCTCTTCTACGGCGGCGGCTTGGGCGTGCTGAAGGCGCAGGCAATCGGCAGCTTCTCGATCACGATCGCGACCTTTGTGGCCTCGATGGCCCTGATGTACGCAGTGAAGTACGCCTTCCGACTGCGCATCCCGACCGAGGGAGAGATCGAAGGACTCGATCTGCACGAGCACGGCTTCCCCGCATACCCCGAATACGTTGTGAACGGCGACGACGGCTGCCCGAAGTCGATCGACGATGTACCAATCGGCAGGCGCACCCTGGCGCGGCCTTCGAAAGCCAAGAAGGTGGCGTAGGCGCTCGCGCGGCCTGAACCGCAGCACGGAGACTTTACGGGAGTCATCCATGCGCATAACCAAACGGGCCGGCCTCAGTCGGAATCAGCCACCGACTCGGGGCCGGCCCGAGCTTACGACGACAGGACTCGATCGTGATAAGGGCAGTGAAAAGGTTTGTGAACTATCTCACGCAGCAGCGACTTCGGCGCAAGGTGATCGGCGCGCTCGAAGTAAATCGGCGAGCGGGCGTGCGCAACGACGGGCTGTCGCTCAAGCGGATGCGCAACCGGCTCGAAGTCGAATGGCAAGCGCGGGGAATTCATCCGTGGGATCGGGGACTGCCGCCGGAGCTGGAAGCACAGAAGTTCGTCGAACAATGCCTGGAGGATGTCGACGCCGCGTTATCCCGGTTGTTCGCGACGCTGCCGGACACCGATGAGATCGAGCTGCGAGTACTGGACCCGACTTCGGCAGAGCCGATTGTGGCGGGGACCGTTACGCGAGCACAGGCGGTTGCCGCATCGGCGGGCTCCGTCGGAATGAAGCTGAAATCGCTGGGACTGGTGTATCGACTGGCGAATTGGCAATTCGAATCGCTCGGTAACTGAAAAAGGGTCCGGAAGTAACCGGATCAGCACAACTGATGACTGCCTGATGAGCGGCTGCCTGCCGTTTGTGCAGTCGCATTGCATTTTTCATCCCAGAATATTGGATTTTGCATGGCATCCTTCATGCTCTGCGCTCCTATGCTCCCGCCCGTAACGGGGGCCAACCGTTGCGCACGGCGGACAACCACCTCCGCCGTGAAATCGAAGGAGGCAAAGAATGGCTGAAGAACAGAAAAAGATGGTGCCGACCCTTGGCTTGACCGGAGTCACGGTCAACGCCATGGCGCTCATCGCCCCGGGAGCATTCCTGTGGATCACGTTCGTCGTACAGGCAGGGTATGCGTACCCGTCTGGCCTTGCGATGTGGGCAGGAATTTTCGCTGCCTTGTTGCTCGCATATGCGACCGCGATCTCGTACTCGGAGTTGGCCAAACTCTATCCGGGTGCAGGTAGTTCGTATCTCTTTGCCGAGCAGGCGTTCCTCGGCAAGACGACAGCGTATAAGTTCGCCCGCATCGCGAAATTCACGATCGGGTGGGCGTCGCACCTTTACTACTGGGTTTATCCCGGCGTCATGGTCGCGACCATGGGAGTCATGATCGGATACATCGTGGGCAGCGTCGCGCCCTCGATGATGAATGCGGGCGTACCGGGCCCGGTTTTCATGGCGCTAATCGCGATCATTTTCTCGTACGCAGTCGCGTGGATCGCCTTCCAGGGCGTGAACGGATCGACCAACGTCAACATCGCGATCAATGCGATCCAAATCGTCGCGCTCCTGTTCTTTGCGGCACTGGCGATCGCGTACCGCTTGGGACATCCCGACGGCTCGACGGGTATGGCGCTGGACGGCACCTCAAAGGTGCTGCACTACTCTTTGACCGGCGATACGCCCGCTCATCCGTCTGGGTGGTCAGTAATACTTCCGCACAGCTTCAACTGGATGATGCTGCAGGCGACGATCGCAATCCTGCTGCTGGTCGGTTTCGAATCAGTCACCTCGCTCGGGGAAGAGGCACTTAACCCGAAGAAGGACATCCCCCGCGCTGTCCTGCTGTCACTCACGATCCAGTGCCTGTTTTGCTACCTGATCGAGTACTTCGCAGCAAACTACTTCCTGAACAGTGCTTACAGCCTTGCGGACGCGAAAGGCTCGGCCGCACCGATCGGCGACATGCTGGTGATCCTGGGTAATGCACTGCTGGGCGGCCACGGCGAGGCTTTCATGTTGTTGGAAGCCCTGACGGTCTTCCTCGCGCTGATCGGCACGACGCTGTCATGCATCAACACCGGTGCGCGCGTGACGTACGCGATGGGTCGCGACGCGGAAGTGCCCGAGCACTTCGGCCTGCTGCACGGCGACAACCTGACTCCTCATCGTGCGATCTGGACGCTCGCGACGATTTCGGCGGTCCTCGGCGCGTACGCCGCGTTGTACTTCTTCGCCGGCTCCGCGGCTCCGGATGACAAGACCATCGCCACACTGCCGCATAACTTGTGGTACGCCGTCGGAATGAGCTCCAACGCGTCGCTCTCAGCACTGCCCAACGGCCTTGCGCTGGTGACGCTGGTCTCGAACTTCGGCACCTTCGCGCTGTACGGACTGACCAATATCGTTGCCATCGTAGCTTTCCGCGAGCATCACGAGTTCAACGGCATAAAGCACATGGTGATACCGGTATTCGGCGCGATCGCGAACTTCGGCTGCATGGCCTTCTACATCATCGGACCCATCGAAGGACTCGGCAGCGTCAAGGAACCGCTGATGGCGGTCGGCATCTCGGTGATTTGGGGAATTTACGGCGCGATTTACTTCGTACGTAATTCGAAGAAGAAAGGTAAAGAGACGATTCTCGTAACCAAGCCGGCTTGATCCCGAGCTAGCCAAAGCTTGGCGAATAAATCCCTGGGGCGAGCCGCGAGCGATCGCGGCTCGCCCCTTGGCCGTTCCATCAACCTTACTTCAGGTGCGTTAGCTGGGTAGCTTGGTACAAATGGATTCGCCGCCCTCCGCTCCTACTTCGGTGGAGCAGGCTTTCGAGTTGGCGCTGTTGTCCGACGTCGGCACGACGCGCCCCGACAATGAAGACTCGTGCGGACATTTCATCGAGAGTCCCGACAGCGTGGTGTTCGCCGTTGCCGACGGCGTCGGCGGCTACGAAGGCGGCGAAATCGCCAGCCGGATGGGCGTCGACATACTGCTTCAAGCATACCGCGAGAGCCCGCCGGCCTGGGGCGCGGCCAAGCGGCTCTATCGCGCAATCACTCGCGCCAACATCGAGATTCACGACAAGGCGCTCACCGTGCCGGAGTTGTCCCGCATGGCGACCACGATGACCGCAGTCTCGGTCGAGAAGGGAATCCTGTCGGCGGTGCACATTGGAGATTGCCGGCTGCACCTGATTCGCAGCAGCCAGATTTCGGTTGTGACCAAAGATCACACGATGGTCGCCGGCCAGGTCAGGATGGGCATGATGACTGCCGCGCGGGCGAAGACTCATCCGGAGCGCGGGATGCTGCTGCGCAGTCTTGGACGCGAGCTGATCGCGTCGATCGATCGGATCACACTGCCGCTGATGGAGCGCGACCGGCTAATCCTGTGCAGCGACGGGCTCTACAATACCCTCGAGGACAAGGAGCTCGAATCGCTTTCGCGCGACGTCGACGCCGAGACGGCCTGCCGCAATCTAATCGACACTGCCAATGCTCGCGGCACCGGCGACAACCTGACCTGCGCGGTTTTTAGAATGACCTCGCACACGGGGCATACGGTGCGCACCGGTGGATGGCGCGAGCGGCTGCGCGGGTTGCTAGGGCGGTGAAGCCTCAGGACGCGCTCGTTCGCTTCCATTGCGCGCGCGGCGGATGCTAACGTCCGCAGACCGCCTTTTCCCCCATGACGGTCTGAACAATGCGCGAGGTCAGCGTCGGAGAAAACCTCGATCAATACAAATTGACCGAGGTGATTGCGCGCAGCGGAATGGCGTCGATCTTCAAAGCCATCGACCAAATCGACGGCAAGACCGTCGCGATTAAAGTTCCCTACATGCAGTTCGAGAGCGACGTGGTTTTCTACGGCCGTTTTCAGCGCGAGGAAGAAGTCGGACGCCGCCTCGATCATCCCGGCATCGTCAAGGTCCTCGCGCCGAGAAAGAAGAGCCGGATGTACATCGCGATGGAATATATCGAGGGCGAATCGTTGCGCTCGATCATGCGCACCGAGAACGGCCTGCCCGCGGAACAAGCGCTCGGCCTCGCGCGTCAGCTGGCTGAGACGCTCGTGTACATGCACGGCGAAGGCGTCGTGCATCGCGACTTGAAACCGGAAAACGTGCTGGTGACGGCCGACGGTCAGACCAAGGTCATGGATTTCGGAATTGCGCTGGATGAATCCGCGCGCCGCCTGACGTGGTCCGGCCTCTCTTCGACCATCGGCACGCCCGATTACATGGCGCCCGAACAGGTCAGCGGCCGGCGCGGCGACGTCCGCACCGACATCTACGCGCTGGGCACCATTCTCTACGAGATGCTCACGGGTCACCTGCCCTACTCGGGTCCCAACGTTTATAACGTGATGCGCTCGAAGACCGCCGAAGATCCGCAGCCGCCGACCGCGTTCAAGCACGATCTCGATCCGCGACTCGAGGAAATCGTGCTGCATGCGATCGAGCGCAATCCGCGCGACCGCTATGCGAGCGCGGCGCAGATGCTCGAGGATTTGCGCGATCCGTCGCACGTTGTTCCGCAAAACCGCGCCGAACATCTGCATCCGCGCAGCCTCGCGATGCAGCAACTGCGGCGCAGGCTCGGTTACGTCGCGTTCTTCACGTCGCTCATCGGGGCCTTCCTGGTCTTGATCTGGCTCGCAAACCGTTACCCGGCGACGAACAATTCTCTGCGCCGGTCATATCGAGGTCAGTCGAGATGATGCCGAGACGATCGCAACTCGGATTGGCCGCCACCGTCGTCGCGCTGGCGCTGTTATCGTTTCCGTTGCTGGCGCGCGCGCAGACCACTGCGTCGTCGCCGCCGCTGGACAATTCGCTCAATCTCGCGTGGCTGCTGATCGCCGGCTTCCTCGTAATGTTCATGCAGCTCGGATTCGCGATGCTCGAGACCGGCTTCACGCGCTCCAAGAACGCCGTCAACACCATGGCGATGAATCTCATCGTCTACCCGATCGGCGTCATCGGTTTCTGGCTCTGCGGCTACGGCTTCATGATGGGGGGCGTCGCGCACTGGCCTTCGCTCGGCATGGCCGCCATCGGACATCACGAGCTCTCGCTAACGATCGGATCGCATTCGTACGGCATCCTAGGCTTCAGCAAGTTCGCGCTGCTCAACGTCAGCCGCGATCCCGCCAGCCTCGCGATGTTTCTGTTCACGCTGGTTTTCATGGACACCGCCGCGACCATTCCCACCGGCGCGATGGCTGAGCGATGGAAGTTCAAAGCGTTCTTCATCTACGGGCTGTTCATGTCGATGTTCCTGTACCCGTTGTATGGCAACTGGGTCTGGGGCGGAGGATGGCTCTCGCAGCTCGGCACCAACCTGGGCCTCGGCCACGGCCATCTCGATTTCGCGGGGTCGTCGGTCGTGCATATGACCGGCGGTATCACTGCGCAATCGAGATGGCCGTGGCCGAGGCCCAGG
>Ga0209773_10000159_pt1 | contig 20129 bp, 18 predicted proteins | sample BogFormECP14_OM1_FD_188244 | JGI IMG/M metagenome (GOLD analysis project Ga0209773, IMG submission 188244) | Bog forest soil microbial communities from Calvert Island, British Columbia, Canada - ECP14_OM1 (SPAdes) (version 2) | ecosystem: Environmental > Aquatic > Freshwater > Wetlands > Bog ... | reverse complement strand
CATCCCCGAAAGTGTCGAATGCCCATCCGAGAACGCGCTCGGGGCTCCAAGCTTCCGCGGCAATCTGTAGTTTCCCAACCTCGTCTTTCATGACTTCTTCCTTCTTCATGCCACGGGCTCCTCATCCGTTCTTAAGCTTGCCGTGATAGTTTGCGCAAACGCCGCCTCGAAGGCCGGTTCCACGAAGCTAGCGGATTCTTCTACTAGACTGCGATCAGCGAACTTCACGACCTCGCCAACGACTAGAAGTGTCGGAGATTCGAGTCGCGGCGCGCGGCGGAGATCAGAAATGGTGGTGCGGTAAATTCGTTGCCGGGGGGTTGTCGCCCTCGAAACAATCGCGCACGGAGTTCTTTCCGCGAATCCCGCAGCGGTAAGCCGGCTGAAAATCTCGCCGTAGTCCGAGCCGGGCATGTACACGACAAGGGTCGATTCCGCCGAAGCAAAGCGGCTCCAATCCGCATCGTGGTTCCCTGATGCACGAGTTACAGTGGCTCTACTGCCGGTCGTCAGCACGATCGTGGAAGATGCCCGCCGATGGGTCAGCGGAATTCCAGCAGCGGCGGCGGCACCAAGAGCTGACGTGACGCCGGGAACGATCTCATATTCGATGTTCGACCGGCGCAGCGCTTCGATTTCTTCTCCGGCACGGCCAAAGATCAGCGGGTCGCCGCTCTTCAGGCGCACTACCTGCAATCCTGAAGATGCTCGCGCGACCAGCAGAAAGTTAATCTCTTCCTGCTGGATGGTCTTGCTGCCGCAGCGCTTGCCCACGTTCTGGACCTCGGCGGCAGGCGAAATCAGCTTCAGGATTTCGGACGAAACCAAGTCGTCGTGAAATACCACGTTGGCTGTCCGCAGCAGACGCAGAGCCTTCACCGTGAGCAACTCAGGATCACCCGGGCCAGCGCCCACCAGATACACCTTGCCGTTCATGCCATTACCCCCTTGTCTTCCTCACGCTTCGCCGCCTGTTCCTCAAGCGCCGCTTTCAGCGCCTCGCGGCTCGCCAGCGAATGCAATAAATCGCTCTTCCGTTGCGGATCAAGATCGCTGGCCAGCACCAGCTTTCGCGTCTCGCCCAGTTCCGCCACCCACTGGGCATATCCTGGACCAAACTGCCGCTCCAGTTGCTGCCGAAGCTTTTGCGCCAGCGAAGGGCTCTGCCCATTCGTTGAGATTGCAATCTGCAGGGCGCCCCGGCGCACGACCGCGGGATAATAAAAATCGCAGTACTCCGGAACGTCCACCACATTGCACAGAATCCCTCGCTGCTGCGCCTCGCGATGAATCGAACCATTCAAATCGCGCGACGCGGTGGCGACTATCGCGAGGAACGTTCCATCGAGATCTGCCGGAGCAAAGCCGCGGATTTCCAAAGCGATCTCCCCGGCCCTCGCCCACTGATGCACCGCCTCAGAGGCCTCCAGAGCAACCACATGAATGCGCGCGCCCGTCTCAATGAGGCCGCTGATCTTGGGTTCGCCAACCTTGCCGGCGCCCACCACAAGGCAACGTTTGCCTTCGAGTTTCACGAACATAGGAAACAGGCTGCTCATAATCTGCGTTAACCTTCCACGCTGCTCGGCACGCGTCCCTCGGGCAGATCGCGGGCAACCGCCTCCACGAATTCTCCCGCCAGAAAATTCCGCAACTCCGTGTCGCTATGACGAGCGAAGAAGCGCCGCAAGTTCTCACCCGGCCTGCCATCGGCAAGGTAGCGGCGCAGCAAACGTTCGATGGCTTCCGGGACCTCGGACGCCACGCAGCGAAATCCCACCGGCCTCGCAATCGCCTGATTCAAGCCCAGCGCACCGCCCAGGCAGAAGTAGTAGGCGTCCACCATGCGACCGTTAACTTTGATCTTCTTGCCTTCGATTCCAATGTCGGCAATCCAGTGTTGCCCGCAACTGTTGGGGCAACCGGTGACGTGCAGTTTCAGGTGCTGATCAAATCCGGGAAGGCGTTCTTCCAATTCCTCTACCAGCCAGCGAGAAAAACTCTTCGTCTCGGTGATGGCCAACTTGCAGAACTCCGTCCCGCTGCACGCGATGGCTCCGCGCCAGAACGGCGATCCGCTCACGGGCAAACCGATCGCGGTCAGCTCTTTTGCCAAATCGTCCGCCTGCAACCGGGGCACATTCACGATCAGCAGGTTCTGCATGTTGGTCGTTCGCAGTTCGCCGTTCGCGAAGCGATCGGCCAGATCGGCCGCCGCGTGCATCTGTCCCGGAGTGATCCGGCCGCGCAGAACCGTCGCCCCTACATAGCAGAGCCCCGGCTGCTTCTGCGCATGAATCCCGATGTGATCGCGATAGACGTCTGCTGGCGGCTGCTCGGGTTCGGCCGGATCGAGTTGAAACCCGATGCGCCGTTCCAGTTCTTGTTGGAAGTGGTGCGGCGTCCAACCATGGCGCAGGAAAAGAAACTTCAGTCGCGCCCGTTCGCGATGCTCGCGCAACTGATCGGAGTCGCGAAAAAGCTCGGCGATTCCTTTAATCACCGGCAGAACCTGATTCCAGCGCACGAAGGCATTCAGCGGCGCACCCAGATAGGGCTCGGTAGAAAGTCCGCCGCCCACGCGCAGACTGAATCCAATCTCCGGCGTCCCACGAACCATGCGCCGGGTCGCAGTCAGACCCACATCGTTGATCTCTGGGTAGGGGCACCACACGCGGCATCCCGTGATGGAAATCTTGAACTTGCGCGGCAGATTGTAGAACTCGGCGTTGCCAGCCAGCATTCGATCGGCTTCCAGCGCCAGGGATGACGCATCGCAGATCTCATCCGCATCCACGCCTGCAACAGGGCAGCCGGTAATATTTCGCGCGACATCGCCGCAAGCGCCCATCGTGTTCAGGCCGACGCGCCACAGTTCCTCGAGCACTTCCGGAAGAGCCTCGATCGTGACCCAGTGCAGCTGAATGTTTTGCCGTACCGTGAGATCGGCAATGCCGCGGGCGTAGCGACTGGTCAGGCCGGCGATGGCCCGCAATTGGTCCGATCGCAGCAGGCCGTTCGGAACGCGAATCCGCAGCATGAAGAACGGCAAGGCCAGCCCCTGACCGTCCTTGCCGCCGACAACCCCCGCACCATCGCCCTGCGTATAGACTCCCCACCAGCGGAAGTACGTCCCAATCCATTCCGGCGGGATCGAGGCAAAGCCTTCCCGCGCAAACCGGCGAATCTCAGCCAGCCCTTCCCAGGGATTCATTGCGCGCTTCAGGCGCTCTACCTTTTGCGCTTTCGTTTCTTTGACTGGAATTGCCATAGCTGGATTTGCCATTCGACGACTTCCCGTAAATTGACTCGTGTTAGCTGATGGGCACAAAAAAGCCCACCGCCAGATGCTCTCTGGCGGTGGGCGATAAGTGCCGAAGTTTATGAAACCTTTAAGTCAGCAACCTCCCTGCGCCAGAGCACACGCATGCACAACAACAACATGCACACATACACATCTTGCGAGGATTGCTGGTACTCATCATGCTGTCACCGATCCTAGGCTTGACCCTAAAGAGCCGTCAAGTTACTCGCGCATTTCCTTTGATGCATAATTTAAATACGATGCATCAAAATCTTTAATGCCGGCGCTTCGGGCGTTGGGCACGGGTTGGCGGACGCTCCGGTCAGGCAGCGTTAGTGCGTCGTCCTCTCACACTCTGAAGAACGGTTGCGGGAATCTGTAACACGCGGATTTTCGAATCTTTCTTAGTGGTGACCCGAATCGCGATGCCATCTGCTTCCGGAAATGGATCTGAAACCACTTCAAACTCCTCGCCGTAAAGGCGAACCCGTCCAGAAACCGCATATCCAAGATGCCTAACCCGTGCACACACTTCCGACATTGAGGGATGTTCAGAATTGCTAGTCATGATAGAACCATTATAGCCCGGCTGGGGCATCAGTGGTTCCGACGCTTTCAGCACTTGACCCAACCAGGTTTACTTCTGCTGGGCATCCCGTTGGCAGAATTAATGGAGCGGGAGACCGGGATCGAACCGGCGACATCCAGCTTGGGAAGCTGGCGTTCTACCGCTGAACTACTCCCGCTCACTTAGAGGAATCGCAACAAACTTATTGCGACAAACCTGCTCTCGAACCAATCAGAGTCTAGCACTCGAGACCGCCAGAGACAATCCGCGGAGCCGTCCGGTTTAGTCCAGCCGGGCGCGCGATCATCCCGGCGCTTTTTGATTTAGACTTCCTGAAGAGAGCAACCATGTCCTCCACCCGAAAACACGCGGGCACCGGTGTCAGCGGTCAGGCCGTAGTCCCTGAACCTTCATTCTCGGAGCGGGCGAGAACGCTCGTGTACCTGGGACGTATCGGAAGCCTCTCGACTCTTTCGCGCAAGCAGCCAGGCTTCCCCTTCGGTTCGGTGATGCCCTACGCGCTCGACGCAGGCGGTCGCCCGATCTTCCTGATCAGCAGCATGGCCATGCACACGCAGAATCTGCAGGCTGATGCGCGCGCCAGCCTGCTCGTTACCCAGCCTGACGCCAGTGGCGATCCGCTCGGCGCATCGCGAGTAACAGTGATGGGAAATGTTCTATCCATCCCAGAGCCCGAAGTAGCGGAGGCGCGCCAGCTCTACCTGGAGCGTTACGAGAACAGCAAATACTGGGTGGATTTTGAAGACTTTTCCTTCTACCGCATGGATGTGCTGGATGTTTACTACGTGGGCGGCTTCGGAGTAATGGGCTGGGTGCAGGCTGCGGATTACGCCGTTGCTCAACCGGACCCGCTGGCCGAGGCCGCGGCCGGAATCATCGAACACATGAACGCGGATCACAAGGATGCGCTGATCCTGCTGGGCAAGGTCTTTGCCGGCATCGAATGTCAGGAAGCGGCGATGACTGCCGTCGATCGACTCGGCTTTCATGTGCGCCTGAAGACCTCCGACGGGATGAAAGGCGCGCGCATTGCGTTCCTACGAGAAGTGCGCGATCCAGGGCAGGCTAGAAAAGTTCTGGTGGAGATGGTGCAGCAGGCGCGGCAAGGTTTGGTGTCACAGACCTAACCCGCGATCGTCTAAAATCCAACCTTCCAATTCCCAATAAAAATGCCCGTGATTCTTGCGAATCACGGGCATTCTGTTTTCACTGCAAAAGCGGTCGCTTAGACAGCTTGGACGTTCTCCGCCTGCCAGCCCTTGGGGCCTTTAGTCACGTCGAACTGCACGGTTTGTCCTTCTTGCAGGCTGCGAAAGCCGCCTGCCTGAATCGCGGAGAAATGCACGAAAACGTCCTCGCCATTCTGACGGCTGATAAAGCCATAGCCTTTGGCGTCGTTAAACCACTTCACTGTTCCTTGTTCTGCCATTGTTGATAGTCCTATTCTGTTTCTTTGGATTGTGCTGAGAAGATTCGCTGCTAGTGAGGGGGTGACGCTGGTTGGCGATACCGACCTTCAGTTGCTCGTGAGTCAAACTTAGCTAACCCCATTGTACACCAGGAAGCAAGAAAACACGCCGAATCTTGCGCCGGGGTCGATTTTCAGGAAAATCGACCCGCAAAGTGGCAGTCCCATTTTGAAACGAACGACGGTTTTTCCTACACTTTCTCAGTGTTTCCAGTGGACATTGGACTAATCCGTGATTAGCTTGAGCCACTCCTCCAGCCATCTTGCGCGACCGAACTCAGTGGTTTGCCCGATGCCAGGCGCAAGAAGGTATTCGCATGGGAAACTTCTACAATGACGTGATCTGCAAAGACGCACGGTTTGCTTCTTTGACGCGAGTGAACGACCCTTCCCTGCTCGAACCCGCGACTCGCCAACTCGTGCAGAGCGTAGTTTCGGCGGCGCAGCAGATGGGAATCGAAGTCATGATCTACGAAACCTACCGCAGCCAGAACCGCCAGCAGGAGCTCTTCGACAGTGGCGCTACCAAACTTCGAACCGTGGGTGTTCACCACTATGGATTAGCCTGTGACATCGTCCGCGTGGCGGCCGGAGAGCCTTGCTGGAAAGGCGATTTCTCCTTCCTGGGACAGCTTACTCACAGCTGCGGGCTTATCTGGGGCGGCGACTGGGGTGCCCCTGAAATCAAGCACAGCTTCGTCGACAGCGTGCATGTGCAGCGCTGCACAGTCACCCGGCAAGGTGATCTTTTCGCGGGCTCCTGGTATCCCGACGAGACCTACAATCCTTACGATGACGGACAACATCTGTTTGCGGCTTCGATGGAGGCCGGTGCAATTAAGCAGCCGGCTAGGGCGGAAGTCGCGACTCGCAGATCGTGCTCTAGCAAGAGACAAGCCTAGCTACCTCACTCCGCCAGTTGTCCCTTCGCCTTGCGCTGATCGGCGCTCGTTTCAGCGATTTCGGACTGTATGAATTACTATGTTTGGTCGCGATTCGCGAATTCCAACCGCGTCACAAAGGACCTTTTAGACCATGCGTCGAACCGCTGTAAAGATCGCCGCCAGCCGCCGCTCATTCCTCAAAAACACACTGATCGGCAGTGCAGCTGCAACCTTGATCCCGCTGTATCCTGCGCTCGGCGCCGCGCGTGAGATTGCGTCCTCCGTCCCGCCTCCAGAAATCAAACCCTTCGAGCTCGATGAAATTACCATCTCCGACCTGCAAGATGGAATGAAGTCCGGCAAGTTCACAGCTCGCTCTCTGGTGGAACAATATTCGGCGCGCATCGAAGAGATTGATAAAGATAAGCACGGCCCGGCGATCGACAGCATTCTCGAATTGAATCCGGACGCTCTCTCCATCGCCGATGCTCTCGATCAGGAACGCAAGTCGAAAGGCCCGCGCGGCCCCATGCACGGCATCCCGGTGCTGATCAAAGACAACATTGATACCGCAGACCGGATGATGACCACGGCCGGCTCGCTCGCGCTGGTTGGTTCGAAGCCGATGCAAGATTCCTATGTTGCGCAGAAACTGCGGAGCGCTGGCGCCGTGATCCTCGGCAAGACGAATCTCAGCGAGTGGGCGAATATTCGCTCCAGCCATTCCACCAGCGGATGGAGTGGCCGCGGCGGTCTCACGAAAAATCCCTACGCCCTCGACCGCAATCCGTGCGGCTCAAGTTCCGGCACTGGGGCTGGTATCTCGGCCAATTTGTGTGCCGTGGGGATCGGCACGGAAACCGATGGCTCCATCGTTTGCCCGTCGTCTTCGAACGGACTTGCCGGCATCAAGCCCACCGTCGGTCTGATAAGCCGAAGCGGAATCATTCCTATCTCACACACGCAGGATGGCGCCGGGCCGATGTGCCGCACCGTCCGTGATGCCGCGATTTTACTGGGCGCACTCACAGGCGTCGATCCCCAAGACGCTGCGACCGCCGCGAGCACGGGCAAGTCCTATAAGGATTACACGCAGTTCTGCGATCCCAACGGCCTCAAGGGCGCGCGCATCGGCGTCGCCCGGAAGTATTTCGGCTTCAACGATGCCGTCGATGCTCTCATGGAGCAATCCCTTGATGCTATGAAGAAACAGGGAGCCACGCTGGTCGATCCCGCTGATGTTGAAACTCTGGGCAAGTTTGATGAGAGCGAACTGTTGGTCTTCCTCTACGAACTGAAAGCCGACCTCAATAACTATCTCGCGCGCCTCGGCCCGAACGCTCCCGTGCACACATTGAAAGACATCATCGACTTCAATGACCGCAACCGACAGAAAGAGATGCCGTATTTCGGCCAGGATTTATTTCTGAAAGCCGAAGCGAAAGGCCCTCTAACTGAGAAGGCGTATATCGACGCGATCGACAAGAACCATCGACTCGCCCGCACCGAAGGCATCGACGCCACTATGGATAAGTACCGCCTCGATGCCATGGTCGCTCCCACCGGAGGCCCGGCTTGGCTTACCGACCTAGTCAATGGTGACCACACGGCCGGCGGAAGCTCGAACGCAGCAGCCGTCGCCGGGTATCCTAATATCAACGTAACCGCTGGATTTGTCTCCGGCTTACCGGTTGGTATTTCATTCTTTGGGCGCGCCTGGAGCGAGCCGGTTCTCATCCGACTAGCCTTCGCATTCGAACAAACTACAAAAGCTCGTCAAGCTCCGCGCTTCTTATCTACTATCGGCGCAGGCTAACTGGCTGGCTGACTTGGAGTCACCGAGGCCTCAACAAAATGTCTTGTCGTGTTAGCCTTATGGCCAAGGGGGTATTCAATGATGATCAATAAAGTGGTTGCTTCCCTGCAGAAGGAGTATTCCCGTCTCGAAAAAGAGATGGGACAAGTAGGGAAGGCGCTCGACGCTCTCGGCCATGCCGGCGCGAAGAAACTCAAAAAGACAGGCCGTACCTTGAGCAAGGACGCCCGCAGACGAATCGCCGCAGCGCAGAGGTTACGCTGGGCGAAAGTCCGAAAGGCAGCCGGCAAGCTAGTGAAGTCATAAGTCGAGTAATGTTTTCGCAAGCACCGCAGCCGGCCTCGTTCGTAACTTCTCCCAAGACTTGCGGACGAGGCCCAAGCTTCGGACTAAGCGAAGATTAGCCAACCGCACTAAGTCCACCGAAACCAGCGCAGCGCCAGTAAAAACGAGATACCGCCCCACAAAAACATCACCAGGAGCCGCGGCCATTGATGGATCAGCGGCGTACCTTCCAGAATGCTGGCCCGCAGCGCGTCGGTCAGAGCGGTCAGCGGCAGCGCCTTGATCAGCGGCTGAATCGCCGCCGGGAAGCGCTCGTAAGAGAAGAATACTCCAGAAAAAATCCACATCGGCATCATTACCAGATTCATCAGGCCGCTCACGCTTTCGATCTTCTGCGCCCGGCTTGCCGTCACTAATCCAATTCCGCCAAAGCACAGTGCCCCCGCCGCACCGAGTAACAGAATCGAGAATAGAGATCCCAGGATTTTCATGTGGAAAACCAGAACTCCAAGGGTCAGCAACAATCCAATCTCAATGATCATCAGCACGAGGCGGCTCGACATCAGCGCCAGCAGAAAATCGCTGCGCCGCATGGGCGTACCCACGAAGCGCTTGAGCAGCTTGCGTTGCCGCATGTCGACCAACGCAAATCCAATTCCCCACATCCCGGAGTTCATCAGGTTCATGCCCAGCAATCCAGGAATCAGAAAATCGATGTAGCGGGAACCCGGCTCAGACGACGTCACTACCGAGGTCGCCACGACATCTTTGCGGCCGGCAGCGGCCTGCAACGCATCATCTACCTCAGCCCGGGCAAGCACGCTTTCGGGTCGCGCAGGATCGTAGCGATACCGAAGCCCTCCGGCACCATCCGGTTCGATCACGAGATCGTATTTTCCCAGGCGAAAACCCTTGCGCGCTGCATCTCCGTCTAGTACATCGATCTTGAACGATGCGTGCTGCGGTGAGCGTTCCAGCAATGCCTCCGCTCTCTGGGCCTCGACGCCCGCCACAATCGCGACGGAAGAGGCGTCGGCGGGCTTGTTGCGAAAGGCAATCCCGAGCCCCAACGCCAGCAACAGCGGAAACACGAATACCCAGAACACAACCTCCGGCTCACGCTTCAATTCGAGCATGCGCGCCATCAGCAGATGAAAGTATCCAGACCAGCGGCCGTTGCGGCGGGGCGGTCGTTTCTGCGCAATGGTTTTTTTTAGAACAGGTGTTTGCTCAACCACACTCATAATCGATTACCCACAGACGACCTAGCGCGCCTCAGGTCTCCATTTATTCAGGAACTCGAGCAGCACGTCCGGTGTGAGCGAGCGTGCGTCCTCGAATTCGCCATTCTTCTGGCTCACGACAAGCTTGCCGTCGCTCTCGATAATCGCCAGCGCAGGAATGCCCTTGTTCAATGGCACGTCGAACTCTTTCACCAGATCGGCGTTCTTCATTTCGTCCGGTCCCAGGTCGACATGCACCACTTCATAGGACGCCATAACCGGCGCAAAATCGGGCCGATGAAACGCCAGATCAAGCACATGACAGTCGTAACACCAGTTGGCGCCAAACACCAGAAGCACGCGCTTGTGCCCAGCTGCGGCACGCTCTTCGGCTTCCTTGATCTCGGCATGCGCGTCCGCATCCGCCGGATAGATATTCTTGTTCATGTCCGAAGGCTGTTTCAGGTGAGGCGCATCGGCACGCTCCACGCTCATCAGCCGCCACTGCTCTCCCTGTTTGCGCCACATCTGGCCGTCCGTCACGCTCAGCGTCTGGCCATTCGCCAACTGCACATCGGCGTGGAAGACAACGCTCGTGCCTTTAGGCCGGTCCAGCACGGCAACCGTCTCCAACGAAATGCTTCGCGCCTTCAGGCCCAGCCAGAAATTGACGTCCGCATCCGCGTCGGTCCGGACGCCGTTCGCCATCACCTGAGCCACTGGGTCGGTGCTGTATATCGCCTTCAAAGCCGCCGCGTCCCCGGCGAGAACGTCGGCTTTCCATTGGTCCAGTGGAGGAAAGCCCGTCGGCGAGTCAGCCGCCGAAGCCTGTGCAAAGGTAGACCGCGCCACCAGCATCACGGCCGCGGCCACAGCCAGAAGAACCATGTAGCGAAAATGTCTCTGCACAATCACGTCCGTCCTTTCACTTCGACTCACTCTTCCCGCAGATGCCGCCCGGTCAGCCGCACAAACACATCTTCCAGACTGGCCTGCCGCGTGGTCAAATGCTGCAACTCGCTTCCTTGCCTGCCGACTGCTTCCAGCAGCGCCGGGATCGTCAGATGCGGCTCCTTCACGCTCAACGCGACCATGCCGTCATCCTCGCGCACCGACTCCACGCTCGGCAACACCCGCCAGGCTTCCAGCGCCGCGCCATCCGAATTCCCAGCCGCCCTCGCACCCACGGCAAACTCCACCACGTGATGCCCGCCCAGCCGCTCAATCAAATCCGCCGGCGAACCCTCCGCGATGATCTGCCCGTGATCGACGATCGCCAGGCGGTCGCACAGCCTCTCAGCTTCATCCATGTAATGCGTGGTCAGCAGCACGGTGCCGCCGGCGCGCTGAAATTCGCGAACGATCTCCCACAACTGCCGCCGGCTCTGCGGATCGAGACCCGTCGTTGGCTCGTCGAGAAAAAGAATTTTCGGATTGCACACCAGCGCCGTCGCGACCGCCAGCCGCTGCCTCTGCCCGCCCGAAAGCTTTCCCACCCAGGCGTCGGCCTTCTCGGTAAGTTGCAACTGCTCAAGCACCTCATCCGATGAACGTGGTTCGCGGTAGAAACTGGCAAACAGCTCCACCGTCTCCCGTACGCTAAGTTTTTCGGAAAGCCGCGTCTCCTGCAGGGAGATCCCCAGCCACTCCCGCATCTGACGCGCATTCTCGCGCCAGGAGTGCCCGAAAATCGACACCTCGCCCGAAGTCGGCTGCAGCAATCCCTCGAGGATTTCAATCGTCGTCGTCTTTCCTGCTCCGTTCGGCCCGAGAAGACCAAAGCATTCGCCGGTTTGAATCTCAAGGTTCAGTCCGCGCACGGCCTCGATCTTGCCGTCGTAAGTCTTGCGTAGATCGCGGCATTGGATAGCAACAGGCATTGATGAATTCTACCGGATGCACCCTCCCCATAGTCCTCGCAAATCAGTTTTGGATAGAGGTTTCCTGAGTCGGCGCGCCCGACAATAACTCTTCAACCTCTGGACCACCCTTATAGAGCCACCGACTTATCAAGAAGTAACCGACCATTCTCGTAACGAGAAAGCTAGCGCGGATTAGATAGTAGTGGCGCTAATACTGAACTGCCGTCGACGACGAAGCCGCCTGGCTGGTGTAGTAATGGAACGAATGTAGGTACTCCGGCAAGTAAGACGCCTCGGCCAGGGTCGACACAACGAAGAACAGGGCCAAGGTGCGGCTCGCCAAAACGACAGCGTCTTTTCTCGTGATAACTTTCCCTCCGCGGCGAATGCCGTCCTGCTAAAATACCGCATCGCCGGATTAATTTCCGGCATCCTCACTTCCATGCGCACACCCAAGCGCGGCTTCACTTGACGGCGTTCCCTCTAAGACGCCCGTGTGTCGTTTCCATCCAGTTCTCAGTTTCCAGCTCTCAGTTCGCGGTTGAGAACCCGAAAGGACGCCGCCTATGCTGCGCAAGCTCTGTGTATTGCCGCCCCTGCTCCTCGCCTTTGCTCTGTCCGCCGTCGGTCAGGATTCCCGCCACTTCACATTTCAGTATGCTTTCACGGTGAGAAATCTTCCTGCTGGAAAGAAAGTCCGAATCTGGATCCCCGCAGCGCATTCGGATGCTTATCAGGAGGTAAAAATCATCTCGGCTCAAGGCGATTTGCCTTTGAAGAAAACTACCGAATCGAAATACGGCGACCAGATTTATTATGCCGAAGCGAATGCGGCACAGCCCGAATTGCACTTCGATGTGGAATACGACATAACGCGCCATGAGCGAGTTGCTCTCGGAGAAACTGCGCCCCGCGTAACTGCTGTTTCACTCTCCTCCGCCGAAAAGCGTCAAGATCTTCAGCCCGACGTACTCGTTCCCGTCACTGGGCTGCCCGCTGATCTTGCAGTCAAGGTAACTCAAGGCAAGACCGATCAGATCGACAAAGCCAGGGCCATCTACGATTACGTCTTCACCACCATGCGCTACGACAAAACCGGAACCGGCTGGGGACATGGCGACGTCCTCTATGCCTGCGACGCCAAGAAAGGCAACTGCACAGATTTCCATTCTCTTTTCATTGCCATGGCTCGATCCCAAGGCATCCCAGCCCGCTTCGAGATTGGCTTTCCGCTACCGCCTGACAAGCACAGCGCCGAGATCGCCGGATACCACTGCTGGTCCGATTTCTGGATTGATGGCAAAGGATGGATTCCCGTGGACATTTCCGAGGCCTGGAAGCACCCGGAGAAGCGCGACTATTTCTTCGGCTCCCACGATGTGAACCGCGTGCAGTTCAGCATGGGACGCGACCTGCGGCTCAACCCGCCGCAGGAGGGTAAGCCGCTGAATTATTTTGTCTACCCCTATGTGGAAGTCGATGGGCAGGAGTTCGCGAACGTCGCGTTGGCTCTCTCGTTCGCTGATGCTGGAGCAGCCGTCGCCGCGCGATAGCCAGGCCTTGCGCCGGGTTATCGCGCCGGCAGCATTCCATTCGGATCGCCCGGAGGCTGAGGAATGTCCGGGGGCGGCATGGACGGCAGCGGCGAGGCTCCGTTCGCCGGCTTTGGGACTTCTTGTGAATCCTCCCCGGGACGCCGCAAAGTGGGAGCGTTCGCAGGCGGCTCTGCTGGTTCTTTCTTCGCTTCTTTGTCCTTGTCCGACGGCTCCAGAATTACTTCTTTCTCCGTGCGCACGATCTTTTCGCCGTCCACCTTCATAGTCTCGACGCGCACTACTTCGTCTCCCACGAAGCGCACGAAGTCGACATCCGCCGGGGGCTCGCCGTAAATCCATTCTTCGTATTCCGTCTCCCCATCCCGTTCGCGGTCTTTCTTTGGCGGCTTGCCTTTGGCGTGAAGCACCATCTCCTGATTCATCCCCACCAGAACGTGGTGCGCCTGAATCGCCGCCTTCACCTTGGGCGGCACGGTGTCCAGATAGGCCTGCTCCTTATTCTTGGCATTGAAATCGAGCACGGGATGCAGCAATGCCCGTACCTGCGCCACGGTCATCTCGGGCACATGCTTCTCGAAATAAAGGTCCACGAACGTACCGTGGGGATTGGCTTGCGCCTCGTCCTGCCCACTGGTAACCGGAGTCCCGCTAGCCCCTGTAACCTCTACGCGCTGGTACCACTTCTTGCGGCGGGTGGGGCCACCATTAATCTCGAAATGAATGTGGTCATCCTTGATCTGCACATAAGAGATGTGCGCGGGATCGCCGGGCTTGACTGCTGGTCCCCAGAGGGCTAGGTCCTGGCGCAATTGTTCGCCGTTCGGCGTGATTACGCCGTCCTTTAACAGCAGTCCTTTGGAACCCATCGGAAAATCCGTGCGTGCATAGACGAGCTGGGTCTCAAATTCGCGGATGATTTGGTAGCGACTTTCTTTGCTGATGCGCGGCGCGTTGGCAGGAATCGGAGGAACTGCGGGTTGTTCTGACGAGGATGCCGTCGGCTGAACTGCTTTGCGAAGCTGTCCCTGGGAATCCGGTTCCGCAGATTGGGCGCTGCAATTTTTGCCCGCGAGCACAACCGCGGCAGCGGTTACGAGGGTGACGAGCAACAGAACGCGGACACGGTACATGACCTACCCCAGGCCGACTCGCAGCTATTATAGCGCCGTCTCAGTGGCCGGGCGCCATAAAGAAAGACCGGCACCGCCGCCAGGAGTTCATCTCACACTGGCTATCTGCGAATCCCGAGTTTCGCCGCAATGCGCCGGGCAGTGGTGAGACGAGCCGTCGTTATCTGGCTCGCGGAACGCGTGGCTGCCTCCAGAGTTTCGGGCCTGGCCGCTCTAGGGCTGCCACTTTCAAAAGGAGGCTCCGGCGCGTACTCCATCGCCAACTGAATCTCCCTGGCTACGTTCTCGCCGCGCAAGCGCGAAGCGATGACCAAGGCTCCGTCAAATCCAGCCGTGACGCCCGCGGCACTGACCATCTTGCCATCTTCCACGACGCGCGCATCGGTCGGGATGGCTCCGTAATACTCAAGCAGGTGAAATGCCGACCAATGCGTCGTAGCCTTCACTCCCTGAAGCAAACCAGCAGCGCCACAGAGCAGAGCGCCGGTGCAGACGGAGAATATGTATTTCGCTCCACGCGACTGGTCGCGGATAAATGAGAGAACTTCTTCGTCCTCCATGAGCGCCTCTTGCCCATGTCCACCAGGCACAACCAACAAATCGAGTCGGGGACACTCTGCCAGGCTGAGTTCTGGAGTAAGGATCAGGCCGTGGCAGTCGCGGATCGGCTCCCTCCGCTTCCACGCAATGTGAAAGGTTGAATCAGGAAGGCGCGACAAAACCTCGAACGGACCAGTGAAGTCGCATTGGTCCATGTTAGGGAAAATGATCGCACCGATTTCGAGGTGTGCCGGCAAGCCGCTCGTCGTCTCGTGGGGTGATGCCTGAAAAGGAGCTTACACGCTCTCCGGGCCGCGCTTCTTATGCTGCTGACATTTGATCATGATGGCAGATCGCAGCCGGGAACGGAGGTCTTCGGGCAATTCGTAAAGCTGAGAGTCGCGATAGATCTCGATGGTCTTTTTCGTGGTGTCACAAACTACATAGCAGTTGTGGCACCAGGAAAGGTGATTCTCCAACTCGACTTTCGTAGGTTCGTCGAGAACGCCGTCCAAATAATTGGTCAGCTCGTGCAAAAATTCAGAGCATTTCACTGGTCGCCATCTCCACTCTCGCGTTTCTGGAAAAACCTTCCGAGGCGCTCGCGCAGTTGCAGGCGCGCCCGCAACAACCGCGATTTCACCGCGGGTACGCTCAATTCCAGAGCGGCCGCGGTCTCCTCAGTCGAAAGTCCTTCCACGTCCCTCAGTACGAACACGGTCCGGAAGCCTGGGGGCAGGCCCTGGATCGTCTTGCTCAAAATCTCCCGCAACTCCGCCTGGTTATACTGCTGCTCCGGATTCGGACTCCAATCCGCGATCTCACGCGGAAGCGAATCATCTTCCGTCTTTATATCTTCGTCGAGCGAGACCGTTCGTTCAGGCTTCCGCCGGCGCAACTTCATCAACGCTTCGTTGACGGCGATGCGTACCAGCCAGGTATAAAATTTCGACTGCTCCTGAAACTTCGCCAGGTTCCCGTACGCCTTCAGGAACGCTTCCTGCACCACATCTTCCGCATCCTCGCGGTTCTGCGTAATGTGTTGCGCGATCCGAAAGACGTTCCGGTCGTAACGGCGCACCAGCTCTTCAAAGGCTGAGTCGTCGCCTTGCTTCGCCGCCCGAACCAGTGTCAGCTCATCACTGACAGGCCCTTCTAGTTTGTTTTGGATGGCTCCCATTCTATCGACGATGCAGTATTTTGCGGGTCCGAACCGCAGCACTCAAAAGTAAGCTGTTATTCTACTTGGTAACCGAAGTGTTTGCCCAATCGCTTTCCGGTTTCAGGGGGCACAAGATTTGCGGTAGAGTCGAGGATTGGGAAGGTACGCGGTCGAACACGTCCTTGCGTACTCTGGGGCCTTCCCACAAGTGCCGTATAATCAGCACTTAGGGCTAGACTCGGGCGGATGTTACTGCGGTGCGTGTTTCGAAGGGATACGGTTCTCCAGGCATGGGGCACGAAAAACAGAATGAAGTGCGGCAGGTAATCGAACACGCCGTGGCGCAAGCCCTGCAGGCGCAGATGCCGCAATTGCAGTCGCAGATTGTGCAGCAGGTGCTGGAAGCCTTGCCGCCTGGGTTGCGCGAAGGTTCTGCTGCGCACGCTCCCGCCGGCGCTGCCGACTCCGGCGCGCTGGTTCAAGCCGTCGCTGCGATTCATGCAGGATCGAGCCAGAAAGAAATTCTGCGGGCGCTGCTCGACGCCGGTAGCGGATACTGTTCGCGCATCGCGCTGTTCGTGGTAAAGGCGGGAGCCGCGTCAGGATGGCAATCTCGCGGTTTCGGGGACGAGGAAGTAGTCAAGGATTTTGCCCTCGATCTAAGCGCCGGTCCAGTGGCCCACACCTACCAGAATCGAGTGGCAACGCCCGGCAACATCGCGGAGATGGGCCGCAAATTCGTGAAAGAGTTTGGCAGCCCGGCCAATGAACAGGTGCTGGTGTTGCCGCTGGCACTCAAAGATAAAGTAGCGGCCCTGGTTTATGCCGATGGAGGCGATACCGGCAAGCTCGATCAAGACGCCTTAGAATTGCTGGTGGTCGCAACCAGCGCATGGCTCGAAGTCACATCACTACGCAAGCAGGCAGCGGCCAGAGAAGACGTCGAGATGGTGAGCCGGGTTGAGGCCGCTCCGGTGCAAACGGTTTCTTCATTTTCCGATCCCTTCGCATCCCACGCCCCCAAGCATGTGCCCGCCAAGGCTGCAGTCGAGCCCGAACCTGCGGCCGAAGTGGTGGAAGTGGCTTCGGCGCACGCCGCAGCCGCACCGGCCGCGGCCACGGATCCGCTTGCTGGATTGTCGCCAGAAGATGCCGACGTTCATCGCAAGGCGCAGCGCTTCGCGCGCCTGCTGGTGGATGAAATCAAACTCTACAACCAGGCGAAAGTGGCCGAGGGACGCCGCAATAAGGATTTGTACGACCGGCTCAAGGAAGACATCGACAAGAGCCGCGGGACGTTTCAGAAGCGGTACGGCAATACGGCAGCCGCCAGCGCTGACTACTTTCAGAGCGAGTTGCTGCGCAGTCTGGCCGAGGACGACATCTCCATCATGGGTTCAAATTTCCGCCGCTAGATTCGCGGAAGGGTTCTGGCAGTAGAGTGTTTCCAGGAAAAGAATACGTAGTGCAATCAGCTTCGAAGTGGTCGGTGCTCGCAGCCCTGTCTCTCTGCGGCGTCTCCGGCGTTCTGCTTCTGGCACAGGCATCGCCGCAACCTCAGCTGGGTTCCGTTCAAACCCAGGCCGACACACCTCCGTCGAAACCGGCTGCAGAAGCAGCCCCGAAGTCCGATCAAGCCGCTGCTCCCGGCTCGACGAGCGCCCCAACGGACAAAGCCTCTGCCGTCAAGAAGCCCGCATCCACGGTTAAGCGTCGCCCCGTCGCGACCCACCCGCGGACGATTTCCCCGCGAGTCCGGCGCATGCGCCAGGCCTTTGTGGCTTCGGCCAGCTTGCGGCCCATGGCACAACAGCTTCTGCAGGACCGCTCGCTTGCAGCTTACGCCGGAGTGGAAGCTTATGCGCGCGCTCACGCTAAAGAGGATGCTGGAGCGCTGGCTTGGCTCGTAGTCGGCTATGCCCACGTGCTCGATCGAGAATATGCTAAAGCCATCGATCCGCTGAGCCGCGCCAAGGTCCATGCCGGAGACCTCGGCGATTACGTCGATTATTATCTTGGAACCTCGTACTTACAGACTGGACGCATGGCGGAGGCGCTGGCAACCTTGGCCGACTTTGCCAAATCCCATCCGGATTCGCTGCTGGTGCGGGACGCCCACGTCAGCTATTCCGGCGCGCTTCTGGCGGAAGGTCAGGCGGCGGAAGCGGTAACTCTGCTCGCGCAGGATCGCACCCCAGTGCGCTCGGACGTTGAACTTGCGCTGGGACGCGCCTATGCGGCTGCGGGCCAGACCGCAAAGGCCGCCGAAATCTTCGAAAACATTTATTACACGATGCCGGCCAGCGCCGACGCCGATGCATCGTATTCCGAGTTGAGGAAGCTGCCGTCGGTGCCGCCTCCAACCGCCGCTCAGCTCAAAACCCGCGCAGATGGATTGATGGGCAAGAAGCGCTATGCCGATGCCGCAGGGGAATATCGAAGTCTGATCAGCACAATTAGCGCCGAGTCCAATAGCACGGAGCGGTCCGCGATACAACTCGCCCTGGCCGACGCACTTCATCGCGACGGCAAGAACCGTGACGCCAAGCTGGTGCTCGCCCTGGTCGGCGGCGAGGGCGGCGAAATCAATGCGCATCGCCTGTATTTGCTGGGTCAAGTCGACTTCGCCACGAGCGACAACGACGCGTTTTATCGCACCGTCGACGAACTGCGCCAGGCCGCACCGGCAAGTCCGTGGCTGGAGCAGGCGCTGATCTCCGCTGCTAACCTGCATCTGGTTCATCACGAATACGACCAGGCCCTCGACGCATTTCGCGAAGCGGAGCAGCGCTTTCCGAATGGCGCGCGCGCTTCCTATACTCACTGGAAAGCAGCCTGGCTCACCTTGCGCCAGGGACGCAACCAGGATGCGGAGAAAGCGTTCGAGGAGCAGATTGCGCTGTATCCTTCCGGCGCAGAAACTCCCGCGGCTTTGTATTGGCGCGCCCGTCTCGCGGAAGAAGACAATCAGTTCCTCATGGCGCGCGCGTTTTATCAGAAGCTTTCGGATCGTTACCGCAACTTCTACTACGCGGAGCTGGCTCGGCAGAGGCTGAAGCATCTTCCCGCGGCAGCTGCCGATGCCATGACCCACTATGCATTGCTCGATCGGGTGCCGCCCCTCGACAACAGCGGCAAGGTAGCGGACTCCGAACCTCCGTCCGATGAGTTGCACGTGCAGAAAGCCGAACTGCTGGGCAATGGCGGCCTGGTGGATTTCGCCGTGCGCGAATTGCAGGCCGCCGCTGCGGCCGACGGCGGCAGTTGGGGCCCGGTAGAAGCCGCGCAGCTTTACGATGAAACCGGGCATTACGATCAGGCCATCGAGGTCATGAAGCGCTCCACGCCGAACTATTTTGCCCTCGACATCCCGGATCTTCCGCGCAAGTATTGGGAAGCGCTCTTTCCCAAGGCCTACTGGAGCGACCTGAAACGCTCTTCCGCGGCGAACGGATTGGATCCATACCTCGTTGCGTCACTCATCCGGCAGGAATCGGAGTTCAATCCAAACGCGGTTTCGCGGGCCAACGCAGTAGGCCTGATGCAGTTGCTGCCCAAAACTGGCAAAACGGTAGCCCGGCAAGAGAAGATGAGGCGCTACACTGCCAGCCAGTTGTACACGCCCGCCGTGAACCTGCAATTGGGCACGCGCTATTTCCGCGGGATGGTCGATAAATTCGGCGGCTCGTTCGAATATGCCCTAGCCGCCTACAACGCCGGATCAGACCGCGTCGAAGACTGGTTGAGCCAGGGCACGTATCGCGATCCCCAAGAGTTCGTCGAATCGATTCCCTTCACCGAGACCCGCGAATACGTGCAGGCCATTCTGCGTAATGCCAGTGTGTACAAGCAGCTTTACGGAACACCGTAGGAGCAGCACTACGGCCGCGACGCCTGCGAAAACAACAGTCCTTGCACTTTACTCACATCTTCGGTGAGGCGATCGAAAGTGACTGCCCGGCGCGAATCAGAAAAACGCACATCCTGCAGTAAGAACTTGTGCACCGCATACGCGGTCTGGTTCGTGGAGTAGTCAACCGTCCCGACATAAGTCACGCCGTACAGCACATACACGCGGGAGTTCCACATCATTAGCGCCGCGTGGTGGTTCCGAATCATGGTGATCAGGTGACCGGCATTGACCTGATCCGGCGTCAGAAATTCCTTCGTGACGATGATGGCGCGGCCGTCGCTTAGAAGATGCCTACCTTGCAGCTTGCTGGCAATGTCTTTTAAAGATTTCGGATCCGCTGACTCGATACTGTCTTCCAGAGCAGAATTCTTTCCGCAGCACACTTCTTTGTCGTTGA